>ERZ795059.1314-NODE-1314-length-27996-cov-8.749186_pt1 | contig 27996 bp, 23 predicted proteins | sample MGYA00375143_ERZ795059 | MGnify/ENA primary metagenome ERZ795059 (study PRJEB30188, sample SAMN05720168) | activated sludge metagenome | isolation source: Anaerobic digester | place: USA | collected 2015-01-07 ... | reverse complement strand
CCTTTACCTCCAGTACGAGCGAAGCAAAAGCTGTTCACACAAAAGGATTTGGAGGAGGAGACCAGTACGCCTTTTATGTGGTAGGATATGATAAGACTACCAAACGCATGATTAATTTCACTGTTTTATCTGATGTTGAACACACATCTGGAGTATTTTCAATTACACTGGTTAGTGCTAACCAAGCATACTATTATGAAAATAAAGATGCAGCAAATGAAGCTGTTTGGATATCACCAGATGCCAGTAACCTGGATGTCGATCTTTCACATGGATCCGTTACATTAACGGAGATAACTTCCACCCGAGCCAAGGGTACCTTTAACATCACTACCTATAAAATAGGGGAACCTAATCGTGAAATTACCGATGGCTCCTTTGATGTTCCATTAAAGCGGCAAGGTTTTTAATTGTTTTCATATATTACTTGAATACTTTTCTGGTAAAATCCTATCCTGCTTTGGCTTTAAATAAAAATCAGAACAATTGTTAATACAACCCCTGCTAAGGCAAAGTACAGACCTTTTTTGAACGTGCTGGTTCCAGGTAGAAACATCCAAAACGATGACACAACAAAAAACAAGAGAGACAACCCAAAAAATATATTCAGAAAAAACAAGGGACTCTTCGTATTTGCCTTGTGGAGATGTTGCAGTTTATCAGCGAAATATGCCATCTCCATTGCAGAATAATTGGCAACACCTGATGCTGTATTATATGTGCCCTGCTTAAAACGGATAATGTCCCCTTCGTGCTTTTCAACTGTAATATTTCGAATTCGCAATTCTCGACCTAATTCTTCACTACTCAGGTTTGGCTTTAATTGTTTCTCAATTTGTTTCTCACTTTTTAAAAAATCAGTGTCTCTGAAAATTAATGTGATGCCACTAATCGCGTAGACCGCCATGATGCCCGCTAAGAAAAAGCCCAGGTAACGATGATAGACCCGCATGTTGTTTGTCTTACTCATATACTTTATTGGTTTTAAATACTTTATGTGTGATTATTCTACTATTTGCAATAGTTAGACATCCGTCCTTCTTATTTTATTCCAAACTAACTAAAAATATTTGTGATCATTTATGCCTACCCTTAAATGTATTTACGGGCGAATCAAAACAGTTAAGTTAAATTTTATCTGATTGGGAATAAATATCGAATGAAGGTTGTCTAAAGAGAAAACAAAACATGAAAACATCAATCAGTATACTTATCATGCTCATTATCTTTCTATCCACTGGTAATGCACAAACAGCCGGAGAAGCAAGTAAACAAACACGCTCAAAACACGCTGAGCATCATTCAAAGGGCGGGAAAAAGTATCATCATAAAGGTTTTCGTTTATTCCATCGACATAGGCATCACCATGGCAACCATCACGGTGATAATGGTCATAAACATTATGGAATAAATATGGCAGAAAAAGAAGGTAGCAGCAAAAAGAAGGTAGCAGCAAAAAGTAATAATCAACTTAAATTTTAGCCCTTAAAATTATGGGTACGTCACTTTTTATCCACTAGTCCTATTCTCCAGAAGCTTAAAGCCATTGATTCTCAATTTACATTGTCAATTATATTTCAGCATTAATTGAATGTTAGGAAATAAGAACTGAAATTTATCTATCCTATCGGGAATAAAAACCTAACTCCGGATGTCTAAGATGAAAACGAGCTCAAACTGGCCATCATGATTAATCAATACAGCGATGAAGAATTAATAGCTGGCGCCAGAAAGGGTGAGATGGCTGCATTCAAATTGCTGGTAGAGCGCTATGAGGGTAAAGTTGCGGGCGTAATCAAACCAATGCTTGGCGATATACCACAGGCGCTGGATGTTGCTCAGGAAGTTTTTATCCGATTCTATGAATCGCTTGACAAATTTAAAGGGGAGTCATCACTCGGAACGTATTTGATCCGAATCGCCATTAATCTTTCTTTAAATGAGATTAAGCGAAACAAGAGAAAAGACAAACTATTCAGTCATCTAGAGAAGGGACAAAATGTAAAAGCTGAAGAATCCGTACAAGATGTTTATGAAATGGTGCATCATGAAATAGATAAACTGGATGCAGAATTCAAGACTGTCGTTACGCTACGAATGATTGAAGGGTATTCAACAGAAGAGACTTCAAAAATTTTGAACATTCCGTTAGGAACAGTTTTATCAAGACTTGCACGAGCGCATAAGAAATTAAAAGATGCTTTAGAAAAACATAAAATGTTATGAAGCCACAAGAATTGGAAGATTTGTACATCCGCTCATTAGACATCCCTATGACGAATGTGGAAAAGGAGAATTTTATGAATGAGCTTCATGCTCATCCCGAGTTTGCAAAACAATTAGCGATGCATAAAAAAGTACGCGATCTGGCTGAAGCCAAAACACCAGCGTCCTTTGGGCCGTACTTCGCATCGAAGTTGATGCATAAAATTGAAAATACTGGTGTCGTCATTGACCGTCAGATATTTTCTTTCTTTAAAAGATTTCAATTGGCAGCACTGGGTATGATTGTGGCATTGATCATTCTTAATGTTGCCTTAACCGATCAGGTAAGTTTACCATCCATTCTCGGTCTTGATCGCACCGCAACACCAACCACTGAGGAAGCTGTTGCTTCCTTTGATTTTTTTGAATCATTAAATGAAAATTTATGACAAGCGAAAGACGTAAATCAATTATCATATTAGCCCTGACTTTATTGGCCGGAATTCTTATCGGCCTACTCGTTCCCGGGTTTTTTCACAAGTGGGATAAGCGAGGTAAGTATGGAGACCGCGGACATGGTCAACCAGACATCCGTAACAAAAAAGAATGGTTTATAGGAACCATAAATAAAATTGTTCAGCCTGATAGTTTGCAAGCCAAACAAATACAACCCATTACTGAATGGGCAGCTACTCAAATTGACTCAGTGGAAAGAATGGCTAATCAAAATATGAGCACTATTTTGGATTCTGTGAAGAATCAGTTGAAACCAATCCTAACTGTAGAGCAACAAAAACATCTGGATCATTTTGATGCCAACGCGAAAGAAAAGTGGAGAGGCAGAGGTAAACCAAAGCATTGAATGGCAATTCAATATCTATGCATACTTACCTAAGTTCTCATTATTACAATATTCGCTAACCAAGTATGTCTTCCCTACAACCTTTTGCAACACAATGGTGTCTAAAGACGAAAGACGTAGGTATGAAAAAATTAATTTCACTTTTCGTAATCATATGCCTGATCAACACAGCCTTTCAATGCGAAACCCCTGCTCTTATTGAACCCGGTGATACGGATACTTGCAATAATACCGACTGGATAAAAACAATAATTGCCAATGCAAAGGCAAGTGGAAATAAAGGTGAGGTAATTCAATTTGATTATAATGGAGAAAAGGTATTCTCTATTAATACGTGTTTAGATTGTGCTGATACCATGACAGAGGTTTACAATTGTGCAGGTGAAACAAAATGTCAGTTTGGAGGAATTGCCGGATTAAATACCTGTCCGGATTTTGCGGACCATGCAACCAACAAGAAGATAATCTGGTCGAATTAATCTTATTACGTCAAGTTCTTTGGATCTATAAACTTGCCCAGGTTTTCTTTATAGTGTTCGCTGATAGGTATTGTCGTTTTAAGTAAACTAATTCTTCCCTTGCGAATAGAGGCAATCTTATTCAATGCTACGATAAACGACTTATGCACGCGCACGAATTGATCACCAGGCAAGGTGGCTTCAAGCGACTTCATACTCATGCGCGTAATGACCGGGCGTGGTGCCGACAATAAAAATATCTTAACGTAATCTTTTAACCCTTCTATATAAGCAATGTCGCTGAAGTCGATGCGCACTAAGTTATATTCTGAATTCACAAACATATAATCAACTGCAGTGGAGTTAACTATTTGAACTTTACGCAATTGAAATTTATCATGTGCCTTATTAACGGCTTTCAGGAAGCGTTCAAATGGAACTGGTTTTAACAAATAATCTATGATGTTTAATGTGTATCCCTCTAAAGCATACTTTTCATAGGCCGTAATAAAAATAACCAATGGCGGTGTCTTCGATAATCCCTGAAGAAATTGAATGCCCGTTAATCCAGGCATCTGGATATCAAGAAAGATAAGATCAACATCGTGTTCATTGAGAAAGGTATTGGCCTGTAAAGCATTGGAACATTTTCCGACCAGTTTCAAAAAAGGAACTTTCTTGATGTTGTCTTCCAACAAATCAAGTGCAAGCGGTTCGTCATCAATAGCAAGGCATTTCATTATTCAGTTATGATGTTTAACTCGGTTACAAACCAGTCCTCTTCTTCTCTTTGAATAGATAGTGTGTACAGATCTTTATATAATAAATCAAGTCGTCTTTTCACATTTTGCAAACCTATGCCCGAACTTTCATCTTTCACTTCAACACCCAAAGGATCAAATTTATTGCTCACTTTAAAATGTATTACATATTCATTACCTTCTAATACAATATTAATTACGGGGTTCTTCATCATTCCCACTCCATGTTTAAATGCATTTTCAACGAATGGAACCAATAGCATGGGCTCAATAAGAAGATCCTTCTGCTTCAGGTCAACATGAAAATGCAGCTTAACCACACCACCGAACCGGAGCTTTTGTAATTCAATGTAATTGCTAAGGTATTCCGCCTCCTTATCCAGTGTAACTTTTTTATCGGTATGATATAATGAATACCGCATGAGCTGAGACAGTTGAATGATGGCAGGCTCAACATCGTCCGACTTTTTTCTAGCCAAAGAAGCGAGACTGTTTAAAACATTGAACATGAAATGAGGACTTACTTGCGAGCGAAGAAAAGAAAGCTCTGATTTTAATTTTTCATTTTCCTGCTCTTTCAATACTGCTTCAATAGCAGATCGATCTTGCATGATGCGAAGCGCAAAACTTAATCCGAATACCATTAGAAAATTAGGAACACCCATAAATACAGGAGGGCCACCGGGGCGACTCAACCAATCAGTTGGCATAAAATTTACTCGGATAGAATATCCTGCCAATAAATAAATTGCAAGCGCAGAAAATACTAGCAAAGCATACGGTGCCCAGCCTTTTCGATTTAACACTTTGGGCACCAACACAAACATATTGGTATAAAAAAAGATAGCGAGTAAACAATTAGTAACAATGGATTCAATTCGAAACCACATCGGATCAAATGGAATCGTTTGAATCATTTTTGATACATCTTCATTTGGAAAACCATTGCCAGGCATAGGCGATGGAATACGATTTATGTGGTCACCACCAAATTGTGCCGACCTTGAAAGAAACCGAAACGGCAACATAAACAACAAAGCCCAACCAAACAGATGCAAGGCAATCACTAAAGCTTTATTGATGGGCTTATCTCTCAAGGTAATTCAATGAAAAAGGAAAGTGATTTTAAGGACATCTCTAAATATCTCAATTTATAAGTCAACATCAAAAGAAAGACTTCTGCCCTAAGGCAGAAGCACTTTCATTTCCAAATTGGATGGGCATATTTTAAAACACTGTTGTTGCTCTAATTATCTTCATCATATTCTTGTGAAGGCTTAAACTCCCACACATCATCATATCGGCTCGATCCATTTTGACCAGTGCCTGCAAAAATTCTGTCATCCAATTTAAATCCAACGGCAAGGCTTCTTGCAGAACCTTCAAACGAAGTGCGATCATTCCAAAGAAAGGTAGTAGCATCAAACTCATATACACTCCTATCAATTGCACCACTTGATGCTACTCCTCCAATATATGCTTTTGATCCTACTGAAACAGCAACCGCATCATATCGATACATTGCCAACTTGAATTCATCATAATCCGATTGATCACTATCAGGTGTTCGCTTTATCCACGTTGTTGCTACATCTTCCACTCCAGGTGTAAACTCCCAGAAGTCAAGACTAAACGATCCGTTTTCTCTACCAGTACCCAGATATCCTTTACCATTTATTACGAAGGCCAGTCCTGATTCTATTTTTTCTCCAGGATAACTTACAATCTCCTGCCATTGCTCACCAACCTCAGCCGCTGGATCAAATACCCAAAAATCGCTGTTCGTGTTGTTACCATCATATCCAGTACCCACATATCCCTTCTCACCAATGGAAAAGCCAATGGCATTGTATCGGGCCGTTCCTCCAAAATCATCAATCGTTGTCCACTCATTTGTTTCAGGGTCATATTCCCAGAAATCACCTAACTCCTCTTCGTCCAAATCGCGGTTGTACCCAAGGCCAACATATCCTTTGCCATTGATTGTGAAAGATACTGCACGTTCACGCAGTGTTCCTGGAAAAGACTTTTTTGTTTCCCAATATCCTTTAGTAATATCAAAGACATACATATCAGACAAATAATCATCGCCATTGTAACCAAGGCCGACATATACAGCTGTACCTATAGTAAACGAAAAAGCTCCTGATCGTTTAACACCTTTAAAAGGAGTTACCTTTGTCCAATTTCCATAAGTAGTTGTGTCATCATCATCATCTGTGGTGCAGTCTGATAGCACCAACATGCCAGAAAGCATTAACAAAACAGTAGCAGTTTTAATCATTCTCATTTAATTAATTATTTACAGTGGCATAATAGAGTATCAATCTTGTTTTATATTCAGAACTTTTAGCAGCAGCATACAATCGATCGGCCGAAGAAGCATAGTCATTGGTCATAAAAAAAACCAAACCATTTTCATTCGGGGTTTGCAATTCCATTTGTTCCTTAACAAAAGATGTTACGTTCAATGTGTAGCGCGTATCCCGCCTTAAGTCAATGTCCTCAATCAAAAGTGGTGTACTCTCAAACAGTTCATATAGCGAATTCTTTTTATCAATTTTATAAACAGTAAGAGATGTTGGAAGTGGTTCAAAATCAGTGTATGATTTTTTAACCACATAAACTTCCAATATGGCTTGTTGCAAATAAAAATTAGAAACCTGCTTAAGATCTCTCAAATAGGGTATGTCGATTCGTAATGCCAGGCCAGCACCTGCCTGAATAAAAGATTCATTGTCCGTATCAGAAGACGATACCTTGGTATTCTCCGAAAAAAGATTTCTCAAAGCAGTATTTTCCCGGTTAACATCCATACTTGAAAAGATGATTCCTCCCGTAGGAATAGTGAGTGCTACATACTTCTGCTGTATAGGTATTGTACTTCTATCCTTGTAATAGATGCGCAATTCAGGTGCCTTTGAAAATCCCAGCAAGCATGTAGAGTGTGCAGTATCCGGAACAATGGCAAGACCATAGAAGTATTTCAAAAAGTCGTACGAACTACTTAGTCTAATATCACCACTTTTCGCCTTCTCGAACAAATCTTCTCCTAGCACCGTTGAGAGTTTTATTTCTACCGAGTCATCACGATTCGGTCTTGGCGAAAAAGTAATTTCACCAATGGATCCATCCTCCATCAAAAAGGAATCGGTATTGTATAGGTACCCATCATCACTCGCTTCTATCTTCTCCGCTACTTTAAAAGCACGAAGTGTCATGCTGGATGACGTGTCATAATACGAATACGTGTCATACTTTAAGGTAATTGCTAAATAATCGAATGTGATGTCCTGACCTCGTAAGTCAATTGTTGATGGTGGTCCGATTTGAAAAAAGGACGATGATGATATCCTTCCTAGTTTTGAATCAATATGTGATCCTAATAAAATCCGGCTGCTATTGTTAACATTCAATTTCCCGAAGGTAATCGTTGATAATTTTACGGAACAAGTATCCGATAAAGAATAATCGAGCACACCATCGCTAAAAAAATCAGTTCCGATTTCTGAAGAGTCTGCATCACAAGACAAAACAGAAACAAATACCAGACACCAAACTAATATTCTCATGCATTCCTTTCAAATGAAGGCACAAATGAATGATCTGGATGAGGCACTTGAAAGTATTGTAGACCAAAGCGGTTATTGTGTATACATAATCAACACTTATAACTATTCCCCAAATACTAAAATCAAATAATGTTCTGATCCATGAATGAGGATTGTCAATAAAAGCAAAATAAAACACATCATTGCAAAACCAGTTTAGGTAGTGGCATTTTTATGTCTTGTCGCAAATAGTTGTGCAATGAGAAGACGTGACCGTAGTTTGCTGCATGATGAATTCCAATAAAGTGAAATTTGCCATTACCCTGCAAATCGTATACTTTCTAACACAGATTTCCTTACACGCTCAAAATACCTTTAGCTCTCCATATTCAGTTTATGGAATTGGAATGCTTCACTATCGCACTTCTTCATTAAGCAGAAGTATTGGGGGTACAGGCATTGCAGTTCAGGATGAGTATAGTATCAATCCAATTAATCCTGCTTCGTATAGTTCGATTAAATCACCCATTACTCACATTCATGAAATCGGATTGTATATTGAATCTAATCGATATACATCACAATCAACAATAGAATCAAAAACCAGTGGCGGAATAACCAATTTGAATTATTGGTTCAAGTTTGCCAAGTGGTGGTCTGCTACAGCAGGACTTACTCCTTATAGTTCGGTGTCGTATAAAATAAAAACACAACGAGAACTCGCAACAACTTCGCTGGTAAATTATACTTATGAGGGGAGTGGAAACATCAACCAACTTTATTTAGGCAATGCGTTCAATGTGGTGAAAAATTTATCAGTAGGCGTTCATGCTGCTTACTTCTTTGGAAATATTCTCAAAACTGAATCTTTAGATCTGTATGATGGCGAGAGTTACCTTACCTATGAAAACAAAATAGTAGCACGCACATTTCATTTTGACTTTGGACTACAATACAAAATCAATTTCAAAAACAAATCACTTGTTATTGGTATCATCGCTGACGATGGGCTGACATTAACAGCAAAGCAGCAAAATGCGCTTTACGATCATAACGCTGATACCCTTAGCAGCGGTGTTGGCAAAACCCTAAAGTATAAACTTCCGAAATATGCCGGAGTAGGATTATCGCTTAACTCAAAACGCTACACCATAGCGGCTGATCTGAAATTTGAAGATTGGAGTAATGCCAGTTATGCAAAAGAAGAAGTAGTACTTCAAGATACCTGGAAGTTTTCAGCTGGATACATTTACAAAGGAAACCCCGAAGCTGAAAACTATTTTGGCTTGGTTTCCCTTCGCACCGGATTTAATGTTCAGCAGTATCCGCTAAAATTAAAAGGTAAAAGTTCACTCATGTGGGGCTGGTCAGCAGGGGTTTCTTTACCAATGTTTGATGGTAAGTCTGCTCTTAATCTTACCTATTCAATGGATCAGTTCGGTACGGTTGAAGATAAACTCGTTCTTCAACGCTCTCAAAAATTTATTCTTGATCTTGTGATACGCGATTTGTGGGGAAACAAAAGAAGAGCCGATTGATCTTCAGTACTTTGAATGCGTTTACATTTTGAAAATACATTAGAAAAATAAATCTAAATAATCTCAGGAATCTCCATCTTAACAGTAGTACCTCTTCCTACTTCTGATTCAATATTAATTTTTCCGTGTAGTTTTTCTATCGTTTCCTTTACAATATAAAGACCGAGGCCAGATCCTGCCCCATCATCTGTGGCGCGATAAAACATTTTGTAAATATTAGGCAGATGATCTTTATCGATTCCTTTACCATTGTCTTGTATCGCCAATGTTGCTGCGTGTTCCTGAATATCAACATCCACATGTATTACAGGATCTTTTCCGTTTCTGTATCGGATCGCATTTGAGATGATGTTGTTCAAAATAACTTTCAAGCGCCAACGATCAGAATAAAAAGGCTTCTCTTGTCGGATATGAATTACCTTCTCCACTGGTTTACCGGTACTGGTTGCAAACCGTAGCTGATTAAATGTTTCTTCTATCAATGGTTCAAAAAGAATTTCTTCTCGCTTTACTTCCAATCTGGAGTTGCGGGATTGGTCCAGAATCTCCTTTATAAAGTTATCTTGTTGTAAAGCACTCTTATGCACCATGTCGAGGTACAAATCTTTCATCGCACCATCTGTATCTTTCTTTGCCAGATTAATCAATCCTAAAACAGAAGCAATCGGTGCACGTAAATCGTGCGAGACGCTATACACAAAATTATCAAGCTCTGTGTTTCGTTTGCTAAGTTCATTGTTGGTACGATGCAATGTTTCTTCAGCCCTGTTCCGAATGTTAATTTCATCATTTAATTCTTTTGTTCGCTCTTGAACTATACCTTCCAGATTGAAATTAAATTCCGTCAGCTTTAGCTGAGCTTCTGCGCGTTCCTTTACAGTTGCTGAAAGAATGATGGTAGAGGTACTTAATACTCCAACAAAAATCTGTAGCAACAACATGGAGTCATACGATTCAACTAATACAAAAGGGCCGCTGCCTATACTGGTGATATAAATTGAAAATAATGAAGTAACAAGAACGCCAGCAATAGCAATCATTAAATCGAAACGAAATGCGAGCCAGAGTAAAAAAGGAATTACCAGAAATGGAAGTGCATGTTCTAATGTAGGTTGAAGGTATTCCACCTGCAGCAGTCCGTAAATTCCTGCAATAAAGACTAGAAAAATTCCCACCTCAACTCCCTTCTCAGTAGAAAATTTATAATTGTGTTTTTGCGCAATCGCCAACACAAAAGGAGTGAACAATAAAATGCCCACCACATTTCCTACCCACCATGAGAATCCGGTTCGCAGTGTATTTTCAAGCAGTCCGACATTATTGAGATACAATGTCCAGGTACCAATACTGGCACCTACGAAACACATCAGCATCGTAACGAATAAAAATCGAAATGCATTCTTCGTGTTTTTAAAGGGATACCTATCCTTAATCCAACCCTGCACCAAATAGTTTCCGATAACTGCTTCAAGCGTACTGCCTATCGCAATCATACTACTAATTGTAATGATAGTTTGTGCAGGTAAGCTTGGTGTATTCCAATATGCCATGATGTTGGCCACCAACGCACCGATTGTAATGCCAGGCCACGAAGATCTTCCCAATAAAATTATCAATGCAAAAGCTATCCCCGATGGTGGCCATGTAGGCAAAGCATTTGTATGCTCAAATGCTAAAAAATAACCCAGCCTGGCAAACACATAGTAAAGTAAGGCAACCCCCATAATTTTGAGGTCGACACTGTACTTAAGTGGTAGTTTAATGTTCATAAATAATCATCTCATTATCAGGTAAATATAGAATTCGATTCTGCATTATCCAATTTTACATGAGAGAGGTATTGTTTTGACAGTCAGGCGGCCGATTTTAAAGGTTCAATCGACTTTCACACGTTTATTAAACGAATACCTATGCCGAAAAAACTCAATATTTTACGTTCCTCATCAGCTTGTCGTACATGAACTGAAAATCCTATCTTCACGAAGATTTTATCGCTCTATGGATCTTACTATTCTCTTTTCACCCATTGATGAATTGCTTTACGCAGATATTACATCATCATCATCTTTCTATAAAAACATCCGTGCCTTTACTGAAAAAATGCCGGACTATAGAGGTGCGCACATCGCCATCTTTGGTGTAAAAGAAGAACGCGGAACAATTTCAAATACAGGTACCGCTTATGCGCCCGATGAAATCAGGAAGAAATTATACAACCTAAAAAAAGGAATAGGCTCTAACTACATTGTTGACTTAGGAAATCTGAATGCCGGACATGATCTTGAAGAAACCTACGTGCGCATCAGTGAGGTTTGTAGAATGTTATTAGAACATAATGTACTCCCTGTTATACTGGGTGGATCTCAGGATTTGGATTATGGACAATACGCTGCTTATGAAACAATGGATAAGCTCGTCAGTCTTTTGAATGTAGATGCCTTTCTGGATCTGGACGATAAAAAAGAGTCAAGCGTTAGTCAACATCACATTCACAAGATATTACTTCACGAACCGAATTTTCTTTTCAGTTACACCCATCTGGCCTATCAAAGCTATTTGATCGATCCGCTCTCTATTTCAATTCTTGAAAAACTATACTTTGAAGCCTTTCGCATTGGGGAGATGCGCACCAATATGAAAGAGATTGAACCAGCCATTCGCAATGCAGATATGGTGTCGTTTGATGTTACTGCCATTCGTTCCGCTGACGCACCCGGAAATAATCGTGCGCAGCCTTTTGGCTTAACGGGCGAGGAAGCTTGCCAAATTTGTTGGTATGCTGGACTCAATGAAAAACTAAGTTCAATCGGATTCTATGAATACAATCCTCAGGCCGATGATGCACAAAAGAAAACAGCATCTGTTATTGCTACAATGGTGTGGTATTTCATTGAAGGGTATTATCATCGTAAAAATGAACAAAACTTTAAGAGCAATGACTTCATGAAATATTCTGTGTCGATGCCGGTTGAGCCTGAAGTCATTACCTTTTACAAAAGTAAGTTAAGTGAAAAATGGTGGATGGAAGTTCCCTACCCGGATGGGCGCGAACGCTATTCACGCAACAGTATTGTGCCTTGCAGTTATGGCGATTACCAAACTTCAATTAAAGGCGAAGTTCCTGAGCGATACATCAGTACTATTGCAAAATTGATTTAGCTGATCGTTAATTGTTCTTTGTGACAACTACTAGATACTGGATCGCAACATCCTTTACAGTACGTTATTCAACTGCTCCTTTATCTTTTCCAATTCTTCTTTCATAATGACCACATGCTTTTGAATGTTGGCATCATTTGCTTTTGAACCGATGGTGTTTATTTCGCGGCCAATTTCCTGGGCAATAAATCCAAGCTTCTTTCCATTGCTTTGCAATTCGCGAAGGATCTGAGAAAAATAATCAAGGTGTGATTTAAGGCGTACCTTCTCTTCGTTAATATCAAGCTTCTCGATGTAGAAAATAATTTCCTGCTCTAATCGGTTGGTGTCATATCCTTCTTCGCCAAAAAAAGAAATGATGTTACCTTTCAATTTTTCGCGAATGCGTTCTGCTCGTTTAGGATCAAGCGCTTCCACATTTTTTAATTCGCGTGCAATTACTCCAATGCAATCATGCAGCATCTTTTCCAATACACTTCCTTCTGTCTTGCGAAAATCCTGACATCTATTAATGGCTTCATCTAAACCAGCCCTTACTCTTTTCCATTCTTCATCATCACCAACCTCCTTTACATTGCCTTGAATTACATCAGGTGAATTAAGGGCCAATTCAAAAAGTTGATCGTGTGAAGCGCCTACCTTATCCGCAAGCTTTTTCAATTCAGTAAAGTAGGCTGTAAATAATTTCTCATCATACGTTTGTTTGACAGTTGAATCTCCATGGCGCATGTGTTCAATAGCAAGTGAAACTTTTCCGCGTTCCAGTTTCTCACTTACCAGATTGCGAACTTCAATTTCTTTATCAGCAAAAATTTTTGGTAGCCGTAAACTAAGATCAAGAAATTTTGAATTCAGACTTTTGATTTCTACGTTAATTTGCACCTGACCATCATCAATATTCGATTGGCCAAAACCTGTCATGGATTTTATCATGTATAAACTTCTGCTTTTAATTGAGAAGTGAGGCGCAAATTACAAAATCACCATCAGAAATAAAGGAAGATTAAGGACCTGGACAGGAAGAGGTATTCAAAGTAATATTACAACCTTCCGAGGTTTACAGAGGATATTGCCTTTAATCTAAAGTTGAAATGGATATTCAGCGTTTCTACTTTAGGTCAGATTACACCTTAGAAATCAAACCCAAGTGTAAAATGAAAGCGAGGCTTTTGCACCTGATAGTTCTCTACCGGCCAGGCAAGATCTCCCTTAACGTAATAACCGAATACCACCGTTCTGACACCAAAACCATAACTATACAGCCAAGGATTTAAGTAGTTCTTAATGTCAATTTCGAAGGGGCCGTCAACAATTTGTGAAACACTTACGCTATTATTATTGCCTGATCCAAATGGAGGCTTGCCACTCCAACTTGTGCCAACATCATAGAAGCCTACAAACATCAGGTTCTTCAAAAAATTTGAAGTAATAGGACCACTTGACAATGCCTTAACAACCGGAATGCGTAACTCGGCACTACCCATCATTACGCTATTTCCAAACAAGGTAGAAAGATCAAAACCACGAAGATTAGTAGCAAACTCTACAAAAAGTATATCCTGATTTTCTCCTTCTGATCCAAGCGGATTAGGTTGCCCTTCGCTGGTTCGTCCACCAACCTGAGTAGTGTTGTAAAACCAACTGTCCATTCCGCCCAATAAATATTTCTTTGGTGCATTGCCAAAGAACGTTCCGGCATACCCCCTGAACGCTATTACAATTTCTTTATAAATTTTTTGATAGTGACGAAGATCAATCGATGCCTGGCTAAAACTCATGTCGGCATTACCAAGACCTTGATGATGTTGAAAAAATATTTTACCACGCGTACCTTCAATCAAATTTAAACCAGTTGAAATTGAATTATCATAAACCAGCTCCGATTGAATTCCGGCATAATAATTAACATTTGGTGTTTGTGTTACCGGAGTTGTTGGATAATCTGTTTCACCCAGATCAATGGATCGCGCTGCTTCAGCAAATGGCTTGAGCGTAAAGCGCAATCGGTCAGTAATAGGTAATGATGCATTCAACTCAATTCTGTTCAATGTGTATTTGAAAGAATTACTCGGCTCGGTTTGAGGCAATGTTTCCCAACGAATTGCCTTTCTATCATAACGCAAACTAAAATCAATAAGCGATGGAAGATATTGAAATTCCAAAAATACATCTCCTCCTCTCAGGTTGAGTGGTGTGTACAATCCGCCATTGATACGATAGTTTTCAAGCATATCATTCATCTGGGTTTCGAGTTGAATACCAAAACCCCTCATATTGTCGACCGTAAAGGATGTAACAAGATTATCGGCACTAAACTTTGGCTCATAAGGGAACGGCCCTTTTAAACTACCCTTGTCATTTGCCTTTTTATATCGACTTAAAAACGATTCGGTTGGTTTGGCTGGTTTGTCCACCTCATCTTCAAATACATAATTATCGGTGTTGACACTTTGCTCTTTCTTCGCAGGTGTCTGAACAATTACGGTATCCGAATTTATATTCGCTCTAGATTTAAAAGAAACTGAATCAGGATTTTTTTCCGCAGCCTGTTCTTCTTTTGCTTCGTTCAATCGGCTATTGAGCAACTCTTTTACGCTCATGTTTTTAGGCTCATCTTTCTTTCGCTTGTCGCGAATAACCCGTGCTTGCTGCATTTGCTTCCGCATAGTAGCAGGAGTAAAGACTTGCTTTTGGGTTGTGAAGTCACGACTTACAAAAATATTTTCTCTTAGATTTCTAGACGTCACCCACGCCATCATGTTGTTGGCATAGTTAAGATCGTACGACTGAATGCTGGAAGAGAAATTCGTAATCTGAGAATAGATACCAGTTAAGCGATTAAACTTAAAAAGGTTAATAATCCCACGCTGGTCGGTGAGGTATAAAAAGTTATTATCATCAATGGCAATGGGCATCACATCCTTACTTACGGTATTGGTAACGCGTGTCAGTTTTAAGTTTGTGCTGTCGAGATCATAAATAAATAAATTGTAGACATCAGAAAGCTGCTGGAACTGCGGCTTGGCAACACTTCGCAAAGTATCGTTGCTGCGATTAGAACTAAACACAACCCGGTTTGTATTTGGAATAAACGTTGGATCAAGATCATCAAACAAATCATTTGTTAATCGCTTAACCCGATCGCGTCTTGTACTGAGCAGAAATAAATCACTCTTCCCGTCAAAGTCGGCACTCATAATGATCAGTCTTCCGTTACCGGAGAAATCAAAACTTCTGATGTTGCTGAACTTCTCGAGTTCGCGAGGCACTTTTGTTCGTGTGCTTAAATCGTAAAGCCAGAAAACATACTGTCCATATTTCACTGCAATAACGCCCAACGTATTGGCGTCTGACCATGCGATAATAGGTTGTCGATAATCAACACGTTGGCCTATGACTTTGCTGCCTCCTGAAATAATCTTTTTTTCTCGCCCTGTTTCCAATGACCGAACGGTGACAACGTATCGACCGCGATCATTTTCTGCATACGCAATGTTGCGTCCATCAGGACTGATTTTTATGGTGGTGAATTCTGTTGTGCGATTGTCTTGACGGGTAAAATGCAGCGAGTCATCTGGTGTTAGATACGATTTTGATACCGTACTTTCCATTTCTGTATAAAATTTTCTCCACTCCACTAATAACTGTTTGAAGCTAATGCCGAGTGTTATTGTAATACTTCGTTCTTCATTGCGAGTAACACGTGTATAGTTCAGGATATTGGCCATGCTGCTTTTGCCATACTTCTCTGTAATGAAATTCCAAATGGATTGACCCACCAGAGCAGCTTGCTTCCCGGTAAGACGGGTAGCATGATTTGCTTTGCGCGTTTGAATAAGCTCACGAATATAATCATCCATTTCAATGCTCCAGCCTCTCGCTACATAGAGCGAAGCGCCATGCGCAAACCAATCGGGTAGATTCTGTAAGATTGAACTTTGAAATATATCCTTCAGATTTCCACCATACATCATTTCATTAATCATCAAATCCGACATTTTAAAAAGCAACTCATCTTTAAATTCCTGAGCCGTTCCCAAATGCGCAACTTCGATATAGGGTTTTATAAAATTGGTTTCCCCACCTGTTTTGTACAAGCTGCGGTTCAAGCCCATATTACTTTGGCGTAAATCGGCTAATGAGTTATATAAAAATATTTTCGTTTTAAAATACGGAGGGTAATCAATCTGATCGGTGATGCGATCAAATTCAGATTCCAAAAATTCAAGCGCCTCTTGCGCGATACCTTTACGAGCATCATAATAATATACATCGAAGTTTTCTCCGCTTAAATATTGCCATTCAAACTGGCGAAATTGAATACGATTCTTACCAAAAACTTCATCCGCATGTTGTGCTTGTGCCTCTAAAACGGTGATGAATGTAGCTACCAACACCAATGCAAACGCAACGAAACCTCTTCTTGTAAAACCCATAGCTATAATGACGAACTCGAATATACTGATTTATAACGCTCAATACCCACCTCTTTGTTTACCGGCACTTGATTTTCTGTTGAGCGGATTAAAATCATCGAAAAATACGGTGCTAAACTCACACCTTTTGTACCTAAACCATTAAAAATAAATACCGCGCGCAATTGTGAATGCTCACCCAAAATTGGCCTTCGATCTGGCGTGGTCGGACGCAATCCCCATTGCTGATCAATAACGGTGTATTGAAACTGACAAATTGCATTTATCTTTTCCTCTAGCTCCGTTCTGGATGATTCCGTAACTCCCAATGTATTGTCATTAAAATTATAAGTAGCCCCCACCCGCCACCGATTTTCTTTTAAAGGCAAAACATATACTCCCCGATTAATAATAATAGAAGAATGTGTATTTCCCTGAAGGGTTATGGTTTCTCCCTTTAATGGTTTTACTGGAAGCCCATTGAAAATCGGATTGGGTTGTGTGCCATTGCAGAAGATGATTTTACCAGCACTAAACTCTTTATACCGAATCGTGGTCTCCTCCACAATCAGTTGTTTAAAATTAAATTCCTCGTTCAGATAATGCTCCGTTTCAATAATTCTATTCCTAACTGCCGACATGTATTTTATAGTATCCAAGTAGCCACATTGTTTTAGCATTAATCCCCCAAAATGATCCCTAGCCTCCGCAACAGAAGGCTTGGTTAAAACCGTATCAATACAAGCTGAAAATGCTGGCTCCGCACTTTTGGCCATCCATTCATTTTGCTCTTCAATCGTTATGAAAGGACGATAGAGCGGCATAGGATGGAAAAAAGATGATTTGGTAAGTACCTCAGCATCAAGATAGAATTCATGGAGGTAAGGGAACAGCACATCGGCCATCCAAGTTTTTACCATTTTTTTTCCGGTAATGGGATTAAATAAACCAGCTGCAACAGATGACGCACGATTCAAATCGGGTTGATCAATAACCAGTATTTTCTTGTTGAGCTTTAGAAGTTGAATAGCCACTGCAGAACCCGCCAACCCCTGACCCACTATGATATAATCTACCTTAATTTTTTCACTCATAAATTAAATTGCAACCTACTGAACCTTCATGAGGTACCATAGAATACCAGCCAACATTTTTATACTTTATCAAACAAGATTGGCGGCAAAAATTATATTGATAGAGACTTAAATTTCAGGTTAATGTAAACTTTTCCAGCACTCAAGGCGGATTCAGTACATGAAATCAAATGCCTGATAAAATTCGGTTATTTTTGCAGCAAATCGATATCATGCTAACGATCCAATCTTTTGAATTCAATCCTTTCCAGGAAAATACCTATGTGCTGTTTGACGAAACCCAGGAGTGTGTCATTATTGACCCGGGATGTTTTGTGGATCATGAACGAAAAGAACTAACTGATTTCATAGAAGCGAAACATCTTCATGTGAAAATGCTTCTAAACACGCATTGCCATATTGATCATGTGTTGGGAAATTATTTTGTAAAAGAAAAATTTAGAACAAAGCTCTACATTCATCCTAAAGATGAACCGGTGTTGAAATCGGTTAAGGTATATGCGCCAAATTATGGTTTTGCTACCTATACCGAAGCAGAGGTTGACGCGTACTTAGAAGAAGGTGATACGGTATCTTTCGGAAATCAGAATTTTAAAGTGTTATTCGTACCCGGACATTCCCCTGGTCACATTGCATTTTATAATGAAAAAGAAAAAGCCCTAATAGCTGGCGATGTTTTGTTTTTGAATAGCATTGGCAGAACCGATTTGCCGGGAGGTAATCATGCTACCTTAATCAACAGCATCCGCGAAAAGTTTTTTTTGTTGCCGGATGATGTTATTGTTTATCCCGGTCATGGCCAGGAAACAACCATCGGTTTTGAGAAAAGAAATAATCCGTTCTTGCAGTAATATAGATGCTAGACACTAAACTTTAGAATGGCGTTAAGTTTAAAAATCATACATCGTACATCATAAATAGAAAATTGCTCCTTCATGATTAAACATCTTCCAAATTTTTTAACCTGTTGCAACTTGGTATGTGGTTGCCTGGGGATCATTTTTCTTTTTGAAGGTAGCGCAATACCTACCGCATACTTCGTGATAGCCGCTGGTATTTTTGATTTCTTCGATGGTTTTGCCGCCCGCATTTTTAAATCCAATTCGGCCATTGGAAAAGAACTTGATTCACTTGCCGACATGGTGAGCTTTGGTGTCCTTCCTGCATTTTTTATGTATTCGATTTTAGCATCCAAATCATCCTTTCCATACTTACCTTATGTTGCTTTATTGATTGCAGTTTGTTCCGCTCTTCGTTTGGCCAAATTCAATATTGACGAAACACAAAGCGATTCATTTAAAGGCCTGCCAACACCAGCAAATGCCATCTTTATTACCTCTTTATCATTTCTTACCCTACCTGTTTTTGAAGTAGTTCACAATCCCAATACCTTATTGGTGATCACCCTTATTTTTTCACTTTTAATGGTATCGCGGTTTGATTTGTTTGCGCTAAAGTTTAAAAATTTCAGCTGGGCTGATAACAAAATCAGGTTTACCTTTCTTATACTTTCTGTATCTCTGGTAGTCTTGTTGCAATGGGCAGCGCTTCCGCTGATTATAATTTTATATATCGCAATGTCGTTAGGTTTGCAGTCAATTCTGAAATAAGGATTAATTTTCGGTTTAAATTAAACAGGTTGAATTCGGTTAATACCATTCGGGTGTTTTTAATGTGGTTTTGTGCAGTTGGGGTTCTCTCAGTTACTGCTCAATCCTCCATATTAAGTCAGGGCAACTGGTACAAGGTATCGGTTGAGAAGAATGGTGTGTATAAAATTACGTACGATCAGTTTAAAAAGATGGGCTTCGATCCTGAGAAAATCGATCCTCGAAAAATAAAAATTGCAGGTAATGTAGGTGGGATGCTACCGCAACCGAATAGCACATCTCGCCCTGTTGATCTTACCGAAAATGCCATCTTTGTTAGTGGTGAAAGTGATGGTAAGTTTAACAAAGAAGACTTTATTCTTTTCTATGCTGAAGGCGCTGATGGCATTCGCTTTAATGCATCAAAAAAAATTATTGCGTACGAACATAATTTGTACAGCGAGCAAAATTTCTATTTCGTTTCCGTTTCAGATACCAACGGCAAACGAATTACAACTTCAGAAAATCTTGGAACAGGTTTCCCGATCGTCAATACCTTTAATGATTTTGTTTTTCATGAGTTTGATGATTACAACGAATTAAAATCAGGAAGAGAATGGTTTGGTGAACAGTTCAATTTTTCGGCTGATCAGATTTTTAAATTTGAGATCAGCGGTATCGCTAACAACACTAACATCACATGGGTTTCTGATGTGATGGCCCAATCATTCAATGGGTCCTCTTTTAAATTGTTTTTCAACAATAATGAGATTGGAACGCAAAGCATTTCCTCCATACCCAACTCTACCTATGGTTTAAAAGGTCGACACAAAAGAGACAGCATCACTTTTGGTTCTGGTATGGTGAATGCATCGGCAACAGCCAATCAGGAAATAAAATACCAATACGTAAAAGCAAGCTCTGGAAAATCAATTGGCTTCCTTGATTTCTTCCTCGTTGGTTTTACGCGCAACCTCTCTCTTTATGGAGATCAGACTTCGTTTCGATCGGCCTTAAGTTTAAATCAAAACACATCTCTATTTGAAATTACAAATGCCTCACCGAATTGTCTCATTTGGAATGTAAGCGATCCATCAAACATAATTCAACAAGATTTTACTTTACTAAACAACATTGCCTCTTTCTCAACCACCACAAATACCGTAAAAGAATTTATCATCTTTAACCAGACCGTTCCTGCTCCAACATTGGTAGGTAAAGTTTTAAATCAGAATTTACATGGTGCCTCAACACCCAATCTGATTATTATTTCTCACCCCGATTTCTTTACAGAAGCTACACGACTTGCCCAACATCGGCAAACTCATTCCGGTTGGACTACCCTGGTCGTGACCCCTGAACAAGTCTACAATGAGTTTTCTTCCGGGCGACAAGATCCAACAGCGTTTCGCGATCTCGCAAAATACCTTTATGATAAAAATCCATCGACATTAAAATCGTTGTTGTTTATGGGCAGAGGATCATACGATTATAAAGCACGCATTGCTTATAACACCAACTTTGTTCCGACTTACGAATCACGAAATTCATTATCACCACTAGAAACGTATTCATCAGACGACTACTTTGGCTTTATGGAAGATGGGGAAGGTAACTGGGGTGAAAAGCCATTACCACAAAATCACACATTAGATATTGGAGTTGGTCGTCTTCCCGTTAAGAGTTCACAAGAAGCGTATGATATTGTTGACAAAATAATTTCATACGACATTAACAAAAAAGCCTTTGGTTCATGGCGAAAAGAAATTGCGTTTATTGCTGATGACGGAAGTACTTCGGATGGATTTTCAAACATTCACCAAACCCAAGCCAACATTCTGGCCAATCAAATTGAACTATCCATTCCGGCATATAATACAAAACGAACTTTCTTGGGCACCTATACCAAAACTGTAAAAGCCAATGGTGAAACCATTCCGGAAGCGAATAAAGATATTAAATCCAGATTTGAGAGAGGATCGATCATTATCAATTACACCGGGCATGGAAATGAGAGCCTGCTGGCAGACGAGCGTGTTTTTACCGAAACGGATATTGATGATTTAGGCAATTCGCTTTACCCATTTATGGTTACTGCCACATGTGAGTTTGGCCGTCAGGATGATCCTGCACAAATTTCAAGTGCAGAACTTACTCTGATTCATCCGAAAGGCGGAGCCATCGGATTGGTATCCACTGCCCGCCCCGTTGAATCCAACGCAAACTTTGATTTGAATCAGGCATTTTACGATGCCCTCTTTCAAAAAGAATCGAACCGTTATCTACCGCTCAGCGAAGTATTTAGGAGAACAAAAAACAACAGTATGAACGGAGTATCCAATCGTAATTTCTCATTGCTGGCTGATCCTTCTTTAACACTGGCATTGCCTCTTAACAATATTGTTCTTACTCATTTAAAAACAGCTTCCGGATCGGATACCTTAAAAGCATTGTCGAAGGTTATGGTTAAAGGAGAAGTTCAGGATGAGGATGGCATTGTAATACCAAACTTTAATGGAATACTGCAAGCCAAACTCTTCGACAAGAAAACCGAATTTGTTACGATAGGAAAAAATAATCCAGCCTTCTCTTATAAGGAATGGTACAATATACTTTTCAATGGCCAGGCAAAAGTAGTTGACGGTATCTTTGAATTTGAATTCATCCTGCCAAAAAATATGGCATACGAAATTGGTACAGGTAAACTCAGCTTATATGCTGAGGATGTATTGCAACAAATAGATGCGGCCGGAGCCTTAACCGATTTTTCAGTTGGTGGAAGTGAGCCTTCTCCAACAGCCGACAATATCCCTCCAACACTTCAAGCCTTTATTGGTGACACTACTTTTGTAAATGGAGGCATTGCTAATCCAAACACCACATTGCTGGTACGCTTGCGCGATGCAGGTGGCATAAACATTTCTAGTTATGGTATTGGAAACAATTTGTTGGCCACCTTAGATAATGGAGAACAGTTTAATCTCAATGATTACTACACAACCGAGGTTGATGACTTCACTGCGGGTCGGGTAGAATTTCCGCTCCATGACCTTTCACCAGGCAAACATACCATCACAATTAAAGCTTGGGACACGTCCAATAACAGAGCAGAAACCAGCTTGGAATTTAGGGTTACTGATGGTGAGGAAATTACGATAGAGCACTTTGGAAATTACCCCAATCCATTTGACAATAAAACAACCTTTTTCTTTACCCATAACCGTTCGGGTGATGACCTTGGAATTGAACTTTATTTGTACTCTGCCTATGGGCAGGAAATCAAAACCTATTCATTCAACGAAATTTCCAGCTCCTACCAGGTTGAACTTCCAGAATTGGATACCGAACTTGAATTTGGAAAAAAACTACCCCCAGGCTTATACTTGGCACGGTTGGCCATTCGTTCGTTAACCAATGGCTCTAAATATGAGCGGGTTACAAAACTTATTGTTGTTAATTAACTACTTTTACCACTTGAAAAATACTTTGATGAAGTTTAGAATACTCGCCATTGTTTCCGCCCTTGGGATCACTCAATTTTCCGTTGGACAAATTAATAACGCTGGACAAGATCAGAATGCCATAACCACTGCTGTCCCATTTTTACTTATATCACCCGATTCCCGCAGTGCCGGTTTAGGCGAGGCTGGAGTAGCCACAAGCCCGGATGCCAATTCTTCTTACTGGAATGCCGGTAAACTTGTCTTTATAGAAAAAGAGTATGGAGGATCATTATCCTATACACCTTGGCTGGGTAAACTAGTCAATGACATGTCTATAAGTTATTTGACAGGGTTCTATAAGATCAATCGAGAATCGGTCATCTCTTCCTCATTAAAGTATTTTGATCTCGGGGAAATAACTTTCAATAGTGGTCCAAATCCAGTCGATATACTTGGAGTGTACAATCCACGTGAACTTGCGTTTGATGTTACCTACTCCAGAAAACTAACTGAAAATTTTAGTCTGGGAATTACCGGACGGTATATTAATTCTAATCTTGTTGGGAGTATCAGCGGCACGGATGCCCAGGCAGCAAATAGCGTGGCTGCGGATATTGGAGCCTTCTATACTAAAGACTATAAAGGAGCAAAGCCCTCAAACCTTTCATTAGGTGCTTCGATTACAAATATTGGTGGTAAGATGACCTATACCGATGATAACAATAAAGATTTTATACCTACCAATCTTCGTTTTGGTTCCGCTTATAAAAGAGAGATTGATGCGTATAACTCGCTTACGTTCACTATTGACTTCAACAAATTGATGGTACCCACTCCAAATGCAGATAGTAGTGATCAAAATAAGGAATTGTTGGGTGGCATGTTTGGTTCATTCTCTGATGCCCCCGGTGGTGCAAAGGAAGAATTCCAGGAAATTACGACCTCTATTGGACTTGAATATTGGTACAACGATATCTTTGCAGCGCGACTTGGTTATTTTAATGAATCGAAATACAAAGGCAATCGTAAATATTTTACCGTGGGTCTTGGTTTCCGCAAAAAGGCATTCGGGTTTGATGTCGCCTATTTAGTTCCAACCAACAAACGAGAAAGTCCGTTGGCGGAAACCATTCGATTCACCCTTCTTCTACAGTTCGATAAAATAAGAGCGGAAGAAGAAGAATCTGTCACTGACTAAATCCTAATGCTAGACCGTACTCTTGCACCGCCCTTTAACAAGAGCACTGCTTTCCATTTACTTTCACCTGAAAAACAAATTCTGAAAAATGGAGCGCCCGTTTACTTCATCTCAGGCGGAAACCAGGAAGTAATTCGTGTTGAACTCATTTTACCTGCTGGCAGATGGTTTGAGAAAACAACAGGTGTTTCATATTTCACTGCTAACATACTTTCAAAGGGAACATCGAGTAAAAGCAGTTTTGAAATTGCACAAGCGTTTGACCAATATGGTGCACACCTTGACATAAGCCCTGGATTAGACGTTGTTTCCATTTCGCTATTTACCTTAAATAAAAACCTACAACCCGCTCTTGCATTATTGCTTGAACTCCTTACCTCCTCAACATTTCCGGATAGCGAAATAGAATTGATGAAATCAATTTACCTTCAGAACCTGAAAGTGAATAATGAAAAAACAAGTTACCTGGCTTCGAAACTTATTCGTAAAAATCTGTTTGGGGAAGGGTATCCGTATGGAGTAGAGTTGGATGAACAGGGTGCAACTGAAGTTTCCCGTCATCAACTCATTGATCATTTTAATACCTTCTTCAAGGATGTAACACTTTTCGTTTCCGGAAAAATAACATCACAAAACAAAGAAGAAGTTACTCAGCTATTTTCTACCCTACTGCTTACTCCAGTAGCCGAAAAAATCATTGCGACACCTGATCTTAAAAAAGTTTCGGAACGCATCGGAAAAGACGGAAGTATTCAATCTTCTTTGCGCATGGGTAAACGCATTGTTGATCGGAAACATGTTGACTATGCTGGTATTCTACTGGTCAATCATATTTTGGGTGGGTACTTTGGTTCGCGATTGATGAAGAACATTCGCGAAGAGAAAGGGCTTACCTATGGTATTCACTCTTCCCTCAATCTTTTAAAGCACGATGGCTTTCTTGCTATTGGTGCTGATGTGAACAAAGAGAACCTTGATTTAACCTTTGATGAAATTCGGAAGGAATTAAAACGGCTTCGCACAGAAGAAATCAATCAGGAAGAATTAGACACAGCCCGAAATCATTTTATCGGAAGCTTGCAATCCGAAATTACCACACCGTTTGCCCATGCTGATAAGATAAAAAACATGGTAATGTTTAATCTACCTGAGCAGTACTATAAAAATCTAATCTATAAAATCGATGCAATTTCTTCTGATGATCTTCTGCGCATCGGGGAGATTTATTTTTTCGAGGAGAGCTTTACAGAAGTGGCTGTTGGTTAGCCGTTAATTGTTATCTTCTAGTAGTTGTTCGAAAAACTACTGATCAACTTTCTCTACTCTTAATCCCACTGCTAAAATTCCTGGTAAGGTATCCGTTCGCGTAAATTGCTCGAACTTCACTTTGAATTTTCCGGGATGGCTAAACTGATAATTTTCGAGAATGTTAAATTGATGATCGTAAATATCACCTACTCCACTGCTGCCAAATGGTTTTCCTGTTTTGCTATCGAACAATAATTCTGTCCTTAATTCTTTCTGCAATACTGTTCCGGCAGAATCCTGAAAGTAATAGGTAAAGAAAAATCGCGCATTCGGATAGTCACTTGAATTGCGGATATTACAATACAGATTGTATTTCTCTCCAGATTGATCAATGGTGAATTCAAATTCAGGAGTTTCAGATACGGCCCAGAAGCTATTATCAAAATCGTGATATTGTTCATACACACGATTTGAATCGCATCCCGCTAAGAAAAAAAGGAGCGCAATACTCCACAGACTCCATCCTTTCATCATGACTTAGGGTCGGGTTTCGGATTTTGATTATCTCGGTTGCCGCGATTATCGGGTCTACGTCTGTTGTTTGGATTATTACTTCTTCTGTTAATATTCCCTCCACCAGAATTAGGATTGTTATTCCCTGTTCCTGGGTTTTTATTCTCTCCTCCCTGATTTCGATTTCCTCCCCCTTGATTCCTATTTCCTCCCCTTTGATTTCTACTCTCTCCTCCTGCGTTGTGACCTCCACCCTTCGGCTTGTTTTTAAACTTCTTATCCATCCGATCAAGGTCGCTGTTCAATGTTTGAATTGATACCTTTTCTTGTAGAACATCCAATGTTAAGTTGGCAGGTTTTTTTCCTTCGGCATTCAACTTCAGGATTTCATTTACACGATCTACATTTAATGGATACCATGTATTCTCTTCACGGAAACCAAACCACATTATCTTTCTGAAGATGTCTGTTTTCTGCAAGGTCGCTTCACCCATCTCGGTAAGCAATGGGCGTTCTATTTTCGGAATACCTTCAAGTGCATCCAGATAGGTTTCCAATTCATAATTCAAACAGCATTTCAATCTTCCACACTGCCCCGATAATTTGCTGGGATTGAGTGAAAGGTTTTGATAACGTGCCGCACTGGTTGCCACATTTTTAAAATCGGTAAGCCACGTTGAACAACAAAGTTCTCGACCACAAACTCCTATACCTCCCAATCTTCCTGCTTCCTGACGCAGACTAATCTGGCGCATTTCCACACGAATTTTAAAATCGCCTGCCAATATTTTTATCAGCTCACGGAAATCTACACGATCATCTGCCGAGTAAAAAAAAGTAGCTTTCGTATTATCTGCTTGGTACTCGATGTCAGAAAGTTTCATTGGTAATTTCAGGTCGCGAAGAATTTCGCGCGTGCGATAAAGCGTAGGTAATTCACGCTTCTTCACCTCTTCAAATTTTTCTAAATCTTTTTGATGAGCAAGCCTGTAGATCTTTTTGATCTCGCCATCATTTGCAATTTTTTTCTTTTGCATTTGCAAACGCACCAACTCACCCTGCATCGAGACGTGGCCAATGTGATGACCATTTGGAACCTCCACTACAATGGCATCTCCGGTTGTTAAATTAACCTTATCCGAATTGCGATACATTTCTTTACGCCCGTTTTTAAACCGAACTTCTACGACTTCAAACTTATCCTGCACGGGCATATCCATATTGGAAAGCCAATCGAATACGTTCATCTTATTACAACCACCCGTATTACAAGCTCCATTATTTTGACAGCCTGAAACCTGGCCGTCTTTCGTTGATCCACATGAACATCCCATCCCGCTTAACCTTTATAATTCATTAAATCTTTTCCAATATCTTTTCTAAAATACATTTCATCCCAGTTAATCTTTGCAGCAGCCTGATATGCTTTTTCTCTTGCCTCGCTCAAAGAATTTCCTGATCCCGAAACAGCCAATACACGACCACCATCGGTTAGAATAGCATCATTCACTTTCCGTGTGCCGGCATGAAATACCAAATCTTTTTCATCAGCCTTCAGTCCGGAAATGACTTTACCTTTTTCGTAATCTCCTGGATATCCACCCGATACAAGTGCTATAGTGACAGTATGATGATCTTCTATTTCTATTTTTGTTTTCGCCAATTCACCTTTGGCTGTGGCCAACAATAATTCAACAAAATCACTTTTTATGCGTGGCAACACAGCTTGCGTTTCCGGATCACCCATGCGGGCGTTGTATTCAATTACATAGGGTATTCCACCTACATTCATTATACCGACAAATACAAAACCTTTATAGTCAATTTTTTCTTTGCTTAATCCGGAAATGGTTGGCTTCACCACCATGTCTTCAATTTTTTTCATAAAGGCTTCATCCGCAAATACAACAGGCGAAACAGCTCCCATACCTCCTGTGTTTGGGCCAAGATCGCCATCGTGTA
>ERZ795059.1313-NODE-1313-length-28007-cov-7.595950_pt1 | contig 28007 bp, 24 predicted proteins | sample MGYA00375143_ERZ795059 | MGnify/ENA primary metagenome ERZ795059 (study PRJEB30188, sample SAMN05720168) | activated sludge metagenome | isolation source: Anaerobic digester | place: USA | collected 2015-01-07 ... | reverse complement strand
CGACGCTCTTCCGATCTTATCCAGCAACGGTGGTACCTTAAGCATTCCATAAAGCACAATACCCGAAAGGAGTACTTCAGGTTCCCAACTTCGCAGTTGCAATTCTTCGAGCCACGATGGATTTTCTTTTTCCGGAATCATTGGTGATATTTTATGTATTCAAAATAGAAGGAATTTTAATCAGGTGCAAACCTCCTATGAAGGTAGCATGTACTACAACAGTGTAGTCAAATCCTTCGCAATTGCTTCTCGCGAATACTTTTTAAATCCTTGCGGTTGTGCAATTGCAGAGTTTGAATTTTTCCATTGCTCAAAAGTCAGTAGTAAAACTTGCTTTATTTTTGCATGATCTGATCCTTCAATCATTTGTCCAGCTCCAGATTGATTGAGTAGTGCAGCAGCATCTCCATTCTCCGGACCTGTGCCGAGAATTGGTAAACCCGTAGCGAGATATTCGAATAATTTTCCCGGCATGTATCCTTCTGCATCTTTATATCCCGTAAGGATGATCAATAACAAAGCAGACTCACCATATAAGGTAATCAGATCATGATGCGGAACAGTTTTAGTAAACGAAGTAACAGACGACAATAAAGATGACTGAGCGATGAATTCTTTTACCTGCGGATGCACCTCCCCTACAAAGTCCAGTTGAACAGAAGTTTGAAAATCAGAATTCTGTTTCATCATTTGTTCAAGCGCTGTTAAAAAAGGTATCGGATCACACTTCTCGTTAATAATTCCTGCATGACGAATAACAAACTTGTTCGGTCGTTTGATGACCAGATGCTTGAAATCATCTTCATCGTAACCATTGGTGAGCAACGTTACTTTTCTATCCGATAGCTTTTCAAACTGACGCATATAAAAAGGTGTAATGGTTATTACCCGATTCGCCTGCTGCAATACCTTTAGCTCTAGCTTACGATGAAACTTGCGCGCAATGCTACCTACATTTAAACTGTCCAACAATCCCCACTCACTCCAGGGATCGCGAAAATCGGCAAGCCACTTCAGAGAAGGATTTTTCTGTTTTAATTTCAAACCAATCAAATGAATACTGTGAGGTGGACCTGTAGTAATGATGGTTTTAATTTCATTATCGCGAATAAAATCGTGTAGGAATTTTACGGATGGCTTCACCCAAAACACGCGTGGATCAGGAATAAAAAAGTTTCCACGAATCCATGTACTTATATTTTGAAAGAGTGATTTATTTTTCCCTGAAACCAAATCTGTTGGCTTCGCTGATTTCTTACTACCAAAAAGCGAAGACAGTTTAAAGAATGCATCATACGGTTCCCAAATCGGAAAACGAATTACCTCTGCTTCTTTCGGAATATCATTCAACAATGATTGATCCTGAATAGCGAACGAAGGGTTTTCTGGAGTGAATACGTAGGGAGTCCAACCAAAAGAAGGTAAGTATTTCACAAACTTCAGCCAACGCTGCACACCACTCCCTGCACTTGGTGGCCAATAGTATGCAATAATCAGAACTTTCTTTTCCATCTCATCTACCTTATTCGAATTGAGTCTTATCTCTTGAAGGAAATATTTTTGATCAATATAGCAATCTCAACTAAAGAGGTCACTCCTCCAACTAGAAAAATCATAACAACCCATATTATGCTTTTGCCTGAAAACTGCAGTGTCAATAGAAGATAGGTAGCATAACCCATCAATGGAAGTCCCAAAATTAGTTTCCAAAGAGATACCTCGGGTTTGTCTGTGTTGATTTTCAATTTTTCTTATCTAATTCTTCAAAAATTCTTTTCTTGATTTCGTCATCAGCTCCACGCTCTTTCAAATATTCAGCAATATCCAGGTATCCTTTACCACTTTTGATTTTGTTCTTAGCCTCCTCTATAAGTTCTTCTACTGTCATAACCTTATTCTATTTTGCTATCCGAGAGAGTGATTCAATTATTCCTTCAACATCAAACGGATTCATCCAAACAATTTCATCATCACGTTTAAACCAAGTGATTTGTCGTTTGGCATATCTTCTTGAATTTCGTTTCAATAACCGAATAGCTTCATCGCGATCATACCTACCTTCCATGAAATCAAATATTTCCTGATACCCTACCGTTTGAAGTGCTTGTTGGTCTTTGTACGAAAAGACATTCTTCGCCTCATCAAATAATCCATCGCGAATCATTTGATCCATTCGGTCGTCAATTCGTTTGTTTAGAACCTCCCGTGGCAACTCTAAACCAATCTTCACAATCGAAAAGGAATGTTGAAGCTTTGCTTTTTTGCGGAAGGTAGAAATGGAAAGACCGGTGCCGATCTTTACTTCCAACGCGCGTATAAGTCGATGCGGGTTTTGCTGATCGATCGTTTCAAAATGTTCCGGATCAAGGGCTCTCATTTTTTCCTGAAGCCACGCAATACCTTCTTTCTCGTAATGCTGATTTAATTCTTCACGAATCTCCTCTGCTATTTCCGGAATATTGTCAAAGCCTTCAAGAATCGCTTTTACATATAATCCAGAGCCTCCACATAAAATAAGGTAATCGTACTTTTCAAAAAGTTGATGGATGAGTTCCAAAGCATCGCGACCATATTGAGCGGCATCATATCTTTCAGTGATGGAATGACTGTTAATAAAATGATGCTTTACCGCAGCTAACTCCTCTTCATTTGGTTTTGCTGTACCGATGGTTAACTCCCTGAAAATCTGGCGCGAATCCGCTGAGATAATTTCAGTCTTAAAATGCTGAGCAAGTTTGATGGAGACAGCCGTCTTCCCGACAGCCGTAGGACCAACCACTACAATTAATTTCTTGTTCTGCATTTCCACTGAAAGTTAGTGACGATTTACAAACCCATACTACTTCACACTAAAAAACAGCACGTCATTGCGAGGAAGCGTCACGCGAAAAGCGGGACAAGCTGACGTGGCAATCCCCCAGCTATGAAATACAAAAGAACAAGTAAGTGTTTGAGAATCTGCTTTCGCTCTACGTCAGTTCGCCTCCGATTGTGTGCGCTGTAGCAAGGGGATTGCTTCGTGCCTCGCAATGACGTGCTTACTTTATCGAGCCACCATTATTGCTTGAGACTATGTTTTTGCAATAAATATTGAGTGGATATCCAGTATCTACAGTTAACATTTTTTCCTATCTTGCCGGCTGAAATTTACTCTAACCATGATCAAATATACGGTTCCGTTTCTCACTAAGTTAGAAGATATGATTGCAGAATCTGATTATACCCTTCGCTATGAAAAAGGGCATTTTAAGTCAGGATACTGTTTATTGAAAGACCAGAAGATTATTATCATCAATAAATTCTACACCACCGAAGGCAAGATTAACGCGCTGTTAGACATTCTGAAAAATGTAGCGCTTGATTCCACCCGTTTTACAGAAAAGAGTCAAAAGCTTTACGAAGAACTTACGCAACACACCGCAGCTGCTTGAAAATAACTTTTCTGGGAACCGGCACATCACAAGGCGTTCCAGTAATTGGCTGCACATGCGAAGTTTGTCGTTCGCTCGACTTTCGTGACAAACGCTTGCGCACTTCTGTTCACATTGAAATTTCCAATCAAAGTTTTGTAGTAGACACCGGTCCTGATTTTCGGCAGCAAATGTTGCGTGAAAATGTTAAGCGACTGGATGCCGTTCTCTTTACCCATGCACATCGCGATCACACCGCAGGATTAGACGATGTTCGTGCTTACAACTTCATGCAAGGGATGGATATGCCTGTGTATGGTACTCAGCCCGTTTTAGATCAGTTAAAGGTAGAATACGCTTATGCTTTCGCTGAAAAAATATATCCGGGAATTCCGCGATTAAACCTCCACGCTATTGATGAGGAAAAGTTTAAGATCAATGAAGTTGATGTAATACCTCTTCCCGTACTTCACTTAAAGATGTCGGTACTTGGTTTTCGGTTCGGAGGTTTTAGTTACATCACAGATGCGAATTTTATTCCAGATGAAACGTTTGATAGACTGAAGGGGACAGAAGTATTGGTATTGAATGCGCTTCAACAAGAGCCACACATCTCCCACTTTAATTTAAAGGAAGCGCTGGCGATGGTTGAAAAAATAAAACCCAAAAGAGCATACTTCACACACATCAGCCATAAACTTGGTTTGCATGCTGAGGTTCAGAAGAAGTTACCTGCTAATGTGTTTCTGGCGTATGATGGATTGCAGGTAACAGTTAATGGTTAATGGTTATCTGTTAATCGTGTTGGTACTTTTGAGATAATTCTTCTATTCGAGAGTTCTTCTTTAGCACTTTGAACTCTTTCACTTCAACACATCTCTAGCTCAAATCCCGCTCCTACTAATAACTATTAACCGATAACCATTAACTTTCCCTCGTGCATAACAATTACTACTTCTTCCGCCAGCTAACTCCCATACTTGGTCATACATTAAAGGACTGTGTAATTTCGGAGTGTTTTAGCCAGAATAAGGAAGAGTTGATCATCCGCTTTGAAACGAGAACCACTCCATTTTTTATCAAAGCAAGTCTGCTGGCATCCTTCTCTTGTCTCTCCTTTCCAGATAATTTTCAACGCGCACGAAAAAACAGTGTCGATCTTTTTGAAGACCTGATCGGACAGCGAGTAAATAGTATTCGTCAGTTTGAAAATGAGCGCAGTTTTGCGTTGATGCTGAACAATCAATATGCAATGCTTTTCAAAATGCACGGCAACCGGAGTAATGTGATCTTGTTGAAAGAAGGTAAATCGTTTGCACTGTTTAGAAATAATCTACCTGAAGATGAAGGACTGGTTCTGGATGAACTCGATAGAAAAATAGATTGGTCGAGGGAGTGCTTTGATTTAAACCGTGACAAGCTACAAACACATTACTTCACTTTTGGAAAACTCGTTTGGAAATACCTTGATGATGCTGGTTTTCAAAAAGCAGTACCAGATCAGCAATGGCAAGCTGTCCAGGCATTTCGGTCTGATCTTGAGCAACCAACCTACTTCATCATTGAGTTAAATGACAAACTTTACTTATCGCTTATGCGAATGGGTAAGGTAATAAAAGAGTTCAGTGATCCTGTGAAAGCAATAAACGAATTCTTCCATACCTACACTCATCATCAGGCTCTTTCAAAAGAAAAGTTGACAGCCTTATCAGCGTTAAAATCAAAACTGCATTCAGGTGAACTGTATTGCAAAAAGACAAGCAACAAACTCAACGAGTTAGAAAATAATAACAATTATAAAATCTGGGCCGATTTAATTATGGCAAACCTTCACGTCATAAAATCGGGAGAAGAAAAGGTAATGCTGCAAGATTTTTATCAGGAAAATCATCTTATTGAGATAAAAATCAAACGCGATTTGAGTCCACAGAAAAACGCAGAGGTGTTTTATCGCAAATCAAAAAATCAGCAACAAGAGTTGGATCGTTTAAATCAATCTATCGAGACGAAGCAAAAAGAAATCGAAAAAATAAAAGAGCAAATCCAAAAACTAGAGAACACAGAAGACTTAAAGGGCATTCGCAACCTCTCAACATTATTCGGATTAAATGCTAGTGTCGAAAAACAAGCTACCCCATTACCCTATCACGAATTTGAATTTCAAGGTTTTAAAATCTGGGTGGGCAGGAATGCCCAAAGCAACGATACCTTAACGTTAAAACACAGTTATAAAGAAGACTTGTGGCTTCACGCCAAAGATGTAGCAGGGTCACATGTGTTAATAAAACATCGATCAGGAAAAGAATTTCCAAAAGAGGTAATTGAGCGGGCAGCTCAACTCGCGGCTTATAATTCAAAACGAAAAACAGAATCGTTATGTCCCGTCTCGGTCACGCAGAAAAAGTTTGTTCGAAAGAGAAAAGGGGACCCGGCAGGAACTGTGGTGGTGGAAAGAGAAGAGGTAATTATGGTTGAACCGAAGTTGGTGATCGGTGATCAGTAAACGGTAATCGGTAATCAGTCAAACGAAGACCGATTACCGATTACCTGTATTGCTACTTGACTTCGTGTACCTTGATCATGTTCGAACGACCACGATCCTGAATTGGCATACTGGCCAGAATAATAAATACATCACCTGATTTTACGTGCCCATCACGCTTCAGGATTACCTCAACATCTGCAATAGTAGCATCGGTTGATTCACCCTTATCATAATGATACGCTTGTGTTGCCCACACCAAACTCATGGTGTTGATAATAGACTTGTTACTTGTGAAGGAGAAAATATTAGCGTTCGGTCTGTGCGATGCTGCTTTGTAGGCACTGTATCCCAGTTGGGTCATACCAACAATGGCTTTTGCATTAACATCTTTAGCGAGTTTGCAGGCCGTAAGAATCAAACTGTCATTAAAGAAGTTCGGAGCTTTCGGATCAAGCTCACGGAATTTATAGAAAATATCACCTTTACTTTCAACCGATCCAATGGTTCTCACCATACTTCTGATTACTTCAACCGGATATTTACCTGCAGCCGTTTCAGCAGAAAGCATTAGCGCATCAGCACCATCCATAACCGCATTCGCCACATCGTTTGTTTCTGCACGGGTTGGCCTTGGATTTTCAATCATACTCTCCATCATTTGAGTAGCAACAATAACTGGTTTTCCAAGTTTGTTGCATTTCTCAATCAATCCTTTCTGCACCATAGGTACATCTTCCATCATAATCTCTACTCCTAAATCTCCACGGGCCACCATAATGGCATCTGTTTCAGCAAGAATACCATCAATGTTTTCCAACGCTTCTGGCTTTTCGATCTTGGCTACAATTCGCGTGGTTGATTTCTCTGTGTTTAGGATTTCTCTCAGGCTTAAAATATCCTGTGCCTTACGCACAAATGATAAAGCCACCCAATCCAAATTTTGCTTGAGTCCGAAATACAAATCAGCCAAATCTTTCTCCGTTAAAGAAGGTGCTGATACTTTTGTATTCGGAAGATTGATACCCTTTCTTGGTTTTAATGGGCCGCCATATACTACAGTACAAAGCACATTAATACCTTCCACTTTCTTTACTTTCAATTCAATTTTCCCATCATCGATCAAAATCATATCGCCAATCTTTACGTCTTTTGGCAGATTCTCGTAAGAGGTACTTACTAACTCGCTGTTTCCTAAAACTTGTTTTGTAGTGATTGTAATATCGTCACCCGCTTTAATTTCGATGCCAGGCTGCATATCGTTAACACGGATTTTAGGGCCTTGTAAATCCTGAAGCAAAGCCACCTTCGTACCCATCTCAGCATTTAATTCGCGAACGAAATTGATCACTTTAAGGTGATCTTCATGAGATCCATGAGAGAAATTTAAGCGAAATACATCTACACCTTCTTTCACGAGGGCGCGAAGCATTTCTTTATTATTAGATGCCGGGCCAACGGTGGCCACAATCTTTGTCTTGTTGTAGGAAACTCTTTCTTGCATAGTGTTTAATGATAAATCAATTACGTTCAGTTGTTTTTAAGGATAGAATAGCGCGATTAGAAAACAAAATTAGATTTGGATTTCAGCTTGTCAACCGGAATAGAAGAAATCAATTGAGCCGAAGGTATTCTTTTTAATTCGTCAAGTAGCGGTTCGCGCAAGATATGCTCTTTCATGTCCGCCAAAATTATAAAATCAAAGTGAGGAAATTCAGGTGTCAAAAAATACTTTCCGGAATCTCCATCAACAGGCTTGTTTTTAAAGAGTTTCAATCGATTGATCTCAGTTTCGTGGGCATAAAAAGAAAAACTTTTTTCCTCATTATTTTTAAATCCAACCACCAAATCCGGTTGTTTTACCAACTGAACACCCAATTCCTGATTAATCTCCCAAGCCAGTTTATAGCCCTTAACAGTGGCAATAACCCCGAATAATTCAAAATCGAATTGATAGTCAATGATTAGCTTACTCTTCTTCATTTTGAATTTAAGGTATTGTCACACGCAATTGGTGAAGATCAAAAAAGTTTGACAATATTGTGGCAAATCTCTTTATTTGCACTGATTTTTAAATCATTAAACCTTAAAAACATGTCTGAAATTGCACAAAAAGTAAAACAGATCATCATCGAGAAACTTGGTGTTGAAGAATCTGAAGTTACTCCTGAAGCGAGCTTTACTAACGATCTTGGCGCTGACTCTCTTGACACTGTGGAACTTATCATGGAGTTTGAAAAAGAATTCAACATCTCTATCCCGGACGATCAAGCAGAAAATATTTCGACAGTCGGTCAGGCTATCTCTTACCTCGAGCAGAACGTAAAGAAATAGTCTAGTTTAGTACGCCCTACAAACCATACCTTTTACGCATGACAATGAAGCGAGTAGTCGTTACAGGACTTGGTGCACTTACTCCAATCGGCAATACCTTACCAGAATATTGGGAAGGTTTGAAGAACGGGAAAAGTGGTGCCGCCCCAATTACCCGCTTTGATGCAAAACTCTATAAGACCAGGTTCGCCTGCGAAGTCAAGAATTTTGATGTAGGGAACTTTATGGATCGTAAAGAAGCGCGTAAAATGGATCCATTTGCGCAATATGCCATGGTGGCGGTTGATGAGGCTATAAAAGACTCAAACCTCCCGTTAGCTGAATTAAATCCTGATCGCGTTGGTGTGATATGGGGTTCAGGTATCGGGGGGTTATTAACTTTTCAGGAGGAAGTAAAGACGTATGCTAAGGGCGATGGAACTCCACGATTCAATCCGTTCTTTATTCCGAAAATGATTCCAGATCTTAGTGCAGGCCACATCTCAATTAAGTATGGCTTTCGCGGACCCAATTTCGTAACGGTCTCTGCTTGCGCTTCTTCAACAAATGCTATTTATGATGCTTACACTTATCTACGGTTAGGTAAGGCTGACATTATTGTATCAGGTGGTTCTGAAGCAGCTGTTTGCGAAGCGGGTGTGGGTGGTTTTAACGCCATGCGTGCGCTTTCTGAGCGAAATGATTCTCCTGAAACGGCATCGCGTCCATATGATAAAGATCGTGATGGATTTGTTTTGGGTGAAGGTGCCGGAGCGTTAATACTTGAAGAATATGAACACGCTAAAAAGCGAGGTGCCAAAATATATGGAGAAATCCTGGGTGGTGGCATGTCTGCAGATGCTTATCATATTACAGCTCCACATCCTGAAGGCGCTGGCATTACGAAAGTAATGTTTGATGCATTGGAAGAAGCGGGCTTAAAGACCAGTGACGTTGATTATGTAAATACACATGGAACTTCTACTCCGTTGGGTGATATTGGCGAAATCAAAGCCATTCAAAAAGTATTTGGAGAGCATGCTTACAAACTGAACATCAGTTCCACTAAATCCATGACCGGACATTTACTGGGTGCAGCAGGAGCTATTGAAAGCATAGCGTGTTTAATGGCGATCAATCAATCGATCATTCCTCCAACCATCAACCACTTTGTTGACGATCCTGAATTGGATCCAAAACTAAACCTCACTTTTAACAAATCACAAAACCGCGAAGTGAAGATCGCACTTTGTAATACGTTTGGTTTTGGAGGTCACAATTTCTCCATCATTCTGGGTAAAGTCTAAAGAAGTTAATGGTTATCGGTTAATAGTTAATTGACTTAGTCAATTTGACGCGCCATTCTGTATTTACTATTAACCATTCACTATTAACAATTAACTTCTTAATTTGCATTCGGTTAATCACGATATTCACAAAACTTGGTCTGGAAAATCCTTAAACTTCCAAAGGGAAAAACAACAAGCGATAAAAAGCTAGTGCAGGCAATTCAAAATTTTGCCGGCTTCACTCCCTCCAATCTGGAACTTTACAAACTGGCTACAGTTCACTCCTCCATTGCAAAAGAAAACGGACAAGGATATAAAGAATCAAACGAGCGTCTCGAATATCTTGGTGATGCCATCTTAGGTGCCGCTGTTGCGGATTACCTGTTCAAAAAATTTCCTTTCAAGTCAGAAGGGTTTCTGACTGAAATCCGATCACGAATTGTAAACCGCGAAGCACTCAATCTGCTGGCTCGCAAAATTGGAATTGCCAATATTGTTCAATTCGATCCAAAGAATGCCAACCTTCAGCAAGTCATCTTAGGGAATACCTTAGAAGCTATTGTTGGCGCTGTGTATTTAGACAAAGGGTATATACGGACTAAAAAATTTGTGATTGATAAACTCATCGGTCCCCATTATAATGTAGATGAACTTGTTAACTCAGAATCGAATTATAAGAGTAAGCTTATTGAGTGGGCACAATCTGAAGGGAAAGAAATCCGATTCGATATTGTTGACATTAAGAAAAATCGCAATCAGAAAGAATTTGCAGCACAAGTAATGGTTGATAGTGAACCAAAAGGTTTGGGCTATGGAAATAGCAAGAAAAAAGCAGAACAGGATGCGGCTTTAAAAACCTGTGAAATGCTGAACTTGTTAAGTGACTAATAGAAAAAGGGTTGCCGGTTTCCAGTCATCGGCAACTTGCAACCCTCAAATTTTTAATCCACACGTGAGAACGATAAAACTAGCAGGCGCAACCGTTAATCAAATTCCATTTCATTGGAAGAATAATAGAACCAATATTCTGGAGGCAATTGATGCCGCTAAAAAAGAAAATACAAAACTGCTTTGTCTTCCTGAGCTATGTATTACTGGCTACGGATGTGAAGATACTTTTCTTAGCGATTGGCTTTCTGAAAAAGCGTGGCAAGAACTTCAATTCATTAAAGAATTTTGCGATGATATAACCGTAAGCGTTGGCCTTCCTATTCGAATGGAAGGAATTACCTTCAATGGTGCGTGTGTTATCTCCCATAAAAAAATTCTGGGTATTACCTTAAAACAAAATTTAGCGCGCGATGGTGTTCATTACGAACCCCGCTGGTTTGATGCATGGACACCCGGAAAAGTCGTGGAGATTATTAAAGATGGTCAAAACATTCAAGTTGGTGATGTTACATATGAAGTAGAAGGTATTCGTTTTGGTTTTGAAATTTGTGAAGATGGCTGGAGAAAAGAGAAACGGCCTGGTTATAAACTTGCTGAGCGAGGAGTTGATCTGATTCTCAATCCGAGCGCAAGTCATTTTGCAATGGGTAAAAGCGAGTTGCGCGAAAGTGAAGTTGTTATTGGTGGATCGAAGGAATTTAACTGCGTTTATCTCTTCGTTAATTTATTAGGCAACGAAGCGGGACGAATGATTTATGATGGTGACATCATCATCGCACAAAACGGAAAATTATTGGCTGTTAACAAGCGACTCTCTTTCAATAATTTTTCCCTCCTATCCACTCAGATAAATTTTGATCATCCTGAAAATTCAATTGCAATACCTTCATCCGATCAAAAAGAAAAAAATGAAGAACTCATTCGCGCTGTTTCACTGGGCTTGTTTGATTACTTAAGAAAAAGTAAGGCTAATGGTTTTGTGCTTTCATTAAGCGGTGGAGCTGATTCTGCTTCTTGTGCGATTATGGTCGCTGAAATGGTAAAGCGCGGAGTTGCTGAATTAGGAATTGAGAAATTCTGTGCACAACTCAATCTACCACAAAACATAAAAGACTGGAAAGGTGCCGTTGGTGCGTTGCTTACGTGTGCGTATCAGGGCACAAATAATTCTTCAACCGAAACTTTTAATTCAGCAGAAAATCTTGCTCGCTCTATCGGTGCAACTTTTCATCATTGGAAAATTGATGAAGAGGTAAATTCATATACCACAAAAATAGAAAAGGCAATTGAGCGTAAGCTCGCCTGGGAGACAGACGATATTACGTTACAAAATATTCAAGCCCGTACGCGCTCGCCCATTATCTGGATGTTAGCAAATGTAAAACGTGCCGTATTGCTCACAACTTCAAACCGAAGTGAAGGCGATGTTGGCTACGCCACCATGGATGGTGATACCAGTGGAAGTTTTGCACCCATTGCCGGCTTAAGCAAAGTTTTTATTCTTCAATGGTTAAGATGGGCAGAGAAAGAATTGAATCATTCTGGTCTTCATGGAGTAAACAATCTGCAGCCAACAGCTGAGCTTCGTCCATTAGAACGGCATCAAACAGATGAATCGGATTTAATGCCGTATTCCGTTTTAAATGAAATTGAAACGCATGCTATCCTAAATCGTAAATCTCCTGTAGAAGTTTTTGATACGATGGTTGGAAAAGAATACGACCCGGTTCAATTAAAAGCACACATACTTAAATTCTTCAAACTCTGGGCAGCAAATCAATGGAAACGTGAGCGTCTCGCTCCTGCTTTTCACCTCGATGATTTAAATGTTGATCCACGAACCTGGTGTCGTTTTCCGATACTTTCTTCTGGCTTTGAAGACGAGTTGGCACAATTAAAAATTAGGTAAAACCGTCTTAACTTTATTCACTATTGCAATCATTGCATAATGGCTGATGTCCTTTATATTTGCCCCTTATGGCAATACTGAGTTACATCATTTGGAACGGAAATCCTGAGATCTTTTCAATTGGGCCAATTTCCCTTCGCTGGTACGGGTTATTTTTTGCGGTTTCCTTCTTAATTGGGCAGCAAATATTCTACTATATCTATAAAAAGGAAGGTAAGTCTGAAAAGGATGTAGACACCCTCACAATTGTAATGGTTCTTGCTACACTTTTAGGCGCCCGATTAGGACATGTTATTTTCTATGATCCTCAGATGTTTTTGGATGATCCTATCGGGATTTTAATTCCTATCAAGTTTAGTCCGTTTCGCCTAATTGGGTACCAAGGTCTTGCTAGTCATGGTGCCGCTTTTGGTATTCTGTTTGCCATTTGGCTTTATTCAAAATACACTTTTGGCTACTCGAAAAATACTATTGAGTCATCCGGTAAGAAAGGTGCATCTGAAAGCTCAAAAAAGAATTCAAAGGGAAGTTTCTTTACCCCAACAAAAAGATCAGGCCAATCTTTTCTTCAGGTGGTCGATCGAATCGTTATTATTGTTGCCCTTGCTGGTGCCATGATTCGCCTGGGTAATTATTTCAATTCTGAGATTATTGGCAAACCTACAGACAAACCATGGGGTGTGGTGTTCGTTGGAAATCTATCAGAAGAAATAAAGGATAAAAGAGTAGACCGTGAGAATATTATTGAATCGGTTGAATACATTAAAAATGATTCGTTGCCCGCGAAAAGCGATGGCCGTAAACCAATATCCATTTACATATTCTTTAAGCAAGGCACTTCCGAGCAGCAGGTATATTCTTTTATGGATGACCAGGTAAAGAACATTCTCTATACAAAGAATAATGATTTTATAGACATTCCGCAAAATCTTCATCTTGATTATCAAACCGTACAACAAGAAAATGGCGCCACAGTAGCGCGTATAAAGACGTATGGAATTGCCCTTCATCCTTCTCAGCTTTATGAATCTATCTCTTGTGTATTTCTATTTGCATTACTCTTCTTTATCTGGGCGTATTACAAAGAGAACCTGCCTGAAGGAAGATTACTCGGTATTTTTCTTATCGTCTGCTTTGGCTTGCGCTTTTTCTATGAGTTTCTAAAAAAGAACCAGGTGTCATTTGAAGAGACCTTACCAATTAATATGGGACAGATTTTAAGCATTCCATTATTTCTGGCGGGGGTCATCATCTTATTGTTATCTTTTCGTAAAAAGGGACAACCAAACTCTTGATTTAGAAAAAGTAACGTTAAACTTGTTTGATTAGTGAGGGTCTTAGCGTTGCACCATGCTCGTATTTGTTTTCAGTTTATTCAGTTTTCTATCCAACGGAGTTAGCGAAATTCCGAAAGAAATACTTTGTGCCGACTCCGTGAAAAGACCGGCACGCACAAAAGTCGTTATGGATAGTACAGGTAAGTTCCTTACCCTTAATCGCATTTTTATTATTGGGAATAGTGTAACCCGCGACCGGATTATTCTACGGGAGCTTACCTATAAGACAGGCGATATACTTTACAGTAGCGATTTACAAGGCGTTCTGGAAGTAGATAAAAAGAAACTAATCAACACCCGATTATTCAATACTGTAGAATTAAGGATTTTGGAAATTGAAGACAATCGGTTTGATCTGTTGATCGATGTAAACGAACGATGGTACACTTTTCCTTCCATAATCTTTCAACTTGCAGATCGAAACTTTAATGAATGGTGGCAAAATTACAATCACGATTTTTCGAGGGTTAACTATGGAGTAAAGCTTTATCAATACAACATGAGAGGCCGAAACGAGACCCTTCGGTTTGCTGCCCAGCTTGGCTTTCAAAGAAGGTTTAGTTTAAACTACCGCTTCCCTTACATCGACAAAAATCAAAAACAAGGACTGGTCATCGACCTGGATTTTTCGGATACAAAGAATCTGGCTTACCGAACCGAAGACCATAAGCTGGTGTATCTTGAAGCAGATAACATTCAAAAGTCCTCACAGGCAGGTGGCGTTACCTATACCTATCGCAAATCATTTTACGAATCACATGCGCTTCGAGTTGATTACAGAAGAAGTAAAGTTTCGGAAAGAGTAATTGACAGTAATGCCAATTATTTTGGCAGTGAAGCACAGCAACAGCAATACCTATCTGCTTCATATGGCTTTACATCTGATCATCGTGATTATGTTGGGTATCCGCTAAAAGGGCATTTCTTTAATGTTGGTATAAATCAATATGGCTTTAGTTCGAATGCAGATCTTAATAAAACAGAATTAAGCGGATCATTCTCTTGGTACATTCCGTTGAAATACAATTTCAATTTATCCAATTTAACAGGCGCATACTGGAGCACTCCAAACAAACTACCGTATTCAAATTATGGTGCGCTCGGGTATCGTGGACAAATTCTGCATGGTTATGAAGTCTATGTAATTGAAGGCCCTGCATATGCGATCAATAAAACAACATTTAAGAAACAGATTTTTTCCCGCCAGTACCACTGGTCTGGCATGCCGATAGATCAATTCAGGCATATACCTATAGCCATTTATCTAAAAACGTATTTTGATATAGGGTATGTAAAAAACTATCCAAACTATACTTATGGTGCGCGTCTAACCAATAAATTCATTTATAGTGGTGGTGCTGGTATTGATTTAGTAAGCTCTTACGATATGGTTTTTCGTTTTGAATATAGTTTCAATGCAGAAGGAGATCATGGCTTTTTCTTTAATGTTAAAAAGGAATTCTAGCAGTTAATCTGAATCACGGATAACGTAAGTCTTCTTAATTTCTGCTCTCCTGATCTTCATTTAACTTTTTTCATCGAACAACATTTGCATTTAGTTTATAGAATCGTTTATCTTCATGTAACTAAAGTAACCCGTTGTGAATCGAATTATACCGTTGTCAGCTATACTGATTGCTGCTCCTCTATTATTGCCAGCTCAAAGCTCCTCCACTCTAATCGGTGCCCGCGCAAGCGGAATGGGCTATACATCGTCTTGTTTAACAGACGAGTGGGCAATCTTTAATAATGTAGCCGGCCTGGCTAAAGTCAAGCAACTTGCCGCAGGCTTTAGCTATGATGCTCAGGTTAATTTTAAGAATTTTAATAGAATGGCTGCCGTTTTGGCTATACCAACAAAGATTGGTGTTGGCGGCATTGGCCTCTATCGTTTTGGAGATGCGTTGTACAATGAACAAATAGTAAGTGGTGGCTTTGCCAATAGTTTCGGTCTTGCATCTATAGGAGTAAACTTTAGCTATATACAATACAATACCGAAGGGTTTGGCCGGAAAGATGCTTTCACAATAAGTGCCGGAGGTATTGCGCAGATTACTCCCATCATAGCAGTGGGTGCATGCATTACCAATATCAACCAACCTAAATTATCGAGTGACGATCCGGAACGCTTACCCACCCTACTCACACTAGGCGTCCAATTTAAAACAACCGATAAATTAAACATTGCCACCGAAATCAGAAAAGACTTAGACTATGATGCTACATGGAAGATTGGTATTGAATACAATTTCACACCGAAGTTTGCATTTCGTACAGGCGTTAATGTTAATCCCAATACAGGTTTTATTGGTTTTGGTTTTAAATCAAAAAAACTCAGTATAGATTATGCGTATGCTCATTCGCTAGATATTGGAGGAAAGCATCAAGCAACCGTTGGATATCAATTCAAATCGAAATGAAACTTACCTTTCAATCAAATTCATCCGTTTACCTGATCATTCCACTTTGTGTTACCTGTTTTCATTTTGCGAAAGCTCAGGAATATCCCCGAAAGGAAATAAACCTCACTGAAATTGCCGATGAACTTTATGGCTTTCAAGATCTTGATTTGAATTATGAAGAGCTCTACGAAAACTTAGTACAACTTCTGGCCGAACCATTCGATCTGAACAAGGTAAATGCAGAAGAACTACGTTTTCTAAAAGTATTATCAGAATCGCAATTGAAAAATCTTATTAGCTATCGAAATGAAAATGGGAATTTTATTTCAGTCTATGAACTTCAGGCTGTTCCTGAATTTGATTTGACTACACTTTATAAACTCATTCCGTTCATTAAGGTCAGTGATCAAGGATCAACTTTGAATACTCGGTTTTTAAAAAGAATACCAAATGAAGGCGATCATTACATTGTTCTCCGATATGAGAGAACGCTTCAGGAGAAGAAAGGCTTCTCATCAGAGGTAAGTGATGATCAAAAATTCTTAGGCTCACCCGACAAATTTTATACTCGTTTCCGTTCAAGCAAACCGGGTGATTTTAGTTTTGGTTTTACATTTGAAAAAGATGCTGGCGAGCAGGTAAACTGGAATACCTCTAAAAAGATGTATGGGATGGATTACCTATCCTTCCATGCTCAAGTCCAAAACAAGGGTAGAATAAAAAATCTAATTATTGGTGATTACCAAAATCAATTCGGACAAGGTCTTATGCTTGGAGGTATGTTCGGCATGGGAAAAGGTGGCGAGACCATTACCACTACACGAAGAAGTAATATTGGTGTACTACCTTACGCATCGGTTTATGAAGCTGGCTACCTGAGAGGTGCTGCTACTACAGTAAAATTATCAAAGCATATTTTCGTTACCGGATTTTATTCAAACGCTAATCGGGATGCTCGTCTTATCAATGAGGATAACGATGAAACCATCTCATCATTTCAACAAACCGGCTTACATCGAAATAAAAATGAGTTAGCCACTCGGAAAACAATAAACGAACAGAACTATGGCGCTATTCTTCAATTGAATCATCGTCAATTTGATGCCGGCATTATGTTTAATCAGGTAACATTTTCATCATCCGTATTGCGGCAGCCAACAGCATACAATCAATTTGCTTTTAACGGAATTCAAAATCAAAATCTTGGTGTATACCTTAATTATACATTTCAAAACATTACGTTCTTTAGCGAGTTTGTTAGCTCCATTGAAAGAGGATACGCGCGTCTTGGAGGAATACTATGGAGCCTCACGCCCAAGCTTGATATTTCGATTGTAAACCGGAAGTATGATCGAAATTATTTCTCATTTCACGCCAATGGCTTTGCTGAAAGCAGTGTAACTCAAAATGAAAGTGGAAGCTATTGGGGTTGGAAATATCGTTTCAATAAACGATTTAGTGCAGTAGGATATATTGATTTCTTTAAATTCCCCTGGTTGAAATACCGAAGTTACGCCCCCTCAAATGGGCATGAATGGCTTTTGCGATTTACCTATCAACCATCAAAAACCACCGCTATTTTTATTCAGGCCCGGGAAGAATCCAAACAGCGAAATCTTTCAAAGGATATTAACTTATACAAAACGGGGTTAGGCAAAAAATATAACTACTGCATCAATTTCGATTATGGGATTGGAAGGAAAGTAAAATTAAAATCACGGGCACAGTTTAGCACGTTCGAAATAAATAATCATACAACGCATGGCCTTACATTGTTACAAGATGTTTCAATCGACCTGGGCAAGTTCGGAATCACAGCACGGTATTCGCAGTTTGATACAGATGACTATGACAACCGGCAATATGTTTATGAACGTGATGTGTGGCTTGCCTATTCATTGCCAGCATACGATGGCACAGGTATTCGCAGTTTGCTTATGATGGAATTTAAAGCCACACGCCAGCTTACCTTCTGGCTTCGTTACACCCATACTCGCTTTACAGATCGGGATCAGATCGGAACAGGCGTTGATGCTATCGATGGAAATATTCGAAACGATATTAAATTCCAGATGAGGTTAAAATTCTAACCGCTCCCAAAGGCTTAGGGAATTAACCCTGCCCAATACCGATTCACCATTTCGGGCATTTAAAATAGCCGAAAGGGTTACAACCAAGTTTAAGCTCATATTAACCCAAACAAACCCAGAAAGCCCGATCCTATTTTGATTTTTGTATTTTTAGCCACATATTCGCAACTATAACTCTTGTAAACATGAAGCATTTATCACGGATTTTATCACTACTTATACTCGTTAGCGCAGGTTTATTCTTAGCCAATTGTGGTGGAAGCGACCCTAAGCCGAAATCGGATGAAGAGGTTCAATTGGGTAAACTCTCCGGCACATGGGGAGAATTGGTCAGCGCAGAATTAGATGGAGTTGAAAGAAAGGATGATTTTCCTGGGCTTAAATTAAAAATATCTGGCCTTTTTGAAGCTAATGGTGATTATGATTATGATTTCATTGCAGGGACTCGTCCAACGCCTAGTCCTTGGCCAAAGGCTGATAAATGGAGTTTTGGAAGTGATGTTAACTCAAAGATTATTAGAAAACCAGATGATCTTATTGTAAGCTACGTTGTAGATGATACGCAATTAACCTTATCACTTGACTGTCCATCGGGTGGTTGTGATTTTGCAGGTGGGCGTGTTGGATCAAATTCTGGTACATGGGTTTTCGTTTTTAACAAGTGATATTTTATAATCTATAAAACAGAAAAGGCCTCCCTCGAGGCCTTTTTTATTTTAATACTACTATGCTAATCCCATCACCTCCCCTGTCGGCATGCTCGTCTTTTATGGAGGCTACTTCTTTGTATCGTTTTAGATAATCGCGAATTACCTTTCGCAAAACGCCTTCTCCTTTTCCGTGAATGATTTTTAATTCTCCCTGGCTAAGGAGAATTGCCGTATCAATAAATTGCTCCATGATGGTGATGATTTCATCTACGCGTTTGCCCCTTACGTCTAAGATTGGATTAAAATTAATCCGCTTTTCCAAAACATTAACACCAACGGATCGTAGTCTTGTATTGATTTCCTTTTCAACTGTAGTCGTTATTCTTTCAAGCTTATCAAGTTTGGTTAGGGATTTAATTTCCCCGAATTGAACAGTGGCATTTTTACCTTGAATGGAAAGTATAAATCCACTACTGTCTTGTCCAATAATCCGAACCCGGTCGCCTTCTTTAAACTGAACCGTTGGCTTTGCTACCTGTTCTGGTTTCTGTCCAACACGTTCGCTTAATGATTTTAGATTTTCGCGTACCTTAATGGTCTCCTTTTTCTCAGCCTTGTTTTCACGAATGTGACGGATCGTCTTTTCGATTTCTTTGTTCGTATCCTTCAGTATGCGAGAGGCTTCTTCCTTTGCCTTGGTGATGATTTCCTTTTTTCGCGTCTCCAAGTCGGTTGATAGCGATTTGTATTTATCCAACGAGATTTTCAAATCGACATCGCGCATTTCCATTCGCTTTACCTTCTCACTTAATTCCTGTCGCTCACGCTCAAGTGAACGCACTAAGCTTTCAAAGCCTGCAAGGTCCTTACCTACCAATTTTTCTGCCTGAAGCAAAGTCTCCTGCGGTAGACCTGTCTTTCGTGCGATCTCCAGGGCAAATGAACTCCCGGGCTTACCTATATCAAGAACATAAAGCGGCTCTAATTTCTGATCGTCAAAACGCATGGCCGCATTGCGAATACCTTGATGCTGCCCGGCAAAGAGTTTTAAATTATAATAGTGTGTTGTGGCAATGCCCCACACTTTTTTCTTTACCAAAAAATCAAGGATGGATTCCGCGATAGCGCCACCAAAATTCGGATCGGTGCCCGAACCCAACTCATCCATCAACACCAATGATTTGTCGGATGCCGATTGCATAAACACGTTCATGTTACGCAAGTGACTGCTATAGGTACTCAAATCATTCTCGATAGATTGTTGGTCGCCAATGTCGAGAAATATATCCTGGAAAATTCCAACGCGAGATCGGTCTGAAACCGGAATCAGCAAGCCACATTGCACCATGTATTGAATAAGACCTACCGTTTTTAAACAAACAGATTTACCTCCCGCATTCGGTCCTGAAACCAACAACATTCTGTCTTGCGGATTCAACTCAACCGAAAGCGGAATAACATCTCGCTTGCCTTTCAAGCTTAGATACAACAACGGATGCTTTGCATTGTACCAAGTCAGTTCTGGCTTTCGCTCCAGGATAGGTAAGTCGGCTTGTATGTCAATTGAAAATTTTGCTTTAGCCCGAATAAAATCAAGTTGTGCCAAAAATTGAAAAGCTGTTTGCAACGCTGGAGTTTCAATTCTCAAAGCATCTGTCAGTTCTTTTAAGATTCGAATTACTTCTCGTTTCTCTGCATGTTCAAGATCGCGAATCTCATTGTTGGCATCCAGCATTTCTGTGGGTTCCAAAAAAACGGTTTGCCCTGTGGCTGATTCGTCCAGAATAAATCCTTTGAGTTTGCGTTTGCTCTCGGCCTGGATAGGTATTACCAATCGTCCATCGCGAATAGTAGGCAAAGCTCCTTCAGGCACCCACTTCTCCTCCACTGCTTTTCTGAAAATTTGATCCGCCAGTTTACGCAGCCGAATTTGTTCATCGCGTAATTTCTTTCTTACCTGTGCTAAGGTTTGACTGGCCGAATCTTTTACCTGTGCCTTGTCATCAATTTTTGAAAGGATGAGTTGCCGTAAGGTATTGGTAAGCGCCACTGGCTCAGCAAGGCGATACAGTTCAGGATAAATTTCTTTCGCCTTATCAAGAAAATGTTTGCACGATTGAATGGTTTCAAGAGCGTACGCAAATTTCAAAAACTCGTCCGTTTCCAACCAATTACCTTCCAATCGAATGCGACTGAACCAATCAGATGGATCATAGAAATGCTGAGCAGGAAAGGTCTCTCCTTTTTCAAAAATTTGTTTAAACTCAAGATTTTGTTTCAGAAGAATGGCAATAAAATCCGCGTTCACACTAAACGACATTTTATCTACCCATGCTTCTCCGGCAGATGACAGGCAATATTGTTTCAACTTCGTTCGAATCTGATCGAAGCCAAGTTTACTTTCAAACACGGGAGGGTAAATCATTGGTCAGTTGACTGGGACGTTATCCGTTGCTCACGCAAATTTAGGGAGTCTACTATAGCAGTATAAATCGCCTCCATTTCTTTTGGATGCGCCAGGTAATAATCAAACGACTTTTTCAAAACTGAATCCTGAACGTTATGCGACTCTAATACCTTAGCATTAAGCTTCTTAAAAATAAATTCAGAAGAATCTTGCTTGGTGGTAATGAAGGTAGATTTTTGTTCAGCAATATAAATATCCATGAGTGTACTCACCATCTCGGCTTGACTGAGTACTTTCTCACTTTTCTCCTCTTTTCCGCCACATGACACCTCGAGAAAAAGAGAAACAAGAAGAATAAAATAATAAACCAACCGCTTCACCTGCATACCGTCCTTATGACAATTTTAAAGGGGCAAAATAATCATAATTGTTCTATTTTTGCGCGAGTTCGAGTTAATGGTTAAAGACTCTCAACTCCAAGTGTCAATTAACCGATAACGGATAACCGATAACTGACTTGAAGGAGCTTTTAAAGAAATTGCGCAAATACGAAATTCAGATCCGCAAGGTGATTAACAGTCACATGCAGGGTGATTTCCATTCTATCTTTAAAGGATCGGGACTGGAATTTGATGACGTGCGTCCGTATCAATATGGCGATGACATTCGAACGATTGATTGGAATGTATCCGCCAAAGGGCATGGCATGTTCGTAAAGACTTTTAAAGAAGAAAAAGAACAAACCGTTTTCTTTATACTGGATGTAAGCGCTTCGGAAGACATCGGTAATACTGGCAGAACGAAGGGAGACATTGGAAAAGAAATCTGTGGCGTGCTCGCTCTTTCGGCTGCTAAAGAATCAAGTCATTTGGGATTGATTTGTTTCTCAGATGTGAAAGAGAAATACATGAAGCCAACGAAAGGACATTCACAGGCTTATGAAATTATCAGCACGATAACGAAGCTCGAACCAAAATCATTAAAGACGAATCTCACCAAGGCCATTGCCTTTGCCTTAAATGCCATAAAACGAAGAAGTGTTATCATTCTGGTTTCTGATTTTATCGATGAAGGCTATTTTCAAAATCTAAAAGCATTAGCCCGCAGACATGACCTTGTGGTAATCCACATCAGTGATAAACGCGAAAGCAGATTACCTAAGCTTGGTATTATTCCAATACTGGATAAAGAATCGCAAAAGACATTATGGATTAATACTTCCTTTGGCGATTTTCGAAAAAAGATAAGTACAGGTCATGATGAACGTAAAAAAGAGCTGGCTACCTTTAGCCGAAAACATGAAATCAATTTTATTTCGTTAGATACTGACGATGATTATGTACCCAAGCTTCTCCGGTTATTTAAAGTCAGAAACAGATCGTTAAAAACGACCTAGCAAATGAATGTGATGCGCATATTTTTGACTTTGTTTTTCTTCTTGCTTGTGTCCATCACATCTGTTTGTGCACAAGATGTTACGGTAAGGGGCGGCTTTTTTTTAGATAGTTTACAGATTGGCGAGCCATCTGGTTATTATCTTTCGGCTACCTATCCCAGCACTGAAAATATTTTATTCCCTGACTCAACATTCAATTTCGCACCATTTGAGTGGGGACGAAAAAAATACTTCACCACCGAAACCACCGATGGAAGGAGCTACGACAGCGTGGTGTATTACCTTTCTACATTTGAACTGGATGAAATTCAAACCTTAAGCCTTCCAGTTTTTCAGCTTAACCCAAAAGACTGTACAACCTTTGAATCCAATCGCGATAGCATCAGGTTAATTTTATTAGCGACCAATATTCCAGATACGGTTTCCATGCAAACCCTTCCATTAAAAGCAAGCGTTGCTTACCAAAACGTTCCTTACGATTTTAACTACCTGATACTCCTCATCGTTCTTTCTGTTCTGATTGTAATTCTGGCGTTAGTATGGATTTTCTTTGGAAAAAAAATCAGAAGACACTTCCGCATGAAACGTCTTCAAAAAGCACATCACCAATTTCTGGAGATATTTTCTTCCAATATTGAAAGTGTTCAGGCAGCCTTTTCTCCTGCCACAGCCGAAAGCACATTATCGTTTTGGAAAAAATACATGGAACGGCTGGAAGCCCGGCCCTACACCAAACTAACGACCAGCGAAATGATTCGTTTACTAAAAGATGAAGTGCTCAAAAAAAACCTGCACGCTGTTGATAGTGCAATTTATGGACACAATACATCGGTGGTAGAATCGCTTGAAAGTTTAAAGGTATTTGCCAATGAGCGTTTTTCTAAAAAACTGGAGGAGATAAAGCATGGATAATAATCTTTTTCCGTGGTATTCACTGGAGTGGTTCACACCCGCAACACTTCGCGCCTTTAGCTGGGAGCATACGCTTTATCTCTATCTGCTCATTGCAGTACCGATCGTATTCCTTGTTCGGTGGCTTACGCGATATCGCTTTAATCAGAAATTACCAGTTGCAGTAACACAAAAAGAATTGCGCGTTTCTGCTGTTAACATGATTCGCTTTATCCCTGATTTTTTTCTGATACTGGTGTTGATGCTAGCATTGGTAGCACTTGCACGTCCTCAATTGTCAAATGAAAAAACAGAACAGTGGACAGAAGGTATTGACATTATGCTGGCGCTCGACATTTCGAAATCAATGGCATTCGAGGATTTTGCCCCAAATCGATTAGAGGCAGCAAAAAAAGTGGCACTTCAATTTGTGAGCGGCAGAATTCAAGATCGGATTGGACTGGTGGTTTTTGCTGGCGATGCGTTTTCGCTTACACCGCTCACAACAGATTATGATTTACTAAAATCCTATTTGAATGAAATCAATTTTGATATGATTGAAACCCCACGCACAGCAATAGGTAGTGCCATGGCCGTTGTTACCAATCGCATGCGCGAATCAGAGGCAAAGTCAAAAGTATGCATACTGCTAAGCGATGGTGATAACAATGGCGGTAATATCGACCCCATTACCGCGGCTGAACTTGCGGCTGCTTTCAATATTAAAATTTACACCATCATTGTTGGACGAGAAGGTAAAGTGCCCATGGGAAAAGATTTTTTTGGAAATGTTCAGCTTTTTGAAAACACAGTAAATGAAAGTACCATGCGCAAACTCGCGGATATTGGTGGTGGCGAATTTTTCAGAGCAACAGATAACAAGGCACTGGTCAGTGTTTTCGCCAAGATTGATCAATATGAAAAAGCCGAAATTAAAGAGACACGATTTAAAGACACATCCGATTTTTACTATATCTATTTGCAATGGTCTATGGCTTTCTTTGTACTCTGGCTGTTACTGAAGTCTACCTTTATGAGCAACGTACTTCAAGACTAGCAGTTAGACTTTAGACGCAAGACTTTAGACTTTTAGTTTTAAGCTTTGAACTTCATTTATATCACTCCCCTCTCACTCCCATTCCCCAAACCTTGAACTTTGAACCTTGAACTTCAAACCATTCTAGTAATCGATTTCCAATGGTCTTTGTATTATCTTTTTGTGCAGAAAAGTTACTCCTGGAAAATACCAAGGGCGTTTTTGGGCAAGTTTAAGAGCTGAGAATGCCAGAAGCGGGCGAAGTTGAAAGAACATACTTGTCCGATGGAAAACGATTATCCTTGGCTTTAAAAAGCATGTTGCAAAGATTCCGAAATTATGACAATATTGCACCACTTTTATCAAAACCCCAGTATGCCGAAATGAAGAGTTACCGTGAGCTAATTGAGCAGACCTTTGAGTTCCCTCAGAAAGAATTTAAAGTTCGCGAACACGAATTATTGTTCAACGATGTGCCCCTGATGGATATTATCAAGCAGTATGGCACCCCACTCAAACTCACCTACCTTCCGCGCATAAGCGAAAACGTCAAGTTTGTTCAGGAAACATTCATCAACGCGCTGGAGAAATTCAGATACAAAGGAGATTATACCTATTGTTATTGCACCAAGTCTTCTCACTTTTCCTTTGTGATGGAGGAAGCCCTGAAGAATAAGAATGTCCACATGGAAACTTCTTCTTCTTTTGATATTCCAATTGTTCGATCATTGTTTAACAGCGGCAAGATTTCAAAGGATACCTATATTCTTTGCAATGGATTTAAGATGCCCGCATATCGTCAATACATTAGTGAGCTCTTGAATGACGGTTTCAAAAACTGCGTTCCGATACTGGATAACTTAGGTGAGATTGATTTCTACGAAGAGAATGTAAAGACACCTTACCGTGTAGGTATTCGTGTTGCCGCAGACGAAGAACCTAAATTTGAATTTTATACTTCACGTTTGGGTATTCGATACAATGACATCAACGCGTTCTACAAAGACAAGATTGAAAAGAGTGATAAGGCAGAGCTGAAGATGTTGCATTTCTTTATCAACACCGGCATAAAAGACACAGCTTACTACTGGAGCGAATTGAGTCGCTTCGTCTTCAAATATTGTGAATTAAAAAAAATCTGTCCTACCCTTGATTCAATTGATATTGGTGGCGGCTTCCCGATTAAAACATCGCTTACCTTTCATTACGATTATAAGTACATGATTGAACAAATCGTGGAAAATATCAAATGGATTTGCGATAAGAACAACGTACCTGTACCTAACATATTTACAGAGTTTGGAAGCTACACTGTTGGTGAAAGCGGTGCTGTGTTGTATTCTCTAATCGATCAAAAATTACAAAACGATAAAGAACTCTGGTACATGATTGATGGGTCGTTCATCACCCATCTTCCAGATGCCTGGGGTATGAATCAGAAATACATTCTGTTAGCCCTCAACAAGTGGGATGATCCATACCACAAAGTAAACATTGGTGGCCTTACCTGCGACAGCATGGATTATTACAATTCAGAAGCGCATACAGGAGAAGTATTCTTACCAATGATAAACGATGAAGAAAATCTATATGTAGGGTTCTTTCATACTGGTGCTTATCAGGAATCATTGGGAGGCTATGGCGGAATTCAACATTGCTTAATACCGGCACCCAAACATGTATTGGTAGATCGCAATGAAAATGGCGAGATCACAACCTCACTTTTCGCGAATGAGCAGACAAGCGAAAGCATGTTGAAGATTCTGGGGTATTGAATTTGTTGATGGTTGTTCGATGTTTGTGGTTCACCAACAACGATCAACAAACATGGAACAACCATTTCAATACTTCCCAGTAAACCCTTTCACTTCTTTATAGTCAGCGGGCACTTCAAACAAGGAATCACTCAGAGATTCTTTTTTAATCTCTGTTACCTCCATCATCATGGAACCTTCAGGCATAGTCATTTCCATTTTTAGCGGAACACCCTCTATGTCCTTGTAAAACATGGACTGATTCCCACGACCAACTTGCTGTTTGGAAAGACTCGTTAAATCCAGACCTTTAATTTCGGTTGTTGTCCAGTAGTAATTCTTCATGGTCTTTCCATTCTGTGTTATTTCGACAATCGTTTTGGTGCAGAGGTAATTCAGAACCCTGGTTGTCTCATTTGTTTTCGTAACCTTAACATCCGGTTTTGTCTGGGATGATTCTGCCATTTGATGCTGCAAAACGGTGAAGGTCTTATTGCTTCTATCTATTGAATACGATTGGTTCTTCTCCGTAAGATTCAATATCTCCATGCCTCCCATAACGCCACCTTCCATTTGTGTTAGGCTGTTAATTCCTTTTAACTTCACCATAAAAGAAGAAGGCATCATCGATCCCATAGTTCCTCCCTGAGCCATCTTCATTGCCTTTTCCATCTGAGCCTTCATCTGAGGATTCGCTTCCATCATGGCCTTAAATTGAGGGTCATTCATTTGCTTTTCCATCTCCTTCATCTTCGCTTGCGTGGCCGGATCATTTAGTTTCGTCTGGGTCTCCTCCATTCTCTTTTTGGCGACCGGATCTGTTACCTCCATTTTCATGGAATACTTTATAGTCCCTTCAAAGGAGCTTTGAGCAAGACACGTATAGGTAAAAAACAGGCAGGCAATTAGAATTTGGGGCTTCATAGAAATGCTGTTTAGTGGACAGGGGTTAAAATTATCGGAATATTCCTTTCATTCAATTAATAATTGCGAGATTAAATCGACTTGCCAACCGGATCAATTGGAAATTTTGCAGACAATCAAAGGCATTGTGTCTAAATAAATCATGGTCTCGACAAACTAACAATTGATTAACCTTTATCTTTTTCTAGTTTTGCTTCAATCCCAAAATCGTGAGCAACGCTATCGTCATTATTCCCACTTATAAGGAGCGCGAAAATATCCGCGCCATAATCGATACTGCGTTTGCTTTGCCTAAGGATTTTCATATTCTGATTGTGGACGATAATTCGCCCGATGGGACAGGCGAAATTGTGGAAGAACTGCAGCACCATTATAACCTCACCGAAACCAAACTTCACTTGCTTAAGCGCACAGGTAAGTTAGGTTTAGGCACAGCCTACATTACTGGTTTTAAATACGCCTTGGAAAAAGGCTACGAATATATTCTAGAGATGGATGCCGATTTTTCGCACGATCCAAAAGATCTGGTCAATCCCGATTTTACAAATAACGTTCCGGAGACGCCGGTCGGCATCGACTTTAAAGACAGAACGGGTTTTGACAAAACGGAGGTTTGTATCCACGAAATCAGCGCATTGTTGCTGAACCTGAAAAAAGCACTGGAATTGGGCCGCCCGTTACAACCCGCCGACCTAAGTCCTTTGGGGAGTAGCGGCGGCAATCTGCGTCTACAAGGTTTGGAAAACGCATTAAAAGAACACGGCAAAAATTCAGGTAAAGCGGTGTTGTTGCCTCAAACACTGCGAAGTATGGCCGATACGTTGCG
>ERZ795059.1298-NODE-1298-length-28268-cov-16.770992_pt1 | contig 28268 bp, 37 predicted proteins | sample MGYA00375143_ERZ795059 | MGnify/ENA primary metagenome ERZ795059 (study PRJEB30188, sample SAMN05720168) | activated sludge metagenome | isolation source: Anaerobic digester | place: USA | collected 2015-01-07 ... | reverse complement strand
ATTGGATGGTGTGACTGGAGTTCAGACGTGTGCTCTTCCGATCTTTCCACTAAGTTTGACCCTAAGTACGCGGAGTATGCATCTTCTGGTAGGTGCTATAACCTAGCCTACAACATGGCGAAAGAAACTGGCCTTACATACGTTGAGGGGTTGCTAATGGTTAAGGGCAAAGACAATGTTGTATGTGCTATAGGGCATGCTTGGTGTGCTACTGGAGATGGCATGATGTTAAAGGTACTGGACCCCGCGATGGCCTCATTTCAGCACAGGAGAGAGCTAATGTACGTTGGTGTACCGCTACACCTTAGCTACGTGGAGAAGATGGCCTCACTGTACGGAAACATAGGTGTACTAGATGGTAACCCTAATGGCCCTATTGATGGGGTGTACGTGGATAATCCAGAGGAGTGGTTAGTACTATGAGTGTGTACTCTATTATCTATGACAACCACAGAGGGTATGTGAGGGTAGAGGCTGATACTGAGTACAAAGCCAAGGCCGAATTTAAGAAGGCCACGGGGCTAAGTAGAATGCCCTACGGTCACCAGATTATAAATGTAACAAGGTTAGTATCAATACAAAAGCATATATAGGAGCTAAAATGGGTGACATGGGTGATGATTTCAGAGCAATGAAGGAATACAAGAAAAGTCATAGGGCTAACACGCTAGAAGCTAACACAAAGGCCATTACAGAGTTACAGGCAGGAGGACTGCCACTTGTGTGGCTTACACCATACCAAGTAAGATTGCACATGGATGGTAAGCCCAGAGTGGACTTCTATCCGTCTAGCAATAGGTTTGTGTTACGGTGGAATGATAGAACTAAGACCACTACAATGTACGGAGGGCTGTCATCATTCCTAAACTGGTATAAGAAGCAGACTAGTGCTGATGGAGTAACATGCGATAGGCATAGAGTAGTTGGGTAGTATGCGTCAGGCTGACCTAAAGTTGTGCAATTGATTGCAATAACTTGACAAACTATTTTAATATGGTATTATAAACGTATAGGCAATTACTTAATACCACAAGGAGGTGGAGTATAATGACTACAGCTAAAACAACCAAAGTACGTATTTTAAAGGCATTACTTCCAGAGTCACTTGCACGTATGAGAAAGCGCATTCAGGACTCTATAAGAAAGAACAATGCCGATGGAATATCCGCCAATAAATTTATGCAAGCAATGGATAAGCTATGAGGGTTGTATCACGTCATCAAGGTAAAGAGACAACCCATGAGATACCACCTGAGGTATCTGTACTGGTGGCCCAGCCTACCATAAAGGTAACATGCCCAGATGCTTACTTAATAAGTGCAGAGACCACAGCTAAGACCATGCGTGAAATGTCACAGAGAGCGTGGGAGCATATCAGCACCGGAGAGCTATTCAAGCACTTATACGGCATATTGTTCAAGGGTGATACATACATCCCAAAAACTATAGAAGAGATGCTGGAAGAGGACGCGGCATGCATCCACGGGGCTGGCTTAATCATTCAATTGGTTGAGACTAGGTTTAACGGAGTGAAGCAGGTGCATATAGATAAGCCGGAGGCAAATATGCATCCACAGCAGGCACAGGCACTTATGTCAGTGGTCGAAGAGATTAAGAAAATACCATTAGGGGGAGATGTAAATGTATAAGCTAATAGCAACTTTATTGCTGATTTCACCATCACTGCGAAACTATGTTATGCGTAGTGCCTATAGTAAGCCCTACTTCCACTTGCATGGATACATGTATCGGTGGTGGGTGACACCAAGGTTCTTGCTAACAGAGGACGAGAACGGTAATCTGTGTCCTTATAGCTGGGTGCCTAAAGTGCTAAGATGTAGGCTACACCACATAGTACGTGAGGATGCCGGAAGAAGTCTTCACAACCATCCATGTGACAACGTTAGTATAGTATTGTCTGGGTGGTATTCTGAAAAGAGCCTGTCAAGTGAGAGTAGCACTAGAGGCATGTTAGACGAGTACATGTATGACGTTGCCCTGCCGTTTCAGGTAGTTAAGCGTAATGCAAAGGACTACCATTCAATAGTAGATGTATCCAACGATGGTGTGTTCTCTCTATGGTTTATGGGTAAGAAGGTGAATGAATGGGGATTCCTAGTTGGTGGTGAGCACATAGACCATAAGAATTACTTTATAGGGGTAGATAATGCGTAGTGCAGAAGAAGTTGGCAAAGAGATTGGCTTGTTGAAGGAGATTCTTCCATACATACCAGCAGTAAGTGCTTTTGATGATGATAACGTGTACACCGTTGAAAGTGTATGTGAGGTATTACTGTCGGGCAGTGTTGATGTTGCCACCTCTAGGGTTGCAATGTACAACAAAAGCAGGGAGCATAAAGAGGCGCTTATGATTCAACTAGAAGAAGCCCTTGAGTGGTACAACTGCGAGAGTGCCTATAGTCCATCAGGTGGTTGGGTTATATTTAAGCCAACTGTATTTCATTAGTAGAGGGGTTTGCGATGCAGAATTTAACATTACAGGACGCGGTGCGTAATATGGAAAGAACTGGTAATAGCAGGGTAGTTCCTATGTCCGTAGGAATATGGCCCCTAAAAACTGTTGTCATGGTGGTGGAGCTTGAGTACCTAGAGTATCGTGGAGGTGGAACCTATTGGCTACCAGCAACAGAAAAGGACTTAGAGTGGGAGTACCAACACACAGAAGGGTCAATTATTGATTCCGTTATCAAAAACAAACCAGAAAAGTTTGGTAGGCCATCCGTTGGTGTGCTACAAAGCATCATCGGTGTTGTTAGCATGAAGTGGTCTAGCTTAAGGCCAATAGACCCTGTGCCTGTCCACATGCTTGGGGATATTGTACGGGCTACAGGGGCATTGATAAGCATAGCAGAGTCATTACAAGAACAGTTATCAGCGGAGAAAAGAAATGAGCGATGAAACTAGCAATGGACCAAGCGCTACTGCTGATATGCTATCCATAGCCTTAATAGCACTAATGGCAGAGAACAAGATACCAGTATTTAGGTTAACTCCAGAAATAGCTTACGCAGTACGTGAACTTGGTGTTCTGTTAGCTCTGGACCCTGATACCAAAACAGTGACGTTAACTTTATCCTCAGCACAGGAAGTTATCTCCCAGATTAAGCTACATGAAATGCCTGTTGATTCTGCTGAACAATAATTTGCAATCAATTGCAAATAATACTTGACAAACTATTTGAATGTGGTATTATAACTATATCGAAATTTATTAAACACATGGAGGTGTAAAAATGTTATACGCAACTACAGAACGTGCCCTTTTAGGGGCTAAGACAAACTCTCAAGGCGACAGAGTTGTGCGCATGCAGAGTAGCAGTAATCCGAACAAGTTTTATAATGTGGACATCACTAATGGTCGGTGCAGTTGCCCTGCATGGATTCACCAAAAGAATGGTCGCAAACCATGTAAGCATTTACGCGCTTTAGGATTCACGGCTGTACATGTTACCGACGTTGTTGCCGAGTACATCCACAAAGAACAAGCAAGTGAAAAGCAAACAGTTTATACAGGGGCACTATAGTATGAAGTTCAAACCAATGTTAGCCGCAGAGGGTGCAGATGGAGACATAACCTACCCTAAGATTGCACTGCCAAAACATAATGGTGTGCGTGGCTTAGTATCCGATGGTGTTCTACTAGCTAGAAGCTTGAAACCGATAGTGAATAAGTACACAAGCTCGCTATTCAGTTACCACGAGTTAAATGGCCTAGAGGGTGAGTTAGTGGTAGGAGACCCGTTTCATGAAGAGGTCTTCACTAATACCACCTCAGGTGTTACATCGGTTGGTGGGGAGCCTGACGTGTGTTGGTACTTGTTTGATATGTACCACCCTACCAAACCATTCTCAGAACGCTTGGCAGAGCTAGCACAGAGGGCTGAGAGGTACGATACCAAGTATGTACAGGTAATCCCACATTTCGTAGTAAACTCAGACCTAGAGGTGCAGGAATACGCTGAGTGGGCATTGAGTAAAGGCTTCGAGGGGTTAGTACTACGTGACCCAGATGCGAAGTACAAAGAGGGAAGGGCAACCAGTCTGGAGAACACCTTTCTTAGGTATGTACCTTGGTTTACAAGTGAGGCAGAAATCCTAGGGGTAACAGAGGGTGAGATAAACACCAATGAATCTAAGCCCAACGAACTAGGTAACCTAAAGAAATCTACTTCCAAGGCAGGTAAGATACCGTCAGGTAGGGCAGGTACATTTCAAGTTAGAGACCTAAAGACAGGAACAGAGTTCTCTATGTCTGTGCCGACTGTGGCTCTACAGGAACTAGTGTGGAAAGACACAAGTAAGTACGTGGGCAAGATTGCCAGATATAAATTCAAAATAGGGGTGAAGAAGGATATGCCAAGATTCGCCCAGTACGAGGGTATTAGAGACCCGATTGATATGAGTTAGCAGTAAGCGGTGCCATGCCCGAATCCCAATTGTTAGGTTAAGACATGGTGCTGGTCGTCTGGTGGCAACCTTCCAGTAATGGAACCGAGGGGTTATGGCCTCAACTGTAGACCACTGACCGATGTGGGCAAAGCCAGCAAAAGGGTGCAAAGCCCTATAATTTTAACTAAGGAGAGTAATATGATAGTAGATAGCGTTAGCGATTACCACAATAAGGCCCTAAGAACACTAAAGGAGGCCACTAATGTGAAGGAGTTACGACTGCATGCGGCATTAGGGCTTAGCGGGGAGTCAGCAGAGTTACTGGAGGTTCTTGAGGGAGACCATGATTCTATACCAGCTTACTTGGATAAGGCCGTCATAGAGTTGGGCGACATCATGTGGTACTTGCCAGCACTTTGCTTGTCACTACATACCACTATGGAAGAGTTGGCGACCCGTAGCACTAAGTTACAGTACCAAATGACAGCAGTGAATGGGCTGGTAATTCATTCCGGTAAAATCCTTGATGCAGTGAAAAAAGAGTACATCTACGGTAAGGCCATTGATAGAGATTCACTGCTAGACCATGCCACTATGGTTTTCAACCATGCCATTGCAGTATGCCCTCAATTAGAAACCAACATAATGACTGTGCTGACAAAGAACATAGCAAAGTTGGCAGTGCGCTACCCAGAGAAGTACTCTGATGATTTAGCTATCAACAAGAATGAAGAGGCCGAAAATGCAATCGCCAATAACGCCGCATGAAATCTGGAGGGTAAACCCTCACCAGAATGTAATTAGGACTGTGGTACTAAGAGTACTAACAGGAATGTATAGGTAGGGCTATGAGTAGAACAGTCCATAACCACTACTATAAGGATGTACGTCATTTAGAGTATGTTGACGTGTATCGCATAATTGCCCTATTTTCTGTTACAGACCCATGTATTCAGCATGCCCTAAAGAAGGTACTAGTGGCAGGTGGTCGTGGGGCTGGTAAGGATATTAGTAGGGACATCCAAGAGGCCATTGACTCACTAGAGCGGTGGAAAGAAATGCAAAAAGAGAACTCTTTAACAGAGGTAGAAGGGAGAAATGTAAATGAATAACGCCATACATGTTTTAGACCACGGACTAGTACGATTAGTAGAGCACATGGGGTCAGATTTGAGTATAGTGAGGTCGGCACGAGTGTCATACGGTGCGGAGTGGAGGGCTGGTGAGGACGATGGCAAAGATGCCAAGCTTCTTAATTATCTGATTAAGAATAAGCACACATCACCCTTTGAAAGCTGTGTATTCACGTTCGAGGTAAAGGCGCCTATATTCGTATTCCGCCAATGGCATAGGCACCGTACATGGAGCTTCAATGAGATTAGCGCTAGGTATGCTGAATTACCAGAAGAGTTCTACGTACCAGAACCTAAGAACTATGGGGTTCAAAGTGCTAGTAATAAGCAGATGCGTGATTTGTCAGATGGGGTTGATGGGTACAGTGCCGACGACTGGGAAAAGTTCCTGCGGTGGGAGCGAGAGCAACGTGAAATGATGGAACAATGCTTTGTTCTTTATCGCAAGCACATAGCAGAGGGCATGCCTAGAGAGCTAGCAAGAGCAGTACTGCCACTAGCGACCTACAGCCACATGTTTGCCACGGTAGACCTGCACAACCTAATGCACTTCTTACGACTGAGATTGCATAGCCATAGTCAGTATGAAATCCGTGTGTATGCAGAGGCAATGCTTAAGTTAATTGAACCTCTAGTACCACATTCAGTAAATGCATTCAAAGAGCACGTGCTTGGGGGTTTAGTATGACGCCATTTACCAGAGTTGACATGCCAAAGGAGTACACCAATGTACCAAGCCTTATGGCCTCTTTTGGTATCACAGAGCAAGAGGCAATCGCCTATGCTACTAGGTACTCTCAACTGACAGTCTACTTGAATGATAAGTATCAGGTGATGGTGTCAGAGGTCATGGATGTCCCAAACTTTCCTAGTGTGATTCATCTATCCATTAAGAACCTTAACAACGAGGCGGTTCATGACTGGAGAGACTTGCAGTCCATAAAGAATATGCTTGTCGGAGAAGAGAATGAGGGCATAGAGATATACCCTGCCGAGGAGAGATTAGTTGATATGGCTAACCAATATCACTTGTGGGTGTTCGCTGATAAGAAGGTGCGAATTCCTATTGGGTGGAATAAAAGAATGGTTAGCGGGTCGGAGAGGGCAAAGGCTGTAGGAGCTAACCAGAGGGACTATAGCGCTTAAATAAATTTGCAATCAATTGCACAACACTTGACAAACTATTTTAATATGTTATTATAGATACATACAGAAATTAAATAGCACACGGAGGTGCGAAGTGGCGATAGTAATAAAATCAAAATCAAAAGCAGTAGACCTTTACCCTTTTGGAGTACATGGAACTAAGTCCAAGGGCAGTTCAAGTATGAAAGAGGTACTCGGAGGTAAAGGTGCTAATCTGTGCGAAATGTCCAACATAGGAATAAGAGTACCCGAAGGTGTTGTTATCCCAACCCAGTACTGTGTTAGTTACCTATCCAACGGGGCAATATCCAACAAGATAATGCTCTCCACCATCATGGAGGGGGTGCTAGTCGAAGTTAGTGCCATTGAAGATGCTGTTGGGTATCAGCCATTATTTTCAGTGCGCAGTGGTGCAAGAGTATCAATGCCCGGAATGATGGACACGATTCTTAATGTAGGGCTGACTACTAGCAACTTGGATGAATGGGTAGATAGAATTGGCTTAGTGCCAGCACTAGATAGTTACCGTAGACTAATCCAAATGTTTGGTAGTGTTGTTGGTGGGATAAAGCTTGAAGCGTTTGAGGACATCCTCAAAGAGACAGGTGCGGCTGACCAGCCTACCGAGGAGACGCTAATAGAAACCATACATAGCTACAAAGAACTATACCTAGACTGTACGGCTACCGACTTCCCAGACACTTTAGAAGAGCAATTAGAGAAGTCTATCATTGCTGTATTCGAGTCATGGGATAATGATAGGGCAAAATCCTATAGAAAGATTCACGATATTCCAGAGGATTGGGGTACGGCAGTAACAATTCAGCGTATGGTCTTTGGTAACATGGGCGATGATTGCGCCACTGGGGTTGTATTCTCACGAGACCCGTCAACTGGAGAGAACATTCCGACGGGGGAGTACCTAGTGAACGCTCAAGGTGAGGATGTTGTGGCAGGCATTAGAACCCCACTACCACTAATAGATATGAAGGGGTGGCATAGTGACGTGCTAGACCAGCTATGTATGACCCTAAGTACACTAGAACATCATTACAAAGATATGCAAGATGTAGAGTTCACGGTAGAAAAAGGTGTGCTTTACATACTGCAAACTAGGGCAGGAAAGAGGAGTGCAAAAGCCAGCATAGTAATCACTCATGACCTACTGTCTGGTGGGTTTATTACAGAGGAACAGGCTAGGGAGCGGTTGAGTCTTGACCTGTTATCCAAGTCAATGACCTCTACGGTGAAAAGCACCTTTACCACACCGCCTGATGTTGTGGGTATTCCTGCTGGTGGAGGGGTTGTAAAAGGTAGAGTAGCTACCTCGGCTCAAATAGCACTAGGGGTTCCAGCACCTACAAAAATTATCTTAGTAACACAGGAAACAAACCCAGACGACATTGCAGGTATGCATGTCTCAGTGGGAATCCTAACAGCTACCGGAGGGCTGACCTCTCACGCGGCAGTGGTTGCTAGGGGTATGAACAAGGCATGCGTAGTAGGAGCCACCCAGTTAGAAGTGAAAAATAACAAGGTGTATTGCAATGGTGAACCGATAGCACAGGATGGAGACGAGTGTTGTATAGACGGTGCAACTGGCAATGTGTGGTTCGGGAAGGATGTGCCAGTTGACGCAGGAGGGGTGATTGCGGAGGCCTTTAGTCTAATCAACTTATTAAGTAATGGTAGGCCAATGCTGGTTGACGTTGACGTTAAAGCCCCAAACTATGGGCTGGTTGATGTGTCAGGAACCGTCATATTACGTAGCGCCTCTTTAGAGAGCGATGATGTACCAGACGAGCTTATTGGGGATATTCTGGAGAAGGCCAAGGAAATGTATGGTAGTGGGCTGATAGTTGAGCTTGAACCTCTTGGCTACCTAGATTCGACGTTTGGTGTTGTGCAGTCAATGGTGAGCAGTAGTTATGTATTTAATTACGTGCTGAGAGTTGCAGGGGTGATGAGGGCTAGATGTATTGATGCTCAGGTCATACTTCCAAATGTAGGTAGTGCTAGTAAAGGAGATGCAGAGGCCTTATCTAATGGGCTGAATGTTATCCATGCAGTCAAGGACATGCAGAGCCTTTCAGAGTGTGCTGGAAAGACCGTTGTAGTATCCTCGGGGTGGTCTGCTTATGGGGAAGAAGAGGCAGTAAAAGTAATCATAGGAGCAATGAGCGGGAACGTACTTACCGTTGATAAGTACTGGTATGATGGGATTGCATAATGGCATTAGCGTTAACAATGAGAGACGGGCACAAGGTAATGATTGGGGCATCCACCTATACAGTGGTTGATGTACTTAACGGATTAGAGTTCTCCATAATTGGACCTAGTGGGAAATTTGCAATCAATTGCAATTCATGGGTTGAGATTGCTGATGGAGTAAAGGTTCAGGCAGGTATACCTAGGAACGTAGCAGGTGTGTTAGTAAGATTGGTGATAGACGCCGATAGAAGTATAAATATCTTTTTAGTTAAATAGGAGAGCAGTATGGCTGGAGAAGCATGTATTACGGTTAGATTTGGGACAGTCCATGGGACTATATTTGGTGGCCCTTTTGTAAAGGCCCCACGCGGGGCACGTCGGATGGTCACAGTAAAGATGGCTAAGGAGATTTCTGCCCCTCACGACATCAGCATCCCTACAGAGGACTTCAATGTGCCAAGTATGGGGGACATGAATGCTGGTGTTCTGGAGGCACTAGCACTTATGGCTGATGGCAATGACCTATATGTTGGGTGTTGGGGAGGCATTGGCAGAACCGGATTATTCATGGCTGTGATGGCTAAGATAATGTTTGCATACCACCAACAGCAAGTTGCGCCTGTTGCATTTGTTAGAGAAAAGTATAATCAACACGCAGTAGAGACTGCACAGCAAATGAGGTTTGTTGATGATTATGACGTAACTGGTGCTATAAAACTGCTCGAAGACCTACAACGTGGCAGAACCAAGGTGGTAGTTAAGGAAGTGACCAAGGAAGTGTACCGTGATGTTGTGCGTAATACTCTATGTGAGCGCGTTAGTGGTGCTGTGTCACGGACAATGAAATCAATACTTGACAAACTATCGTAATATGGTATTATAACCATATAGACACATATACCCAAGGAGGGGTGATGAAAACGTTAAATAACAACACAGCAGAGTTCTTGTTACGTGGTAGGTACAGTTGCAAGCCACATAACTTGTCTCACTACCACCTATCAGGTGTTGTCTCAGCAATGAAAAGTGCAAAGCTACCAATGCTCTCGCCAGAAATGTCAGCCTTGCAGTTCTACTACCTGAATCATGCTGTAGCAGAATTGTCATCCCGTAATACCGGACTAGTGGAGTTATCCTCAGAAGGTAAGAAGTTAGCTAACCTGTATCAGGATTCCATCGCCCAAATTGGAACTAGAATGTTTTTCTACTTGTTACTTATATGCACTAGGGAGTCTAGGCATGAGAGAACAAACAGAAATGACAAATACTGGATTGCACTACAGGGCAAATACGGTGAAGCTTTCGTAAAGTTTAGCGATAGCATAGAAGGCACAGGCTCTGAGACAGCAGTTAATAAGTTCCAGAGTTCAACGCCAGATACTACCTTAGGTAATTATACCAAGGGACTATGCGAGGTGTTTTACACAGGAGACTTCCATAAATCCTATGGTGGTAAGCCTTGGGGTGACATTGCGGCGTGTCTGCATAGTTACGTGTCAGGCGGTACTTCTTTAGAGGCCATGGTAGACACAGCGTTTACATTGGCTCACAACAATGGACCTATATTTAACAAAGGTCTGTACTTTCTCCAGTACAACGGCTTAATTTATAAGATATTAGACGTACAACGGTCAGGGCAAATACCTCAGCTAGTAACATGTGAGAACGTAGGTAAAACCACAGACGATATAAAATTGGCGGAGGCTACAGCTATAAGTGCTCTAGGTGAATCATTTGGTAAGGGGTATGTTGACTGGTTTAAGGTTGAGGCCCTTGGGTCTAAGCATCAGTATCCCTCAGAGAAGAAAGCACAGGTTCAACTACATGGTGAGCCCGTTAAGATGAAAATGAAGTCCCCAGTATTAGTAGGATTATCTGTAAGTGATGATGTACAGGTGCTTAACGATATTGGGTTAGGGTCAGTAAAAATAACACCTACCATAGGGGTGCAACTAGTGGAGAATAACCGTGAGTAATATACCAAAAAGATGTTTCGAGTCACATCCCCCTCTTATGATAGGGGAGTTCAAGGTATATGGTGGCTCATGTATGTACCCAGTTGTGAAAGACGCAGACGTGTATGTGGGTCTTGACCACAGTATGGCGGAGTCTAGTAAGGTCTACCCTTGGGAGTCAGGGCACTCATTCCAGTACAAGATTCATGATATGAGAGCACCGTCAAATCCATCTACTTTTAACCAGTTAGTGCAGTGGTTAGCTGTGCAGGTACGACTAGGGCATAAAGTGCATATCGGGTGTATAGGTGGTCACGGCAGGACGGGCACAGTACTAACAGCTCTGGTGTACGTGATGACGGGTAACACTAAGGCAATAGAATACGTGAGAGAGAATTACTGCGAAAAGGCTGTTGAGTCAACAGAGCAGATTAAATTCTTGATGACTCATTTTGGTCAGGAGGAGGCTAAGCCCACTAAGGAGGATATGTTCTCTCATTACAGAGGTGCTCACCACTCTACACGTATGGACAACCACCCAATGCCTAGGACGGTTCTAAAGAGGGGCGGTGTTGATAGGCACGTCAGTGTAGCTGTTAATCCAAAAGATAATATTAGCTTAATTTGGGCTAACCCTTGACAAACTATTTTAATATGGTATTATAACTATATATTAAATATTTAAGTACATGGAGGTACAAATGGCAGTAACTTTTAAAGGGCACCCAAAGGATGTACTAATGCATTACGTTGATGACGGGATAAAGGCAGTAAATTCTAAGGAAGAGCCTAAGTCTGTAGTATCGCCAACTGTGCTGTTTGAGGCTGTAGGGTTACCATCACTGAGCAATGACTTGGGTGCTAAGGGGATGTATGCCAGAGTAACTGCAAGTAGGGTGTACTTTTATAAGGGCATGGTAGTAGTGGCATCTGTGCAAATACCCTCAAATCCAGAGATGCATTTAAAGTTGTCGGCTGGGTCGGTTGACGGAGCACCTCCATCTTGGAGACTAGCTATGCAGGACAGAATACAGAAAGCACTTGTAGGACTAGATATTGAAACTAAGTACATCAGTACGGCGACCTCTACACTAATTGGTATTGATTATGGTGATATGGATAGCACTGATGTGAAAACTTACTATGACAGTACAGGAAAATTGGTAATGCAAAAGGAGAGCGATGTGTCAACCATAAATGTGTATAACAGTCTAGGAGACGCACCAGCTATTGCCAAGACAAGCCTGAAAGCGGCGACACATATCTACCAGCAAGTGACGTCCACGAGCAAAAACTCTGTGTATTACTTCTTGGCAGAATTAGAAAATGATTTAAGAATATCAGTAAGAAGGAACACTAACCTAAGCATTAGGGCTGAGGGCAAAGGTTTAACAAACCAGAAATACATAGAAGCCATGACTAGCCTAGGCATGAAAAAGTCAGATAGTGGTGACTATTATAGTGCGCACTACGGGGTGGCAGGGGATGTAAGTGTTTGTGAGAAAACTATAGGTGCATTGTTATGGTCACTTGGCCCTAGCAACATTATTAGGGTTGGGGACATAAGAAAGATTGGAGCGTCAGTATGAGAGAGTACAGCGTAGGGGACGTGATTACCTTTGGTAAGTTGTTTGTGTTCAGCGACTCACACGTAATTGGCACTATAACCAGAGTAAAGTCAAAGAAGACGGTTGACCTAGATTTAAAGTTTGAGGGGATATTCCTTCGGTCAGTAACATTACCAGTTGGAGCTTTAGGGGATGGCAAATGAGTACCATAGAAGAAGGATTTGAACACGTAGCCGATTGCCTTGGTATAGCTATTACCGTAAATAATGGAGTTCTACTCCGTAAGGAAGTATCGCGGTCAGCAAAGCTAAATGATAAAGTTAACCTATCAATGTATCTGACCCCAGTAGCCGTATTTGCTAATGAGCAAGTAGGGGTTCTGGTGAAGGCTTGCGGGGCGTTACATATCCTATCAGCGTATTATCCTAAGACAGGAAAATTAAGCGTATTTTTGATTGACGCGGCGAAGGGCAAGAAATACATATCTGACCTACGTGGTATAATAGATACACAGGATACCCTACGGGATGCGATAGACGCATTAGGTGATTCAGTATGTTCTGCATACCACTTGGAAAAAGGTAAATGGGAAAAACTACAATTGAATACGGGCGGTTAGAATGCTAATAGTATGGTCTGGGTCTAAGGTCAATGAGATACGTGATGTAGTAGGGCAGATTATCGCAACCACGTGTATACCACATGAGGTTAGAAAAGTAAGCGGTGGACCACCAGAGGTCAATGATAACGATGTGGTATTGGCATGCGGTGGCAAGGCCGTGGAGATACTGCAAAACATAGGACTAGTGCCCAAGAACAGGACAGTTGGTTCTCTCAGAGAAAAGGTAATAGTTGTAGAACCATCTAACCCCAATAGCGCCAAGATTCTAGTCACCTACGAGCCTTCTATTGTTGGTAAGGACTACTCTAAACTACCTGAGGTACAGTGGGATACACGTCTAGCATGTAGGCTACACAACAATGGAAACATTGAGCCAGTGATTGGTGATTACCGGTATGTTGATTCACTGCACGATGCTATTGGATTCATTGACGACAGCGAAGAACCAGTTGACGTAGCGGTAGACCTAGAGACTGTTGGTCTTGATGAGTATGACACAGATGCTTACATTGTATCCATATCATTCACCTATAAAGAGGGCGAGTCTGATGTTGTGTACTTCACTAAGGATGAGCACCCAGTAAAGCCTAGGGATGGGGTTCTATTCGACGACCTATCTTATTGGGAGCAGTTGTGGGTACAGATACACTGGATACTGACCAGTCCTAAGGTAAGAGTGCGTGGTGCTAACTTTAAGTTCGATAGCAGGTGGATGAACAAGAAGTGGGAGATGCAGTGCAGTAACTTCACCTTCGACACTTTGCTGGTTGGTACTTTGCTGGACGAGAATGTATCTAATTCGTTAAAGCTACATGCAAAGATTCACACTCCTTTAGGCGGTTATGACACAGAGGCAAAAGGGTACGATTTCTCTCGGGTAGACTTAATACCTAAAAATGTACTATTGCCCTACGCTGGCGGGGATACAGACGCCACTCTACGAGTAGCTAATGTATTCAGGGATAAGCTGTTGAAGAATGACAGGCTGGCAGGGTTCTACATGAACGTGTTGCACCCATCCTCACTGGTATTCGAGAAGATGGAGAGGAATGGCATAGCAGTTGATGTTGAGTACTACTCAAAACTAAAAGAAGAGCTACTAGCGGCAAAGGACAGGCTAGAGCAACTTATGGTTGGGTGCCTACCTACCAATCTATCTGTTAAGCATGCCACTAGGATAGAGAAGGCCTACTCAGAGGGAAAGAACCCTATGACACCTGCTGTGCTAAAGGACTACTTGTTTACTGATGAAGGTCTTGGATTAAAGCCATTGATGGTGACAGAAAAGACTAAAGAGCCATCCACTGCTGTTGACCACCTCATGATGTTCAGTGACAACAAAGAGGCAATGGAGTTTATCACCCACTACAAAGAGTATGGGTCGGTTACCAAAACCCTCAGCACTTATGTAATTGGCTTCTTAAAGCATCTACGCAGTGACGGGATGTGGCATCCTAGCTACATGTTATTTAGGGGTGGCTATGGCGACGACGATGATGACTCAGGGGCAACCACAGGTAGGACGTCAGCAAAAGACCCAGCAGTGCAGTGCCTTGTTGGTTCTACGTTAGTGATGACAAACTTCGGGTATTTGACCATTAGGGAAATTGTTGAGGGGTATGAGGACGGGGAGGATTATGAGGTACTTACCCACACTGGTAGGTGGAGAAAAGTAATAGGGGTATTTAGGAACGGTGTACAGCCTGTGTTTGGTATATCGTCTGAACGTGGTATAATAAAAAGTACAGAGAACCACCCATATCTAACTACTAAAGGGTGGGTTCGTACCGATAACCTTAAAGTAGGGGATATAGGCTATGCCATTAAAAGGGACTGGTATTCAACACAGGACTCAGAGCTATACAAGCCCAACGTATTACAGTTGGTCAGCAATGAAGAATCGGTGCACAAGCAAGACCAGCAAAGATTGGGAGAGGTACGGGGGCAGGGGAATAACAGTCTGTCAGAGGTGGATGGCGTTCAGCAACTTTCTGGAGGATATGGGGGAGAAGCCAGAGAAGGGAATGTCCATAGAGAGATTGGATGTGAACGGGAATTACGAGCCACAGAATTGCATTTGGGCAACTCCGAAAGTTCAAGGAGCCAACAAGGCAAACTCCAAGATGATAACTCACAATGGAGTTACAAAAACAGAAGCTCAGTGGGCAAAAGACGCGGGTATTACACGAGGGAAGCTTCACTACCGACTATCGAAGGGGATTCCAATGGAGTTAGCCTTGATGAAGGGGAAGGCATCGAACTCAGGATTTTTCAAGAAGCCATTATTACTGGAATAGAGCCTTGCGGTGAGGAGGAGACTTTTGACCTAACAGTAGAGGGTAGCCATTCTTTTGTAGCTAATGACTTAGTAGTGCATAACACTATACCTAAACATACGGTATGGTCCAAGAAGCTACGCAGGGCTATTATACCGCCGGAAGGCCAGACTATCCTACAGTGCGATTTTAGTCAGGGCGAGTTAAAGATTGCGGCCTGTGTAGCCAATGAGCCGACCATGATTAAGGCTTACTTGGAAGGCATTGACCTTCATGCTGTAACAGCGGCACAGCTTAATGGGTACGAATTAGAAGAGTTCCTAGAACTTCCAGAGGAATTGAGGGATGAGTTGCGGTCATCTGGTAAGGCTGGTAACTTTGGTCTTCTATACGGAATGGGGGCTAACGGATTTAGGGAGTACGCGGCGGCATCCTATGGTGTTCAGATGACAGCAGATGACGCTGTGCAAAAACGTGATGCCTTCTTTGCACTGTACTCTAGGTTGTTGGAGTGGCATGAAGAGGCAAGGCAGTTTGCTAAGGACAACATGGAGGTAGTATCCCCTCTTGGTAGAATAAGGCACTTGCCATTGATTAACAGTAACGATAACGCAGTACGAGCACAAGCAGAAAGACAGGCAATAAACTCCCCTATACAGTCCACTTTGTCGGACATGATGCAGTTAGCCATGGTCATCTTTGATGAAACTTATGGGCAAGATATTGCTAAGATGTTCTTGATGACACATGACTCAATAGCACTGTACATTCCTATAGGGCAAGAGGAGTTGTGGGCGGAGAGAATGACCACGATAATGGCTAACTTGCCATTGAAAGAGTTATTCGGGTGGGCGCCACAACTACAGTTTACTGCGGATGCAGAGGTGTCAATGCCAGATGCAGATGGGGTAAGAAGTCTAGCTTCTCTAAAGAAAATGAAGAACCTAAAAATGCCTAAGTAGCATTTGCAATCAATTGCACTAGCTATATTGCTGGGAGCACAATAATGATGTACCATCACCAGATGATAAATGTAAGGTACATCTATGAAGACCGTATGCCCCCACTGTGGTAGCATTAACGCAAGGTACGTGACAGACAGAGTTGATGTAATCCTGAAATGTTTATGTGGATACCACAGGGTTGTAGCAACCACGCTACAGGAAATGTCTATCGAGCATAGAGAGACCAGAAAAGAAATAACACTGCCTAGGCAGGGTAGCAGGTTATGGTACTGTTTGATGGCATTAAATACCATAAAGACAGGAACAACGGCATCCATACACACCACCATGAATAGATTGGCTAAAGAAGAGCAGTCAATGTCAGAGGTGGCTAGCCAGTTGACTGTACTACGGTACAAGGGGCTTGTATCGGTGCTAGAGAATAGAAAAGGAACATCTGGTGGTTCTGTTTGGGAGCTGACGGATGTGGCTAAGAAATTAACAGGTGTTAGTACTGAGAGGGCATCATGAATAACGCAATTAAGAAACCAGCAAAAGGTAAAATCATAATGGCAGGAAAAGTTGTTCGTAAGGCGGACACAAAAATTGCGGTGCCAGACTTACTATACCAAGAAGACGATTTTATTGACTACTACCTATCCACTAACGCTAAACAGCTAGGGGTAATAGTTCCGCCATTTAACCCAAAAACTTTGAAGGCACTGACCACAAGGAATAATGTACTGGCTCAGGCTATTGCGGCTATGAACGCTAACATTGATTCAACTGGATGGACAGCAGAGCCAGTTGACCCTCTGGAGAAAGATGAGACAGAGAAGGCGTATCTGGAGGAGTTCTTCTCGGAGCCATACCCTAATAAGAGTTTTACCGCAATGCGTAGAAGCTTGAGGGAAGACATAGAGGGCGTTGGCTATGGGATACTAGAGGTATTAAGGTCAATGGACAACGAGATTGTAGCCCTAAGGCACATAGATGCCACCACTATGAGGTTGTGCAGACTTGGAGAGGCAAGGGCAACTAAGAGGACTCTGAGGCGTAAGGGTAAGATAGTTGATTTTACGTTCATAGAGCGTGGTAGGATATACGTCCAGAAGGTTGGAACGAAATTTATCTACTTTAAAGACTTCGGAAATACAGACAAAATCAGCAGGTTGTCCGGGGAAGTAGTACGTGAGGGCGATACCACCGATTTGGCTACAGAGGTACTTTATTTCAAGTGTGAGAGTGACATAGGAACTCCCTATGGTGTGCCTAGGTGGATTAACCAACTTCCATCAATTGTAGGCTCAAGAAAAGCAGAGGAGTACAACCTAGACTTCTTCGACGCTGGTGGTGTACCTCCGGCAGTTGTGTTTGTGCAGGGTGGCACCCTAGCGCCTGATGTGAAGACACAGTTAGATGGGTTCTTCTCCAGTAAAGGTGCATCAAAGCATAGGGTTGCTGTTGTAGAAGTGCAGTCCTCTAGTGGTGACTTGAACAGCAATGGTAGCGTTAACGTTAGCACTGAGAGGTTTGGCGACTCTGCCTCTACGGACTCTATGTTCTCTAATTATGATAAGTCATGTGAAGAGCATGTTCGTGTTGCATTTAGAATACCACCGTTATTCTTGGGCAGGGCACAGGACTATAATTTTGCCACAGCCCAAACAGCCTACATGGTTACAGAGGCTCAGGTGTTTCAGCCAGAAAGAACGGAATTTGATGACGCACTAAACGTGACCATAATTAGGGCCATGGGGATTACTAAGTGGAAGTTCAAGTCTAATCCATTGACTATGAAAAACGTTGACGCACAGTTGAAGTCAATAGAGCTAGTTAAGACAATGGTAGACCCAGAAGAGCTTGTCGCCACTGTGAACACTGTATCTGGATTAAACCTTCGTTTCTCTAAGAAGGCTTTAGAGCTTTCTAACAGTCTGATAACAGCGGCAACAACTAGGTTAACTACCACTCAAGATGGTGATAACGTGAAGGCACAAGAGCTACAAAAGCTTGCCGGAGACTGGGCTGTATCGGTTGGTCTGGTGGAAGGCGATATTAGCGAGGCTGTAAAGAATAGCGTTGTAGAGGCCGTGCAGAATCTATCTGGAGACTCGTTGTCTTTGTTCAACTCCATCATATCTAACTCGGTTTTCGGTACGCCCACTTTTACCACTCATAAGGCAGAGTGTGGGTGCTCATCCTGTGCGAAATAAATGACTGTTAAGATAGAGACAATTTTACAGATAGAAGAGACATTAGCTAGGAGGCTAGTGTCAAGTATGCGCACATACATGGTTTCTGTTGTTAAGCAGTTACTAGTACTTACCGCCGATGGCAAATGGGATGAGGCGTATGGTGTGGCTACTGCCATTGATGTGGCTTCTGTACTGAGCGCTAACGATAAGATTATTGATGTCTCATCTTTCGCGGCTATGAAGTTCGGGGCATCACAGCTAGGTGAGCCTACCATAACCAAGGATAGCACCGAGGAGGTAAGGTCCAAGGCCAACTCTGCATTTGCGACTATGCTGATAAAAGCTACCCAAAAATCAATAAGCGATAGTTTAGTAAAAGACTTAGACGACATAAAAAAGTCTAGGATTGACGGTGCGTTTGAGGTTAAAAAGGAAGACACCATCCTACGACCATTCCAGTCATTTGCAGAGGATGCAGATGCATCGTTAAAAATGGCCTCTCAACTCCACACTAGCAGGTTGTCCTCTATTGGGTTCACCGCAGAGGCAGATATTAGGGGTGTGGCACGGTACAAGATAAACGAGCAACTAGACATCAAGGTATGTCCTGTCTGCGCTGAGATGCACGGTAAGGTATTTGAAGTTGAGGCGGCTAGGGAATCCCTAGAGACTATCATAGGTGTATCAGACTCAGAAGAACTAAAGACCCTACAGCAATGGCCCTCACAAGATACTAAGAGTGTAGAAGCTCTAAAGGTAATGAGCGCTAATGACTTGGTTAAAAAGAATTGGCACTTACCACCGTATCACCCCTACTGTAGAGGACTGCTAGTTGCAGAGTTTGCAGAGATTCCTGTTGTGCCTCTTGAAGAGGAGCCTAGGTACTTGACGGAAGACCCTAGTACACTACTAGAGTCTTTCATAGGTACTGATGTGTACACAGCGGCATTTGATTCCGGTAGCAAGGAGCTTGTCAAGGAAGGCATAGGCGATGTAAGGCTAGCGGCTATTCAGGACTGGCTAGGATACAACCGGCTACCAGTTATGGCCTATAAGCGGGAGATTGACGCAACTGTAAAAGCTGGCGGTATTGAGGTAATGAGAGGCCTAACAGCAACTGACACAATGACTGCTAAGGAATTGGTGGCGGAATTCAAGTCTGGAAGAAATTACGCTGGTCTTGGCGTGTACGGTAATGGCACCTATACCCTAACCTTCAAGGATGCAATATCTAGGGCTAAAGAGGCAGCCACAGAGGAAGAGGCGCTCGCTATACAGGAAAAAGCTAGGGTAAGTAAGAATGTGATATTCAATACCTACGCTAAAGGCATAAAAGATGGGTTAGTACGAGGTGTACTACCTGTATCTGCTAGGGTGATAGAGAAAGATAAGCTAGAGCAGTTACTGGCAGAAGATAAAGTTGTGATGGAGTACAAGTACAGGTACGAGCCAGAGACCCTAGCTAAGTTCCGCAGGATTACTGCTGACCGTAGCTGGTATGCCGCGCTCAAAGGATACGATGCTATTCATGTGGCCTCTAGGGACATAATGGTAATACTCAATAGGAATGTATTGCAGGTGCAACGTGGAGTTGTAGACATTAAGCATGTTAAAGGGGTTGAGCTATGAGTTTCGTCAGCGATAGCGGTAAGTACATAACACCCCACATGAGCAGATTGCTTGGGCTAATCGCACAGAGTCTCGATGAAAGAGACAGGCTAAAGCTTCAAGAAGAGTATGACACAGCAGAATCAGATAGTGATTTAGCTCACTGGGTTGTAGAGCATCCTATAAAAATATCCTCATAAGACAGTTGACAGGTAATAGCATAAGCTGTAAAGTTTGTGCAATCAATTGCACTGGACATAGCATGCATGAAGTAGTTTTAAAGGTGGCTGTAGAAGATGAACGCTTAGTGTTCGCGGAAGTCTACGCCCCTAACATCCTTGACACGGACGGTGAGTTTATGACCGCTCCGGAAATCAAAAAGGCCGCATACAAGTTTATGCAGTCTTTATCCCTAAAGAGCATTGATGTACAGCACGATAATAATCTTGTTGACGGAGCATGCGTTGTAGAATCATTTATTGCTAGAGCAGGAGACCCAGAATTCATAGAGGACTCATGGGTTGTTGGCATACACGTTGATAACGATGATGTGTGGGCGGCTATTAAGGCCGGAGAAATCAACGGGTTCAGTATGCAGGCAGAGGTATACAGGGAAGAGGCGACTCTTGAGATGGTTGTACCACCTGTAATAACCGGAGAGACGTCTACAGCAGAGGATGGTCACAAGCATGATTTTTACGTGACTTATGATGCAGAAGGAAATTTTGTTGGTGGTGTCACAGGTAGGGCAGAAGATGGGCACTCCCATAAGATAGTTCGTGGTACTATTACAGAGGACACGAATAGCCACCACCACATGTTCAGTTTTGTTGAAAATTTGGTGGTATAATAATTGTGCAATCAATTGCACTGTTGTTAGGAAGTAGTAGTATCTGTTAAATTTATCTTATTGAGGGATTGTTATGAGCAAAGTTACGGTTGATGCTGTTGAACTAAAGGACGCTAACGTAACCCACATTTCACTTGTGAAACGGGGTGCTAATAGAATTCCATTCAGGGTTGTAAAAGAAAGTCAGGAGACTAAAATGATTAACATTGATTTAAGCAAGGTGCTAAAAGGCGCGAAAGTAGAGGCTCAAGCTCCTGCTGTGGTAGCTCCATCAGTTGTCGCTTTCGTAGTATCTAAAGCTAATCTTACTGATGGCGTAATGACAGCGATTAAAGAAGCTGGCTACTCAGTGGATAACGTAGTTGCCCGTGAAGACGGAACTTGCGTTGTTAAACAAGGCGATATGGAAGTGGACTTTGAGAACGACTCTATCCTACGTATCAGCGAAAACTTAGTTGCGGTATGTAAAGGCTATGAGCCATACGAAACAGAAGAGCTAGGTCTGGTTGAGGTGATTAACGCTCATTCATTCTTCCCTTCACTTTACAATGCTTGTGATGCTTTACGCGAAGTATCTTATGAGGCGCTGAAAATGGCGGCAACCCCACAAGAAGCTGTTGCGGCACTTGGACCAATATTGGACGAGTTCAAGGGCTATATCCTGTCAATAGCGTCAGCGATTCCATCAGCGGTATTCAAGATGGACGATGCTGTTACAGAGGCCTTAGCAGTTAAAGAACAAACACCAGAAGAATCACTAGTAGTTCCTGAGACTACTGTAGCAGATGAATCTACAGAACTAGTAGTAGCTAAAAGTGATGAAGAAGTAGAACAACCAAAAGAAGCGCCTGACATGGCAACTCTTTTAAAATCAGCGTTAGATAGTGCTCTGGCCCCGTTACAAGAGGCCTTAAAAGCAGTATCAGATGCAGTTGATAATACTAATACCACCGTAACTGGGTTAGCCGCTAAGCATGATGAGCTGGCTACCAAAGTGGCGGAGGTTGATGTGGTAGCTAAGAAAGCGGCTACTACTATAAGTAATACGGTCATTGGCGGTGCTCATGATGACGGTGACGATGCCCCTACAGTAATTACGGGTAGTGTTACTAAATCTGAGTATGACTGGGAAGACACCGCTATTGCTCGTCAGCGAAACAAAAAGCAACACTAGTCGGCAAGTAGTTACAATAACTTAATGAAATAAGGAGTATTAAAATGAAGAACCAAGACATCATCAAGAAAGCCGACCTTGCGCTAGCTGACTTGAGTGCAGACGGAGGCTTATTGCTTCCAGAACAATCAGACCGTTTTATTCAGGTTATGGTTGATAGCCCTACCATCTTAAACAGCGCTCGTGTTGTTAAGATGTCTGGCCCACAACGAAACATTAACAAGATTGGCTTCGGCTCACGTATCTTGCGCCCAGCAGTATCAGGTTCAGCACTAATCGCAGGTGACCGTGCTAAACCTACTACTAGCCAAGTTCAGTTGAACACGAAAGAAGTGATTGCCGAAATCAACTTGCCCTATGATGTAATTGAAGACAACATCGAGCGTGGTTCTATCGGTGGCACATTACAACAAGGTGCTGGTGGTCTACATGACACTATCTTGACCTTGATTGCAGAACGTGCGGCCTTGGACTTAGAAGAGTTGATTCTCTTAGGTGATACAGCTTCTGGTGATGCATACTTAGCATTGTTAGATGGTTACTTGAAACAAGCTACAGCCCACGTTGTTAACGGTGGCGCGGCTACAATCAGTAAAGCCTTATTCAAAGCTGGTGTAAAAGCCATGCCTGATAAGTACTTACGTAACCGTAGTGCGTTGTCTCACTTTATCTCTGTTGATAACGAAACAGAATACCGTGATACATACGCTAACCGTAACACTCAACTAGGCGATGACCAGTTGCAAGGTAACAACAAAATCTTTACATTCGGCTCAGAAGTACGTGCAGTGCCTTTAATGCCAGCGGCAAAAGGCTTGTTCACTGACCCAATGAACTTGATTTTCGGTGTGCAACGTAAAATCAACATCGAGTTTGACCGTGACATCCGCGCTCGTACTTTCGTGATTGTGCTGACAGCTCGTATTGACGCACAAATCGAAGAAACAGATGCAGTTGTGTCATACACAAATATCGGTTAGTATAGTCATGCTAGTCTGACAGGAGGGTGGGGGATTAGTCTCTCACCCTTTTATTTTATACATAATCAAGGAGGCTGAAATGGCTATCAAGAAAGCAGTAGAAGTAAAAGATACACCTAAGGCAACTGGTGTAGCAAAAGAAGAGCAGTCTGGTAAGGACTGTATTGTTCTAACTAATTTAAGTACCTACATTGTGGGAGACTACCTATTTAAGAAGGGTGTAGCCTACGCAGTACCGGAAGAAGAGTTGTCAGCATTACTTAGCTATACAGACCCAGTTGGTCGTTTGGTATTTGATAAGGCTGTGGCAGAAGAATATGTAGACTATACAGGTCCTAAAGGTAAGGTCTCTGATGACACTGGTACAGCTATGACTGATGCAGACATAGTTATCACCCATGCACCAGTAGCAACCAAGGCAGTTGCTGGTGAAGCGACATCGGAAGAAGCAGAAACTATCACCATTTAATTGGAGTACTACCGTGGCTATTGTTAAGATTATTGATGCTAAAACTGTTATAGCTCGAATGGGCATACAGGACTATGATGGCGTGTCAGAAACAATAGCCTCTTCTATTCGAGCGGCTGAGTCTAGGTTTCAGGCTATACTTGATACTAGATTCGACCCAGTAAGCACCACTGATGTGTTCTTTGTGAGGGCTGATAAGTTTCCGGTAGTTGAGGACGGGTATTTCAGGCTACGTCTTAAAAGGGCTTTCGTTAACCCATCACTAGCTGTGGTTGTACATGAGTCAGAGACTATAGGAGGCACAACCACCGTTGTTAGTAGTGCCAATTACCTTATAGATAAGCAAAAAGGTATCGTGTACATAGCAGAGTCTTTTGCGAATAAGTACATACTAGTCACTTACGCGGCTGGGTTCTCAGATAGCAACCCACCACCTGACTGGCTTAAAGAGGCATTGCTCTCTTATATGCCTTACGCAATGAATAACCACCAGCCTACTAATAGGAACGATGCCCAAGGGCCACGACTCGCCAAGGTAGCCGACATATCAGGGGAGATACTAGCCCCATACATGCGAGGCACAGCATGGCACTATAGGCCGGTTGCATAATGTTCAAGCTTGCTATAACCACCCCTATATCTGGTCTAGCAGAGGCGCTAAAAGCTCTTAACAAAGAACTGGATACAACCCGTATAGAGGATGAGGCATCAGCCATGCTACTTAATAGGCTGAGGACTAACTTCTTGGCGGAGAGAACACCAGACGGGGTGAAATGGCCTGAGTCAAAAGCGGCTAAGAAGCGTAGGGCTTCTGGTGGCACAGGTACTCTATTCGCTAGTGGTACATTGTTTAGGTCAATACAGTTAACTAGGTTCGGGTCTCGCAGGGCTATAGGTACTGATGTATCTTATGCTCGTAAGCACAACGATGGCCTAGATGGAATGGTAAAGAGGCAGTTCCTTGGAGTAACAACTCAGGATGGACTGGACTACGAGAAGATACTGCTTAAAAGAATTCAGAGGGCCATAGGATGATTGATGCAATTGATTGCATTCGTGATGTAGAACAGCGGATGAAGGGGCTGGGCATATTTGGCGCCACTAATAGGGAGAAGGTTGTCACTGTTTATTCAGAGGATGACCTGCTTAGCAAGATGAAGTTTGCCGTTTATCCTGCATGCGGTGTTATGTATGAGGGCACTGTACGACAACCATCCGATAAGTCTTCTAGTGGTGCTGCGTGTATATTAACCGTAGCCTTAGTACTGATGATTGATGGTAACTCTGTTGGTAGCACTAATGACAAGGGTAACGTAGCGGCAGAGTACCTAGGATTGATGAGACAGTCATTCAAGAAGAACTGCGGTGATGCCCTTACAGGGCACAAGTGGGTATTCATATCAGAGATGCCTGTTGGTACTAGTGGTAACGTGACCATGTACTTGCAAAGATGGTCAACGTCAATCATAATTTAGTGGTTGTTCGGAGGGCAGAGTGGCTATAAAATTGTTTAATAGGGAGAGCATTATGAGTGGAGTAGTGGTATTATTGTCTTCTAAGCAAGAGGTAGGTGGCATAGAGCGTAAGGCTGGAACTACTTTAACAGTAGAGCCTCATGTAGCTAATAGCCTAATTCTGCGTGGTCTAGCCACTAAGGATGTAGGACACAGCCCTAAAGAATCAGCGGATGCAGATGTGGCTTCCAATGTATTGCTAGGCACGAGTAAGCGAAAAAAGTAACTTACCTAATTAAATTATTTAAGGAGTGAAGAAATGAGCACATTTGACGGTAATAACCACTACTACTCTGGTCAAGGGGTTGTAATGATTGGTGGGCGTGATGCATCAGGTAAGCCAACAGGCCTAGAACCAGTTGGTAACGTTACTGATTTGAAGCTGAGCGTTGCAACGACATCTTTAGAGCATAAAGAGTCAGAGTCTGGTCAGCGCGGTATTGACTTACGTTTGACCACAGAAACTAAAGTTACATTGTCTGCAACGTTGGAAAACTTTGTAGCCAAGAACTTGGCAATTGCCCTTCGTGGTGATTTGACAGCTAAGGCTGGTGCGGCAGTAACAGCAGAACCAGCTAAAGTATACTTCGGCAAGATTGTGCCATTGAAGTTCGTATCAGTATCAGGTCTTGTTGTTAAGCGCGGCGCTAATACGCTTGTTGAGTACACTGATGACTTAACACCATACGACTACAAAGCTAACTTGGCGGCAGGCTCTGTGCTATTCAATGATGGCTCAGTAACTGCTTTAGATTCAGGTGCGGCAACAGGCGGTGTAGTACCATCAGCAGTAACTGTTGGTGCAGACACCACTATAACAGTGGCTAACACTGCGGTAGCTGGCGACAAGGTAATCCTGTCTGGTTTCGCTGGTGCTGATGCGGCATTGCTAAATGACAAGGCCCATATAATTGTTAGTGCAACACCTACAGGTATTGTAGTTGAGACAGATACCTTAGGTAAGACAATTACAATAGGCACACCATTAGCGGTATTCGATGGCGCGGCAATCACATTTGATTACACTTATGCTGGTCAAAACATCGTGAATGCATTGACTTCCGGTACTAAAGAGCGCTACTTACGCTTTGAAGGCCTAAATACAGCGGATGACTTATCACCAGTTGTTGTTGAAGTGTTCAAGTTTGTTGTAGACCCTACAAAAGACTTGTCTTTAATCGGCGACGGTATTGCTCAGTTTGTGCTTGAGGGTAACGTTCTGGCTGATAACTTACAGTCAGCAGGTTCTAAATACTTTAAGCAAACTCAGTTACGCTAATACTGTTTCACTAGTTGTTCAGAAAAGGGGGCTAATACGCTCCCTTTTTTATTTGTCTATGGCATAATGTAGTCTCTAAAAACAAGGAGACCAAAATGAAGATTGTTAAACTAAGTGACTTAACTCCAATCAGTGCAGAGGTAGAGGTTGGCGACGGGGTAGGTATAAGGCTGTACCCACTGACCATGCTTAACCTAACAGAGTTGTTCTTGGAGGCACAGGATGAGCTTGTATCCCTGTATGCCCAGTCACAGCAACCAGAGCCAGACTTCACCACCGCCATTGTCACAGCACCTAGACTAGTTGCCAAAATTATCGCAGTAAGCGCTAGGTCTCCGGAAAGTATAGATGTGGTTCAGGGACTACCAGCGGCTACTCAGCTCATAGCAATATCCAAGGTATGGGAGATTTCTGCGCCAGACCCAAAAAAGCTGGTAGAGGCCGTTCTGTCTATAACAAACCAAATAGTGACAGCAACAGGACTACAATTGCCAGAGCAGAAGCCATTAGAGCAAAAAATAGAGAAGCCTTTGAACGGGACATCTCCACAGGCATAGGAAGGTTGATAAGTGGAGGGCATAGGCTATCTGATATATGGGGGTATAGCCTACGCCAGTTGTCTGCTTTCAATGTACTAGTGGGCGATGTTCGCACGGGGGAGGACAAAGCCCTTGCCATACTAATTAGGTACTCGCATCATTCTAGTGACAGTGATTTCAAGAAGTTCATAAAACAATTAGAGGTGTAGTGTGGCAGTACAGGCGGAACTACAGGTTGTAATATCGGCCATAAATAAGGCCAAGGGCGTACTCACGTCTGTGATTAAGGACGTTGATGGGGTAAAGAACTCCCTCAGCGGACTTAACAATGTAGATGCTGGTGATAAGCAACTAGGCACTATATCCCGTCTCGGGGCAGAGGCGCAGTCCACCTCACGTAGCTTCACTGATATGGTTGTGAAGGTCGGACTTGTTGTTGAGGCCACTAGGCGCTTAGTAGCTATTCCTGAGGTGTATAAGCAGGTAACTTCACAGCTTCGCATAGCGGCTGGCTCTCAAGACGACTTCAATAAATCACAGAAAGCAACCACCGATATAGCCCTACGTACTGGTAGTGCGCTTGATGGAGTTGTTGGCCTATACGCAAAGCTACGTAACAACGCTGGGCTTGCTTCTGAGGATGCACTAAAGCTAACAGAAATCATAGGTAAGGCAACTAAACTTGACGGTGGTGGGGCCGGAGCTGACGCGGCTATATTCCAACTACAACAAGGCTTATCTTCTGGTACTCTAAGGGGAGAGGAGCTTAATTCTGTACTGGAGCAAACACCTAGCCTAGCATTGGCATTAGCACAGGGATTAAACACTAATGTTGGTGGTCTACGTGCCATAGCTCAGGAAGGTAAGCTAACAGCGGAAGTAGTAAAGAATGCATTTTTTAAAGTGGAGGGTGATATATCTGGTAAGTTTAACCAGTTAGACATCACCGCTACAAGGGCATTCGAGAACCTAAGAACCAAAGCAATCAACACCCTAGGAAAGATTGACTCTCCGTTGGGCATCACTTCCGGTCTGGCTAACCTTATACAGGGTGCGGCAGACAACATGAACGCAATCATAGGAATAGTAATCCTAGGATTGACTGTGCAGACTAATGCATGGCTGGCATCAATAGCTACGAGAAGGGCGGCAGAAAAGGCCGCTCACATAGCGAGATTGAAAGAGATTGCATTAGAGCAAGCGGCAGAGTTATCTAGGCTATCTAGTCCTACTAAGGCCATAAGCACTGTTGGTAAGTTTGGGCCTGTGCCTAAGATAGCTACCACTGGTTCAGCGGCAGAGATAGCAGGAGCACAAAGGGCACTCACCGCAACTAATGCTGGAATATCCCAAGCAGTTAACGGTACGGGTCTATTGACCAGAGCTTTCTCT
>ERZ795059.1294-NODE-1294-length-28317-cov-9.983582_pt1 | contig 28317 bp, 34 predicted proteins | sample MGYA00375143_ERZ795059 | MGnify/ENA primary metagenome ERZ795059 (study PRJEB30188, sample SAMN05720168) | activated sludge metagenome | isolation source: Anaerobic digester | place: USA | collected 2015-01-07 ... | reverse complement strand
TCCAATGTCGGCAAATCCACGCTGTTAAACGCGATTATCGGCAATAAAGTGGCCATTGTCACACCCAAGCCTCAAACCACCAGACTGCCCATCAGAGGCATTCTGCATGACGAACGAGGTCAGATTGTTTTCGTGGATACCCCAGGTATATTTTTAGGCAAAAAAGACGCCTTGTCTTTACGTTTGAATAAATCGATTTTAGAAACCTTGGAGGGGATAGACATCATCGTCTATGTCACCGACCCAACGCGCCGCCCCGGCCCGGAGGAAGAGCACATGCAAAGACTGCTGAATTCAGTCAACAAACCACTGATATTGGCTATCAATAAAATTGATATCACAGACGCCAAAGCCAACCAAGTCTACGAGAACATAAATATCGGCCAATTGGCCACTTTCAAAATATCGGCCGCTAAACACACCAACTTAAACAGATTGGTGGATGCTTTATTTGAACTTTTGCCCGAAGGTGAAAAGTTTTATCCGGATCTGCAAATAACGGACTTGGGTCACCAACAATGGATAGAAGAGGTGATCCGCGAAAAAATCTTTCTTAACCTGGAACAGGAACTGCCCTATTCGGTTGATGTGGCTGTATTGGATATTAAATTCAGGGCTAACGGCGGACGTTATATAGAAGCGGAAATACTGACCACCAATGATCGCTATAAACGCATGATCATCGGATCCGGCGCTGCAAACTTAAAACAGATCGGCATGGCCGCGCGCAAAGAACTGGAAGGCGCCTTGAACACCAATGTGCACCTGGATCTGCAGGTGCGGGTTGACGCCAAATGGCAAGATTCTTTCGGCCGCCGTTGATTACTGAACCCCTTCCAGACGCGTTACTTCGTAACCCAGCAAAGACTGCAAAAACACCCCTCCGTCCAATAAGTCCAAAGCGCCTAAAGCCAAAGGATTAAGCGTTACTTTTAATATCAAAGGATTCTGCGGATTGTTTAACACCACCATCTCTCCAAACCAATTGCGAGCTTTAAAAACCTGCACCGTGATGTCCTGTCCGTTGACTTTCAATGTCCAGTCCGAAAAATCTTCATCTGCCCTGACCAAATCCACTTCCGTATTCTTGGACTCTTGTTGCGCCTTGTTTTTAAAAGCCGCTACCGAATCCGCGAATTGCTTGGCCAGCTTCATGGCTCCGAATAAATTTTCATCCAAAATTCCATAGTAGATCGTGGAATTTCTGGTGGTGGTCAGCTCTTTGTAAACCTCTTCGGACAACCAAATGGCGCTGGTACTCTGTGCCTGTGCTCTTTCGCTGGGCCAATAGGCCGGCAAATACAAAGCATGCGTGTTTTCCAGGTTAATATTTTCCAAACCGCCCTGAACCGCCACTATTTCCGTTTCAGTTTCCGGAGGATTGGTTTTAATTACCTGTCCGATGGGCTGATTCTTGTTTCGGCTTTCATACTCTTCGCGCGCGCTGATCGAGGCCTGAGTTTCAACTCGGCGGCTCAATTTCCAACTCAAATTGGCGTAATTAAAAGGCGCGAATCTTTCCAGCGTAATGATCCTAACACCCTCTTTATCATCACCCGCCAAACTATCGGCCAGCTTGGCGCCCATGCCCAGGTAGGTTTGTCTTAACTCAATCTGACTGCCCGGAACAAAATTTATATTTTTAGAGGCCTGTTCAGGCGTCAATCCGTCAAAATCGGCCAGCCTGGGGCCCGAAGGTATCATCTTTGGCATATCAGCCACCTTATCCTTAAACCAGATGCAGCCCGCTCCCAAAAAAACAGTCAATAAAAACAAAACCAGTATTTTTATTTTCATACGCCATCATATTACGGAATTGTTTTGAATTAGTCTAATTTTATCCACAGACAGATCTTGACATGCTGCGTCTAATATTTTAAAGTGAGAATAATTCTCACTTATGGAAAAGCTGAAAGCCGCCTCAAAAAACATTTTGCGCCGAAGAGACTGCGACCGTCTGCTTATATTATTGGAATTGTTGAGAGCCCGGCATGATCATCCGGACGCGCAAACATGCCACCGTTTAATCCAGAAAGAAGTGCCCAACATCGGACTATCAACCGTCTACCGCCATCTGGCCGCCCTGGTTGACAATGGCTTAATCAATGAAATCAAAACCGATGACGGACCGGCTCGTTATGACGCGGCCGTCCAAAGCCACGGACATTTTATGTGCACCGCCTGCGGCCGTCTGACGGATCTCATGCCCATCACCGTCAAAGCGGATTACCCGGGCCAAATCCGGTCTTTTGTTTTTTTGGCCAAAGGCACTTGTCACGCTTGTTTGAAAAAATAGAATTTCAATCTTTAACATTGATAAATACTTATGCCTGAGAATACTGAATTGCAGATCGGCGACAAAGCGCCCCTCTTCACTCTCAAAACTCAAACCGGCCAAGAAATATCCCTGTCCAAAATAATCGGACAAAAACCCGTGGTACTCATCTTTTATCCGGGAGATATGACGCCCGGCTGCACCATACAGCTGTGCAACATCAGAGATGAATGGTCCAAATTTGAACAACTGGACGCTCAAGTCTTCGGCGTCAACCACGCTGACGCGGATAGTCATCAAAGATTCTCCGCCAAATTCAGGTTCCCCTTCCCTTTATTGATCGATCCGGATAAAAAAATCGCCAAAAAATACGGCGCCGTTAAAAAACTATTTTCAGCCACTGTTATCAAACGCACCGTGGTAGCAATCGACAAAAACGGAAAAATTATTTTCCATAAACACGGCATGCCAAAAAACGCCGACATCCTCAAAGCCTTATCCAAAAAGTAACCGCTAAATCAATCTAAATATGAGCACCCCAAAAATCCCTTTGCCCTTCAGCGGAAACCCGGCCGGGCTAAGTGAACAGACGTTAAACATACATCACGACAAACTGTACTACGGTTATGTCGACAAAAAAGACGAAATTCAAGAAAAGCTAAACGGCTTATCGCGGGGCGGTGACGTGGCCTCGGCCAATCAAACCTATTCGGAATTGCGCGCGCTCAAAGACGGAGAAACCTTCGCGGTTAACGGCGTGTATCTGCATGAATGGTATTTTGAAAACATGGGCGGAGATGGACAAATGCAAGGACCTCTGGCCCAAGCCTTAACTCAAGAATACGGATCTCTGGAAAATTTCATCAGCTATTTCTCGGCTTGCGGACTGGCCGCCAGAGGCTGGACCGTGCTGGCCTGGGACACTCACGACCAAGCCTTGCGGGTCTACACCGGAGACGCTCATAATCAAGGCGGTGTCTGGGGCGCGATTCCACTGCTGGTCATGGATGTCTATGAACACGCCTATTTCATGGATTTCGGCTCTGATAGAAAAACCTACATCAAAAATTTTATGACCAATATCAACTGGTCAAAGGTCGAAGACAGATACTCGAAAATTCAAAACATGTCGTCCGTCAACTAATTAAAAAATCATTGGCAATTAATCTTCATTAAACATATGATCAAAATCAATCAACCGGCCCCTCAATTTACGGCCGTTTCCGCCTACCAAAAAGGAGAATTCAAAAAATTAAGCCTGTCAGACTTTAAAGGCAAGTGGCTCATCTTGTTCTTTTACCCCAGAGATTTCACCTTTGTCTGTCCGACCGAAATCAAAAGTTTCGCCGAATACGAAGACGCTTTCAAAAAATTGAACGCGGACATACTGGCCGCCTCCACCGACTCCGAATGGAGCCATAAGGCTTGGTTTGAAAAAGAATTACCGGGCGTGCTCTACCCCATACTGGCCGACACCACGCAAAACATGGCCAGAGACTATGACGTACTAAATGAAAACGACGGATCAGCCAACCGCGGTCTGTTCATCATTGACCCGGAACAAAACATTCGCTACTCGCTCATCAGCGAAGGCTCGGTCGGCAGGTCCGTGGGAGAAACCCTGCGCGTTTTGCAAGCTCTGCAAACCGGGGAACTTTGCCCGGCTGACTGGAAAAGCGGAGACGCCACTCTGGGGCACGCTTGATTATTCAAACACCAAAAGACGGCTCGTTTAACGAGCCGTTTTTATTTCTGATTTAAATCAAGTATTCTAGAAGCCGGCCGCGCTCACTCCGAGCATCATGGCAAACAAGGCTCCCAAGCTCAAGGCTCCGGCCATGATGGCCAAGACACTGGACTTGTGCTCTACAAACTCATGCAACATTCCTTCGGTCAGATTATTGCAGGCGGCTTTGCGGGTTTTGCAAGCCTTTTTAGTGGCGCACTTTCGCGCTTTTTTAACAGTTGGCATATTTGTTTATTAAATAAGGTTCATTTTTATTAATTAAGCCGCACTTTTAACTTTCTTTTTGGAACCTTGCTCTATTATATCATTTAGAGCCGCCTGATTCCAACCCACTACGATTTGCCCGTCAATCTCGATGACCGGGACTCCCATCTGACCGGACTTTTTAACCATTTCATTGGCCGCGGCCGGATCGGCGGCCACGTCCACCTCGGTGAAAGAAATACCTTTATCCTTAAAAAAATCTTTTGCCAATTTGCAATAAGGACAAGTAGGCGTCGAATAAATGGTTACGTGCATAACTAAACTGATGGCTACAGTATATCACAACCGCGCGCCATCTTTATCCACATTCAATTTCAGATTACAAGCCGCGTATCAAATGCAACAAGGTTCTGATTCCCCAACCCGTGCCTCCAACAGGCAATTCTGGCTTATTTTCTTTTTCAGCATAAGACGGCCCCGCGATATCCAAATGCGCCCAGGGTGTTTGTCCCACGAATTTTTCCAAAAACAAAGCCGCGGTGATGGTACCGGCCGGCCGGCCGCCGACATTTTTAACATCCGCGATTTTTGACTTAATCAATTCACGGTACGGCGCGTGCAAAGGCAGTTCCCACATCAATTCACCGGCCGCGTCCGAAGCCTGCTGTAATTTATTTTTCAAATCCTGATTCGAGCAAAACATGCCCGTTATGTCACTGCCCAAAGCAATGATGACCGCGCCCGTCAAAGTGGCCAAATCAATCATGTAATCGGGTTTGATCTTTTGCGTGCCATAGGCCAAAGCATCAGCCAAAGTGATTCTGCCTTCGGCATCCGTATTTTCCACTTCAATGGTCGTACCGTCCATGGCCGCCACCACATCCCCCGGCCTATAAGCCGAACCGCTGGGTATATTTTCCACGGCCGCAAACAAACCATGCACTTCGGCCTTGGGTTTTATTTTGGCCAAAGCTTTAAACACCCCCAGCACCGAAGCCGCTCCGGCCATGTCTATCTTCATGTCAATCATACCGTCCGCCGGCTTGATGGACAGACCGCCCGAATCAAAAGTCACGGCCTTGCCGACCAAGACAAGCTTCTTGGCTTTGCGGGAGATTTTAGGTTTATAAATCAAATGAACAAACTTGGGTTCATGCACCGACCCCTGGCCCACGGCCAAAGACGCGTGCATGCCCAGCTTGGCCATGGCTTCTTTATCAAATACTTTGCATGAGATACCGGAACCTCTAACCGCCAAACTTTGAGCCACCTTGACCATTTCCGCGGGATGCATGTGCATGGAAGGCGTGTTGACCAAATCACGCCCCAAAAAAACAGCTTCCGAATATACCTTGGCCCATTCCAAAACCTTTTGAGATTTGAGCGTGTTTTTTTTATCACGAGTATAAAAAACCGCTGACTCAACTTTGTATTTTTTAACGGCTTCTTTGGCGGTCCGTTTTTTATAAACCGAAAAATGGTAAGCGGCCAATTCCAAGCCCTCGGCCGCGGCCTGCAGACCGGCAGAAAAATCCTCCAAATCATCCATCAAACCAGGATCGAAACTCAACTCCCCGGCCTGTACGCCGTTGGCCGCCTTGATGGCCCGGGCCGTAAAAGACCGGACGCTCTGGCTTTCCAAAAGACGTTTTTTACCCAAGCCGATAAAAATTAAATGTTTGACCTGTTTATTTTGAAACAATGGAAGAACACAGGACTCACCTTCTTTGCCCTGAAACTCCCGTCTTTTTAATTCCGCGGAAACAGCGGACGCCAAATCCGGCGATAAAAAAAACAGCTCGTTTTCCAAGCCCTGCCCGTTAAACACACCCACGGCATAGGCCTCCGTGCTGAAATCATTTTGAGATAATAATTGGACTGAAATACGCATATGGCGCATAGCTTACCAGCTCAACCGGATACGTCAAACCATAATCATACCCATCTCTCAATCCTTGTCATCTGTTTCCCAGTCGACCAACAACATGCGCGCCTGACCGTCCGCGCTCTTTAGCGGGCGATCTTTTTCCACGTCCCATTCAATTACAAAATTGCGATTATTGAAATCTTTATGCGCGATACCGCGTGATTGGCACAGCTCCAAAATCTCTTGTTTTTTCAATCTTGGATCATGACCAAAATAGTAATCTAAAATCTTTTTTCTTATCGCATTATTAACACTATTCAACTCACCGGACAACCGCGCTCCACGGACATCTATAGCTCTGAAAAAATCACGCGAAGCACTGTCAAGATTAAGCTGCCTGTCATAACCGGCCAAAGAATCTATACGGCTGATCAGGTCCTCCGTGTTTTTAAAACCAAAATATTTAAGCACGGCCTGCAGTTTGGATGGATCCCCGGCCAGTATGGGCACCCGCTCAAAAACATACTGCAGAAAAGCCCAACCTCTAGACGATTGTTTGCTATTAAACAATTCCTTAATGTGCGGTATCGAATAAGCAAACTCATTTTTCAATCGCAACATCTCCGCGTCATGGTACATATTTTCCAATTCCCGCTTAACCGACTCCGGCAAATCCCCAAAAACCGACTTTTCGGAAAAACAAGCCTTGAAGTCATCGGCCGATACCGCGGAAACCCTGATCAAATCCAAATCACGAAAAATCTTTTTTCTCAAAAACGCGTCATAGTTAATCCCCTGAACATATTCAAACCAAGCATACAGATTGCCGCGATCCATAATTTCGCCCATGACTTTAGGCGTGGGGATGCCCGCGTCATACGCTCGACGAGCCAAAACTATTTCGCGTGCATCTTTAGGATCCAAACGTTTGGAAACCAAGCGTAAATCGTTTTCTCCGTCAGACAAGTCAATCAATTTTACTTTGGACACGTCATAGGGCATGAACCACAGCTCTTCAATAGTTTCTCCGGTGGGCAACAAATCTTCTTTTTCGTAACCACGGCTGACATTGGGCTGTTGTTCTATCCATTGCGTCGGATGATCAAAAAATTCAGCCGGCAAACGCTCGGCCAATTCCGCCTCCAATAATATTTCCCGCGGAGCATCTTCTTGATTTTGATAAAAAACAGGCCTCTCCTCCAGCAAACGAGCCAGCTTTTCGGCATTCTTGACCGTCAATTTTTCAAAAAGCCCGCGCCGTCCGCGCTCTGCGCTCCGCAAAACGGTTTTTGAGACACGCCGGACAAGCTCCTGCTTTAGAGCCGAATCAGAACCCGCGAAAGGATCCCCCTCCATCTTGTGCATAAAAAAATTTATAAACGTTCTTCAATCAATTTGCTTAGACTGTCCAAGTTCGGAGTACCGTCTATCAAAGCATCATTAATAATCAAGGTGGGGGTGCCGATGACTCCAAACCACATTCCGGCCCGGTAATCTCTCTGAACCTGATCCAGGGCTTGTTTATCCTCCAAACACTTTTCAAAATCCGCTTGATTCAAACCCAATTGAAGCGCGTATCCGATCAGATCCTGTTTGGACAAAGCCTTTTGATTATCAAACAATAAATCGTAATAAGGGAAAAATTTGTTTTGCCTTTGCGCGCAAACCGCGGCCACTGACGCGTCCAAGGCCCGGGGATGAATTTGCGTCAAAGGCATGTGCCTGACCGCGAATCTGATTTTTCCCCGGTATTTTTCGCGTATGGGATTAATGACCAGCTTGTGATATACGCCGCAGGCCGGGCATTCAAAATCCATAAACTCAACCACAGTAACCTTGGCCGTCATGGGACCTTCGACCGGCGTCTGATTGTCCAAAACCGAATAAAATTCTTCCTGATCTGCCGGATCCTGTTGCTGATTAACCGGCTCATCGCTCAAGACCGGGACCTCTCCCATGGAACTTGTTGCTTGTCCTTCAGGCAAAATAAATTTACCAGGGGCTCCCTGATCTAAATTCAAATCCATGGTTTTAACCGGCGCCGGTTTTAACAATATGTAAAAACCAATCAGCCCGGCCGCGGCTCCCAATAATAAAGATATAAAATAAACCATCATCTCTCGATCTGTTTGCGTCCGGTTAAGCTCCTTGGGTTTATCCAGCCACACAAAAACAAAAATACCGGTGGCCGCGGCCGCGGAAACCAAGCACCAAAAGCAGAAAGTATTAAGCGCGAATCTTTGTATCAAAGTGAGATAAAACGATTCCAAAAATCCGGCCCAGGCGAATAACATCATCAAACCTCGGCCCATCTTTAAGCGCTGATCCGGAACATAAACCCTAAACAAGCTGATCGACAAAACACAGACGTAAAAAAACACGCCAAAAGCGGGCGTGGGAATACCGAACAAAGACGACCACTTGGAAGCCCTGACCACGTCGCACCCGCTTAAGGGGCCGCACTTGAGTTCAGCGCCCGATGAATAGGTATATAATAAATAAGAAGCCGCGAACAGGCCGGCCAGCGCGCCCCAAAAAATAATCCGGCGGGCCCATATTACTCTGTCGATTTTTTGAAACATATTTTTATTCACCGCCTATACAAGCTTGGTCCGACCATAATCCGGCTCCGGCCTGTTCAGCTTGTTTTTCCAAGCGTCTTAATTGAACCTTGCGTTCTTCGTTCAAAGGAAAAGACAGGTACGCGTTGGCAAAACCCCTGACCACCAAAGTGGCATTAAAATCCAAACCATCTTCCAGGTATAAATTTCTTAACAAACGGCCGTACTTATCCATCTCGTCGGCTTCAGGATCAGCTTGCAAAAATACCCGCCGGCCGGTTAACACGGTTTTAGCGAAACTCGAGGCTTCTTGACCAAAACATTCAACCGCCCTTCTCGGATCCACGGTTTCCGGCGTGTTGACTCCCAGCAGGCGCACCTTTTGCTCCCGGTCCGGGTCAGCATCCAATTTGACCACTATGGTATCGCCGTCAACCACCCTGACCACCAAGGCATTGGCTTGATGAGCTAAGGCCTGATCCACGATTTTTTCTCCGTCATTCAAAAGCTCATCCGCACTGATCTCGGACGTAATCGGGGTTTGATCAGCTGAACCGTTGTCCGCCAACTGCCCGCCGAAATACAGCACGGCCAAAGCCGCCAGCACGGCCAATAAAAATTTAAACTGCTTATTCATAAAAAAATAATACCGTCATAAACACGGTTAGTAAAGTAAACAAAATCCGCAACTAGTGCGGATTGTTTTTTGCCTGTATTAGGCGTTCTCTTCACCTGCGGGAGTTTCTTCAGCCGGAGCTGCGGTCTCCTCAGGAGTATCCGTTGGAGGCGTCATTTGTGTGTCTTCTCCATCAAACATCATATGCTATATACGGATTAATAATTAGTGAATACAAGATACCAAAAAATTTGTTTTTTGTCAAGTCCTGATATTTCAAGATATATTATATCGGCTGACAATATCCACATGCTATGAAACCATGGAAACACAACCCATATAACACACCCGAGACATTATCTGATCCGCAATGGCCCATTTACACGGCGGCCGAGCAGAGCCCGCAAACACCGGCAATAGATTTGCATCAAGAGCATTGCACAGATGACGCATCAGCCATGCAGGCCGTCAGATCTTTCCTGGAACACGAACAAGCTCAAGGGCGGCGCATCGAAGACAAAGTCGTGCGCATTATCCACGGCCGAGGGTATGGCCGCTTAAAAAACAAAACTCACGATCTGCTTAACTCCATGCGCCAAGAAAAGGAGTCTTATATTTTAGACTGGCGCGACAGCACCCGCCCCGGAGAGACCGGCGGAGTCACTTATGTCAGGCTGGCGCCCAACGCCCGATGACCCAATCTTGACTATTGAAGCTCATAAACATATACTGTTCGCACCTTTCCGGGATCGTCTAATGGTAGGACAGCGGCCTTTGAAGCCGTTTATCGGGGTTCGAATCCCTGTCCCGGAGCCACTCCCCCTCTGCCAAAAGCCGCGGGGGATTTTTTATACCCTCTTCATCTTTTGACAAATGCAACTTAGTTGCATTATAATTGCACCATGACCCCTTGCGCCAAAAAACCGACTCATAAGCCACCGGGCTGCCGGACGAGCGCCGTGCGTTCGGCCATGCTGAAAAGCCTGACCACCAATCACTGCCAGACCGCCGAACAGCTGATGGCCGGTTTTCCCAAAAACAAACGTCCGCACAAAACCACCATCTACCGCGAGATCGTCTGTTTGCTCGACAACGGACTGATTCACGAACTGAATTTCGGAGACGGACGAAAAACATACGAGCTGGCGGACAACCGGCATCATCATCACTTAATCTGTCTGAAATGCGGCTGGGTCCATCCCATATTTATGCAACATGACTTGGAAAAAGACGTCTCTAAGTCAGCTAAAAAACAAGGCTTTACCGTCACCAAACACAGTTTGGAGTTTTTCGGTTACTGCCAAAAATGCAATTAAGTCTTAACTTGATTATGAAAAAAACCATTTTGATCGCTCTGATAGCACTGGCCGGTTTGACCGGGGCTCTGTTGCTGCTTAATTTTAAACAAAAACCACAAGCTCCAACCAACCAAATTTTAGTGGCCGCCACCATTCCCCCGGTAGGCGATATGGTTTGGCAAATCGCGGGCGCTGATTCAGGCCTAATGGTTATGACCATCCTGCCCCCCGGAGCCAGCCCGCATACTTATGAGCCCACCCCGGAAGACATGCGGGATCTGCAAAACGCGCGTCTGATATTTACCATCGGCCATGGTCTGGATGATTGGGCCGTATCGCTGACCGCCAATATACCGCAAGTTGAAATCATAACCATGGATCAAGGCTTGAATTTAAGAGAGCATGATCACGGACATGAAGAAGATGAGCTCAAAAAAGAAGATCACGAAGAGAACAAAGATCCTCATTATTGGCTGTCCGTAAAAAACGCCAAAATCATGGCCGGCAATATTACTCAAGCCTTAATAACTTTGGATCCGGCCAATGAAAAACTGTATGCCGAAAACTTGGCCGATTATATGGATGAACTCAATTACACGGATGAAGCCATCAAGCATAAATTCAGGGATTTTGAGAAGCGTGATATTTTAACTTATCACAATGCCTGGGGCTATTTCGCGGATGACTATGATTTAAACGTGATCGGCGCCTTTGAAGCCAACCCCGGGCAAGAACCCACCATCGACCAACTGGCTGAATTGCAAACCAAGATAAAAAACCACGGACTGCACACCATATTTATCGAACCTCAATTATCTGAACAGGTTATCAAACCTTTCTCTCAAGATCTGGGACTCAAAACCGCGGTTTTGGATCCGCTGGGCGGAAGCGACATGGGATATACCACGCTCATGCTGTATAATGCCAATGCCATAGCTCAATCACTCTTTGAACAATGAACGCCGTCCACGTCAAAAACTTAACCGTAGCCTATGACAGGCGGATTGTTTTAAATAACATCAGCTTTGAGGTGCCTAAAGGCAGTTTAACGGCCGTCATCGGACCCAATGGATCGGGTAAAAGCACTTTAATCAAAGCCTTACTGGATCTGATCCCTTATCAAGGCCGCATCAAAATATTCAACCAAAAACCAAGCCTGGCTCTAAACCGCATAGGTTATGTGCCCCAATATTTTGATTTTGACCGAACCATGCCCATCACGGTGCGTGAATTTTTGAGTTTTATTTCGCCGGTCCAAAGCCAACAAGCTACGCAAATTTGCCGTGAAGTCAAAATAGACAATCTATCAAATAAGCTGATAGGCGAACTTTCCGGCGGACAACTGCAAAGAGTCTTGATAGCCCAAGCCTTATACAAAAACCCAGACCTCTTGCTCTTGGACGAACCGTCAACCGGTATTGACATCGCGGGCGCTAAAACATTTTACGAAGTCATCGAACATTTAAACAAAGAGCACGGAGTGACTATTCTACTCATCAGCCACGAAGTCAACGTGGTTTATAAAATCGCGGACCAGATAATTTGTCTGAACACAGACTTGATATGCAACGGCCCTCCCCGCTACGCGCTGACCGAAAAGGTCATGCATCAACTCTACGGACCAAATCACGAAATCCACCGGCATAATCACCAACACAAAACCTGATTTATGCTTGAATATCTAGCCCTGCCTTTCATGCAAAGAGCCATCATGGCCGGTCTCATACTGGGCGCGCTTTTGTCTTTGCTGGGCATTTTTGTGGTCTTGAAACGCATGGCTTTTTTCAGCGACGGCATCGCCCACGCCTCGCTGGCCGGAGTGGCCCTGGGCGTTCTGACCAACGCCAATCCTTTATACGTGGCTCTGGGCGCGTCTTCCATCTTCGCGGTCCTCATCTCCTGGTTTGAACGCAAAACAAAAATCGCGTCCGACGCCATCATTGGGCTTATTTTTACAGCCGGCATGGCCACGGGCGTGGTTTTACTGTCCTTAAAAAAAGGCTACCAGCCGGAGCTGGTCAGTTTCTTGTTCGGTAATATTTTATCTTTGCAATGGAGCGAGTTATACATCATGGCCGGACTTGGTCTGCTGATCATCATCTATTTGATGTTCCGCCACAAACAATTGGCGCTCATGATTTTGAATCCGGACATTGCTCATGCCAATAACATCAAAGTATCCCTGCACCAAACCATTCTCTATGTCATCATTGCCTTGTCTGTGGTTTTGGGCATGAAAATGCTGGGTGTGGTTCTGGTCAGCGCCTTGTTAATCATTCCGGTTTCAACCGCTAAGATATTCTCCCAGTCTTTTCACCAGCTCATGGCTTACAGCGTGATCATCTCTGAAATATCCATCGTGCTGGGATTGATTTTGTCCATCATTCTAAACCTGCCCACCGGCGCCGTTATCGTGCTGACAGGCATAGCTATTTTCGGCCTGACCATGGCCGGGCAACGCTTAAAGCTCCAATTTTTCCACGGGCAAACTGGCTAACATCAAAGCCAGCTCCAATTTTTGACGATTATCCAAATCTTTTTTTTGAATCTCGCTCCAGGCGGCCATGGCGCCCAAAGGCAAAGTATGGTGCAAAAAACCATGATCATCCAGCCAGCCCCGCAAAGCCGAAGCAAAATCCTGTGATTGCAAACTGACTTTTTCCGCGCTAAACATGTCCATAGGCCCTTCTTTGGTCTGCACTAAAGACTGTTGCATGCGCTCCAAACCATGGACTTGCCAGTCTTCAATAAATACGCCGAGCAATTGATCTCCTCTTTGATTTAAACTGATACTCCGGCACATGCCCTGCGCCAAATACACCTCCCCCAAAACCTCGTAGCCGGGATCCATGATAATCAAACAGTTTTCCGTGTGAATCATAAAACTCTAAGCGTGTTGATCAAGTGCTGCATGGAGCTGGCCTGCGCCGGCTCTCCTTCCCGCACCAAAACCCTCAAACTGACGGCCACGGAGCCGGGTAAGCTCAAGGACCCAACACCAACCGATTGATCGGCCAATATATCATTCAGCCAGAGAGATCTTTGATAGGGTTGATCGAATTTATTTTTGATAATCCGCTTAACACCGGCGGAAGCGCACCGTTTGATAATCCGTTTTTGCAACTGCCGGATTTGATAAGCCGATGCCGCGTAACTCTCTTCACTTTCGCCCAATGCCTTTAAACCGGACTTCAAAACCCAATCCACCCAAGTATAATCATGGTTATGCGCCAATAATCTCAAAGCCAAAGCTCCGCGCCATTCATGCTGATCAGGCTGTGAAATATTCACTGTTAAAGCGCCGAACAAAGCATCCACCAAACCGGAGCGTATGTGTTTAAAATCATTCTTAAGACGGCTGTTTGCCGGCCGGTTTTTAAAATTCAAACCGGGTAAAATCTTATCTACCAGCAGACAGCAAGCCTGCCTGACCATATTGGGCGTGAAACGAGACGCGAACGAAAGCTCTCCGGCTTTTGAGTCTGTATCCGGACCGATCAAAGTCCAAACTTTTTGCGGAGCCTGGCCCGTCATGACCGCCAACGGCCTGGAACTGCCCGAACCCAGCACTTTAAAACTTCGATTAAAATCTTGAGCCTGGCGGTAATTAACGATTTTAATATCCTGCCTGAAATCCGAGGGCAAGCAAGCAAACACGGCCATAGCCTCTTGGGCGGTGACCGGTGATGCTTCAAATCCCAGAAAACGGCAGGCCATATTATTTTTTCAAATAACGGCCCGTGGCGGCCCAAGAAGAAAAAATGACCAGGCACAAAATTGCTCCGGCCTGAACGCCGGCCAGCAATACAAAATTATCCATAAAATATGACTGCAGGCCCGGATCAGAACCGTCAAAAAATATTTTCAATTTGGGATCCAAAAAAGCCACCATGAGCACCACCGCGCCCGCGGACAAAAACATGGCCAACAAGGCCTGCACCGCTCCGCTTAAAACCAAAGGCGCTTTAACAAAAAGATTGGAAGCTCCCACCAAGCGCATGATTCCCAGTTCTTCACGCTGGGTGTAAACCGCTATGCGGATGGAATTGTAGACAATCAAAATGGAAAACAGAGCAAAAATGGCGATCAATATGATACCGAACAAACGCACGGACTCGGCAATGTGCTGAACTCTGGAAATGGCCACCGAATTATCATCATAAGTTTTGGTTTCAATGGCGAACGCAAACTGCGGATTTTGCAAAGCTTCAACCAAAAAAGGATAATCGCCCGTATTATGAGCTTTAACCGTCATGGTGGCGCCGAACGGATTCTGATCCAGCTCGGCCAAAGCCGCTAAAACTTTTTCATCATCCTTATGTCTGGTTTTAAAATCCTCGAGCACGGCTTCGGGCAAGCGCATATCCACCTCTTGACTTTGAGGCAAAGAAGCCATGTAAGACCGCGCCGTATCCAAAACCAAAACCGGCGTTTCCGGCTTAAAGTAAACACTGATATCTATCTTGTCCTCCAGAGCTTTCATGGCCGCGTCCGAAACCGCGTTCACGCCCAGCAAAATATTGACCGACAAAATGGACAAGATGAGCACCAATAAAGTAGCCAGGCCAATCCAAGCGTTGCGCGTGAAATTTTTCCAGGCGAAAGAAATTATTCTGCCAGTGGTTGTGATTGCAAACATAAAATTAGGGCAAAATATATTTACCTTGAGCTTGATCCGAAATGACACGGCCGTCAGACAAGGTAATCACGCGCTGTTTCAAACCATTGACCACCTCCCGGTTATGAGTGACCAAAACAATGGTACTGCCGAAAGCGTTTATTTTTTTTAAGACATCGATGATTTCATTGGTATTCATGGTATCCAGGTTCCCGGTCGGCTCATCGGCCAGTAAAACCTTAGGGCGATGCACCAAGGCTCTGGCGATAACCACTCTTTGCTGTTCTCCGCCCGAAAGCTGGCGCGGAAAACGATGAGCCTTTTGATCCAAACCCACGATTTTTAAAACATGGGGCACCACTTCACGGATCCGGCGGCGCGGTTCACCGGCCACTTCGAGTGCGAAAGCGATGTTTTCCCAGACCGTCTTTTTTTGCAGTAACTTGAAATCCTGAAAAATCACGCCGATCTGACGCCTTAAGTACGGAATCTCACGGCGTTTGATTTTGGTAATATCCCAACCGCCGATAACTATCGTGCCCTTGGTCGGCCTTTCTTCGGCGATCAAGAGTTTGGCCAAAGTGGTTTTGCCGGCCCCGCTGGTACCCACGATAGACACAAATTCGCCGGGTTTGATATGCAGCGAAACATCGCGCAGTCCATGCACGTCCGGAGGATAAACCTTGGAAATATTTTTTAAGACAATCATGTGTTTATAATTCCCACCCCGGGTCTGATTTTACCGGCTCGGCAACCGATGGTTTGGCGGCCGGAGTTTGCACCGCCGCCGAGGCGCTCGGAATATAATCCGCGGGCATGGGCTCAACTTTAACTTTCATGACTCCGGCGCCCAAAGGACCCAAAGCCGCAAACGCCACTTTGTCCAAATCTATCACCCTGTCCGGAAAAATATCGCGCTCCGGACCAAAATCATTAATCCTGACAATGACGGTTTTGGACGGGTCGCTGACGCGCGTCACTTTAACGTAACTGCCCTTGGGAAAATCAGGTGAAGCCGCGCAATTACAATTTTTATAGGCGTACCAAGAAGCATACCCTTCGCTCATCCAGCCTTCAACCTGAACCAAACGCAGTTTAGCGCCCATGGACACCCTCACCAAAGCACTGCCGGCCGATACTTGGGATGGCTTGAGCAATTCGGTTTTTCCTTGATAGGTCTGCTCAACCGCGCAATGCCAAGTCCCCTGCCCGCACTCTTCATGGCTCAAACGCACCCAAGCCTGCTCGGGTTTTTGCGGGGCATTGGTAGTCCACTGAATTTGATAGTCCGGCCCAAACCGCTTATGACCCAGATCCGACGCCTCTTTATCAACAGGCGTGGTCAAAACATGCAATACTCCGGCATAAGGTATGTCCGTGGCCGTGAATGAAACGTCCAGAGCCAAATCAGGTATGTTTAAGTTGACCTCACGCTCCAAAAAGCCCCGATCCAAAAAATACTGGCGGTATTGCCATTGGGACACGGAAGACGCTTCGCATGCCTTGACGTTGCCGACCACAAACAGTAAACTGGCAGACATCAAAAATAAAAATCTCAACCAACGCATGCGGTCAGTATAGCAAAAAAAATTCACCGCGAACAGGCCAGCTTAGCTCAGCGGTAGAGCAATGCTTTCGTAAAGCAGAGGTCCCGGGTTCAAATCCCGGAGCTGGCTCCACAGCCTCTTAACCAAGAGGCTTTTTTGTTAAAGCAAAGGGATTTGAACAAGGGGATGGTTGACTAAAAAACGGGCCTGGGCCCGTTTTTTAGTATTACTCAAACTTTAAATAGACCACCACGTCCGGCTCGGCGCGCTTGTTAGCCAGCGCCTCTTCCAGAGCATACTGATTACCTTCGCTTTCTTGAGCCATGGCCGTGGCCAAATCCTGCTCCAATAAAGCCGGCCTTAAAACCTCTTCTTTAAAATCAGCTTCTTGCCAGCCGTAATTTTTCCACAAATACTCACCCACATCGGGCGTGGTGGACGAAGCGGCCGCGGACTTAACATCTTCAAACACCAAGTTTACCTGCTCATCGTCAACCATAATACCTTTTTGCTTGGCCAAATCCGCAATCATGGCCTGTCTAATCAACCTCTCCAAGATGTTGTCGTTCAATTCTTTTTCCGGAGGCATATAAGCGCCCACTTCTTGACCGGCCTCGCTGTTGATAAACATGACAACCGCGTCCCTGGTCATCAAAAACCGGTCATAACTCACTGACTGCGAGCCGACCTTGGCCGCCGGCAAATTTAACACCCGAGCCATCACCCGCACCGGCCCGGAAGCATTAACTTTGAAATACACTCCATAAAGCATCAGACCTATGGCCGATACCAGTACCAGCAATAAACCCATGCCCGCGAAGATAGATAAAACCTGTTGTTGTTTGGTCATCATATTAATCAATTCCTATTTTCTAATTCTTAATTCTTAATTTTATATTTTATATTTGTTAATTTGATATTTCATCCATCCCTTCCTCCTTGCACAAAATATTGCCACCAACGTTCGGGATTGGACAGATTGACCACGGGCGGAGGCGGAGCTGTGACCACATCTATTTGCCAAGTGGTTTGCGTGGCCGCCACGCCTTCCAGAATTACCACCTTCTCACCCGGCTTTTGCATGTTCAGTTTGGCGCGCGCCTCTCTTTCCGCGTAATCAGACTCCTGCATTTTGGACGCCAGCTCGCTTAACTGCATTTTTCTGCCCTCCAAAGCTTGAGCTTTCATCTCCAAAGCCTTGATTTCATGATCCACGGTCCAGCCCTTATAGGTTTCTCTGACCGTGGACATACCCACAACCAAAAGCACGGCCACATTAGCCATCAAAAACAACGGCCATTTGGCTTTATTTGCCAGAGATTTTTTACCTTCGTACTGTGCCATGGATTATAAATCAGTTTAGCATACTTGAAACTATTTGTTTTGATCCGCCAAAAAAGAGCTGACCGCTTTTTCCTTGGACTTCCGGCGAAGCGTGTTTTCCATTTCCGATAATTGCTCATCATCCATCTCTTCCAGCCATAAAACCATGCGCTTGATGCGCCCGCGTCTGTCTTGAGGTTCAAAATTTTCCCTGCCCGATGCTTTAGGCGCCTGATCTTTAAGTTGATTGATCATCTCATGCACCCGCTCCGGCCCGGGAATGTCTTCGGCTTCCAAAACCGCCTGCGCGCCCGAAGTTTGAATCTTAACCGAACCCATACCAAAAAGAGTGGCCCATAATCCCTTCTTGGTCCAAGATACATCCTGAATCGCACCCAAAGATGATTCGGACACATGACGCGAAAAAATTCCTTTTTGATCCACATCAATCACCCGCAGATTGGTCACTATCAGTACATCCGAATCCCAAACAAAAATCGTTCTGAAAGCCAAACCCGCGCCAAAAATCACGCAAGCTCCAAACAACAAAACACCGATCGTCCCCCAGCTGAACATGGGAAACAGGAAGAAAAACGGCAACACGATAAATAACAGAGCTAAAAACAAAGGACCGGCCACGGTTATCATGTGCCGGCGCACCATGGTTTGCAGTATCTCCTCATCCTTAAGCTGTAAAACCGATTCAAGTCTGAACATATGGGATATATTATGCTGTTTATGATTTTAAGGCAATAAGTTTCCGGATGGCCTTTTTAGCCTCTTCGCGTTCATCCCAGGGTATTTTTTGACCTTTTTCCACACACATGAACTGCTCACAGCCCTTGCCGGTCAACAGGACCAAATCCCCGGGCCGGGCCAATTCCATGGCTTTCTGAATGGCTTGAGCCCGGTTCAAAATCAAAAATAAATTCTCATCCTGTCTTTTACCGGCTTTCACCGCTCCTTCGGCCACCTGGCGGATAATGGACATGGGATCATCATCATACGGATCTTCATTGGTGACGATTACCATTTGAGCTTTACGGCCGGCCGTCTCGCCCAAAACCGCGCGCCGGGCCACGTCCCGCCCTCCTCCGCATGAGCCCAAAACATGAATAATGCGTTCAGCCTTTAAAGCATCAATGGTTTCGTATAACTTTTTCAAGGACTCGGGTTCGGGCGCGTAATCCACCATAACCTGCCACGGCTGACCAACATCGATCATTTCAAACCGGCCGGGCACGCTTTTAACAGCCTCCAGCTTATCAGCGGCCAAACGCAAATCAACTCCGCAGATCCGCGCCACGCAGAAAGCGGCCAAGGCATTGTACACATTGACCCGGCCCAAGACATTTAATCTGACCGGCAGATTATAGGCTTGCTCGGGATTCTGATCTTGAGCGGCCACCGCCAAATCAAAACTCACCCCGCGCGCGTCAGCTTGAATATTCCATGCGTTCAAATCCGCGGGCTTGTCCGCGCCATACCACAACACATGCGTAATCCCTTGAACCGCAAAATCTTTGGCCTGCTCATCATCCGCGTTCAGAACCGAAGCTCTAGGCGCTCTTTGCCAAGCAACCACCTTGCCCGGAAGTTTAGCCAGATGTTTGAATAGTTTTATTTTGGCTTGTTTATAATTTTCAAAACCGCCGTGCGCTTCGATGTGCTCGGGCGTGAGGTTGGTGAACACGCCGATGTCGTAAGCGATTTTTTCATGACGGTGCTGCACAATGCCCTGCGAAGATGTTTCGATGACCGCGTATTCACACCCCGCGTCCACCATTTGCTTCAATAATTTTTGCAGAGCAAACCGGCCCAGCATGGTCATCTTGGCATCATTCAACCACTCCTTATCCGCCACCTTAAACAGCGCCGTGGTGGCACAACCCGTTTTAGCCCCCTCGGCTTCCAGGGCCTTGGCTATCATATATGAGGTGGTAGTTTTGCCATTGGTGCCCGTTACCCCGATAACCACCAGCTTGCGCGAGGGATGACCATACCAAAAATCCGCTAACACAGCCAAAAAACGATGATATATGTCCAGCACGAACCCGGGCGTTATTTTGCGCAACAAATTAAGCATAGATTACCTGAATATTACCAGATTTACCCGATTTAGCCAGAGACTTAACATACCTTGACGAAATACCGGAATTCTGCTAGGTTGACACATCACGGGCTAATCAGGTCCGACGCAACTTGCATTCAACCTCAAGAAGAGGAGAGTATCATGAAGCACATGATCGTGAGCGCGGGGATCGCCGGCTTGGTCATTTTGGCCAGCTGCGCGGGCAACCGCCATCAAGGCACATACAGCAGCGCCGTGGTCATGACAGGCCAGGAAGCCTACGCTACCAGCGACCTGCCGGCCGAGTGCGCGAACGCTCCCACGCAGGAGAACATCATGAACGGCGGAGAGCTGATCATGGTCAAGTGCTCTTGTCACCAGAACGGACGGTTGGCTGAGTGGTACAACACGGTCAACCCGCAGATCGACCCGAGCAACTACTGCCACGCGCCGTTCAATGGACTGGTCTTCCGGTCCAATGTGACGGCAACCGTGAGCACACCCGCGGCCAGCACGAGTTCAACGCCGCCCGCCACCAGTGCTCCGCCGCCGGCCGTCACGGCCAGCGGCTCCGCGCCTGCGCCCGTGCCGCCGCCGGTCAGCAGCTCAATTCAGGTCACGGATCTCAAGTACAACTGCAACGGCCCGGTGGCCTCGCGCGAGTACAAGACCATCGAGGAACGTGCCGGCTCACGCACCAGCACGGCTATCAGCCAGCAGTGCGTGGGACAGGGCTTCACCTGCCTCACCGATCCGGCCCAGCAGAGAGACACCAGCCAGCCGCCCTGCGCCTGCGCCGACGGTCTGCGGCTGGTCATCCTCTCCGGCCAGCACCGAACTTGGGGCTGTCAGAGCTTGTAATCCTCCCCCTCCTCCAGGCTCTGCCCGCTCCACCACCCCCCGCGACCCACTGCTGTTGCGGGGATTTTTTTGATAATTGATATTATAAGCTAAGCCGAATATGTTCTACAGTCCGTACGATATCAGCGAAACCACGGCAAAACCCAAAGATACAATGATCATGATAACTCCCAAGGGTACGAGCCAGGGCAGATTTAAAAAATTAGCGAACAGCAAAGCCGAGATGCCCAGCACTTGCAAGAGCATTTTGATTTTACCCGACCAATTGGCGCTGATATATTCTCCGCGCCGGCGCCTGGAGTAAGCTCCCAGAACGATCAAAAACTCTAAAAATACCAAGGTGAAAGCCAGCAACAAATTAACTTGATACGCGATATAAAAAACCGCCACTGAGCCGATTAACAGTTTATCAGCCGCCGGATCCGCGATCGTGCCCCATAAAGTGATTTGTTTGCGCACCCGCGCCAGACTGCCGTCCAGCATGTCCGTAAAGCCCGCGAAAACAAACAAAGGAATCATGACACTCCAATTTTCGAGCCACATGAAATACACTACGGGCGGAATCAAAAAAAACCGCAAAACGGTCAGATGATTGGGCTTGAGCCAACGGGGTATGATGGGAATTAAAATTTTGGCCAAAATACGATCCTGGAAATACAGCTCAACCGTTTCATTGGTCATTAACTTCTTACTGGTCAATCCGGACATACATATATGTTGTATATATGATAACATAAGGGCATAAAACATTAAATCTTTGCCACTATGGGAGAAAGAGCTTTGGACGCCATCGCCGGAATAGTCTTTGTTATCATCATTTTGGGTCTTGAATATCTGCACGTGGACATCGGGCTGGCCAAACCGTTTTTTTGGGTTTTTGCCATCTTATTCCATGCTCATGTGTTCGGAAAACACATCGCGCCCAACCGCTCTTGGGGCATTACTTTCATCTTCGGACTGCTGTTGCTGGTCGCCGCGCAAAGCGTCATACAAACCATCTGGTTTTACGCGGGCGGTGCCTTGGGACATCTATCCGACGCCTGGTCTTTGGCTATTGCCATTGCCATCTCACACATCACGGGCCTTAAAACCGAACACTCGGTCACTTTTCAATCCACGCTCTCTGCCACCACCCCCATCAAATGGACACCGCAGACCAAAATCATGGCCGGCATTTTATTGGCCGCGGCTCTGGGAGGAGCGGTCTTTGTAGTTTATGGCGCTTATCTCGGACAAACCATGGACAGCATCCGCACACCCTGGCCCCTGTTGCCTCATGGGACGCTCATCGCCATTGCCCTGCTCTGGATGTGCGCGGCTTTGAGCGCCATCTTCATCGGATCAGGCGCTTTTACGGCCGTTCATTCTTTTTTGGCTATGGGTTCAACCCTGTCCATCGCCCCGTTGATTTATAAGATCGGCTACGGCTTTGACGGTTTTTTGCACCAGGCCGGAGAACAAATAATTTTAAAAACCGGTTTTTTAAATCCCAAACCTTATTATTACGTGGGCCAATATGTATTCACCACCTGGCTGGCGCGCATGGCCGAACTGCCTTTGGACAGTATCGACCGCTGGCTGGTGCCCGTGGTGGCGGCTTTCGCATTACCGGCCAGCGTCTTGATTTCTTTAAACGAAGATGATTGGAAAGGCGGAGCGGCTTTAGGCCTGGCTCTTTTTCCGTTGGGCATGTTTGTGGCTACCACTCCCCAAGGACTGGCCACTATCTTGGGCATTTCGGCCGTCATCTTGGGCATGGGCGCGCGTAAACAAAACATCCAATTTGGAGCTTCGCTGTGGCTGGGATTATGGAGCATGACCATCCATCCTTTAGCCGGCATTCCCCTGCTCATCCTGACCACGGCTCTATATATCATGGGCGACCGGGAGGGCTGGATTAAACACATCGCCTGGCCCATGGCCGTTATTTCGGGTTTAGCCATACCCTTTGTCTTTTATCTGGCCAGCCGATTCACGGGTACGATCAGCATAGATTGGAACCTGAACCAGATTTTAAATCTTGATATTTGGATCAACGAATTAAGCCGGCTCGCGCCGTGGCTGGGCAATAAATTCGTTTTGTGGCCGGCTTGGTCGTCTTTGGTGAACCTCTCATTGCCGGCCATCGGCTTGGTCGCCTCGATCTTCAGTTTTATCCTGCTCAAAAAAAATGACCGCCTGGCCACTCTGGTCTTATTGATCTCTTCCTTGTCCTTATTCGCGGGTTCCATCCTGCTAAGAAATGCCGGGGATTTTACTTTTTTGATTCAATACGAAAGAGGAGATTATGCGGATCGTTTATGGCAAATCGCCATCTATGTAATTTTGCTGGCCGGTCTGCCGGCCATCGGCCTGTTAATCAAAAGAGTCCGCGCCCAAGTCCCCGTCTTTTCGGCGGTGGTCATCATTTTATTGGGCACGGTGGGCGCGGCCAATGCTTATAATGCCCTGCCCCGCCATGACGCGGTGCAAGCCAGCCGAGGCTGGAGCACAGGCAAAGCCAATCTACAGGCCGTACGTTGGATAGATCAATACGCCAAAGGACAAGCTTATACGGTTCTGGCCAATCAGAGCGTCTCCGCGGCCGCGGTTAAAGAATTCGGTTTTAAAAGATACAATAATGACATCTTCTTTTACCCTATTCCCACGGGCGGACCTTTATACGAAGTTTATTTAAAAGTCACTTATGAAGATCAATCCTTGGATACCATTAAAGACGCCGGACAACTGGGCGGAACGGATCTGGTTTTCGTGGTCATCAATGACTACTGGTGGAAAGCTCCGGAACTGAATGAAAGTTTATCCGAGATCGCGGACCATGAATGGTCCATCGAAAATGACAAGGTTAAAATTTACGTTTTCAATCTGCCGTAACCCGCAAACCAATCAAGCTTTGAGCTTGGCCACTAAAATCGACATCACCCTGTCCACATGGTGATGCTCCAAGATCTCTTGCCTTAAAGCGGGCTCGGACGTTTGTTCTTTGGCCGCCAATAAGGCTTGCGCTAAATCTTCAATCCGGCCGGGGATGACTGTTTGACCGTAAGGGCCCAATAATTCTTTAACACCGCCTACATCAGCGGCCACAATCTTCATGCCCGCGGCCACGCCCTCCAAAATAACCGTGGGCTGATTTTCCATAACCAAAGACGGCACGGCTAAAATATGATTTTCATACATTTTAATCATGACTTCGTCGTGCGACAGTTGACCCAAATAATGAATTTTAGGGTCGTGTAAATCCATCACTTTTTGACGCAACGGTCCGTCACCCGCGATGAGCAATTTTTCGAAACCAGATTGAATCAATGACCAGGCTTCCAGCAAAACCGGCAGTCCTTTATCCTCCGACAAACGCCCCACGTATAAAATATTGGTCTGATCTTCCAAGCGCGCTTCGCAATAACCCAAAGAAATTTCCAAAGGATTGGGCAAAACCAGACGTTCATTGTGAGTGAACAAACCGAATTTTTCGTGTTCACCCAGCAGCCAGGCTGACGGACTGATAACCGCGTCAGGCTCACCCAGAGCCTTAGCCCGGCGCCCAGCCCAAAAACTTCTCCATGCTCTGCGCCAACCGGTATTTGATTCCAGGGCCAGCACCTGACCCGACGGCTCAAAAATTTGCGTGTCATGCAGATAATGAACCCATCTCAAACCAGATTGGTGCAACAAGCCGGGCGTACCCCAGCCGCAGCCTGTCAGATTGTGCGTTAATAAAACATCCGGTTTCCAGGCTTTGATACTGTCGATCACTTTCAGGTTGGGCGCCAAATCTTCCAGATGAAACCACAATCGGCTGAAACTTGAAGCCGAGGTCAGTTTGGCAAAAGGCAAACTGGTACGGGGCGGGAAAAATTCGACCTCCACATCTCCGGCCGTCTGCCCCGAACCCGGACCGGGCCGCCAGACTTTGACCGTATGACCATGCGCGTACAACCACTTGGCCTGCAATTCGGCGATGCGGCCTGCGCCTCCTTGAGAGACGGGCGGATAATCATTGGTCAAAATAGCTATTCGCATATTTTTTGATATAAACCGGCTAATTTTTGAGCATGTTCACGCCAGTCGTAGAGCAGGGCCTTGGCGCGCGCCGTTTGGCCCAGTTCAGCCCGTAAATTTTCATCTTCGAGCAAAGTATTAAGCGCCCGGCTTAAGGCGGTCTGATCCCCGGGTGGAATCAACAAGCCGGCTTGATCAGCTACCCGGCGAACGCCCGGCAAATCACTGGCCGCCACGGGCACTCCGCAACTCATGGCCTCCAGCATGGCCAAGCCAAAAGCCTCGGCTCCGCTGGTGCTCGGAAAAGCAAACACATCCATGGAGCGCAAAGCGCGCACTAATTTTTCATGTTCCAACCGGCCAAAAAAATGCACTCTTTCAGACAGACCCAAATCTTTGGCCAAAGCTTGATAATCCGCCCGGCGGTCGCCTTCTCCCACCAGCAAAGCATGCACGTCAGCCGGCAAATCAACCAGCGCGCGGATTAAAATATCAATACCCTTAAAAGGATGCGCCCGGTCCATGGAGCTGACCGTACCCACCACTCGAGCTCCGGCCGGAATATCAAATTCGGTTTTAACGGAGGGACCCGGACTAAAATCCGTGCTTTCCACGCCAAAAGGCAATTCATGCAATCGCGAGTCATTAATCCAAACCGCGTAAGACGAATTTTGAGCATAATCCAAAGTGGAGACCAGTAATAAATCAGCCGATCCCAAAGCCCGATTCTGCAAAAATTTTCTATGAGCGTCCGCGGCCCAGCGCCTCCAGCCTTTGTCCGTGGCATCCATATGCAAAGTAATGACCAAGCGCTTAATTTTATTTTGACGGCGCCACCGGGCTATCAAGCCGGCTGTAAAATAAAAAGGATAGTGCAAATGAACCACATCCGCGTCCGCCAGCAAGGACTGCAAACCAAACAAACGAGCCACATTGCCTATGCGCCAAGCCGGCAATCTAACCACATACTCGGGCTGTTGGTTTTTATCCAATTGAGTTTCCGGCGCAATCAGCCAAGCATCCCAGCTCAAAGACCGCAGATAGGCCACTTCTTTATCCGCCACCAAGCCCATCCCGCCTACTTCCGGCGGGGCTACGCAACAAACGTGCACTATTTTCATATTACCATCTGATTATAAAACGGGCGCTGACATACATGGCCCGCCAAAAAGGATTGGCGATTTTTTCGGCCCAGCCGCTTTTCATGTCTTGATACTCAATGCCCGAGACCATGAAGCGCAAGATCAGCCAATCCGGTACGCGCCTGATACGTTTGATCTTGTCCCGGCCATTCAGGATATACTTCCACGAACTTGGTCTGAAAAACCACAGCATGGCTTTAAACTTTTCTTTGAGCCACCCGCCCTTAACCGCGAAAGCCCAAATCGCGCTTTCAGTGGCTATGATGGCGGGCATTAAAACCACCAAAGACCAAAAATTATAATTCTTCAACAGCACAATCAAGCGGTTGCGCTCCATCCATTGCCACTTGGCGATGGAACGGGAAAATTCATAAAAATGCTTGACCACGCTTTTGGGCGCCAGCACATTCCGCCGGCCGGACAACCAGATTCTCCAGCCCAAATCCAAGTCTTCGTGATAAGAAAACAAAGTTTCATCCAGCAGACCCACTTCTTGCAAAACCTCCACCGGATAAAGCACGCCCGCGCCCGAAGCATAACCAATGTCCGTGACCACGGTTGGAGCCTTGTCCACAGGATCGTGATCGCCCAAGCAATAACCGAAACCCAAAAAATGCAAAGCATTGCCCCGGGAGTTGAGCTGATCCGGCTCCTGTCCGCGAAGCAACAAAGATTGCACGGATCCGATATTTTGTTCTTGACGCGCCACCTGCAAAACTTGTTCCAAAAAATCCGGGCTGACCTGCGTATCCGGATTAAGCAAATATACATATTCCGCGCCCTGACGCATGGCCCAATCAATGGCCAAATTGTTGCCCGCGGAAAATCCCAAATTAGCATGCGGTTCATGCACCACCACCTCGGGCAAAGCAGACGAGCGCTCCTGTTTAAATCGATTAACAATCTCCAAAGTTCCATCCCCGTCTTTATTGATGACCACATGCAGACGCCATAAGTTTTTGGGATAAGTGACGGCAGTCAAGGATTCCAACAAATTATCAAAAAACCTCGCGTGATCATACGAGACGATTATGACATCCACTAAACCATCAACATGAGTTAACATAGTTTAATATTTAATAACCAATCATCAATTACCAAATTCGTAGAAGTGGGACGGTCGCCCGCACCAGATCCTTCATTAGCACTCAGGATGACAGGGCGACCTTGCAGTGACATGGTTAATCCCCCTTCGTTTCCCCCTTTATCAAGGGGGTTTTTAGCTTGGACGCGAGACATAGGACGTTATTGATTAGCACACGGCCTTTGTCATTGCGAGCGAGTCCGACGAGTGCGGCAATCTGCTTAGAATGTCTGCTAATCAGCGAGATTGCCACGCTCCGTCGAGCTAAGCTCGGCCCGCTCGCAATGACAGGATGACAAGGTGAATTCGTTATGGCAGTTGCTAAACTCACCCTACCTCTCTCTTAAGCCTGCCCTGAGCGCAGCCGAAGGGATTAAGAGAGGGAATACCCGAGGTTCGTTGGGTATGCTTGCTACATGTTACATGTTACATGTTACATGCTACATGTTTTGTGAATAGGACGTTATTCATCCTCATTCGTCAGTTCTTGAAGTGCTTTCTCCTCCACCTGTTTGGTGAGCAAACGTTCCAATTTTTCATGACTGATGAACAATTTAAAAATAAGGAAAAACTGAATGGCTACGGCCGCGTACAGGATAAAATCTACGCCTCTGCCCACACCAAAAAAAGCAGCCAAGTATTCGGTTATTTTAGGCATGGCCGACACGACCGCTCCGCCCAGCCACAAAACCGACCAGGCCAAGGCCTCACCCAGGCTGACGACCCTTTGCCTAAAGCGGCGCCAAGTTATCCACAAGGCAAAAATAAAGCCTAAAATCAAAATAAATTGGATCAACATAGCGTTATCATATTAATGCATAGCAGAATTAACGTCCATAACGTACTTAACGTCCTACGTCACGAAACATATAACATGTAGCATACAACAAACGGATCCAGCGTACCTCGCGTCCATCACGTCCCTAACGTACATAGCGTCTCTTTCGTCATCCTGAACTCGCTGTGCCCCTCGAAGTCGTAAGACATAGTGGGGTTTCAGGATCTCATCACTCAACCATGTCATTGCGAGCGAGTTCGACGAGTGCGGCAATCTCGCTAATCAACCCGGTGCTATAAGCAGATTGCCGCGTCTTCACTATC
>ERZ795059.1280-NODE-1280-length-28523-cov-10.818041_pt1 | contig 28523 bp, 32 predicted proteins | sample MGYA00375143_ERZ795059 | MGnify/ENA primary metagenome ERZ795059 (study PRJEB30188, sample SAMN05720168) | activated sludge metagenome | isolation source: Anaerobic digester | place: USA | collected 2015-01-07 ... | reverse complement strand
CGAACGCTCTGATGACTCATTATATGACTCCGGTTATGGTTGCGGTTACGGCTCCTTTCATTTTGAAAGAACGATTCACTAAAATTACGGCGCTATCTCTTATTATGTCGATAATAGGTTTAGCTTTAATAATCGACGTGACAAATTTAAGATTTGAAAGCGCCGATTTTATTGGAAGCGTTCTCGGATTGGCTTCGGCGGTTTCGTATGCCGCGGTTATTTTAGTCGGCAGAAATTTTAAGACCAGCATCAATCCTTTGATTTATATAATCGCCCAATCATCGTCGGCTCTTATTTTTATGAGTTTTTTAACAAATTATAAAATCTGGGAATTCGATAAAGTTTCCCTGATTTTACTCGCGACTTTCGCTTTGTTCAATATTGCGGGAGCCGCTTATCTGTTTTATAAATCTTTAACGAAAATTACCGCTTCGGCAGTTTCAATAATTGGATATATTGAACCGGTCGGCGCAATAGGAATTTCGGTGTTCTTATTCGACGAACCTCTCTCGTTTCAAAAAGGAATCGGAGGTATTCTGATTTTATTAAGCGCCGCTGTCGTTAATATAAAGAATATATGAACCCGAAAACTGCATAAGGATTTTGAAAAATTGTTCAGAAAGCATAGAATACTTGTTTCAGACAATTTTTTAAAATCTTAAAAACATATGATTTATGGCTAAAGCCGTAAATTTAAAAGTTTTCGGGTTTTTAGAAGTTTAAACAAGCATACAACTATGTTTTGAAAAACTTCACTTAACGTTTAATGCGCTTTCCGGGATGGATAAAATAACCTTTTTAACGGGTTATAAAAGCAACTGAACAGTATTTAAAAATTGCGGTTATACAAATAATATTGACACTTAATTTAAATTATAATATTTTATATAAAAAAGAATTATCAAAAAAACGGCGATATGTCTAAAGAATCATTTAGAATATTTAAAAGAAAAAATAATAAAACTCCGGTTATTTTACAAATGGAAGCGAATGAATGCGGAGCCGCTTCGCTCGCTATTATTCTCGCTTATTATAAAAAATATGTTCCGCTTGAAATACTAAGGGAAAAATGCGATATTAACCGCAACGGAAGCAAAGCGAGCAATATAATAAAAGCGGCTCGAAACTGCGGGTGTAATGCGGCTGGATTCAAGAAAGATATTGACGCTCTCAAATCAATCGATAAACCCGTTATAGCTTTCTGGAATTTTCAACATTTCATAGTTATAGAGAGTTTTTCAAAAAAATGGGTTTATATAAACGATCCGGCCGAGGGACGCAGAAAAATCGAGTATGAAGAATTGGATAAATCTTATTCCGGAGTATGTCTTATAATTGAGCCCAACGAAAATTTTATCGCGGACGGCAAGCCGCCAAGCATATTCAAGGGATTAATCGGAAGATTGAAACCGTCGAAAAGATTATTGACCTGTTCTTTTATTATAAGTTTGTTTATAGTGATACCCGGATTAATAATTCCGCATATTTTAAGGGTTTTCGCGGATTCGGTTCTTTCTCAATCAAACGGGCGGTTATTAGCGGTTCTAATAACCGGATTAATTCTAACATTAATAATTAAATTCATTTTAACCTATTTACAGCAAAATTATTTATTAAAACTCGAAAAAGAATTGACTATTAACAATTCCAGTTCTTTTTTTTGGCATTTGCTTCATCTGCCAATAACATTTTTTTATCAAAGATTTACAGGCGAAATAAGTTCAAGAATTAAACTTAACGAACAGGTATCTGTATTATTATCAAGAGAAGCGGCTACAAATCTGTTAAACGCCTGTATGCTTATATTTTTTGCGGCTGCGATGTTTTATTACGACGCCGCTTTGACTTTTACTAGTATAGGCATAGTTTTCATAAACCTTATAGCGCTTCACTATGTTTCTCGAAAAAGAAGAAATGCAAATCGCAAATTGTTGCAGGAACGTGGAAAATTAATCGGAATTTCAATGGGCGGCATAAGAATGATGGACACATATAAATCAACTGGAGCCGAGGATGATTTTTTTCAGCAATGGTCGGGTTATCAGGCCCGGGTTTTGAACGTTCAGCAAGAACTCGAATATTCCACTCATATTTTATCGGTATTGCCTAATTTCTTGTCAGCTATTAATATAAGCATAGTTTTATTGTTCGGCGGCGGCAGAATTATTTCGGGAAGTTTGACCGTTGGTCAATTGATCGCTTTTTATAGTTTGCTTTTACAGTTTTCAGAACCCGTAACCCGTCTTGTTAATATGGGTTCGATGATGCAGATTATAGACGCGAATTTAGCTAAATTGGACGATGTTCTAAATTATCCGGCTGACTTGCCGAAACAGACGGACTCATCGCGTTCAGAAACTTGCCGGTGTTCGTCAGACAAGCTGAGTCCGGCGCAATCGTTGCCTTCGTCAGACAGAGATCTTTCTGCTCAATCGTTGCCTTCGTCGAACCGGTCAAAACAAACCGAGGGCGATATTCAAATCCTTTTAAAACAAAATAAAGTTAAATTAACCGGCGCCGTAGAATTGAAAAACGTTACGTTCGGTTATTCGCGGCTCGAACCGCCTTTAATCGATAATCTTTGCATTAAGATTATGCCGGGTCAAAGAATCGCAATTGTCGGAGCGACAGGCTGCGGCAAATCCACAATAGCGAAATTGATATCGGGATTGTATAAACCGTGGTCAGGCGAAATATTGTTCGACGGCGTTCCAATTAATGAAATTCCTGATATATTAAAATTGAATTCCATTGCGATGGTTGATCAGGATATTTTTCTTTTTGAAGGAACAATTCGCGATAATTTAACCCTATGGGATAAAACGGCTCCCGAAGAGAATATTTTACAAGCGGCGAAAGACGCTTTAATTCATCAGGACGTGGCTTCAAGACAAACCGGTTACGACGCTATTATTAGCGAGGGCGGCAGAAATTTCAGCGGGGGTCAGCGCCAAAGACTGGAAATAGCGCGTTCTCTTGTCAATAATCCAAGCATACTTATTCTGGACGAAGCCACCGCTTCGCTTGATTCCGTTACCGAAAAAAAAATAGACGATAATATAAGAAAAAGGGGATGCAGTTGTTTCATTATCGCTCATAGATTAAGCTCTATCCGGGATTCCGATGAAATAATTCTTCTCGATAGAGGAAAAATAACCGAACGCGGGAAACATGGCGATCTTGTAAAACTAAAAGGCAAATATTTTGAATTAATAAAAGAATGATTTGTTATTATTCAACCCGGATAGCGCATTAAACGTTAAGTGAAGTTTTTCAAAACATAGATGTATTATTGCGATTTAAAATCGCAATTTATGTTAAAACTTCTAAAAACCCGAAAACTTTTTAAATTTACGGCTTTAGCCGTAAATCATGTGTTTTTAAAATTTTGAAAAATTGTCTGAAACAAGCATTCTATGCTTTCTGAACAATTTTTCAAAATCCTTATGCAGTTTTTGGGTTCAATTGCTTTTATAAGCCGTTGAAACGGTTTGAGTTCTTGTATTATTTTAATATTAACGCATTGACTTACTTTTAATTTATGATAAAATAGGGTTTATGAAATCGGTTAATAAAGTTTCTTTTATAATACCTGCGTATAATGAATCCGAAAGAATTGTAAAAACGCTTGACGATTTGAATCAATATTTCAAATTTTTTAATTATGATTTTGAAGTAATTTTTGTGAACGACGGAAGTTCGGACGGAACTGAAAATATTATTCAAAAATATATTTCCGATAATTCTCTTCGGAAATTTAAGTTGTTAAATATCTCAGATAACCAGGGCAAAGGAGCGGCGGTTAAATTTGGAATGCTTAACGCTGCTACCGACTCGGATTTGTATTTTTTTATGGACGCGGATTTGTCGACTCCGTTGTTTGAGATAGACAAATTTATCAAAAAATATCTTTCCTCGGAAGCCGAGGTATTAATAGCTTCAAGAAGTCTTTCAGCTTCAAACGTTTTAAAACGTCAAAACCGTTTAAGAGAATCTATGGGCAGGATTTTCAATAAGTTCGTGAAAGTTTTGATGCGTTCGGAATTTATCGACACTCAGTGCGGATTTAAAATGTTTGCGAAAACCGCCAAAGACAAAATTTTTTCAAAATTAAGAATTAAAAGATTTTCGTTTGACGTGGAGATACTCATGATTTCAAAAAAAAATAAAATTGAAATATGCGATTTGCCGGTAACATGGATTAATAATCCGGTAAGTAAAGTGAAAATAATAAGAGATTCTTGTAAAATGTTTATCGATATATTTTTTATAAAATTCAATTTTTACAGCGGAAAATACAATGACTAAAAAGTTTTTTTTATTTATTTTTTTGGTGATGTTTTTTTGCGGACAGGCGTATTGTCTTAACGACACCGGTTATATTATCGGAATGGGAGACGTTATAAAAATCGATTTTATCGGAGCGCGATATATGACCTCCAATTTTACGGTTGATAATAACGGTTTTATTTCAATACCAAAATACGGCAAATATTATATCGAGAATAAATCTGTATATTCGGCTCAAAATGAACTCTCAAAAATTTACGTTAAGAGTCTTGTGAACCCCGAAATAGAAATATTTTTGGTTAAATCTTATAAAGACGAGCAAAACGAACAGAATAAGGACTTTGCAAATAAACTCGATATAATTAAAAATCATTATCTCGCTCGAAATTATAAGGAAACAATCGACGAGACGAGAAATCTTCTTGACTTGCTTACAAAAATAAACGAAAGAGATTATAAGGTAAAATCAACTCCAAAATTTAATATTGAAATATCGGATTTGAGTTATTCGTTTTCGGGCGATACGAATAATATTTATGAATTGACAGGAAAACTAAAAAATAATTCCAATGTAAAATATCATTGGATAAAATCTAAAATCTCCTTTTTTTCCGAATCCGGAAAATTATTAAATTTCAAAGAAAGCTATTTGGTTAAGGATATTCCGGTAAGCGAAACCCAAATCATTCCTTTTGAATCAAAAGGAGCGGCTCCGGCTGAAGCCGTTAAACTTGAAATAGAACTTACCGATTATTTAATTCCTCAAAACGTTTCCGAATAAAATATCTGTTGAAAAATTTTTATTGTTAAGTATAATAAATTAGATATGTAAAAATATCGCCTTATTACGTTTTTACCGGCGCCGGAGAAATATATGAATTATTCTTTTGTCGATTTATTAAATATGATGGTGAGCAATAATTCGTCCGATTTAATTATTAAAGCCGGTTCTCCGCCCGTATTGAGAATTAATCGCGCTCTGCTGAAAGCGGAAATGGACGTGTTGACTCCGACGGATACGGAAGCTTTGACGTCGCAGGCTTTAAGCAAAGACCATTTCGCAGAGCTTAAAATCAAATTTGAAAAAGACGCCGCTTACGCTTTGGGCGAAACTGCTCGGTTCAGAATAAACGCGTTTCATCAACAGGGAAACTTCGCAATGGTAATACGTATGATTCGCGCAGAAATTCCAAAAATTGAAAACCTGACTTTGCCGCAAATTCTGTATAGTCTTGCCGGAATTGAAAGAGGGTTGATTTTAGTGACCGGAACTACCGGCAGCGGAAAATCAACCACGCTTGCAGCTATGATTAATTATATGAACGAGTCTTTCAACAAACATATTATTACCATAGAAGATCCTATTGAGTTTGTGCACCGCGATAAGAGCAGCATTATAACTCAAAGAGAAGTCGGTTTTGACACGCAAAGTTTTTACAGCGCCCTTGTTGCGGCTATGCGCCAAAACCCCGACGTAATCCTTATCGGCGAAATGCGCGATTCGGAGACGGTTGACGCCGCAATCTCGGCTGTTGAAACCGGACATCTTGTTTTAAGCACGCTTCATACGGTCAACGCTTCTCATACAATCAACCGTATTCTTGAATTTTATCCGAAGGATCATCACGACCAATTAAGAGCTCAGCTTGCGGAATATCTTGTTTCTACTATATCGCAAAGACTTGTTCCTAAAATAGACGGAAGCGGAGTGGTTCCCGCAATCGAAATAATGCTGCAGACGCCTATGATAAAAAAATTAATTGTTGAAAACCGCATCGAAAAACTCAAATCTGTTATTCATCAAGGCAAAAACGAAGGTATGCAGACTTTTGATCAGTCGCTCGTAGATTTATTTAAATCAGGACTGGTTTCGGAAGAAGACGCGATGATGCGGTGCTCCAAACCCTCGAATTTTAAATTATATTGCGAAGGTCATTTTCCGGATATAGACGCCGGTATTTTATAATTTTTTTAAGAGTGATTGTTTATGAATGAAACAAAAGAAAATCAGTCGATTTCCGATTTCGAAAAAGCATTAAACGTTTTTTTGAGTTTTCTAATCATATTTTGTTTTGCGATAATGCTTTTAATCGGGTTTTCAACAAAGATGATAGGCGATAAATATAATTACTTTTTAAAACCGCAAAATGTAAATCAATTTAACGTCAAATAATATATTTTTTATGTCGGTTTTCAATATATTTTTTTTTTACTTATTGTCTTTAATTATAACCGTTTTAATTGTTCCGGCTTTAAAGAATTACGCCGTTAAATACGGCATAACGGATAAACCGGACAGCGTTCTAAAACTCCAAAAAAAACCGGTTCCTTATTTAGGCGGCGCCGCTATTTTTTTTTCAATTTTTATCTGTTCGGGTTTGTTTTTAATTAAATCTTTGCTGCGTATAGGTTCTGACTCGAATATTAATTTTGACCAGTCGATAATTATACTTCAAGTTTTAATGTGTTCGGCAATCGTTATGCTTCTCGGCTTAATCGACGATATAAAAAATTTATCGCCTTATCCGAAATTAATTGTTCAATTTATCGTAGCCGTTGTTATAGCTCAATTCGATATTATCATTCAAATAAAATATTTTCCTTATTGGCTGAATTATTTGCTGACGATTTTATGGATTATTGCTATGACCAACGCTTCAAATTTGATAGATATTATGGACGGATTATGCGCCGGCGTTATGTCTATAGCCGGGGTTACATTTATTATATGCGGATTTATCACTAACAATCCTATAGCGGTTTTTTTCGGATGCGCGATAGGCGGCTCGGCTCTCGGTTTTCTTTTCTATAATTATAATCCGGCAAAAATATATCTCGGAGACGCCGGAAGTTTAATGCTCGGATTCATTATGTCTGCTACCGCCATTTCAATGAGCTACAGTGGCAATAATATTTTAGCGGTATTATCTCCGATAATAATTCTCGGAATCCCGTTGTATGATACTTTTCTTATCATATATTTTAGAATAAAAGCCGGCAAATCTCCTATTCGAGGCAGCAACGACCATTTCGCTTTGCGTTTGAAAGAACTCGGTTTTTCAGTGAAAGAAGCAGTGAATTTAATATATCTTATATCTATAGTTATTTCGGTTTCGGCAATATTAATTATAAAATCTTCTTTTTATCAGGCGCTTACTGTATATTTTATATTAATTGGAGGCTCTTTGATTTTTGGGCTTATGATGTCGAAAATAACTCCCCCTGCGAATAATCTTACCATGCGTCATAAATAGCGCTGAACTTTTTATTAAAATAATAAATAGTAGGAATGTTGGAAAATAAAATATTAGAAACTTAAATTCCTCAAATTTCATCCCATCTTTCGCAAAACAAAAACTAACGTCTTTATGATCAAGACGTTAATTTTTCATTTGGCGCTTTTTTTTACATTTACATTTTCATTTGTTTTTATAACTATCTTTACGGTAATCAATATCTAATATAAACACGATTTTTTTGATAGGTTCAATTTCATAAAATATTCTGTATTCTCGTATGCGATAACGATAAATATCTTTATAGCTACCTTTTAATTTTTTTATGTTTGGCCCATAATATGGATTGTTTTTTAATTAAGGATAAATATATCCTTGAATTTTATCGTATAAAAAACTAAACTCATGCGTTTCAATTTTTTTGAAGTAATTTTCAGTTTCAGCAATTTTATGCTCTTGCTTCATACTAAACGGTATTTCCCCTTCTTTACATCTTCTCTGCCTTTTTCTAAACTTTTTAATAGAGACTTATTGTTTAAAATTTCATCCATTTCCCTATCGGAAACATTGCCGTCTTGAACTAAAAAATTTAAAGTTGCAAATTTAATAAAATTCGAAATAGTTCTTTTTGTTCCGGCAGCTGCTCTACTAAACAATTCGTAGGTATTGTCATCAATACGCATTGTAATTGTTTTTGGCATAATTGCATCTCCTTTTTTTGGTTTTTTATACCTTCAATTTTATTCTAATTTATTCTTTTTGTCAAAAGGTATTTCAAATTAATTTTTCTTGTTTTTGGCGTTTCGTCTAACGGCGTTCTTGTAGAATCATCGATTGAATACGCGCCGCTAAACGCTATGATGAAAAATAAAGACGATTATTGGAAAATAATAAGAAGGGAATCCGGCTTGAGACAATTTCTTTTCCAAAAAGGAAATTCCTAAAAAAAATTAATCGAATGAAAATAATTTCTAAAAACAGCGAATAAAGAATAATTATCATTAATATCTTTGGCTTCTGAAAACAGTTTATTTCCAAATAAAAAAGAAACTGCAAGCATTAATATAATTATAAAAAAAATTCAACGGGAAACGGTTTTAATAAAACTCGGTTATTTTTTAAATCTGCTATTTTCATACTCTATTAGTTATTTTTGTTTATTTTAAAAACAATTCTATATCCGCAATCATTCCAACCGCATTCTTTCCGTTCGGCGCCCCTGATGAATACTTGAGAATATTTTGGTTTATAAAACCAGCTTCCGCCTCTTAATGATTTTGCATAATCAGTTTCAGTGCCATTCGGATTCCGCAGTGGACTATAGTTATAATAATTCAAATCATACCAGTCCCAACACCATTCCCAAACATTTCCGGACATATCGTATAACCCGAATTTATTTGATTTTTTTAAACCGCGGGCATTTGTTTTAGCGCCTGAGTTTAAAGAATTCCATCCAATCTTTTCAGAATCGGAATCCCCAGAAAAATTAAAATTTTCTCCGCCTCTTGCCGCAAATTACCATTCGGCTTCTGTCGGCAACATAAATTTTCCTTTTATGCTGCCGCCTGAAAAACTCGAATAATTTTCATTTATACGATTTATTAAAGCTTGGCAAAAAGTCCACGATACGCGTTCAACCGGCAAATCATCGCCTTTAAAATACGATGGATTATTATTCATAACAGCGCGCCACAGTTTTTGCGTTATTTCATATTTGCCGATAAAATAATCGCTTAAAATAACCGTATGTTCAGGTCTCGAATTTATATCTCCGCTATTATGACCCATTACAAACGTATCGCCTTTTATAAAAACCAATTCAAGAAGAGCGTTATCTTTTAAATAAAAATTCACTATATCGCCGGTAACAAAATTTTTAGAGAGAGAAGAATTAAAACGGACGTATTCTTCTTTAATTTTAGAATCCAAATTTTTATTCTTACACGAAACTATAACTATAATAATTAAAATAATAAACTTAATTTTCATATATAGATTAATCCGAATTTTTAAAAATATAGATTATAAATTTTTCATCCGAATCAATAACCGATGCGTCCGATTCATAAATTTTAATTAAGTCAAGCGAACTCTGGTTTTCACGGTAAGCTATGCTGTCGCAAATTAATTCCGGATTCTTCTGCAATTTTCTCGGCGTTTATTCTAATTTCAACGCGTAATTCGGCGGCAAATTCGGATAATCAAATATTATGATTTTTTGAGCAAATAAATAAGATAGCATCCCTTGACTGTAGCTGAATACAATTAAATCACCAGTTAATATCATCCTGTCATAACAAGATAATACGCCTTTGATTTTATCTTTATACTTTTCAATTATAGTTTCCTTATCTAACACCTCTTGTTGGTATTATATCGAATTTAATTTTTTTTCATTGTTTTTTTTAAACTGCTTGCAGTTTGATATTAAGCCGGATGATTTGTTACGCTACCTTTTCCGGTTCATCCGGCTAAGAAATAGTATATTTATTTTTCTGCGTGTGGCAATTTTCGGTTACAATCTTGTGGCAGTTTTCAATTACAATTTACAGTATGAGTTTAAAAAAAAATTAATTCAAGTAATTAACAGGATAAAGATAGGGTGATTCGGGTTCGGATATTTTTTCAATCTGGTCGTCCGTCAAAAATCCAAAAAACGAACCGCTTTTTTCTTCTTTTATAAATTCAATAGTTCCTTTTATTTTAAACCATTGTTCATCGTCGGAAAAATCAACGTTAGCTTTGTTTTCTACGACAATTGCAATCGGAACCATATCCGCGACGCAGCAAACCATTAAAAACCTAACAAGCATAAATTCTTTTTCAAACAATTCAATTTGGTTATCCGCAGGTTCATACGGTTGCCCGATTACTTCTACTTTATATCGAAGTTTTTTTTTATTTTTTTCATCGGTAATTTTTTCAAGTTCGTTATAAATCCGCATTAAATCTTTTGAGATATATTTATCCGTATATAGAACCGGCTCAATTGTTTTTTTTATTTTTTTTTCTAACGTTTTTTTTGAGAGTGCTGATTTTTCAGGAGAAATTTGAGAGCCGGTATTCTGAATCGCGCTGTCAAATTTGCTGAATAATACCGTTCCCTTATATTTATTTTTGATGATGGATTTTGATTGAACCGTTTTATCTCCAAAAAATAAAATTGTAATTAACAAAGTTATTATAAAAAAAACCAAATCTAATTTCACATAAGGTCTTATTCTTTTTTTTAAAAGCAGATAGAAAAAACAAATTATAAACAATATGAGCGATAGTCCGGTAATAAAGATTATATCATTAAATTTCGGGCTTACAAGTTTATTTATAAGCCCGTTTTTCAAATTATACAAAACCCAAAAATTAATAAGAATTATTTGAATTACATAAACAATATTCATATTTTGAAAAATGAATAAATAAATGAAAATACCGCGACAAGAATAATCGCGGCTGAAAAAATTTTGATCATAAATTTTTTATTAAAAATACTCGAATAAAGAATAATCAATTTAATATCCAACACTGGTCCAAGCCACATAAACGCCATTTTTGAAGCTAATGGAAAATAATTGAAAGAATAAGCGACAAACGCATCTGCTTCCGAACAAACTGAAAGAGCAACCGCCATAAACATCATAATAAAAATAGAACCGGCGTTTACAAACTGAGGATTATTATATATATCAATAGGATTATAAAAAGAAAATACCGACGAGAAAAAAGCGCCAATAACAAGATATTTTAGTATCATAATGAAATCATTAAAAAACGCCGCCATAAAACGGGCGGTTTTATCGTTTGAATTAATTCCGCAGGAATGACTATGATTGTGACCGCAGCCGCAAGATTCTATATGAGAATTGATATGCTCCTGTTTAAAATTTTTAGAATGGCGACTGACGTCGTCAATATGATGAGAACCGCTATCAGTTTTGCAAGATTCCTGATTCTGTAAATCATTATGTTCTTCATTAAAATTATTTTTTTCTGAAATCTGATTGCGCATAAAAAAAGCTATTACGATTGCAATAAAAAACGAACCCAAACAACGTATCAACGCTATCTTAAAATTATTATTAAACGCCGAATAAGTCGAGAAGAAAACTATCGGTTGGAATGCCGGCGCCGCAAGCAGATAAGCGACAAGTGGACCAACAGGAACGCCTTTATCTCTCAACCGTTTTATAACTGGAATGATTCCGCATTCGCAAATCGGCATTATAAACCCAAATGACGCAAAAATTACAATATTACGGACAGCATTCCCTTTTGATAATCTTTTAATAACATCAGAAGGAATAAACGCTTCAAGTATAGCGGACGCAGCCGCTCCTATTATAATATAAGGAAACGACTGAAGGATAACGCTTAAAAAAATAGCTGTAATATTGTTCATTGTTTTAAAATACTATTGTTCTTTAGAATCATCAACAAAAAATATTAAGTTTAGCAGTTTAGCAATTGCTAAACTGCTAAACTGAGAATCATTCAATAAAAATTACTGAAAATTTTATTTTTAACACTTTCAGTATTTTTTTTATTCCAATAAAAATTTACAGATCAAACTTTAGCAGGTTCCCCCGTGTTCTTTACACGCCGACAATCCGCCTAATTCATTTTTTAAAAAATTATCTATAGCGTCTTTCGCAGTTCCGTCAAATCCGAAAACTTTAACGCCCGCATCGGCTAATTTCATTTGAGCGCCGCCGCCCATTCCTCCGGCTATTACATAATCTATTTTGTATTTAAGAATTTCGTCGACTGTCTTACAACCGCCCCCGCCATGAACGATTTCATTTTTGTAGACCTTGAAATCTTTGACTTTCTTATTCTCGATTTCCGCGATTAAAAAATTTTCGCATTGACCGAAATGTTCGCTGATTCGGCTATCCATACCTTTGTTTTCCAAAATTACCAAACCCACTTTCATTTTTAAATCATCTCCTTTTTTTTCATTTTTAGTTTCTAATTTATTAATAATTTTATTTGCTATACGCGTAAATTTTTTTGTAAATTCGTTTTCTGAATCCTGTATAATCTCCATAATTTGACCGTAATCTATATCGCTCGCAACTTCTTCCATTAAAGGTATTTTTTCAAGTAATTCCACTTGAAATTTTTTTACAAGAGAATCTCCGCCTTTGCCTTTAAAAATTTCGATTTTTTTATCGCAATGCGGACACTTGAGATACGACATATTTTCTATAACCCCAAGAATCGGCATATTAACTTTCTTACAGAATTCAATCGATTTTCTGACGTCCGATAATGCTATTTCCTGCGGAGTAGTAACTATGACCGCTTGAGATCCCGTAATGTCTTGCGCTACCGTAAGCGGTTCGTCGCCCGTCCCGGGGGGCGAATCTATTATTAAAAAATCTAAATTATCCCATTTTGCGTCTGAAATGAATTGTCGTATAACCGCGATTTTCATTGGGCCCCGCCAAATAAGCGGCGAATCGCTGTCTTCAAGCATAAACTCTATCGAAAGAATTTTCAGATTGTCGCTTATTTCATTTGGAATAAATAATCCGTCTTCCGATTCTATCCTGTGTTCTTTCATACCAAACATTGTCGGAATACTCGGCCCGTGCAAATCAACATCAAGTAAACCCGTTTTATAACCTAATACTGAAAGCGAAGCCGCAAGCGATGCCGCTGCCGTGCTTTTACCCACTCCGCCTTTACCGCTTAATACGACAATCTTATTTTTAATTTTTTGTAAATTTTCTTTTAATCGCATATTCCGCTTTTCCTGTTCTAAATTCTGTCCGTTCTGCATAAAATTTCTCCTTAATTAATTTTTATTTTCCACTATGAGCCGCGGTTGAAGCGTTTTTCAATTCCGATAATTTTCCGGATTTATAATCTTCAATCGCCTGTTTTACAGAGCCTGAAGCTCCGCCGAATGTTTTTATTCCGGCAGTATGTAATGTTTTTACGGCGTTAGGTCCAAGATTTCCGGTAATCACAACCTCGGCGTTTTTATCGGCAACAAATTGAGCCGTCTGAATTCCTGCTCCTCCTTGCGCGTTCACATTTTCATTCTTTGCGCATTCAAATTGTCCAGAACCAACATCGTAAAATATAATGTATTGGCAGCGCCCAAATCTCGGGTCAATCTGCGATTCTAAATTCTCGCCTAATGAACTTATTGCTATTTTCATAATAATATCCTCCTAAAATTTATTTTCTAATTTAAAATATTTTCTTGCGGTTTCTATTTTTTTAAAATTAAATGCTCCACCCCCTTAATCTGTTTGAATGAAACCGCTTGAGATATATAGTTTAAAGTCTTTTCTTTGTCGACGACTATTGTTCCGCATAATGCGTCAAACCCAAAATCAAACATTATTTTTGACATAGGCGTCGAAGGTCCAAGCATAATTTTATAAGCTTCTTTTTTCACATTTTTTAAAATAGATTCTACTGTCCCGTTAAACATTGAAGTTCCGGTTATTGCCACTGTGTCGCATTCAGGCAAATAATTTACAATATCGCTGGAATGCATATCTCCGTCCTCTTTTGGAGAATTGTCAAACACGAATAATTTAGCCGCAATCTTTTTTAATTTTTCCATAAACGGATAATGACCGATTACGCCGACAGTTTTTCCTGCGCTTCTTTCCGCTATCAAATCAAATGCGTTCAATTTTAAACATTCGCTCGTATTTAAATCGGCGTTTATAAAAGAATTTATTGCCGCCATACCTACAGACGCTTCCAACGTCATATCGGAAAAAACTCTCTCGCAAATTTCTTTTCCAGATAAATTTTGTAGCAAACCCGCGTCTTTAATATAGTAATGTTTATGAGAACAATTATTCTTGTTTTCCGAAAAATATAAAGTCGATGATAATCCCGCGGCGTCAGAATTTTCCACATACACAGAATATAATCCTATGCTTACTTTTTTTAAAGGTCTGTTTTCGAGGTTTATATTTTTTATTAAATTTTCAAGTATTAACATTTCATTCTCCATTTTTTATAATAAAATTTTTTACAGCATTGAGTTTATTTTTTAATTCATTACCGGGTATTTCAGATAATAATTTTCCGCTGTTAAGATAATTGGAAAATCCCGGTATAAATTTAAATTTTTCAATAATATCAATTTTTTCTAATTCGGCAAATTTTTCTATTTGTCCGCAAATTTCAGAGTTCATATCGTATTTATTTATAACTATTCCGTTCTTTGATTTAAAAGTTTTTAATAATTCAACAAGTCTTTTCAAATCCGATAATGCAGCAAGCGATGGTTCTGTAATTATAATAACGGTATCCGTGTTAATTAACGAAGCAATCACCGGGCATCCTATTCCATGCGCGCCGTCAATCAGTATATATCCGCAATTATTTCGTATTGCAGTTTCTTCGGCATATTTGCGTATTATAGAAATCATTCTACCTGTTCCTTTATCGCCTGAATCATTTTCAGCATAAATCATTTTACCGTAATCTGAATCCGCAAAAAATAATTTGTGTTTGTTCTTTTTTACAAAATATATTGAATCAATCGGACAAACATAACTGCACATCTCGCAGCCCACGCAAAAATAATCTATAACTTCAGTTTTATTTGTTTGTTTTAAATATTTAATGGCGTTAAATCTACAAACTTCAATGCATTTTTTGCAGCCTATGCAATCCTCGTAAATTTTTGCGGCAATTGAATTATTTTCAATTTCTTTCTCAAAATAAACTTTATTTTTTATCAAACAATTTATATCAGGACATTCCACATCGCAATCAGCTATTACCGAATCTTCTATTATTGAAAACATTGCCGAACTAAACGATGTTTTCCCTGTCCCGCCTTTTCCGCTTAAAAATGCAATTTGTTTCATTTGAATTTTCCGCTGATTTTTTTATATAAATTTTTCATTTCTGCAAATATACTTTTTTTGAAATTTAAAATATTTTTATTATTATTTATATTGAAAAAGTCTTTATCCCAATAAATTTCAGATAAAATTTCTATTCCATTAGAATCGGCGTAAATTTTTATTAAATTATTTTTATCAGTGATTTTATTGATTATTATTCCAAAAGGAACTCCGGTTTTTATTAATACTTTTATCGCTAATTTCAAATCATTTAATCCTAAAATCGTAGGTTCGGAAACTAATATGCAATAATCTGAATTGTGAACGCACTGAAACAATTCCGTTCCCGTTCCCGCCGGACAATCGATAATTTGAATATTATTTGATGTCCGGCTATTTTTTAAATTCCATATTATTTTACCGGATTTTTGTTCGCCGTTATTAATAATTCCGGTAAAAATAGAAATATTATTCGCTGATTCTGAAATTTCAATTTTTCCAATATTTTTTGAATATTCAATAATCGCTTTTGAAGGACATAAATATGCGCAAACGCCGCAGTTCTTGCATAATTCTTCAAAAAATAAAATTTGGTCTTTCACTAATGCAAGCGCGTTAAATTTGCATTGTTTAACGCACAATCCGCATTTCACGCATTTGTCTTCAATCACTTTCGTAACCGGAATAGAAACTCCTTTGCTTAAATTAATTTTATGTTTTAATAAACTGCATACATTTGGAGTTTCAACATCGCAATCTAAAATTGTTAAATATCTTGCCTGAGACAATGCCGCGGCGAGCATAACCGTTATTGTAGTTTTGCCGGTTCCGCCTTTTCCGCTTGCAATCGCTATTTTCATTCGTTGTTTCCTTCAATGAAAAAATATTTTTCGCTTTTAATATTTTTTTCTTTTATTGCTATTCCATTAAATTTCATTAAATCCATCATTTTTACAATTTGCAGCGATGGAATCGAAGTTAATAAACTTATATCATTTATCGAACAAGGTCTGCGTTTTATTAATGTTATTATATCTTCTTTGTTCAAACTTATTTTACTGTCTTTTTTAAAACTACTTATTATTTCTATGGGAAAATTAAAACTCAACGCGATTTGTTTTAATTCTAATTCTGTCAGCGGCTGAATATCAGTTTCGGTTCCTGGTCTTACGCAAGTGTTTAATTGTATTTTATCAGGTTTAATTTTATCCGCTACATTAGAAATTTTTTTTATTTCAGATTCCGTATCATTAATATTTTTTACAAATAATATTTCAAGAAAAATTTTTCCATTAAATACTTTTCTGAATTCAATCAATCCCTCAATTATTTTTTTTTTTGATAAAGATTTAACAGGACGATTAATTTTATTAAAAATATCCTGACTTACCGCATCAAGCGACGGTAAAACCAAATCTGCATTTAACAAATCATCGCGGACTTCGTTTAAATACAAAAGATTTCCATTAGTTAAAACGCATACCGGAATTTTATACTCGGATTTAATTTTTGAAATAATATATCCGATATCTTTTGAAAGAGTCGGTTCTCCCGAACCTGAAAAAGTAATATAATCTATTTTCTCGGTTCTTTGAATTTTTATCCCAAGTTCTTTCAATATTTCGTCGGGGTCAAACCAACTTTCTCTTTTATTAGTAAGAACTGTGGTTTTGCCGCATTCGCAATAAATACAATCTAAAGTGCAGGTTTTATGCGGCGTTAAATCAACGCCCAAAGATAATCCCAGCCGCCTTGAAGGCACCGGGCCAAATATTCGATTATTCATTTTTTTACTTCTTTATTACTAAAATAATATTTTCATTTTCTACTTTTAAGCAAATTTAATTAAAAATATTTTAACATCTCTGCGCTCTCTACGTCTCTGCGGCAAAAATAAAGGCATAGCTTCAACCGCAGAGGTTTTTTTATTTTTCCCTGTGAAACGGCCAAGCCAAAATTCCTCCTTCCATTACTTTAACATTATTCCAGCCGTTTGCCTGAAGAATCCGGGCTGCTTCATAACCGCGGAGAGAAATTTTACAATATGCGATTATTTCTTTGTTTTTATCAGCCGGAAGTTCATTCAATCTTTTTCTCAAAGCTCCTAACGGAATCAATGTTTCTCCAATTCCAAGCCGCATTTCCTCGTATTCCTGAGGTAGTCTAACATCCAAAAATAAAACATCTTCTTTGTTTGTAAATTTATCATAAACTTCAAAAGATGAAATCCCTTTGAATAATCCGCCCATTTTATTTTCAAGCGTATGACAAGCTGCGATAAAATTATCTATCGCAAGCGTGAAAGGCGGAGCGTAAGGCAAATCTAAATTCACAAGTTCTGATAATTCCATTTTCCCAATTATCGCTACAGCCGCTTGAGCAACCTGTTTGCTTACGTCTCCTGCGCCTACGCATTGAAATCCAAGCAATCTTCCCGTTTTATTATCCGCTGTTATTTTACTGATTAATATTTTACCTTTCATAAAACCCGGTTTGTCCGGTCCGGCTATTATAACGCTTGAAACATCTAAACCAATTTTTTTTGCTTTAAATTCAGACAATCCGGTTGACCCTGCCGAAAAATCAAATACTTTACAAATACCGGTATGTATAGTTCCTTTGAATTTTTTTTTATTTCCTCTGACAGCATTCTCGCCAGCTACTCTTCCCTCAAGATTCGCTAAATCTCCGTATGGAGCGTTTGTTTTATGGTTTGTAATTAAATTAGTTATTTCGACACAATCGCCAACCGCATAAATATTTTCGTCAGATGTCTGCATAAATTCATTAACTTCTATTCCACGCCAATCGCCAATTTTTATTCCGGCTTTTTCAGCGAGTTTAGTATTAGGCGTTACTCCAACTGCAACTACCGCAAGCTCGCACGGAAGTTCAGTTCCATTTTTTAATTTTACTCCCGTTAATTTTCCATTCTCGCCTAAAAATTCCGCTACCGCGTTATTTGTTATTACATTAGCCATTTTACTTTTTATATGGTTTTCCATTATTTTTGCAAGTTCCGGATCAAGAAACATAAGTATCTGTGATTCCTGCTCAATTACAGTTATTTCAATGCCGGCAAGTTGCAACGCTTCGCATGTTTCGATTCCAATTAATCCGCCGCCTATAACTACAGCTTTTTTGATTTTTTTTTCATCGCGTATTTTTCTTAAATAATCCGCGTCTTCCATTGACTGAAGCGTAGTAATCCCTTTTAAATCTTTGCCCGGTAAATTCGGTATTCTTGGTATCGCGCCTGTAGCAATTATTAATTTGTCATAACTTAAATCGAATTCGAAATTTTCTTTAAGATTTACACATTTAACTCTTTTATTTTCTCTGTCAATTTCTATTGCTTTCGTTTCATTATAAACTTTTATTGCTTTCGCATTTTGAAAAAAATTCGGGTCGCGTATCGCTCCGGTCGGCGCGCTGATTAATTGATTTCTATCATTGAAAACTCCGCCAACATAATACGGATAACCGCAAGAAGCCATTGATAAATACTTGCTTTTTTGAATAATCGTAATCTCCGCGTTCTCATCCAATCTTCGAGCGCGGGCCGCCGCTTTTGGTCCGGCAGCCGAACCCCCTATCACAATAATTTTTTTTGAACCGCCCATTTTTTCGATTCCTCCTTTTTAAATTTGTTTTAAAGCGTTTGAAATATCGGCAGCGTCAGCGAACCCTTTATAAATTTATTTTCGCCGCCGTGAATCAATCTTGTTTCAATATCCATTTTTCTCTCCGCAAATCACGGCAAAATTTCCTTCTCCAAACCCGTTTTTAAATTCCTGAATAGATTTTATTTTTTTATAATCTCCAAATAATGTCTGTATTATTCTTATGTTTTTAAATTTTGTTTTTATAAGCAACTCTACTATTTCTCCGGTTGAATAGAATTCCGCAGATTTATAAAATTTGCTTTTGGATTTGGTTTTTGCATATTGCTTTCCAAGCTCGCTTTCTTTATCCACGAATCCAATTATTATTTTCCCCTTTTTTTTTAATATTCTATGAATTTCTTTTAGACTTTCTTCCGCGTCTTTTACAAAACATATCGTTGTAACCATTAAAGCGTTTTCAAAAGAATTACTATCAAAAGGTATTTTTTCAGCAACAGCGCGAACCGTTTTTATTTTTGAATCCTGCGGAATAGTTTTCATCATTGATTCGCTCGGGTCAATTCCGAATTTTATATTAAGCGGAACCGCAAATTTCCCCGAACCGATTCCTATCTCAACGTTTCTTTCTCCCGTATAAAAATGTTTTATCGCTTCAAGTTCAGTTAAATACGCGTATTTATTTTTTTTAAACCAATTATTGTATTCGTCATAGCATTTATCAAAAACGCCTGTATTCATTTATTTTGACCCCATAAACTATCGTTTCCGAATTTTTTGAACCACCATTCTTCAACTGAAATATCAGAACCCTTTTCAGATTCGTCAAATTTAAATTTATAGTTTTCAATAAAACTTGATAATCTTTTATACGCTTCGATTATTTCAATAGTTTTATTTTTACAAATTTCAGGACATTCTCCGCTTTTGTCAGGATGCCATTTTTTTAATAACGACTTATATTGTTTTTTTATCTCAATGTAAGAAACCGGCGTTTCAATTTCTAATATTTTTACAGCTTCGCGCAATGTCGCGCTTTTATCAATTTTCATTTTATATAATTATTCCTTTTCCGGTTTCAATTCTTTCAAATTTATTTTCCAATCTTTCAGCCGTTTGATTTAATCTTGTTTTTCCGGTGCAATGTCCGGCAAATATTTTTATATTCATTCTTAATATTTTATCAATCAAATAATCGAAATATTTATCTTCGACTTTTTCAAGATGCAATCCGCCAATAATATTTTTTATTTTACATTCCGGAAAAAATCGGAGCGTTCTAACAATTATATGTTCAACGCCGGTATGCGAACAACCGCTTATTATAGTCAAATTTGATTCTTGCTTACAAACCAGTATTATTTCCTCTTCAAAATTGTCTTCAATAAAATTTCCGGCTTCGTCTTTAATATAAAAATATTTTTTTAAAATACTTTCTCCGTTTTTTAAACTTATAACAAAAAAATTATCGGTTAATTTCATCATTTCGTCAATAAAAATTATATTAAAATACTTTGAAAGAAAAAATTCATTAATAAATTCGCCGCTTATTCTTTTTGCTTTTCCTTCGATTTGTTTGTATTTGATTTCCAAAAAATTTTTCCCAATTACTAATTTGAGCTTGTTTGTTAAAATATCTTTTAATTCAAATATTCCGCCCGTATGGTCGCTGTGATTATGGCTTAATAGTATAAAATCAGAACATTCCGGTTTAACTCCGAGTTTTTTTGAGTTTTCAATGAATCCGCCGCTCGCGCCCGTATCGAATAAAATTTTAGTTTTATTTTCTTCGATAAACATTGAAAATCCGTGTTCAGATTTTAAATTTAAAATATTTGAAACATCGTCGATTAAAATTGTTATTTTCATATTTTTTTTATCAGTATAAATCCGTTAAATCCGCGTTCAAAATTCTTCATTTTACTTCGTTAAGCTTATCATTGCCGCTTTCCCGATTTCAATCCCAAGATGTTTTGACACAACTTCGCATTTCACTTTCAATAAATAATATATTCGTTCATCTTTTAAATTCGATAAACTCTCATAATTTCCCTGTCCTTTGCTTATTATTAAATCTACTGCGTTAAAAATTTTTATAAATTTTTTCGAGCATCGTTCTATAACTGTTCCCGGCGTTTTCAATCCGTTAGAAATAACCTCGCAAACATTATCCATTCCAACATATTCAGCGTCTTCCAAGATTGCGTCGTTTATGACAGGACCGCCTCTAACCGCAAAATATATTTTTAAATTTTCAAACGTTTCTTTCAGATATTCAATAAGAATTTTATCAAATACAATTTCTCCGGCATTATCTCCAATAATTAAAATTGATTGCGCTTGTTTCAATTTTTTAGAAAATTCTTTAAACGCTTGAAATTCGGTTTTAAAATTTTTAAACTCCAATAATTCTTTTTTTAAATTAATACTTTCCAATACTGCAAAATCTATCAAATTGCCAAACGCCGATATTTTTAAAGCAGTATTTAATTTATCTTTTGACGCGTTTAAAACTTTTTTCATTCGAGGATATATTTTTAAAGATTCGTCATTGCTGATTTTTTTCAAATTTTTATAAGGGTCTTTACATTTTGTATAACTATGTATAATCTTTTCAATTTGTTCGGCAATTAACGGAGGCGTTAATTCCAAATCGCAATTTAAAAGTATGCTTAAAACCTTATTCAATATTCGTTTTTGACAGGTTTCGCTACAAACGGTCATTCTCGCTAATTTTAAAGTTTGTTTTATAAAACAAGCATAACAATCAAAATATGTTTTCATTAATTGTAAATCCTTCTAAATACATTATGCATACACATATAACCCTTATCGGCGCAGGATTCTTTAGCTCCTTCGCAAATTAACCCATGCATCATTTCAAAAATGTATTTAATTTTTTCTTCAATTTCTTCGGTTTTTTTGTTTTGTAAAAACAAAAATCCTGCGGACAGCGCCAGCGCCGCTTTTTCGCTTAATCCGCATTGTTTTGATAACAATCCTTTTTTTTGCGTTAAAAAAATCTGAGTAAAAAGCGATACCGCAAACGCCGGTAAAATTTTATCGCCTTTTTCTTTATATAATTTATAAAAAGGAAGACTTAAAAATAATCCCTGATTTCCAGAACCTGTAATAGCGCATATCGAAAGATAATCGCCGGACATTCTATGTTCTATAAGACGGGCTATCCCCTCGCTCACATCGTCGATTTTTAATTTATCAAATAATTTTCCGTTTGTCGATAAAATTTGTCTTGCGAATTCTTCAATGTCTTTATTCCGCTGTTTCGCTAAATCAATTATTTCTTTAATACTTTTGATTTCATATTTTTTTTCCGTTTTTTTTGAAAATAAAGTTTTACCATTGACCTTGAACAAAACAAGATTATTATGACTGCCTGAAATTACGGTTTGACAAATATTTTCGTCAATAATCAATTCGCTTTTAATAAAAAAATCTTTTCTGTTCAACGGTTTAATCTCAAGCCAGTTTTTTCGTTTTAATAAATGCTCGACATTTTCAATTTGTTTTTTAGTTATTTTTGAAAAAACATTAAACTGCGGATTTTCGCTGAAAATCCCCATTGCTGCAACAACTTTATTTCCGCGTATTTTTAATCGCGGAATTCCTGCAGTATCGGCATTTCGTAATATATCTTTGCCTGCCGACAGTTTTGCCTTAATTTTGTTCGGGTTAATTATTATCTCCGGACAAAATTTTTTTATAACCGCAAACGAATACGCTATAGCCGCAGGTTCAGTGCAGCCTACAACCTCTACAGCTTCCTGTTTTAATAAATTCAAATATTTATTTTTTTCAATAGTTTCTTTTTCCATCTGGTTTTCCTCTTTTCATTTATTTTGCCGCAGAGACACGGAGACACAGAGTTATAATATTTTACTTATTATAATCAATAAAATATTTATATTAAAAATTATTGGGGCATCCTAAAATTTTTAATATAAAACAACCCAAATAATTATATCTTATATATATTCAATAATTTCTCTGTGTCTTCCGCGCCTCTGCGGCAAATTATTTGTTTCTATTATTATTGTTTTTAATAATTTATAATCGCTTATAATATTTAATATAACCATTATTAAGTGTTAGATTTTTTAAACTAAAATACTAAATAATTATTCTAAAAAATTTTATTATTTTTCAGTGTCCTCCGCGCCTCTGCGGCAATTATTTGTTTTTATTATTATTGTTTTTAATAATTTATAATCGCTTATAAAATTTAATATAACCATTATTAAGTGTTAGATTTTTTAAACTAAACTACTAAATAATTATTCTAAAAAATTTTATTATTTCTCTGTGTCCTCTGCGCCTCTGCGGCAAATTATTTTTCAGGATAATATCATCCTTTTAATTCCATCCTTTAATAATCTTGAATTAAAATTTAATAATAATCCCAATTTATAATTTCCCAGTTTCATATAGCTCAATAATTGAGCTTCAAATACGGCGTCCATTCTTTCAACGCTTTTAATTTCCAAAACAATTTGATTTTCAACTATTATATCTATTCTAAAATTACCGATACTATGATTTTTATAAGTAACTTCAATATTTTTTTGTCTTTCAAATTTTATTCCCTGTAATTCAAATTCTATACACAGCGCCGATTCATATATTGATTCAAGAAGGCCTGGACCTAATAGTTTATGAACCTCAAGAGCGCAGCCAATTATCTTTTCAGTTAAAACATTATTTTCCATTTTACTTGCCTCCTTTTTTTTGCCGCAGAGGCGCAGAGACACAGAGTTTTAATATTTTATTATATATTTTTCTTTGTATTTACTGCGCCTCTGCGGAAATTATTTTTTTTAATTATTATTTTTTTTAATAATTTATAATCGTTTATGAAATTTAATATAACCACTATTAAGAGTTAGATTTTTTTAAACTAAAAAACTAAAATAATTATTTATAAAAAAAAATCATAATTTTTTCGCGACCTCTGCGCCTCGGCGGCAATTTATTTAAAAACATTTTTTTAGAAATTATTTTATCCATTGTTTTCCTTGCTCAATAAAACAGATTCGGTTCCGTTAATATTTAAATCAGTTTCAATTTTAAATCCGGATTTTTCCGCGCTTTCAATTTCTTCGTTAAATTCAATTTTCGATATTACTTTTTTCGGTTCCGCAATTAATAATTTTGCGCCTGTTTTCGCGGCAGCTGAAATTTGGTTGAAAAAATTTTCTTTATCCGGAATTTCATGAACTACCGCAAAAGCTAAAACAAAATCAATTTCATTTTTTAATTTGTCAATCATCAAAGAATTTTCAGAACATCTTATCAATTCAATTCTTGAACTTAATTCTTTTTTTTCAGCCCGTTTTTTTAACGCTTCAAGCATTTTATCTTGAATATCGACGCAATATAATTTGCCGTTTTCTCCGATTAATCTCGCTATTTCAATTGAAAAAAATCCCATTCCGCATCCGATTTCCAAAACCTTGAAATTTTCTTTCACAAACGGTTTTAAAATTTTTTTCGGATTTTGACCGATATATCTGAACGGGTTTAATAATAAATATCCCATCCAGAAAGGACATACTTTATGTTTATGATTTGCGCTCATATTTTTTTATTTTATATAATTAATTTTTTTTCCTCTTACAAACATATCGGTTATAAATCCCTGATGTCCGAGATATATCATATATGCCAGCAAATTTTCAACTGTAGAAAATTTGAAATCTTGATGATATTTTTTTATATCTATAACAATCAAATCCGCGTCTTTTCCTATCTCAAAATTGCCCGTGTCTTTTTCTAATCCCAAAACATACGCGTTTCCAAGCGTTGCATAATAATAAGATTTCTGCGGCAGAATATGATAGGGTTGAGCATAATTTAAAGATTTCATAACATCAAACAGCGAAAAACTCGGGCCTGCGCCAACATCGCTTCCGAGACCAAACTCAATCCCTTTTCTTTCAGCGGCTGAAAAATTAAAACTTCCGGATTTTAAAAAAAAATTCGACGAAGGACAATGCGCGATTTTACAGCCCGTATCTCTTATCAGATTAAATTCATAATCTGATAAATGTATACAGTGCGCCATTATTGTTTTTGCCGTTAAAATTCCGGTTTTATCATAAATATCAGTATAAGTTTCAAATCCAAAAAACTTATTCAACGCCTGTTCTATTTCATCTTTATTCTCGCTTAAATGCGATTGAATATACACTGATTCCTGTTTCGCAATTTTACCTATTTCAGTTAATAATTCCAAACTGCACGCCGGCGCAAATCTCGGAGTAAAAATATAATTCAATCTTCCGTTATCCCTGCCATCCCATTTTTTATATAAATCATAACTATCTTTTAATGATTGATCCGTTGTCTCGTATTGTTTTCCTTCAGTAAAATAATCCATCATCGTTTTGCCGATAAACGCTTTCAAACCGGATTTTTCCGCTATCTGAAACGCTAAATCCGTAGCTGATTTATGATAAGAATTATACATTACCGCAGTAGTCGTGCCGTTCGCTATCAAACAATTAAAACAATTTTTTATCTCGCGTTCCGCTATTTCTAAATCTTCGAACGAATCTTCCGCCGTTAAAATATATTTGCTCAGCCATTCCATAAGGTTTTCGCCGTATCTTGCGCGCTGATTAACCTGCGGTATATGCAGATGATTATCTATGAATCCTGGAGATATGATTTTTCCTGAATAATCCAGCATTTCAAAACCCGAATATTTTTTTTCAATTCCATCTGCGGGCAGCAATTCAATAATTTTTCCGTTTTCAATAACTATCGCGTAGTTTTCAAAATATTCGGTTTTTAATCTGCTTATAGGATTGATTATATTTCCTTTAATTATTGTTTTCATAATATATCGCCAAACTCCATATATTTATTTTCTTTATTATTTTTCGGTTCTTTATAAAGTTCGCTGGGTTTGAACTCCATAAATTTATTTTCTTTAACCTCAATAATATTATCAGAATAGTCCTTAATAAAATATAATTTTTTCGTCGGCAAATCAATAAAGTTTTTCTGAATTTTAAACTCGTCGCATTTTTTTATAAAAATATTTATATCTTCGATTTCAAGACATATATGATTTACAGTATTATTTTTAGGTTTATAATTTTTATAAATCATTATTTCAATTTTCAAACAACCCTTTGCAAATAAAATTATTTCCAGATTATCATTAATTGAAAATAACGATTTAGATAAAGACGAATCAAGCGTGAACTCTTTTTTAATTTCCATTTCTAAAAAATTTTTATAAAACTTAACAGCTTCATCTTTTGTTTTATTCATATAAGAAATATGATTCAAATATATATACATAATAATCCCCCGATTATTCTAAAATTTTATTCAGTAATATTTAATATATTCGTGAAAATCAGTGAAATCCGTGTAAAAAATTTCAGACACGAACGGCTACTTTTCACAGTTTTTTTAGTTATTTAATCAATTCCAATTCAATTTTAAGCATTAAAAATTTTATTCCAAATCATTTTAATCTGATTTGTAACTTCGTTATCCGTGAATTTTACTATAGGCGTTCCAGTATTTACAGCGTCCACAACGGATTTATCATAATTGATATTTCCAATATATTCAATTTTATTTTTCCCGCAGAATTTTAATATTTCTCCTGTTTTATCAAGATTTATATCCGCCTTATTAACTACGGCGTAAGTTTTTATTTTGAATTGTTTTGTCAATTCAGCCACGCCTGAAAAATCAGAAATGCCTGAAACTGTCGGCTCGGTGATAATAACTACCGCGTCAACATTAGCAATAGCCGCGATTACCGGACAGCCCTTGCCCGGAGGTCCGTCAATAATTATCAATTCTTGATTTTCAGATTTCGCAAGTTCTTCCGCTTTTTGTCTTACTATGCTTACAAGTTTTCCGGAATTTTCCGCGCCGGGATTCAAACGCGCATAAACCATTTTTCCGAATCCGGTTTCAGAGCTATACGATTCTCCGCTTTTTTTTTCTTTGGAATATATCGCGCCAACCGGACAAATTTTTTCGCATAATCCGCATTTTTCGCAGGAATACTCGTTGATTTCAAAATTATCGCGTTTCGTATCTATCGCGTTAAATCTGCATAATTCGGCGCATTTCCCGCATCTAACGCATTTATCGCAGTCAATATTGTAAGTCAAACCTTTGACAAAATCATCGGTTTGTTTGATTTCCGGTTTCAGCAATAAATGTAAATCAGGAGCGTCAACATCACAATCAGCTATTACGCTTTTTTTATTTAATACTGCAAACGAGGCGGTCAATGTTGTTTTTCCGGTTCCGCCCTTGCCGCTGATTATTGTAATCTGTCTCATAAAATCTTCTCCAGAATTTCGGAAAAAATCTGTTTGTATTTTGAATCTTCGATAAGAATTTCTCCGGCAGAATATTTTGCCGCTATATTTTTATCAAAAGGAATTCTCCCCGAAATTTTAATATTTTCATTATTACAATATTCTCTTATAATATTGTTTTCATTTTCAAATTTGTTTATCACAATAGAAAATTCCTTTTTAAGTTTACGCAATAGTTCGACCGCAAGTTTTAAATCGTATAATCCAAAGGGCGTCGGCTCGGTAACAAGAACGCATTTATCGGAATTTATTACGCTCTGAACTACCGGACAGGAAGTCCCGGGCGGCGCGTCTATAATTGAAATTTCATTATCAGGCATATTGCTGAATATTTTTTTTATAATTACAGGCGATAAAATTTCTCCGGTTATAAGTTCGCCGGTTATCACATTTAATTTGCCGGTCTTACCTGTTTTAATAACTCCGATTTTTTTTTCTTTTTCAATAATGCAGCTCTGCGGACATAATTCCACACAAGCGCCGCAACTGTGGCACATATTCGGAAAAAATAAAATTTTTTTTAATTTTTGAAAAAAAACCATCGCATGAAAATTGCAGACTTCCGCGCATTTCCCGCATTTTACGCATTTATTTTCATCGATTTCCGGCAGCATTACATTGACATTATCTGTATTTTCAATTTTTGATTTTATAAACAATTCGTCGTTAGGCGCTTCAACATCGCAATCGTATAAACTAACCCGATTATTAAATTTTTGAGCGGCAAGCAAAGCTAAATTTACAGCCAATGTAGTTTTACCTGTGCCGCCTTTGCCGCTTGCTATCGTTAATTTCATTTTGAAATAATCCTCTTAAATAATTTTACGATTTCCTTTATTCTTCCCTCTGAGCTCTCTGCGTCTCTGCGGCTAATATTTTTTGCCGCTGAGACGCAGAGAACGCCGAGACTATTAAGCTCCTATTCAAACTTTTCAATATTTATCATTTTTGCGATATAAGAATTTATTCAATATTCTCACTGCTCAGATAATTAATCATATCCATCCCCATTTATTCCCATTTATTCTATTTATTTCCCCATTTATTCATTGTTTCTCTCTGAAAACTCCGCGTCTCTGCGGCTAATATTTTTTGCCGCTGAGGCGCAGAGAACGCCGAGACTATTAAGCGCCTATTCAAACTTTTCAATCTTTATCATTTTTGCGATAT
>ERZ795059.1278-NODE-1278-length-28576-cov-7.512114_pt1 | contig 28576 bp, 27 predicted proteins | sample MGYA00375143_ERZ795059 | MGnify/ENA primary metagenome ERZ795059 (study PRJEB30188, sample SAMN05720168) | activated sludge metagenome | isolation source: Anaerobic digester | place: USA | collected 2015-01-07 ... | reverse complement strand
CCTACGTCAAGGATTACCAGGCTGATCCCATGACCGGAGAGATCCTGCACCTGGACCTTTTCAGGGTAACCAAGGACGAGAGGATTCGCACCCACGTCAAAATCGAATTCACCGGTACGGCAAAGGGCATCAAGCTGGGGGGGATTCTCGAAGTTGACATGCGCGAACTCGAGGTTGAATGTCTCCCCATGGATCTTCCGGAAAAAATACAGATTAATGTAACCGATCTCGATATCGGCGACTCAATACACGTAAAGGACGTCAATCTCGGCGACGCGGTGAAGATCACGAGCATTCCGGAAGCGTCCATTGCGTCCGTCCATGTTCCGAAAGTCGCGGCAGTTGAAGAGAAGGTCGAGGAAGCCGTTGCAGCCGAGGGCGAAGGCGAAGAGGCCAAGAAGGCTGAAGAGGGCGGTGAAAAATCCGTCGAGAAGGATACCAAGGAGAAGGATAAGAAGTAAGGGCCTCATGTTTCTGCACCCGGCCCCAGGGCCGGGATTATATCCTAAGGGAGCGGAATGATTGAAGTTAATCGTAGGCTTTGGAAATCCCGGTGAGAAATTCGCGAACAACAGGCAGAACATCGGTTTCAAGGTTATTGATATAATTGGAAACAACGAGAATATCGATGTCCGGATAAAGAAGAAAAAATCGGTTATCGGCAGGGGCAAGATCCTCGGCACCGATGTTGTCCTTCTCAAGCCCCAGACATTTGTGAATCTCATCGGGGAGTCCGTCCTCTATATAGCGTCATTTCTGCGTATCAACGTACGCGACATCATCTGCATCGTGGAAGATTCCTCCCTCAAGCTTGGCGACATGAGGGTCGATTACCTTTTCTCGAATCTCAAGCACGATGGCATCGAGTCCATGACCCGTGCGCTCAAGTCAGAGCGGTTCGCTAAAATACGCGTCGGGATCGGGACGCCCCACAAGGGAGTCACGATGGAGGAATACCTCCTCCAGGATTTCACCGACGACGAGAACCTCATACTGATTGATGTCCTGAACAAAACCGAAAAGGTCGTGAACATGCTTATCTCGCAGCCGATCGAGGAAGTCCAGGAGCGCTACAATCCCGAGGGAGCCGTGAAGATAAAGAAGCGGAAAGTCAAGGCCATCCATATCGACCACCGGAAAAAGCGGTAGCGTAAATTATCTCACAAACCTTTTGCCCGGATGCATTTGTACTTGACTTAATACTCAAGTCATGTACATTTTCCATGCACGTTGTTCCGTGGGCATTAATTCATTATTTAAGGGAGATTTTTACGATGAGAAAAGGAACAAGCCTGATTATGTCATTTGTACTGTTGCTTATCGTTTCATCGGCATATGCGCAATCCTACAAATCTGATTATCACCCGGCATATGAGCCGCCGCCCCTGAAGGGCGATCCCCAGGCAATATCACGGCTTCTCAGTTATGAGAACTTCAGGTCCATCAAGCTCCTCAATGCGGCCATCATGAACTTCGGCGGCGGTGAAGGCGAGATCGACAAGCTGATCGACCAGTACGCCGAAGCCAGCGCACTTTACTTCCAGAATAAGATGTTCGAGTCCGCGAAGGCCTTCAGGGAAAACCAGGCCGCCATCATGGCGACGGCGAAGCAGCTCGCTGCGAAATACAACCAGGACGCCACCGCAATCCTCACCGACAGCATCAAGATGAACACACGGGCGAAGTTTAAAATGAACCTCATCAAGATGAATGATCGCAGTCCTTCCGACAAGTTCCTCGAGCAGGCCCAGGGCGGCGTGCTCAAGGCCAATGACTACTACGAGCGCTACAAGGAGGCGAAGGCCGCCTCGGCGATGGACCTCATCAACGCGATCTATTATTACCGGAGCGCAAAGGAGAGCATGTTTCAGATGATGCGGGTGATTGCCGATCTCGAAAGCAAGCGTCAGGCGGAGGAAGAGGTCAAGGCCATGCTTGCAAAGAAGGAACTTGAATACTCACGGCGGGAAGAAAAGCAGCAAGAGCTTGAGACGCAGAAGAAAAAAGAACTGTTCTCAAAGTACCTCGACAAGTATGAGAAGGACCAGGTCGATAACAAGAACGTCATATATCAGACCAAGGAAAAGAAAAACTGAAGGCACGGGGCCGGGGATCACTCCCCGGCCTTTTTGTTTCCACGGTCTTTCTTTAAAACTCTGAGCGAGAGGACCCTGATCCGGTAGTTGTTGTGAAGGAGAAGGTTGATCACCTTCTCCTTCGTTTTCGGATCAAGGGAGTATCCTTCCAGGGCCGTCAGAACCGCCTCCAGCATCGAGTAATCGTGTTCTGATGCCGCAAACAGCTTGCCGGTAATGGCACGATACAGCGCATCATCCCTGATTTTCAGGCCGTTGAGCGTTGAAATGACGACGCTTGTGCGCGGGTCGCCCAATGCCCGAATGATGTGCGGTATCAACCGCGGCCGGATGACCGCCTCGTCCAGCTCGAGTATCCCGCGGATCGATTCCTCGCGTATCAGCCAGTCTCCGCTCGCAAGGCCCCTGACGTACACATCCGCTGAGGCAGGGTCCCTGGTCAGCCTGAGCGACTGCAGCGCATACCAGCGGACATTGCCGTCCCTGTCGCCGGCAGCGGCTTTTTTCAGAAGTACGGATAATTCGTCTGACTTGATGAGCGGTATGCGCTTCATGGCCTCGATCCTGACGGCCGGATGGGGATCAATTGAGGCGACCTTCAGGGTCCCTATAATGAGGTCATTTTTCTGCGGGCCGATATACCTGACGATTTCACGCACTGCTTTGCGCCGGTCCATCCAGTTCCCCATGGCGTATTTATTGGCCCAGGACCGCTGGTTCTGGATGCGTACCGCCTCTGCTTTATGGTGCAGTCCGCAGCCGGCAAGGAGCGCCGCGGCAACACAGGAGAGCACTGTCAGTTGTGCGTTCACGATCCTGCGCCCCGATATGCGCACGGTTCGGAGCGGGATTCCGGCCCGTAGTCACGCATCGGCCGCTACTGCGCCGGTTTTACCCGGGGATAGATCAGGCCGTACTGGGTGAGGAACTTGTCCGTGCGTAATATGTAATATCTCGTCTCGATGAAAGGCGTGAATTCGGTGAAATAATCCATGTCGCCCTGGAGCTTGTCTTTCCATTTCTTTACGTTGCCGGAACCGGCGTTATAGGCCGCCACCACGTACTGAAAATTACCGCCGAATTCCCTGTCAAGCCCGGCGATGTATCTGGCGCCAAAGCGTATGGATGCGCAGGCGTCGGTGAGATCATAGGCCTGTAACTTCATCTGGCGGGCAAGGCCCCGTGCCGTCGCCGGCATAAGCTGCATCAGGCCCACGGCGCCGGCGGACGATACGGCGTTATGGTTGAACAGGGACTCTGCCTTGATCAGGGCGTAGAGCATGTTCTGGTTTACACCGTACTCCGTTGCATACCGGGCCGTACATTCGGCGAACGGGAGCGGAAAGAGCTGGCGCACCAGACTTTCCGGCATCAACATGATATTTTCCTTCAGGCCATAGAGTTTCAGGAGCTCAAGCACAGAATAGGTCCCGAGATGCGCGTGCTTATACCGGGCACCGTAATGGGCAAGGGCGATAAACCGGTCAATGCGGGATGCGTTCGTGTCAGGCAGGATCCCCAGCTCCCGGTAAATGCCGGCCGTGTGGCCGACGGCGAAGTAGCGGTCCAGGTTTTTCAGCATGCCGCCGTAACCTGACGAGGTTTTCATGTCCGAAATCTTTTTTTCCAGGGCGCGATATTGAGCGATGGACGGGTCATCCAGGTCGCCGATCCGGCCGCTCCTGTTCAATAACGATTTCTCCTTCATGAAGAGGAGCGCGTGGCTGAAGAGGGCGGCCGTTGCTTCGCCCTGCTGCAAAGCGGCATGATAGTCTTCTTTGAGCCTGGACTCGGCATATTCGTCCGACAGCTGTTTCATGAGCAGCCACGTATAGGCGGAGTCAGGGTTTAGTGCGATCATGTCCCGGGCGGTTTTAAGAGCCATCTGGGCGTTGCCGGACCGGGCGTATATCTTGCGCAGCCAGAAGCGGCATTCGTCCGAGTGGCTGCCCCCGGGGTACTTGGATACGGACTCCTCGAGGAGCGGGAGCGCGCGTCCGTAATCGTTGCCGCGGAGTATGTTACGCGCCAGCAGCCAGAGAAAATATCCGGCATCATCGTCAGAATATTTGTTTTTATACTCCATGAGGAGCTGCTCGTATCCCGCCCGCTTTCCTTCTTCCATGTATCTGGAGATCTGGCGCAGAGATTCCTGTGCAAGAGGCTCTGCGCCGGTCGTGATGATCTGACGGTAGACCGGTACTGCGGCGTCTTTCTGATTCATGGCCCAGAGCTCATCCGCCCGGGCTTTAAGGAGTGCGGCGCGTTTTTCCGCGGCACCTGCATGCGCACGGATGAGCGCATCCGCCGCAGCCGTCTCGCTGTTACGCGTCAAACCCCTGGCTAGGTACGAGTTTGCTTCAAGGCTATCATCACCGGCGCTTTTAAGCTTGTTTAAGAGGGCGATGCTTTCACGATACTCTCCGGCATGGAAAAGGCCCCTTGCATAGAGGGCGTTTTGCACTGAGTCCAGCGTCAGGGGAGGATCTTTCATGATCTGAAGGATGCGTTTCGTTGCGGTAGCCGCCTGCCATCCCGTAATATCAGCCTCCAGCACCCTGAGATAGCTTTTCACCGCACCCTTGGGGTCAGGCTTTTTTTCAAGGAGGGAGCCGGTCCGGAGAGCCACTATCGCCCGGGACCCGGAATCATCATAATCATCACCGAGGGACTCAAGCGTGCTGGCCGCCTCGTCATAGCGCGACAGGGCACCCAGGGATTTTGCCTTTAAAAGCTGCGCGTCCCGGTACAGGGCGCCATGGGCGCCGGACATCAGGTCGACGTACCTGATCACGTAAGCATGCTCCGCGTACAATGCAAAGAGCTCGGCGATTTCATAGGCCGCGTCGTCGTAGTAGTCCGATTTTATGTGAAAGCCTTTCATGAACTGGTAGACCGGTTGGGGAAAGAGCCTCAACCGCGCGTCCCGCTGGCTCTTGAAACAACTGTTGGCAAAATGAAGGATTGCGTCCTTGTATTTTTTCTGCTTTTTATAAGCCAGCCCGAGCACAAAATGCTCCTGGTATCCGCGGGCGCCCGGTCCGAGCGCGGCGATGGTTGCCTCGGGGGTCGAGTAAAAGCCGTATGAGGAGACGGCGCGTTCATCGACGGGTGTATTCCCGCATGCAAACAGGAGTGTCAGGGCAACGACAGGTGCGTAACGTGGTTTCATAGATGTCTCATTGTATTTCCAGGTAGTGCCGGTATTCAGGGATCTCAAAAAGGTCCGGATTTTCCCAGACCGAGTCGAAAAGCGATTTGTCATCTTTTGATTTATAATAATTATCAGCGTGTACCAGAAGATTGTTGTCCCGGTTTGTATCGTCCGAAGCCTCGGTGATGAGTTTTTTCAGTTCGTCGTAGGTCTTGTATCCGAATTCCGTCCTGGCATCGTGGGATATCTTCGTTTCCAGCAGTGCCAGCATGGCATATCGTTTCCCGTGCTTTACCTTCTTAATTGCTTTTGAGTACCGGTAAAGCCTCATCGAGTAGAGCTGCTCCTGGAAATTGTCGGCCATGACCAGGTCGATTCGTGCGTCTTCGGTATCGCGGTACCCCAGGCGCAGGTAATGGCGCGGCATGAAGGTGTCCGACTTGACAACCCCGGGCGCGAAGCCGTTCAGTAGCTTCTTTGACATGGCAATGTCCCGGTTCAAAGCCTTCCGGTACAGGTCAATTAAAATCTTCTGCGCTTTCCGTATCTCATCCCACGATTCGCCGAAAAGAAACTTCATGTAAAGCTGCTGCGCAATGATGTCGCGCTGGATAGCCTCCTTGAACAGCTTTTTTTCTTCATCGGTCCCCAGGTTTGTTATCGAGGTATTGATGAAATAGAAGAAATAGCGGTTGTCGTGCAGCCCCTTTTCCGAATTTCTCTGCTGCCTGGCATACGTGCTTGACCTGGTTCTCTGGGACTGCGCGGGTGAAGATAGCAAGGTGACGATGAGGACCAGGGCGAGAGATACGGTGCGGATGCAGAATGTCGGTCGTTTTGATTGCATTGGTGTGTCGTCATGCGCTGTCACGCGCGATCCCGTCGGGCGGGCTCCGCGGCGTGAGGGTGTCACAGCGTGAATAACATTCCTTCGGTCGCTATGTATATATTCATTGATTCATTCTTGCAGTTTTCCCCGTGCTCGATGGCCGCCTGGTAGTTTTCATTCAGCTTCGCGTCGGTATAGGCCGGCTCATGGTGGGTCAGGACAAGGTTTTTGACATTCCAGCGCAGTCCGCAGTTGACAGCCATGGTGAAGCTGGTGTGGCCCCAGTCGAATTTCGTAAAGGATTCGTCAAGCGTGTACTGGGAGTCTATGATGAGGAGGTCAGCCTTGTTGAAGAACGTGGCTGTATCTTCATGCGAGTTTTCAAATACTTCGCCGGTGAACTCCGCGTCAGTGGCGAAGATGAATGTTTTTCCCTTCTGCCTGAAACGGTATGCGAAACTTCCGCCAGGGTGCTTCAGCGGGAAGTAGTCGACCAGAAGGTCCTCTTCAAGCTGCAGCGGCGTTCTCTTTTTAACATCGAGCAGTGTGTAGGTCTTCGTGGAAGCAGTTCCCTCGTAGGGAGCCGGGAAGTAGGGCGCCCTCATCTGGTCGGCGAGAATCTTCTGCTGGTTCTTAAAGGGAGAATGAAAGTTCAGAACGTTCCCCTTGATATAGAGGGGCGTGAAAAAGGGAAGTCCCTGCAGGTGGTCCCAATGGTTATGCGTGAGGAATATATTCATCACTCCCTCTCCCTTTCCGCAGGAGCCTTTCATCAGTTCATAGCCAAGCAGCCGGATGCCCGAGCCGCAGTCAAGGATATACATCGCGCCGCTATCCGATGTTACCGTCACGCATGTGGTATTGCCGCCAAACACATTTTTCAGATCGGCAGGCAGTGAATTGATGAATCCCGGAATTTCCGAGGAATTCTTTATCCCAGCAGAAAGCGCCCGTTCGAGGATCTGGTTTATTTTATGTGAATATTCTTCATTGGTGGTCGGCGCCGGAAGAGACCCCCTGCATCCCCATAATTTTATCTGCATTAATCGGTTCCTTTCTCCAGATGTTCGGAATTCACCTTTACTACTGAAATTCGAACATATTAAAAAAAATTTCAATCAAAATTATGGCCGGATTGAAATTATTTTAGATGTTTCCGGTGCGCTGATATGCAGGGGCATTTCCGCGCGCCGGATCTGTTACCGGATGTCATAGGCGTGCATTATCACTCATAAACCTTTTCTTCCTGCTCGTGTGCGTTGACGGCGTCGCTTTCGACGTCCCGTACCGGCTCCTTCGATAGGACCTTGCCGTATTCCTTGTACCATTCGTTCTGGATGATGAGTTGCATGATTTCGTTGGTACCCACCCAGATCATACTGAGACGTATGTCGCGGACGATTCGCTCCAGCGGAAACACGTTGGTATATCCTATGCCGCCGACGACCTGCATGCAGTTGTTTGCGACTTCCCATGCGGTTTCCGTGATGAATTTTTTCGATTGCGAGACCATCCTTCTGATCCTGCCCGGGTGCGTTTTACCTGAATCGATCGCAAGTGCGGTGGTATAAACCATGGATCGGGCTGCATCGAGAAGAAGCGCGCAGTCAGCAACTTTGAATCCTACTGCCTGAAAATTGCAGATCGGCTGACCGAATGCTTTTCGGCGCGACGTGTACCGTGTCGCTATTTCAAGCGCGGGACGGACCGAGCCGATGGTCATGGCGGCAGTCCCGAGTCGCTCGGGGATCATCATGCGCACAAAGACTTCGAACCCGTTGTTGATGCCGTTGAGTGCGTAACGCTCCGGCACGCGGACGTCATTGAATATCACGCGTCCTGCGCCGCCGCCGCGGACGCCCATGAGCCCGTAAATATATTTGCTCTCAACGCCTTCGGTACGCGGGACCATGAAAGCGGTCATGCGCTGGTGGGGGGGCGCACCTGGATTGGTGACTGCGTAGACCAGGAACCAGTCCGCTCCCTCGGCGCCGACGATGAAGCGTTTCTGCCCGTTGATGATCCAGTCGCCGCCGTCCTTCCGAGCCGTGGTCGTTGCGCCGAAAAAGTCAGAACCGCCCCGCGGCTCGGTGAGCCCTTCAGCGGCGTAAACGTCGCCTTTCAGGAGCGGCACGACCACTTCCTGCTTCAGCTCTTCGGAGCCGAAAACACTGATAGCCTCACACACGATATCGGCACCAACGCCCCAGAGACAGGCAAGGGAATAGCTTGCCACGCCGATCTCCTCGGCAACGATGCAATCGTCAACCCATCCGAGGCCCCGGCCGCCGTATTCTTTCGGAATTCGTATGCCGAGGAGGTTCCGCCTCCCCGCTTCTTTTAAATACTCGCGGGGAAACTGTATGGTCTCCGAGTCCATCGCAAGTATCATTTCCTTGGGGACCCATCGGGTGAATTCCCGGGCCTCGTCGCGAAGCTTTTTCTGAGCGTCTGTCATGATGAAATCAAACATGCCAATCCTCCGTTACGTGGTTTTGCGGCACCGCACTCGTGCACCGCATTATTTTGAAAGCTCGCGTTTTCTCCGTACAAGCTTTTTCCTGAGAGAGAGCAGGTCCGACTCGAACAGCGCGAGCTCATTTTTTTGCTTAACGATCTCCTCCATCCTCCGGTCGATATACCAGAGGCTTTTCTCTATCTGGTTTTTCTCCGTCATGTCACGGTCGGGAAGGCCTATCATTTCGCCGATCTGGTCAAGGGTCGCGTTGAAGTGCGTGCCCCGCAGGATGAGCTTGAGCCGCGCCCTGTCGCGCTTCGTGTAGATTCGCTGGTTCCCGCGGGTGCGGCCGGGCCTGATGAGTCCTTTCTGCTCGTAGTAGCGTATGGCCGAGGGGTTAATACCCAGCTCTTTGGCCAGCTCGGATATGGTGTAGGTTTCGTGTTGCATGGCGTAATTAAACTTAAAGTTAACTTTAAGTTAATATGCCGGGCGGCGCTGTCAAGAGATTTTTCAGAAAACGGCCCTGCCCGACACCTCCACACGATGCTTGAGGGGACGGGAGCCGGTGAACTCGCACCGGTAACGGGTGCTAAGCCGGCAGCCACGGTATCGGACCGAGAGGGTGCAGTCCGCAACGTGGGACGATTCGCTGACGTAGCGGCCCGTGCTGATGGAATTGCGGCCGGATGCCGCCGGGGTATAGAGGGGGCCGCCGCCCGAAATAAAGAACCTGGAATATGAAAAGGACAATGAAACGAATCGAAGCATGCAGAAAGATGCTCCTGCCCTGAGCGATCCCGACCAGCGGCCATCTTCCGCGCGTTGCGCCGTTCCAGATGCAGAGATAAGAATCGATTTCAAAATATAGATGCCCGCCGCCGCCCTGATCTGCAGCGCGCGCTGCCGGCCGTTTTTCTTTTCCTCCTGCAGGGCCGTGGCCCCGAGCGAACAATATGCAACGCGGGGAACCGCATACCTGATGCGGATACGTTCCCGCTTGATGAAAGGAAGGTAGCTCAGCGCGGACCCGGACGACTTTTTCTTTTCCGCGTAAAAAGACCCTTCCACGGCAAGCCCGCGCAGGGGCCTGACGGCAACTCCCGCCAGCCATGACGATTCAGCATGGGAGCCGCCCGCTCCGTAGGGCGTATAAAAATCATTGCCGCAATTTTTTCCGGTAAACGAGATAGCGCATGCCCCGTGCGAAAAGCTCAGGCCGTAGACCAGTCCGTAATCGCGGAGGACGGCGCGCTTTCCCGACACCGTTGTCATAACCCGCGAGGGGATGCCTGCCTCGAGGAAGATCCTGATATAATCATCCCGGTACTGCGAGAAAAAGCCGTACGCATAGAAAGTCTTCTCGCCGAGCAGCAGGTGGCGGTCCCCGTAATTCCAGAGTAGCGATCGGCCTGTCGTGCGACTGATTCCGGAGTGGATGAAATACCCCTGCAGGAGGAGACGCTCCGCGATACACAGTTCGATAACGCACCCGTAATCGCTGATCACGACCGGCTCGGAATAACGGTAGTCCTTTTCGCGCCGTGCGATTATCGAGCCGAACGAGGTACCGGTAACGTCCGGCAGATAAATGTCGTTTCGAACAAAGCGGTCCCGGTACGAGAAAAATCCGCGCACAGACAGGGAAACAGGGCCCGCCGGTATGATGAATCCTCCCGCCAGCCCCTGGAAGCAGTACAGCGGGTTGCCGCCGGTGCAGGGAGTGAAGGGGGCGCCGCGGGTGAGGATCGGGCCGCGGGTGAAGGGATCGGGCGATGCATAGGTCTTTTTCCCGGCGATCAGGCCTGCGCCGAAGTTTGCGTAATAATGTCCTGCCACGCAGTCGAAATAAGGGGTAATGCCGCGCAGTGCCAGGCTTCCGGTAAACCGGTGCCCCCGGTCTTCGCCCACATAGACGTGGGTGACGTCGGCGAAGCTTTCGCCGAACCCGAGGCGGATTTTTTCCCTGGTGAAGTTTTTCTCCCTGTCGTCATAGTCGAGCACGTCCCGCCGGTATTCCGCCTGCATCTCGAGCCTGAGGGCGCCGGGTTCCTTTCCGGCGTGCACTGAGGCGCAGCAGGCAAGTGCGGCCAGCATTAACGCAATCCGGTGCATAGTTCGATCACCCTTCTCTTTTTCCCGGCGTCGATGTCACGGAGGGAGTTGATCCTGTCGATGAGCGCTTCGCGGCGGCCGCCCGCGGCCAGGTCAGAGAGCTCGAGCGCCGTTGACGCGGAAAGCCCTTCGCCGACCAGCTTTTTGAAAAGCAGCTTCTGGGACTTCTCGGCCGCGTTCCTTCTGAGTATTCCCGTTTTCCTGTCCTCCGTCTCCGGTGCCAGTCCGGTAGCGTGCTCCATGAGCTCGTTGATCTCCGCCTCGCTCATCCCGATCTGGAGCAGGCCGGTGCGCGTCAGCGGCCCGATCGTTTTCCGGTACTTCATGATCCGGTCGGCGAAACGTCCGGCGGTCCCGGGCAGCGCGCGCAGCTCGTCGTGGGTGCATATATTCAGATTCGTTTTCGCGGGGACGGGATCGGCGCCGATCCCCCGAAAAACGGGCCCATAGCTGATCGGCTCGATATTCATCTCGAGCGCGGAGAGAGTGACCCCGACTGAATGAGTCAGGCCGAGGTGCGGGTGATACTTGATGCCGTACGAAACCGCGATGTAACGGTATATGAAGGAGAGTGCGGCTGCGCAGGTTGTCGCTTCAACCGCGTAACCCGCGCGCAGGGAAAAATATTTGAGCACGGTAGCCGATGCCGATATGCTGTTCACGTAGCCAGCCGCGGTGCTGTTTATGTTGTAGACGACCGCAAAGCCGCGGACGGGCTTCAGGGCCGCACCGGCGCTCCATTCGGGGAACATGAGGTCGCGCCTCTTTGTAACGAAAATCGATCCGATATTTTCCTGGAGAAACGATATATCGAGCCACCGGCACGGCGACACCACGATCGAGGCGCGGGCGTCAGCCTGGTGGGTGCGGAGCCCCGTTTCCACCGTGTCGATTGAGAGGTTGTAGTAATACGCGCCCGCTCCGATCGATACGTACCTGACCGGCATATAACCGATGTTCACCTCGACGATGTGCTCGGTATACTGCTCGAGCCCGAAGCGGTCCCACGCGGCCTGGATCCCGAACCCGCGCGTACCATACCCGGCACGGAGCGAGCTCGCATAAAGTCCGTTCATCGTGTAGGGCATGCCGCCGGAGAAATGCAGGTAGGGATAGGTGATCGCCGGCAGGTACGCGGGATTCGAGATCGCGTCGGGCAGCGACGGATCGGCTGCGGCCTGGGAGAAGGGGAAAAGCGACGCCGGCGGCGTCTCCCGGTACTCGAACGCGCCGATAGGGCCGGCGGTGATAATGAGAACGACCGCCAGGTGTATCATCGGTAATGGCTCACTATGATGTAGATGGTTTCCTCCTGCGAATGCCGCAGGGTCGGGTTCACGGCCTCGATCTTGCAGAGGTAGAGTCCGGTCGGGGGCATGCGGTGCTGGAGGAGCGGGTTCCAGTACAGGCTGCGCAGTCCCGGGTTGAGCGAGGGGAAGCGCGGGGAATCATGGATCTGGACGCCGGTAACCGTGAAGATGCGGAGCTTCATCACGCAGGGCGCGAACACGAATACCGGGATCTCGCCGGTACCGAATAAACGATGGCCCGGTATCATGGTGATTGTTTTTCTGAGCGGCTTGAACAGCCTGTTCCCCATCGTAATAATAAGATTAAGGTTGGGCCTGCCGGGGGTCTGAAACATGGTTATGATGAAGTCGGCGGAGCTGTTGCTATCTCCCGCCCCTTTCCGTGAAATGCCGGAATAGGACGGCAGCCCCTTGGCCCCGATGAAGACGGCGCATTCCTGCGGCGATTCTTCGCTGCTTGACGTCCAGTGGCCGGCGGCCTGCGCGGAAGCAAGATAGGAGAGTATCGTTTCGTTTGGGCTCCCGTCCCGGTTTGAATAAAAAACGAAATCGATAATGCCGCCGTTGGCCGGGTCGTCGTCCGAATCCACGGCGATCACGCCGTCGCTGTTCCAGAGGCTGCCGGAGTAGTTGCCGCAATAAACGTCGACATGGCCGTTACGGTTCGTGTCACCGGTGCGGTCGGTCTCGTCCGGAATGCCGGGGCTGGTGAGGTGGACGACGATGAACCGGTCGTCGTAGGGGGTCTCCGGCCTGTTAACGCCATAGATGGTAACAGGCTCGGTGCCCAGCGGCTCGTTCGTACCGTAATACATGGTCACGAAGAGACCCGAAATATCCATTTTTTCGTTTTCCGCACCGACCAGGGACAGCTCGACCCAATCGTCGGACGTACCGGTGACGAATTCATTGATGAGCAGACCGGCGGGGAGGTTCGAAGCCGGGAAGAGTATACATAGCGCGATGAGTGCGATAGTTCTGAACATGTCATTTCCTCTGCCCCTTATACGAACGGGACGCGCGGAAATAAAAAAATTTTTGAATGGCTGCCGGGATCAGGGGAAATGAGGGTTCGGGTAATTCTCATCCCCGCTCCCCTGCTGGCTCGGGATGAACTAAAGCGGGAATCCAGAAAGCATGGGTTTGATCAGGTGAAAACTGGAAACCGTACAGGTATGAAATGGATCCCCGCTTCCCCGGGGATGACATGAATCGGGGTATTTACTATTGAATCTGCATAGCGATACATGGATGAATCGTCGTTTTTCGAGGCGTAAGTCGAGAAAAACGTGAGGCTTTAGGGTAAACTCCGGAAACAGATTGAAAATCTGTTTTCCAAAATAATCGTTTACATTTCATTTACATAGAAAACCGTTCCTGAAAAACTGCACGGATGGAGTTTTTCGGGAAACTGTCAGAAAAACCTGACCCTGTATTTTTTCCTGAGTGCAGGCCGGACTGCGTCGGTGTCGGGATACCCGACGGCGAGGACGGCATACACCGTGTTCGCTGACGGCAGGCCGAGGAAGCGTTTTATCGAGGCGGCGCGGTTTATCGATTCAACCGCGTATCCGATATAGCAGGTGCCCAGTCCCAGGGCGTGTGCCAGGAGCGTCATGTTGTAGGAAGCGTACTGGGCGTCCTCGAGGGGCGTGCTCCCCTCGCCGGTCCCGTGCACGATGACAAGGGCGTGGGCGGCGTGAAAGAGGAGGTCGTTGCCTGCAGCCGCTTCGCGCAGGCCCATTTCCACGCTTTCCATGTGGTCCCGGCGGTAGCGGACCAGGGCGCCGCCCATGAAGGGGACGGACAGCCATCGTATAAAAGGATTTCTGGCGAGGCGGTTGAGTTTCTCGAAAAAGCGGCCTATCTCGAGTGCGAGGGCCCAGACCCTGTCACGCCCGTTGACAACGAGGAATTCCCAGTTCTGGCAGTTGCTGCCCGACGGTGCGCTCACTGCGAACTCCACCAGATCAGAGAGGACCGCGTCGTCGACCGGTGCGTCCCTGTATTTTCTGACACTTCTCCGCGAACGGACAAGGTTAACGAGCTCGGCCGGGTTGAAGCGGCCGGGCGCATACATTTTCTCGGTGCAGGGGAACGATCTGAACGCGAGGTCCACGAGCGCGTCTGGGTCGAACCGGATCGCATTGTAATGGCACACGGTGTAGCAGTGGGAGCAGAGCATGCATTCATCCACGGTCGGCGTTATCCTCCCATCATGCTCGACCAGGACCTGTTTCGGACAGATCTCAACGCACCTGCCGCACAGGGTGCAGTGCTCGTGATCGATGATGGGTATTGTAATCATTGCATGTACCGTGCCTGGAGTCCTGATAAAATGGCTATTTCACGGGCAAATGTCAAGGTTTTTTCCTGGCCTGAAATACAGTGCTAAAATTTCATCATGTGAGAAATATTTCTCGACATGAAAAAACAGCGCGTTCCAATTGGTAGCGGATATTGTTTTCTATCTTTTCGGGGGCGTTTATGGCGACGGAATTGCTGCTCCGGGGGGAGCAGCTTCTTGAATGCGCGTGCGCGTGTCGTGAAAAAATTAAATCTGCTCCATCGAAGCTCGAAGCGCTGCAATCGATCTCAGATCTTGTTTCAAAGCGGCTGGAGGAGTATCAATTCTCCGCGGCCGATCATCCGGACGAAATATCGGTGAACTTCATCCGGCTCCTTGACCAGATTGTTTTCGAAATGACCGAGAACCTTCCCGCGGACGCCGCTGTGCGAGAATACGTCATCGATGACCTGTATGCGCGGCTCACTATCTTCCTGGACGTATACGCGGGGAGGGACGCGTACGCATACAACCTCAACAAGCGTCTCCTCACCCACGAGGATACCATTGTAATCAGGCAGTGCCGCCTCAAGGAATACGTGCCCCTCCTTATCAGCGAGTTCGTCGAGCAGCCTCTGCTCCAGAAATCGATCATCCGCTGCCTCATCTCCTTTGAAAGCGACGATCTTCTCGATTTTTATTATACGATCGCCTGTGAGCCCGGGCCGCAGGACATTAAGAGTATGGCTCTGGTCGGACTCAAAAAGTTCGGACCGGCGTTCAGGCGCTGGGAGTTCGCCGGCCCCGGTGACGATGCATACGGCAGGCTCGTGGCATACGTGAAAGCGTTCGATGGCGTTACACTGGAAAAAAACAGTATCCCCGACAACCTCAATTCGCTCATGTTCGTGATGCAGTACATCGATTCCGGCCTAAATACGATCATCAACGAGCGCTCCATCGGCTGGATCATGAGCGTCCTGGGAACGGTTCCGAACATCGGTTATTACAATTCGTTTCTCAATGACCTGTACGAAATGCTCAGCGCGATCATTATATTCGCGGGCCGGGAAGGCCTGCTCATGGCCCTGCGCGATGACGATATGGCCAAGGCCCTGATAATAGCTGTCGATTTTCTGCCCCGTGAATACTTCGACCGCATCATCCCCCTTCTGTCCCTCATGGGAGACGAGCTTATCAATAGAATTGACGCGATGATGGCTATCGGCAAGATCAAGCCGGACGAGAGGGAATCGAACATCCTCGGCTTTATTCTCTGGAAAAGGGGCGGCAAACTGTAATCCGGCCTCTTGAATCCGCCTCCGTGACGTCCCCGCTTAGAATTGCCTGCCGCTGTCGACCAGGATCGTGACCGGCCCGTCGTTCACCAGGGATACTTTCATGTCTGCCTGGAAAATGCCGGCCCGGGTGGCCGGATGCAGCGATGTGCATTTTGTAACGAAGCGTGAAAAGGCCTCGCGCGCGGGCTCGGGCTTCATTGCGCTCGAATAGGAGGGCCGCTTTCCCTTTCGGAGGTCGCCGTACAGGGTGAATTGGGAAACGAGGAGCACCTCTCCGCCGGTTTCAGCTACGGAAAGGTTCATGACGCCGGCGGCATCGTCGAATATGCGGGCGCCGATTATTTTCCCGGCGATATAATCCATGTCACGATCCGTGTCAGACTCGTGGAGTCCTGCCAGCACCATGAGGCCCTTCCCGATGGAGGCCACAACGGTTCCGTCAACTTCAACGGAAGCGCCGAGCACCCGCTGGAGAACGGCCCGCATGGCTTATGCCTTCAGTTTCTGCTTCAGCACCGCTTCAGGCTGGACGCCCACGAAGCGCTCGATCTCGGACCCGCCCTTCATCAGGATGAGCGTGGGTATGGAGGATATACCGAACTTCTGAGCAAGCTCCGGATTTTCATCCGTGTTAATCTTTACGATCGTTGCTTTGACCTCCGGCAACTCGGCCAGTTTTTCGAGTATGGGCGTCTGCATCTTGCAGGGGCCGCACCAGGGTGCCCAGAAATCTATCAATACGGTTGTTGCGGATTTCATGACAGTGGCGTCGAAATTGGAGCTGTTGACCTCGACCAGCTTTGACATAGGAGCCTCCCGGGTAAAATGTATGTCCCGGCGCCGCTGGCGGCGGCCGGGAATTATCGCTCAGGCTTCGGGGCGGATGAATCTGCCGATTTATGCGCCGCGCAAATCGTATACTTTTATATACCGGGGGCATGGTCAGTCCACTATTTTTTAACAGTAAAGCCGTATTTTTGCCGATAAATATCGTGAGTAAGTCCGGGAGGGTCCCGGTCCCGGGTGCTTCCGTCCGGCCGTCCCTGTTCCCGGTTGACATCATAACTGAAAATAATTATATTTCTCCCGAGGTGCCAGTATGAAACGGTTATTTCTCGTGATAATCATAATCTCCGCCGTCTGCGCTTTATACGGCGAAGAGAACAGCGCTCCCAGGACCGCATCCATACCGGGCGGTTACAACAATATCGGATGGGGCACCAGACTGTCCGAGGCAAGAAACAAGATCCGGGGCAAGCTGGTATTTACCGATGACAAGACCCTTATCCTCTCGCGGGAAGAGAACATGGAGAACCTGGAATACTATTACGGGTTTTTCTACATCGATCCGACTGTCGAGAGCGGCATTGAAGGCGAGAAGCCGGCCGTGGTTGAGCCCGCCGGTCAGGAGAAGGCGACCGACGGTAAGCTTTTTTACGTTGAGGTGAAATTTCCCTATCTCGCGATGGAGGACGTGCAGAAGAAAATCACGGACGCGTACGGGACATACACGGACAAGAACCTGGTAAAGGACCAGGGCGCACTCGCGTGGAAGGGGGATTCGACAATCATCATCATGTGGGTCGACCGGTATGAAAACAAACCGTACTGCCGCAAGATCACCTACATTGACAGCAAGATCACCAAGGAGCTCAGCGACTACCGGACCCGCGTCTTCAAGAACGCGGAGCTTGCCATACTCAAGAAAATGAGCATGTAGCGCGCGCCGGCACTGCAGCCCCCCCGATTTACTTGTGAGAGATGAACACCGGGATGACGTTGATGCCGTCATCGAGTGAATCGAGGGCCTTGCCAATGACGGTCCCGATTTTATCAAAGGAATCTATTGTGCCGGACATGCCGCAGCCCGGCGTTTCGGCAGTCACGATCAGATCGCCGGGGCGAACCGGCTTTTTCCGCGCGTCAATTCTGCAGAAAGCCGTTCCCGTCAGCGCCACGGGATAGACCTTTTTTTCTTTCCCGCAGTTGTTGATGATGATGGTGGGGTTGCCGGAAACGACCCCGATCACGCCCGGATGGTATTCCTGCCGCGCGCGCGACAGCACCGATTTGCCGGCCTCGCTCACGACGAGAAGGTCTCCCGGCGACACATATTCGGCGTCATCCACTTCGAAAATCTCGACCATGTTCGCCGGGAAGGCGCTCCGGTCGCTATCCTGTTTGTTGAAGATATGCATCCTGCCGTGGAATTCCGATGTCCCGCTTACGTACAGGGCATCGCCGTTTCCGGTCATGCCGACAGTGCCGTCATAGCGCTTTACATTCCCGAAGCCGTCCGCGACCAGGGAAAAATCATGCTCGCTCGAGAATACGCCGCCGGCGCCGAAACGTGACAGCCCGAGAACGCCGCACCCCTTGTCGTCGTCCCCGGTGCCGCCGGAGGACTGGCCCCGGACGCCGACATGTCCGCCATGACCCATAACGCCGTAAGAGCCGGAGTTTTTTTCCGATGAAGCGCCGGCGATGCCGGCAACGCCGATCGAACCCGGGTCCGGCGATACGTTCTTCGCATGAATGATGGCCGATCCGTCGGAAGGCGGCGTGATCTCGGATACTGTTTCATGCTTGCTGCCGTGAATGGCGAGGGTGCCCGAGTGGCCGCTGAAATCATGGATACGGCCCGCGTAATCATGCTCGTGGGGGAGAGGGGGACGCGCGTCGGCCAGCCGCTCATCGGTTGACTGGACCGCATATCCCGGCCTCGACTCGCCGTTTTTCGCAAGCGTTATTATCCCCGGATCCTTTTCCGTCGCCGGCTTGAGGCGCCGGTCATTACCCTGGACAGCGACGTTCGGTGCGTCCTCGCCATTTTCGGCGAGCTCGACTATTCCTTTTGCCGTCGTGGTTGCGTCCTTGAGGCGTTTATCATTTCCCTGTACAACAACGCCGGCCTTATTCTCGCCATCTTCGGCGAGTTCGACTATTCCTTTTGACGTAGTGGATGCATCCTTGAGCCGCCTGTCGTTTCCCTGGACTGCAACGCCAGCCTTGTTTTCGCCGTCTTCCGCCAGCTCAACGATACCCTTTGCCGTAGTGGATGCGTCCTTGAGCCGCCTGTCGTTTCCCTGTACCACGACCCCGGGTTTATTCTCGCCGTCATCGGCCAGTTCAACGATACCCTTTATCGTAGTGGTTGCGTCCTTGAGCCGCTTGTCATTGCCCTGTACCGCAACCCCGGGTTTATTCTCGCCGTCATCGGCCAGTTCAACGATACCCTTTGCCGTAGTGGTTGCGTCCTTGAGCCGCCTGTCATTTCCCTGGACAACGACACCGGCCTTGTTTTCGCCGTCTTCCGCCAGCTCAACGATGCCTTTCGCTGCGATCGTCGCGTCCTTGAGCCGCCTGTCGTTTCCCTGTACCACGACCCCGGGTTTATCTTCGCCGTCATCGGCCAGTTCAACGATACCCTTTGCCGAGGTGGTTGCGTCCTTGAGCCTCCTGTCGCTGCCCTGTACTGCAACACCGGCCCTTTCTTCACCGTCATCGGCCAGTTCAACGATACCCTTTGCCGTGGTGGTTGCGTCCTTGAGGCGCCTGTCGTTCCCCTGTACAGCGACGCCGGCACCGGCTTCGCCGTCCTCGGCCAGCTCGATGATTCCCGGGTATTCAGACGTCGCATTGCGAAGGCGCCTGTCATTGGCCTGCACGACAGTCCCCTGTGCAACTGAACCATCACCGGCAAGCTTGCATATGCCGAACGATTCCACGGTCGCCTTGTGCAGGCGCTTGTCGTTTCCGGTGACTGCCGCGTTGTCCTTGTACATGCCGTCCGGGCAGAGCTTGACTATGCCGAAATTGCCGCTCGTTGCCTCCTGGAGCCTGGAATCATTTCCCTGGACGACCGAGCCTGCCTTTGTCTCCCGGTTGTGGGCCAGCCTGACCGTGCCGTACTTCAGGTCGGTCGCCGGCTTCAGGCGTGAGTCGGATGACTGGACTGCCAGGCCCTGTGAGTGATCGCCGTCCTCTGCGAGCTGGACAATGCCCTTGAATATGGTTGTCGCGTCGCGGAGCCGCCGGTCGTTTGCCTGGACCGCGGTACCGGGCGCGTCGTCGCCGTCCTTTGCAAAGCGCACGATCCCCGCCTGGAATATGGATGAGTAGGGGGTAAGATCGCCGATGTTATGGGTGTGGAATGGATTGAAGGCCGCGGCCGAGATCTCCAGCTGGGTGAGCTGGATGCCATATTTGCCTTCCGGGTATTTTGTCCCCTTCGCCTCGATGCGAATATATCGCGCGGGAGTGATGTCGGTGTTCCAGAAGTATTTCTTGTTTACCTGCGCCTTGAAGTTTTTCTCTTCCAGGAGCGGCATCCAGACATTGTTGTCCGAGCTTGTCTCTATGAAGATGTTTTCCGGGAAACCCCGTGCGGCGGAGCCGAGAATGATCCTGTTGACGTGAAAAATTTTGCCGAGGTCTATGGAAATTGTCTCCTTGACCGCATGGGACTTTGGCTCCGATTCCCAGTATGATTCAGGACTGCCCGCGAGAAGGCACTCGGCACCGTGGTCTGTGGACGCCGCGCTGCTCGCTTTTATCTCGGCGATGCCGGCGATACCGGCGCGAATGCGCCCAATCTCAGAATAATATTTTCCATCCTGCTGATGGCTGGAGATGATAAGAATCTTGAGGTAGCGCACCAGCGTGAGCGGGATGTCAAGCCGGTACGGTGCGTCGTCAAGCTCCAGCTTTTTCTCGGTGTGGATGACCATCCAGCTGGAGTTGTCCAGGCTTCCCTCGAAACGGAAGTCGTGCGGGAAGTTCCTGGCGCCGCCGGGTGATGCGGTCATCTCGATAAAATCTATGGTGACGGCGCTCTGGAAATCCAGGATGATATACTCCTGGATGTTCTCGTCGCTTTTCCGGCTTGACCAGTGCCCTTTATCGCGCTGAACGTTAAACACCGAGTAGGATTCGTGCTGCTCGCTCGATACCGCGTGAATCTTGTATTCATATTCCCGCTTGTGGCTGATATTAATGTATTCCATTTTGTTACCCGAGTCCTGGATTTTCAATTCCGGCGCCTTACCGGCCGTCTCCTGCCGGAGTGGCGCGGCGGTGACCGGTCAACAGCCGTACAATTGTGGGCCGCCCCATCGTAAAATAATTATAAATCAGCACCTTTTTCAGCATGTCAAATATTTTATTGTTCCGGGCCGGGAAGATCAGTCAGGGTCATTGTACCCGCAGCCCTCGTAAGGTGAAAGCGGTTCGTCCCGATCCAGGTGCTTGACGTCCTCGTAATAGGGGAAGTCGCGGCACATCCTGGGCCGCCACGGATGTATGGAACAGGTGGGCACGCCGTTTTCATCGGTGGTATAATGCTTGCACTGATAATGGTACGGGAGGTCTTCCTCGGGATTTTCATGTTTGAATACCAGCATGTGGAATATCATGTATATTTCTGAAAAATTCGGGTCGACTTTCGATGATTTTTTCCAGAATTCATAGGCTGTTCTGAGCAAATCCGGAGATTCGGCCAGTCGGACATCCTGACAGCAGTATCCTCTTCGTTTACAGTGGCCCATGGCTGCGTTTCCGTCCTTTTAAGGAATGATCAAGTCTGTTAATGCTTGACAAAATATGCAATAAAAATAATTTAAAATACACATGCTGCATTTCTTATTTAAGTAATTTCTCCGACCCCTGCATCTTCTGCATCGGGAGGAAAAAAAACAAAAAAAGAAACGCTGCGTGTCTATTTTTTACCCAGAGTTATGTATCTTCTTGCTGACAGTACGGTCTATACTTTCATCGATGTTTTGAATAATCTGGTCTGAGGAGTGTCATTACCAATGGACGGCTTTTCCGCTGAAGAATTATTTACAAAAGAAAATGGCTGGGCATACAACGATTTCATTATCCTGCCCGGTTATATTGACTTTTCGCCGGATGATGTCACTCTGGAATCCAATCTTACCCGGAACATACGCATCAAGAACCCCCTGGTTTCGAGTCCCATGGACACCGTCACTGAATCGAGGATGGCCATCGGGCTGGCGATGCTTGGCGGCATAGGGATCATCCATTACAATAACACCATAGAGGAGCAGGCCGAGCACGTACGCAAGGTGAAGCGGTTCGAGAACGGCTTTATCAACGACCCTATCGTGCTTTCGCCGGGCAATACCCTGAGCGACATAGACCGGATCAAGGAGCGGTACGGCTTCTCGGGCATACCCATCACCGAGAACGGGAAGCTCAATTCACTGCTCCTGGGCATCGTTACCAACCGTGATGTTGATTTCGAAACCGACCGGACAAAGAAGCTGTCAGAGGTAATGACAACCGACCTTGTCACGGCAAAGAAAGGGATATCCCTCTCGGAGGCGAACCAGATACTCAAGAACTCCAAGAAGGGCAAGCTGCCCATCGTTGACGGCCAGGGCAGGCTCGTTGCGCTGATGTCGAGAAAAGACCTCTTGAAAAACAGGGAATATCCCCTGGCGTCTAAAGACCCGCGGAAGCAGCTCATGGTGGGCGCGGCCATCTCCACCCGCGAAGAATCAAGAGAGCGTCTGGAGGCGCTTGCACAGGCCGGGGTCGATGTCATTGTGATCGATGCCGCACAGGGTAACTCGATCTACCAGGTCGAGATGATCGCCTACATAAAGAAGAAATATCCGGACATACAGGTGATCGGCGGCAATGTCGTGACCGAGGAGCAGGGCGCCACGATCATCAAGGCAGGCGCCGACGCGCTGAGGATCGGCATGGGCCCGGGCTCCATCTGTACCACGCAGATGACCATGGCGGTCGGAAGGGCACAGGCCACGGCAGTGTACCGGACAGCACGGTATGCGCGTAAGCAACATGTGCCTATCATCGCCGACGGCGGAATAGCGAACATCGGCCACATCGCCAAGGCGCTCGCCCTCGGGGCGTCGGCCGTCATGATGGGCTCGATGTTCGCCGGCACCAGCGAGGCGCCGGGCGAATACTTCTACGAGAACGGCGTGCGCCTGAAGAAATACCGCGGCATGGCCTCACAGGAGGCGCTCGAGGCGGGAGGAGCCAAGCGCTATTTCGCCGAAGACACCAAGATCAAGGTCGTGCAGGGCGTTTCCGGCGCCGTGGTTGACAAAGGCTCCCTCAACGAGTTCGTGCCCTACCTGATCCAGGGCCTGAAGCATTCCTTCCAGGACATGGGTACCCAGGACATGAAATCGCTGCACGACAAGCTCTACGATGGCACCCTCCGTTTTGAGCTGAGGTCGCTGTCCGCCCAGCTTGAGGGCGGCGTGCACGACATGTACTCCTACAAGGAGCCGAAATATATCTAGTTGATCTCTGGATAATCTCTCGCAGAGGCGCGGAGACGCGGAGTTTTTCTAGTTTGGTTCGTCAAGCCTGACAGGACAATCGTGGATGACATAAAATTCATTAGAGAATTTTAATGATTATTTTCTTTGCGCCTCAGCGTCTCTGCGAGAACATTCTTTTTTAGCCCTATTCTAGAGGAAAATAATCTGACCGTGACCGACTTCAGTGTACTTGTAAAGAAGAACCGCAGTTACCGCCGGTTCCACCAGGACCACCCGGTCACACTCGGACAACTCCGGGACCTGGTCGGCCTTGCACGGCTGACACCCTCCGCGGCAAACCGCCAGCCCCTTCGCTATATACTCTCGGCCAGCCCGGAAAAAAATGCCCTCGTTTTCCGGTACCTGGCCTGGGCGGCCTATCTGCCCGATTGGAGCGGACCCGAGGAAGGAGAACGGCCGGCAGCCTATATCATCATACTCAACGATACCACGATCAGCAAATCGGTGGATTGCGACCATGGAATCGTTGCACAGACTATCCTTCTTGGCGCCGTGTCAAGGGGTCTTGGCGGGTGCATGATCGGGGCGATGGAAAAAGAGGGACTGCGCGCTGAACTCGGCATACCCCTGCACTACGATATCCTCCTTGTCGTGGCTCTCGGAAAACCGAAGGAGAAGGTAATCATAGAAGATATCGGGGAGTCGGCAGATATCCGCTACTGGCGCGACGGGAAGGGGGCTCATCATGTGCCGAAACGACCGCTGGACGAGCTGATTCTCGACCTCTGATAAAGCGATGTACCGCGTTACTATCAGATTTTATGAAGAGCTGAACGATTTTCTTGAACCATCCCGCCGCAAGCGTGATATAGACGCCGTCTTCCCGGAGCGACGGTCGGTCAAAGACCTGGTCGAGTCGTTCGGCGTGCCACACGTGGAAGTCGATCTCATCCTGATAAACGGCGAGTCGGTCGATTTTTCCCGCATTGTCGCTGACGGTGACCGTATCAGCGTATACCCGGTATTCGAATCGATCGACATCGGGCCGGTGACGCGGCTCAGGCCGGAACCGCTCCGGGAGCCGCGTTTCGTCCTTGATGTTCATCTCCGGAAGCTGGCGCGGCGCCTGCGTCTTCTCGGGTTTGATGTCGATTTCAGCCCGGATCGCGACGACGCGGCGCTGGCGGATATCGCCGAGGCGGAGGAGCGGATACTGCTGAGCCGCGACCGCCAGCTCATGATGCGGAGAAAAGTCGCGCGCGGGCTCTATATACGAAACACGGATCCGGAAAAACAGGTCGCGGAAGTGCTGGACCGGCTCGATCTCCGCGGCCGGTGCAGGCCCTTCACCCGGTGCATCGAGTGCAACGAGATGATTGAGTCCCTTGACCCGGACGTGCCGGGAGGAGCTGAAGCCGCGGGGATCCCGCCGGGCGTGCGCGCATGGTGCCGCGAGTATTACCGTTGCCGCGGCTGCGGAAGGATATACTGGAAAGGAAGCCATTACGGGAAACTGGTAAAAACCGTTGAAAAATTTTTACCCGGCCCGAGATTCAGTTGACTCTTGATAATAAAAACGGTACATGCGTTCTCCTGGGACAACAATGGACGATACTAATTTCATGCAAGCGGCGCTCGCGCTTGCCCGCGAAGCAGCGGCGCGCGGCGAAATCCCGGTGGGCGCTGTCATCGTGAAGGACGGCGCGGTAATTTCGTCCGCCCGTAACGACAACCGGGAGACGGGCAATCCGGTACGTCACGCCGAAATCATCGCGATCGAGAAGGCATGCGGCGCGATCGGCAACGAGCGTCTTACGGGCTGCGACCTGTACGTGACCAAGGAGCCGTGCGCCATGTGCGCCGGTGCGATCGTGCACGCGCGCATCAGGAGGCTGGTTGTCGGCGCGCGCGACACCCGGTACGGGGCCTGCGGCACGGTGCTGTCCGTGTGCGGCAACCGCTCCCTTAACCATGTGCCGGAATTGGAGTTTGGCCTCTTGGGGGAGGAGGCTGCGGCACTCCTGAAGGAGTTTTTCCTCGACAGGAGGAGTACCCGGTAACCGGCACGGAAACCGGCGGCGGGTCGTTTCCGGCGGAGGCGACGCGCGGGAGTATTGAATAATTCAGCTGGAGGACAGTATGCCTGATTCTACGACAAGGCCGATTGTTGCGACGATATTCGGAGTGCTCGACATCGTTTTCGGAGTGCTTGGCATTTCGAGCCTGCACGCTTTTAGTCTGAGCCTTTCATTCGGTTTATTCATCAACATCGCGCTTGTCATCGTATCCCTGCTGGCCGTGGTTGCCGGCGTTTTCCTTTTTAAGGACAGGCCGGTAGCACTTAAGCTTAACCTGCATTTCTCATGCGCATCAATAGGAATGGCCGTGATATGGCTCGCGTATGGATTGATCACCGGCGGCCTGGGCGGCTTGATGAACGGAATCCTGCCGATTGCGATAAATATATTATTTCCAGTCCTGGTGATGGTAATTCTTCTGAAAGACGCGGCGGTAAAGAAATTCTATCGATCAACCTGATCAGGGGAAGGTTACCGGTATCGGGGAAATCTGAATAAATCATTGATGTCATAATCTACCGGGACCGGTAGTTTATGACAGATGCATGTTAAATAAATCCTCCGCAGCTCATCAGCCGTATGATACCGAACAGGACGGCTATTGAAGAAAGAATGAGCCCGGCTGTTGCAATGTTCTTTGTTTTCTCGTTTTTTTGAGACAGATCAATTCCTGACAGTATAATTCCGATGCAGCCGAAAGGGATATTGACCCAGTTTGCCCAGCCTAAAAAAGGAACACAACCAATCATACCGCCGAATATTGCAAGAATGCCGATAATCAGTCCCGCTGTTGCCATGATTGTTCACCGCCAGTAATTGTTGTTGTCGGCATAAAATTGAAAAGGGGCTTGAAGCCCCTTTTCAATTTGTGCGTAATTATTTATTTAACTCCCCATAAATATACGAGAGAGCAGCAAACATAACGCTGAAGAATGCGGCATAACCTGCGATATAGCAGGGCACCAGCAGAATTGCGCCGAATTTACCGAGCTTTGCAAAGATAAAGGATAGTATGCCCAGGATGACGGCCAGCGCCACCACAACGCAAATACCGATCACGAGCATGCCGAAAAATATTGTCCATTTTTTCCCATAGGTCATCGTGTTGCTTTTATTAATGGCTTCAATGGGATTTATTTCCTTATCAACAACAAGAAGGGGTGCAAGCATCCAGGCGATGCTTATTACATACCCGGGTATGATGAAAAACATGAACCCTGCAAATGTTCCCATGAAGATCAGTCCGGTAACAAGAAAAAATTCGCCCATGCGCTTGCGATAAACCGGGTCGAATATCTCTGTCATGGAAATTGTTTCACCGCGGGACATTTTAGCCACAACACCTGCCATGAGGCCAATCGTGGTGCCAACATTAAGGTATGGAATCCAGATTGTCAGAATCCATAATATGGTATTCACTAAAACAGGTATTAAATTCTTCATGCCGCGCTGGAAACTATTTGTCAAAATCCCGCCAACAGTTAACGTATTCATTAGAAATCCTCCTTGTTTTATTGAATTGGTCAGAAAATCAATGTTGGATAAATATACTGGAACCCCCTTGAAATCATTATTACCCTCTTTACTGGTTAATTAATCAAGCAAAATATTATTACAATAATATTTAATTCTCTAGATTTATTTCTGCGATATCAAATCGTCGGTTCAATTATGAATGAATATTTTTCATGAATGCATTTTTATAATTCGGATTAATATGACAGAGGTTAAAATGTAAAATATGTTCACCGGCCAATCAATTGATCATTACGGTTGTAACTATACCAGCGCACGATAGGGTTGAGAATAACGATGGGGCACGGTTGTGTCAATTATACTGGTCGCATTCTTGATGCATTGCTCCCGGTCCTCATGAAAGAAAAGTATTCAGATGAATATCATTAATTTCTTGATTTTAATTGATATCCATCAGCATAATGTGCATTAATCTTGCTTCAGATTATATTGAACATTGTGAGGTGGCTCATGTCAGACACTCCGAAACCCTTGGTTCTGACTCTCCTTGCCACGCTGGCGATAATTACCGGCGTGTTTTCGGTCATACAAGGCGGTCTGATGATTGCCGGAGGCATAAACCAGCTCCTGTCCGGGGTCGGTGGCGTGTTTCTGGTAATATTCGGCATACTGATATTCGCGGTCGGCGTTCTGGCCCTCATGAGCGGTATCATGGTGCTAAAGGGCGCGGCCGGGGGTATTGAATGGCTGAAGAGGTTCGCGGCAGGGCTCGCCCTGTATAACGTGCTCTGGGTAATCTATGCGAGCGTAACCGGCGAAAAGGTAAGCTGGCTGCTCGTGATCATGCAGCTCGGCATTGCCGGTGCGACACTGGCCCTGCTCAAAACAAATGAAGAAATAAAAAAATACCTTGAATCAGAGTGACCACTCGGAGGCATTATGGCCGTCGCTTCGCTTGTGCTTGGAATATTATCAATCCTCTTCGTGTTTACAGGGCCGTTCAGCTTTATCGGAATCATTCTTGGAATCATAGGGATCGTCACGGGTGTGCTTGCCCGCAGGGAAGCACCGGAGAACACCCTTTCAACGGGAGGCCTGGTGACCTCGATAATCGGCTGCGCCCTGTCACTCCTCCTCAACATCGCCTGCATCGCCTGTATCACCGGAAGCAAGAGTATATTTGATCAGGCCGCAAAAGATCCGCAGGTGCAGAAGTCATTTGATGATTTTACCAAGAAGCTCAAACAGCTGGAGCAGGAGGCAAACAAAGAAGCCCAGAAAGAGGCTCTGAAGAAGAAGACGTTTTAAGCAGATTATTTATCGGATCGGAACTGAATGCTGTAAACATAAAGCCTGAACTTTCAGGGGGCTAATTATTCAACGCAGAGGTTGCAGAGAACGCTGAGAGAAGAAAGGCTGGCCTGCAGAATAAGTTTGATGACCATCATTAAACCATACCATGTAAATAGTTTGTTTATTCGTACAGTATCCTCCTGAATATTGGCCCTACGCGTTCTCTCTGTTCTCTGCGTTAATATTATTTAATCATGCACCCAATACTCATCACATTCAACCTGCTCGGAAAAGACGTCCTGCTGGGAACATACGGCCTTTTCATGGTTGCCGGGTTCGGGGCGGCCGCGCTAATCTCGATCCGCCGCGCGCGTCGATACGGTTACCGCCCCGGCGATTTCTTCAATTATCTCGCCCTGGTCGGCGCCGGAGCGGTGGGAGGGGCCCTTCTCGCCGGTTTTCTGCTGTTCCTGCCGGAACGGATCGATCACCGTTACGCGGATTTTCCGCCCGTGTTTGTAAGCTGGGGCGGCATACTGGGAGGGATCGCGGCCCTGGCGCTTGCGGCCTCACGATGGAAAAAAAGCTTTCTCGGACTGGCGGACATTATCGCTCCGGGTTATCTTGTGGGCCTCGGCATCGGCAGGATCGGCTGCTTTTTTGCCGGGTGCTGTTACGGTGTGCATACGGCAACCTGTGTGGGTGTGGTTTTCCTGGACCCGGCAGCTCCGGCGGCAGCCATGCGGCAGCCCCTTGTGCCGACCCAGCTCATCTCAGCCCTTATTCTCGCAGGCGCCGGGACTGCTCTCCTTTTCGGCCGGTTCCGGAAGATGAATACCGGTTTCCTGTTTTCGTTGTCGGCGATCGTGTATTCGGTATCGCGGTTCACGATCGAG
>ERZ795059.1277-NODE-1277-length-28584-cov-17.009955_pt1 | contig 28584 bp, 24 predicted proteins | sample MGYA00375143_ERZ795059 | MGnify/ENA primary metagenome ERZ795059 (study PRJEB30188, sample SAMN05720168) | activated sludge metagenome | isolation source: Anaerobic digester | place: USA | collected 2015-01-07 ... | reverse complement strand
CCTTCATAAACTATATTAATAGTTTAATTAATAATAATAAATATGTCAAGAAAAAAAAGAAGTGGAGTAACCCTTCGGACTAAATCCTTGGATGTGCCACTTCATGGTTGTATTAATAGTTTATCAATAATAATAAATATGTCAAGAAAAATAGTTATATATTTAATATTAATATTTATATTGGTTTTAAGAGCATATTTTTCTATACCTAATTGTAAGAATGTAAACAATATTTGTTATTATTCTAGTTATAAGACATTAAATATTAGAGGTATTGTTGATAGTCAGATAGATAGCAATAATTTTAATCTAAAAGTATTTAGTATAAATGATAAAAAAGTTAATGGGAATATTAGTGTAAACTATTATGGCAAAAAGAATGTTAATTTTTATGATAAAATAGATTTTTTATGTTCTGTTAAAAACATTGATGGGAGCTATAAACAATACTTAGAGAACAAAAACATATATTTAGTATGTAATATGAAAGATTTTAACATTATAAATATTGATGAAGGATTATTTTTAAAAATAAAGTATAAAATATTTAATTTTGCTTATTATGTTAAAGATAAAATTATTGAAAGAATTGATTATGTTTTTGATGAAAAATATTCTGGATTCTTATCTAGTTTTTTACTAGGAGATAAAAGATTCTTGCCAAAAAGAATTGAAAATTTAATGGTAGATAAAGGTATATCTCATATAATATCTATATCTGGATTTAATATAAACATAATTGTAGCTTTTATTTATTTTTTATTCATTAACATTGGCGTGAATAGAAAAATTGTGTTTTATATTATATCTCCAATATTATTTTTGTTTTCTATTATGACAGGGCTTAATCCACCTGTATTAAGAGCATCTATTATGATGTTTTGTATATTATTTATGCAACAAATTGGTAGACCCTATAATACAATTAAAATATTGCTTTTTGTTTGCTATATAATGCTTTTATATAATCCTAAATATATTCTTGATGTATCATTTTTATTATCATTTTTATCAACGTTTGCAATTATATTTATAAAACCTAAAGTTGAAAAGAAAATACCTGATAATATTGCTAAATATCTTGAAAATATAATATCAACTTTTTGTATATTTTTTATTACCTCTCCTATTGTGTTTATATTTTTTAATAAATTAAATTTTATGTCTATATTGTATAATATTGCGATATTACCATTTATATCATATTTATATTTATTTTCTTTTCTTTCTTTAATATTTAAACCATTAGCATTTATACCTTGCTGTATTCTTGATTATATATATTTATTGATTTGTTAAAATATTTTATACATTATATAATATAGATATAAATATTAAGAAAATAGTAATGAAAAGGTCTGTATATTTAGTATTGTTTTTAACAATGCTGTTTAGTTTTTGTAAAACAGCATTTGCTTATATTCCAAATGATCCATATATATCAAAACAATGGTATTTAGATGCAGCAGATGTTTACAAGGCATGGGATATAACAAAAGGATCTAGTGATATAATTGTTGCTGTCATAGATTCTGGAGTAGATTACAATCATATAGATTTAAAAGATAATATATGGGTGAATAAGAAAGAAATACCTGATAATGGCATTGATGATGATTTTAATGGCTATATTGATGATGTTCATGGATGGGACTTTGTTAACAATGATAATGATCCAAAACCTGATATTGATGTTAGTTGTTTAGCTGAAAAAAAATGCTCTTTAGAAGGAGTAAATCATGGGACTGTTATATCTGGTATAATAGCAGGTATACAAGATAATAATGAAGGAATATCTGGCATAGCTCCAAAAGTTAAAATTATGCCACTTAAAGTATTAGATCCAAATGGTGGAGGGAATATAGAAGATGTTATTTCTGCTATACGTTATGCTCAAAATAATGGGGCATCAATAATTAATATGAGTTTTGTTGGGTCTATTGATAGCCCTGAATTAAGAAAAGTAATGAGCGATGCAGCAAAAAATAATATTATATTTACTGTTGCTGCTGGAAATAATATTGATGGTGGTTATAACCTAAACATTATTCCTATGTATCCTGTTTGTTCTAGTTTTGATGATATGGTTAAAATTGGTGTTAGCTCAATAGATAAAAATGATATAAGGCCATCTTTTGCTAATTTTGGATCTAATTGTATAGATTTTTCAGCTCCTGGAACATCTATATTTAGCACAACTGTTTATAAAGGAGAGCATTCAAGTTTTAATAGTTATTATAATGGATATTGGTCTGGGACTAGTGTTTCAGCTCCTATTGTTGCTGGTGCTATTGCATTGATAAAATCAATAAATAATAATTTAACTAACCAGGAAGTTTATAATATTTTATTTGATAATTCAGAGAGTTTATCTGATCCAAACTCAGGTAGGAAGATTGATATTTATAAAAGTGTAAAATATGCAGCAGATAATTATAGTGCTAACTATAGCAATGAAAATTATGAAATAATTGCAAGTGCTGGAATAGGTAATGATCCAAATGTTAATGTTATAGAAAGTAATGGAGATATAAAAAACAGTTTTCTTGCATATCCAGCAACATTTAAGGGAGGTGTTAATGCCATAGTAGCTGATATTAATGGAGATTTTAATAATGAGATAGTGGTAAGTCCTTTAAGCTCTTTTGATTCATCTATAAAAATCTTTGATAGCAATAGTAAGCTTATAAAACAATTTCTTGCATATCCAGCAACATTTAAGGGAGGTGTTAATATATCATCTATTGATATAAATGCTGATGGGGAATATGAAATAATTACTGCTCCAAATAAGGGTTATAGTCCACAAGTAAAGATATTTGATAAAAATGGTAATCAAAAAGTTAGCTTTCTTGCATATTCACCAATGTTTAAAGGCGGTGTTAATGTTGCTACATGTAATTTAAATGGAGATTCTAATTATAGTATTGTTACATCTCCTGTTAGCTCTGGAGGATCTCATATTAGGATATTTAGTAAAGATGGAAAATTAGAAAAAGAATTTTTTGCTTATAGTAAAAATATAATTAGTGGATATCCTATATTTTGTGCTGATACAAATAATGATAATAAAGATGAAATTATTATTCTTAATAATAGAACTAAAAATCTTTCTTTAGATATATTTAATGGAATTGGTAATAAAATTAAAACTATTACTCTTAGTGAGAAATCTAGTAAATTAAAAAATTATAGTCTTATGTTTATAAAAAATATTGAAGAATATAAACAAAAAATAATATTAAATACTAAAGGGCAGAATAGCTCAATAGTTGAGATATTTGATACAAAAGGTAATATATTAAGTAATTTTAATATTGCTATTAAATAAAAAATAATTTTAATAATATGGCGAATAATGCAAAAAATGTCTTAGTAACAGGAGGTGCTGGATTTATAGGCTCTAATTTATGTGATGAACTTGTGAAAAGAGGAAATAATGTTTTATGTATTGATAATTTTTCAACTGGGAGTCAAAAAAATATTGATCATCTTTTACAGTCAACGAATTTTGAGTTTATAAATCATGATTTAACTCAACCTATAAATCTTGAAGAATATAGGGAGGCGCAAAAATTTAAAACAGAATTTTATGGTATATCTGAAATATATCATTTAGCATGTCCTGTTGCTTCTACTCAATTTGAAAAATACTCTCTTGCAACTCTACTTGCTAATTCTCATGCTACAAAAAATGTTTTAGATATTGCTTTAAAATATAATTCAAAAGTATTTTTTGCCTCATCTTCATCTGTTTATGGAGAATCTTATGATAATAATTTTTTTGTAGATGAAAAATATCAAGGTATTGTTAGCAACTTATCAGAAAGAGGTATATATGATGAAGGTAAGAGATTTGCTGAGTCAATGTGCTATACATATAATAAAGTAAACAATTTAGATGTAAAAATAGGGAGAATCTTTTCTACATTTGGCCCAAGAATGCAAATAAATAGCGGAGTATTTATGGCTGATGCAATAATATCTGCTTTAAATAATGAAAAAATAATTACAAACTACAAAGAAAACGATGTTGGATCTTTTTGCTATGTAAAAGATACTATTGAATGTATACTTTTGATTATGGAGACAGGTAAGTTTGGACCATATAATATAGGGAATCCAGAAGCAATTAAAATTGCACAGATAGTTAATATTATTAAAAAGATTATTAGCTCTAATTCTGAGATAGAATATAATCCTAATGCGAAAAATAGGCTTATACCTAATATAGGTCTTGTAAAAGAAAAGTTTGGATGGTTTCCATTAACTCTATTAGAAGATGCATTAAGAGATACAATAGATTATATGAAAGCTGCTAAAAATAGTTTTAATGCAGGGGATTTTTTTAAAGAAGATAAAAGCTATGAGGCTAAATTAAAAGAATCTACTGAATCAATTGAAAAGAATAAAGGTGAATCAAATATTTTTAGAATGATATTTAAAGGGTAAAACAAATAATGTTTGGGATAAACATATTACAAAATCCTGAAATACAGAATATAAACTTCAATAATCCTACCTGGGATATGTTTATTTTGTTATTGTTTATAACTATTGCATTTTTTTATGGGATATTTATTGGTAGAGATAAAATATTGCATTTATTATTAAGCTCTGTATTTGCATTTTTGATTGTAAAAATAGATCCATTTTTATCATATGTTAAAGGATTAAAAGAAAGTGAAATATCAGTTATAAATATGTTTTTATTTTTGTTTCTTACTATATTTTTTTATATTATGTTAATAAAAAGATCTATATTATCAAATATAGATAGTTGTGCTCCTAGATTTTTCCATGTTTTTGTTTTTAGCTTTTTACACTCTGGGCTAATGATAAGTCTAAGTTTAAATTTATTGGATGATAAGACTTTATCTAATTTTGGTCCTTTAATACACAATATTTTTATAAATAATATTGCTCTGTTCTTGTGGATTTTTTGTTCTATATTAGCCATAATTTTTATAAAAGGTAATAAAGAATAATAAATCATTGACTTTTTTTCAACTAAGTGTTATTTTAGTTATTAAATAAATTGCTTTTTAATAACAAAATAATGGAAAATAACACAAGTAAAGAAATAAAGATCAATGAAAAAAGGAATGATCTAGATTATCTAATGGATAATATTTTTTCTGATTTACCAAAGAATGAACAAGATATTATAAAAAAAAGATTTGGTATAACTGACAGAAAGCATACTCTAGAAGAAATAGGGCAAGAATATGGCGTTACAAGAGAAAGAATTAGACAAATAGAAAATGCTGTTATAAAGAAGATTATTACTATTAACAAAAAGAATGAAACATTAATAAAGCTGAAAAATAGTATTATTGAGTTTGTTAAAGAATATGGTGGATTTGCAGAAGAATGTTTTCTAATTGATAAATATTTTGAAAGTTTAAATGAGAATGAAAAGAAATTCGTTGAGTTTTTATTATCTAAAATATTTGCTGATGAATTAGTCCAATATAAAACAAAAAATAATAAAATATATTATAGATTAAAAGAAGTAACAACTGAATCTTTAGATAAGGTATTAAATGAAGTTAATAAAGTTTTAGAAGATATAAAAGAACCATTACAATTTGATGATATATTTGAGAGATTAAAGATGAGCGGTGTTGTTGATGATGTTTCTAGAAAATTACAAGCCTTTGTTAGTGAATCAAGAGAAGATACTCAAGAATTCTTTAGAAAAGTATTAGAATCATATTTAAATGTTTCTGATACAATTAAGAAAAATGTTGTTGGCTTGTGGGGTATAGGAGAATGGAAAACAATATCTCCAAAAAGAGTTACTGATAAAATATATATAGTGTTAAAAAAAGCTGGTAAACCTTTACATTTTAAAGAAATTACAAGATTAATAAATGAAAGTAAGTTTGATAAAAAACCTGCAAGAGATGTTACAATTCATAATGAGCTTATATTAGATGATAGATATGTATTAGTTGGGAGAGGTATATATGCATTAAAAGAGTGGGGTTATAAAAGAGGGAATGTTGGAGATATAATATATGAAATATTAAGCAGAGGTAAACCTTTAACTAAAAAAGAAATATTTGATGAAGTATCAAAGCAAAAAATTGTAAAAGAATCTACAATATATTTAGCATTAACTAATGATAAAAGGTTTAGAAAAACCAGTGATAATAAATATGAGTTAGCAAAATAACACTTCTTATTTTCTCTATATATTGATATAATATCTATATATTTATATTATTCAAAAAGCGTTTTTATGAATGAATTTGTTGTTTTTTTAGATTCAATTTTTGCCGGAATATCTAATTTTTTTGGTAGTTTTAATTATTTAGAGTTTTTAAATTATTTAGATAAGCCATTTTATGTTTTATTCTGGGTATTTTTTAAAAATGGTGGTTTTTTATTATATTGCGGAGTTCTAATGTGGTGTATTTTTAAATATTATCAGAATGCAATTAATGGTAAATATGCTAGTAAATCTAAAAAAGTATACTTATCTATAAATATACCAAAAAATAATGAGCAGACTCCTAAGAGCTTAGAGGCTTTATTTATACAAATTGCATCAACTAATTCTAGTCCAAATTTTAAAGAAAAATATTTTGAAGGTAAATCATCTAATGAGACATTTTCTTTTGAAATAGTAAGTTTGGGTGGATATATACAATTTATAGTAGGAACACCATCTCAATTTAGAGATTTAATAGAGTCTTCTATATTTGCACAATATCCTGATGCTGAAATTATAGAAGTTCCTGATTATACTGTAAATTTTCCACAAAAATATCCTAATGAAGAATATAACTTATGGGGGACTGAACTAAAAATAACAAGCGAGGCTAAGGATAATCCTGATATTTTACCAATAAGAACTTATAATGATTTTATTGATTTAAATGCTGAAGAAAATAATTTTAAAGATCCACTTGCTGCTATTCTTGAATTTATGAGTAAAGTTAATAGAGATGAAAATGTGTGTATTCAAATACTTGTTAGAGCTTTACCTCCATCAACTAAAATAGACCCTTGGAAAGAAGCAGCTAGAAAACAAATAAAAAAGATTGTCGGTATTGAAGATAAAGAAGAAAAGAAAGAAAGCGGGGCGGCAAAACTATTTAAACCTTTTATTACAATATTTAAAGATATTATATCTATGATAATATATAATGATTTAGCTAAAGATCCTGAGGCTAAAAAAGAAGAGAAGAAAGATACAACAAACTGGATGACAAAATTATTACCTAATCAAAAAACATTTGTAGAAAATGTTGAAAAGAAAATTTCTAAGACACCACTTGAATGTAAAATTAGACTTTTATATGTTGCAAAAAAAACTGTTTTTTCTAAAGGTAAGGTTGTTAGTGGATTATTTGGGACAATAGGCCAGTTTAATAATCCACAAGGAGCTTCTCTTGTTTCATCTAAACCTGTTGCTACTAGTGTTGATTATTTTTTTGTTAAAAAAAGAGTAGCTGAAAGGCAGAATCTTTTAATTAAAGGATATTGTGGAAGAAGTATGGGTAAAGGTCTTGAAAGATTTTATTTAAATACAGAAGAACTAGTTTCTTTGTATCATTTTCCTATTTCTACTGTTAAAGCGCCTTTTCTTACAAAAGTTGAGAGCAAGAAAGTTGAGCCTCCAATGGACTTACCTATTCTAGAATAAAACTAATCTATTGCAAGAAAATTGAAATTATTGTATACTATTTTCATTGCCAGCTTAGCTCAGTTGGTAGAGCTGCGGTTTTGTAAACCGTCGGTCGGGGGTTCGAGTCCCTTAGCTGGCTCCGGTAATAATTAATAAAAGAATATGTCACAAGATAATTTAATAGCACTTGCATGTTCAGAATGTAAAACTGTTAACTATTATTCTCATAAAAATAAAAAGACATTAAAGAATAGATTGGAAGTTAACAAGTTTTGTAAGAAATGCAGAAAACATACAATGCATAAAGAAACAAAGTAACGTAGAAATACGTTATTTTTTGTTGAACATATAATTAAAAAATGATAATATTATATTATTAATAAATAATTTTATATTATATGGAGAATGCAATGGATAGCATAATATCTTTTTGTAAAAGACGCGCTTTTGTTTTTCCATCATCTGAGATATATGGAGGAATGAGTGCTATTTATGATTATGGACATTATGGAGTTTTACTGAAAGAAAATATAAAAAATGAATGGCTAAAACATATGGTTCAGTATAGAGATGATATGTATGGGCTTGATAGTGCTATATTTATGCATCCTCTTACATGGGTTGCTTCTGGACATGTTGGTGGTTTTAATGACCCACAAGTGGATTGTAAATCATGCAAAGCAAGAATAAGAGCTGATAATTTATTAGAGGAGTTTGGAATAAATGCTGATAAAGAATCTATTGAGTTTATAAACAATGAATTAAATAAATTAAGAGAACAAGGTAAATTAAAATGCCCTAATTGTGGCAGTAAAGATCTTACGGAAGCCAAAGTATTTTCTTTAATGGTTAAGTCTAATATTGGTTCTCCTACTGATGCATTAACAGAAGAAAATGTTGTATATTTAAGACCAGAAACATGTGGTGGAATATATTTAGAGTATAAAAATATTGTTGATAATTTACATCCAAAAATGCCTTTTGGTGTTGCACAAGTTGGAAAAGCTTTCAGGAATGAAATAGTTGCACGTCAGTTTATATTTAGGACAAGGGAATTTGAGCAAATGGAAATGCAATATTTTCATAATCCAAAGGATACAAAAAGTATATTTGAATTATGGAAAAAAGAAAGATGGAATTGGTATTTAGAATATGGCATACAAGAAGATAAGATTCATTGGTATAAACATGAAAAATTAGCTCATTATGCTAGTGATGCTTATGATATAGAATATAATTTTAAATGTCTTAATGGGTTTAAAGAAGTTGAAGGAATACATGACAGAGGAAATTGGGATCTTTCACAACATTCTAAATATTCTGGTGTTGATCTTTCATATTTTGATCAAGAAACTAATGAAAGATATGTCCCACATATAGTAGAAACATCTGTTGGCTTAGGAAGATTATTTTTAATGTTTTTAGATAATAGTTTAGTTGAAGAAGAATTAGAAAATGGAGAAAAGAGAACTGTATTAAAAATTGATAAAAGACTTGCACCTATTAAGATTGCTGTATTTCCTCTATTGAAGAATAGAGAAGAATTAGTTAATGGTGCAAAGAGTATTTATAATGCATTGAAAAAGAGTTTTATGTGTGAGTTTGATGATAATGGCAATGTTGGTAAAAGATATAGGAGACAAGATGAAATAGGCACACCATACTGTGTTACTTTTGATTTTGACTCATTAAATGATGATGCTGTAACTGTTAGAGATAGAGATACAATGAAACAAGAGAGAATAAAAATAGAATTTTTAAAAGAATATTTTAAAGAAAAATATGATAAATAATTATAAAATTAAAAAATTAAAGAATGGTATTAATTTGATTACTGTTCCTGTATTAAATGTTGATACAGTTAATACAATAGTATATTTCCCAGTTGGATCTAGATATGAAGAGAAAGATTATAATGGGATATCACATTTTATAGAACATATGATGTTTAAGGGCACTGAAAGACGCCCTAATACTTTATTAATTAGCACTGAGCTAGATTCTTTTGGTGCTATTTATAATGCATATACAGGTAAAGATTTAACAGCATATTTTATTAAAAGTAGTAAGGATTATATCGAAAAAAATATAGACATTCTTGCTGATATGCTATGTAATTCAAAGTTTGATATAAATGAAATAAATAAAGAAAGAGGTGTTATAATACAAGAGATGAAGAGATATGAAGATTTGCCAGAGTATTATGTTGAAGATGTTTTTGAGCAATTAATGTTTGGAGAAAATGATAAATTAGGTCAATTAATAGTAGGGACAGAAGAAAATTTGAAAAATTTTACAAGAGAGCAATTCATAAATTACAAGAATACCCATTATTTTGGTGAGAATTGTTTTATATGTGTTGTTGGTAATTTTAATGAAGAAGAAGTTGAGAAAATGATAGAAGATAAGTTTGTATTTCAATTAGACGGAAAAAGAGAAGAATATGTTGAAGAGCTAAGACATGGGAAGAAAAGAAATATAGATCAAGATAAACCTAAAATTAAAATAGTATATAGAAACATTGAACAAGCTCATTTAAAAATGGGTTTTCCTGGATTTTCATACTTTGACCAAGAGAGTTATCTTATGTCTTTATTTTCTGCTGTATTTGGAGAGTGCATGAGCTCTAGGTTGTTTATAAACATAAGAGAAAAAGAAGGATTATGCTATCATATCAGTTCCTCTCATGATAGATATCAAGATACTGGTATATTTTCTATAGCTACAGGGTTAGATAAAACAAGACTTTTAGAAGCCATAAAATTAATAAAAAAAGAATTAATAAATGTTAGAGATAATGGTATAACAGAAGAAGAATTAAATAAGGCTAAATCTATAACATTTGGTAGAATGGATGTAGCATTAGAAGATACAAGCAATGTTGCAGAATTTTTTGGAAGGCAATATCTATTACAAGATAAAATTATAACGCCAGAAGAAAAGAAAAATATAATAAACAAGATTACATTAAAAGAAATAAATGATATAATAAAGATAGTTATAGATTTTAATAAATTTAATTTAGCAATTATTGGACCATATAATGGAGATGATATAGAAAAGATAAAGGAAATAATTAACTAATATTAAAATATGTTTGGGGAAAATAAAGATGATAAGATTATTAAAATAGATATATCATATAATTTTATATTAAAATTAGCATTAATTATACTTGGTGGTTTGTTTTTATATTTAATAAGAAAAGTATTAGCAATTTTGCTTGTATCAATTGTTTTAACTACTGCTATCGCTCCATTTGTAGATTTAATGAATAAAAAGAAAAAATTGCCTAGGTGGATTGGTATATTAATTATATATGCAATAATTATAGGGGTTTTTATATTAGTAGTATGGCTACTAGTTCCAGCTTTAATACAAGAATTTCAGAATTTAATAGATAAAATTCCATATTTTTATGATCTATTAAATAATAAATTTACTGCTTTATCTGATACTGGTTTACAAGGTGCATTAAAAGATACAATATCGAACTTTGTTAATAATTTTGCTAATAGTGGTAATACTATATTTAAATCTTTTTCTTCAATAATATCTGGGCTTGGATTTGCTGCTATGACATTAATTATTACATTTTATATGTCAATGGAAGAAGATGGAACTGCTAAATTAGTGAAAGCTATTGTGCCTAAAAAATATCATGTATTTGCATTAAGCTTAATAAATAAAATACAAAAGACTATTGGTGGTTGGTTAAAAGGGCAATTATCATTATGTTTTATAATAGCTGCTCTTTATTATATTGCTTTTGTTATATTTGGTTTAAATTATTCATTATTACTTGCTGTATTCGCTGGTATCGTAGAAATAATACCTTATCTTGGTCCATATATAGGAGCTGTGCCAGCAGTTTTAATTGCTTTGACACAAAGTCCTATTAGAGCATTATTTATTGTTATAGTTGTCTTTTTAATACAGCAATTAGAAAATAATCTTATTGTTCCAAAAGTTATGAAAAAATCTGTTGGTTTAAACCCTATTATTGTTATTGTTGTTATAATGATTGGTGTTAGTGTTGCTGGACCAGCTGGTGCGCTTCTTGCTGTACCAGTTACTGCAATAATTCAAGTTATAGCTAAAGAAACTATACATTTAGATGCAGAAGGTATTTTCGAAGAAGATAATGATAAAAAAGATGGTATAATTAAATTATAAATGTCATATTTATATATAACAGCTACTCCTATCGGCAATTTAGATGATATAACTTTTAGAGCTATAAATACATTAAAAAGTGTTGATTATATTTTATGTGAAGATACAAGACAGACTCAAAAAATTTTGTCTAAGTTTAATATAAACAATAAAAGATTAATTAGTTATCATCAGCATAGTAGTTTATATAAAACTGATAAAATTATATCTTTATTAGAAGAAGGGAATAATATGGCACTTGTAACAGATGCTGGGACTCCTTGTATATCTGATCCAGGATATATGTTAGTTAGTTTAGTTAGAGAGAATTTAAAAGATAAAGTAAAAATAATACCAATACCTGGTGCTTCTGCTGTTATATCAGCACTTTCTGTATCAGGTTTTAATTTATCTTCTTTTATATTTTTAGGGTTTATACCTAATAAGAATGGAAGAGAGAAGTTTATAAAAACTATTGTTGATAATAGTAAATATGTTGTATGTTTTTATGAATCTTGTTATAGAATAGAAAAATTATTAGACCAGATAGAAAAAATATTTAAAGATAAAAATCAATTATCAAGAAAGATGTTTATAATTCGGGAGATAACAAAGATGTTTGAAACAAGTTATTATGGAGATATACAAGATATAAAAATACAGATCAAAAACGATACAATTAAAGGAGAATTTGTTGTTGTAATAGATAAATTCAATTAATAAATTTAATAAAATTATATGCTCACAATAGATATTATATTATTAGCAATTATTCTTCTTTTTGGGATTATAGGGCTATTTAGAGGATTTATAAAGAGCATTGGAAGAATTGTTGGTTTAATCCTTTCTTTTGTATTTGCAACTAAACTATATGGGATTATATCTTCTATTTTACCTAGCTCTATAACTAATCAAGCTACTAGAAATTTAATTGGGATAATAGTTATATTTTTAATTTTGGCCATAATCTCTGGTTTAATTGTTGAATTATTGTCTAAATTATTTAAACTTCCTGTTATAGACATCGTTAATAGAGTTCTTGGTTTTGCTTTTGGAGCAATTGAAGCAATTCTAGTTTTAGGTTTTATATTTATGTTTATTACTCAATATGCAATAATTTATAATCCGATAAAAGATTTTGTATCTAATTCATTTATGATTCCATTTCTTGTAAGATGTGTTAATATAGTGACACCATTACTCCCAGATTTTTTGAAGGGTGTAGAAGAGACTGCTCCAACTACAACTATACCAACTTCTATTTAGATTTAACTTAAAAATATGATTGATACTCATTGTCATTTAGATTTTAAAGATTACAAAGATGATTTAGATAATATTATTAAAGAATGTATAGATAAAAATATATATAAAATAATTAACCCTGGATCATCTGTAGAACGCTCAAAAAGAGCGTTTTTGAACTCTAAAAAATATGATATTGTATATTTTGCTTGTGGGAGCCATCCAGAAGAAGTATGTGATAAAGATAGCATAGAATTATTTAATAAAGACAATAATTCAAAATTAGAAGATCCAGTTAGATTAATTGATGACATAGAACAAGATATTAGCAATGTATTTACTAAGCTTGTTGATGATAAAAAATGTGTTGCTATTGGAGAAATAGGATTAGATTATAATTTTATAACTAATTTTTTATTAGCAAAAAATCCAATATTAGATATTGAAAAAATAAAAAATTTACAAAAAGAACTATTTAGATTTCAACTAGATTTTGCACAAAAACATAATAAACCTGTTATAATTCATAATAGAGAAGCAAAAGATGATATATATTCAATATTAAAAGAATATAATCTAAAGGGTGTTATACATTGTTTTTCAGAAGATAAAGATTATGCAGAAAAAGTTTTAGACTTAGGATTTAATATTTCTTTTACTGGGAATATAACATTTAAAAATGTAAAATCATATACAATAGATGCTATAAAATATATACCAAAAGAAAGAATATTATGCGAAACAGATGGACCATTTTTAGCCCCACAAGATTTTAGAGGGCAAACTAATTATCCAATGTATGTTAGGTATGTGTATGATAAAATATGTGAGATAAAAGGGATAGAATTTAAAGATTTTGAAGATCAAGTTGATAAAAATGCTAAGGAATTATTTGGGATATAAAATAGGGATATTATTATCCCTATTTTTAGATTTTGAGCTATTGATATGATACAAATAGCTCTTTTTGTTCTTTGTCTTCTTTTTCTTTTAATTCTTGATAGACAAGACACAATTGTTTTGGATACTCACAATTTTCCCTTTTGTCATTAAATTTTTCTTTACATATTATCCAAAATGGACAATTGTTACTCATAATATACCTCCCCTAAATTGTATATTTTTTAGTATAATATTTTATATATTTTTTTCCAGTGGTGGATAAGTGTTTTAATTATATGTTTTTTTTGATATGATAATTTCTATGAACAAAGATGATATATTAAAAGATCTAAATAAAGAACAAATAGAAGCTGTAACTTATGGTGATGGTCCATTTTTAATTGTTGCTGGTGCTGGGACAGGTAAAACTACTGTATTAACTAAGAGAATTGCATATTTAATATTAGAGAAAGGTATTAATCCTGATGATATACTTGCTTTAACATTTACTGATAAAGCTGCTAATGAGATGGAAGAAAGAGTTGATCTACTTTTACCATATGGATTTGTTGATCTATGGATTTCAACTTTTCATGCATTCTGCGATAAGATATTAAAGCAATATGCACTAGATATTGGATTATCTAATGATTACAAACTTTTAACAGAAACTGATCAATGGATATTGATTAGATCTAATTTTGATAGGTTTGATTTTTTAAAATATTACAAGCCACTTGGTAATCCAACAAAGTTTATATCAGCAATGATAAAATTTTTTTCAAGATTAAAAGATGAAGGTATTAGCACAAATGAATTTTTAGAATATGCAGAAAATTTAAAAGCATCAAAAAGAGGTAGCGATACTAGTTTAGATGAAAAAGATAGAATATATGAATTAGCTTGTAGTTATGATCTATATGAAAAAATATTGAATGAGAATAATGCTATGGATTTTGGTGGTCTTATAAACAACACATTAAGGTTATTCAAAGAGAGACCAAATATATTAGAAAAATATAGAAATAAATTTAAATATATTCTAATAGATGAGTTTCAAGATACAAACTTAAATCAATATGAATTAATAAAAATACTAGGAGCACCAAATAATAACATAACTGCTGTTGGAGATGATGATCAGGCAATATATAAATTTAGAGGTGCATCTTTATCAAATATTCTTAATTTTAAAAAAGATTATCCTAATGCAAAAGAAGTTTTATTAAATAGAAATTATAGATCTAGTAAAGAAATACTTGATTTATCATATGAGTTTATAAAACAAAATGATCCTAATAGATTAGAATATAGATTAAGTCAGAATGGGAATATACTTTCTAAAAAATTAATACCAAAAGATGATTCTGTTGCTATAATAGAGCATATTCATTCTGATTGTTTAGATAATGAAGTTAGGTCTGTTATAAATAGAATCTTAGAATTAAAAGAACAAGATGAAGGAGCAACATTTGGAGATTTTGCAATACTTGCAAGAGCTAATTCTTCTTGCAAGATATTTTCTAATTTGTTATCTATAAACAATATTCCAAATGAATTTTTAGCATCATCAGGACTTTATACAAAAGATATAATACTTGATATGCTAGCATATCTAAGGGTTTTAGATAAAAATTATGATAATGCATCTATGTATAGAGTTTTATCTATGCCAATACTTAATATAGACAAAAAAGATATAATATCAATATTATATAATGTAAATCAGAAGTCAAAGAAGCCAATTTTAGAAGTATGTAAACAGATAGATACAATTTCGTATATATCAAATGATGCTAAAAAAACTATATCTAATTTAGTTTCTTTAATTGAAAAACATACAAACTTATCTAAAAGAGAAAATGTAAGAAAAATTATAAAAGAATATCTTGTAGATTATAAAATAGCTGATGATTTAATAAAAAATAACAAAATAAAAGATATTGATTATATCAATCAATTTATAAACATTATAGAAAAATTTGAAGATAGTAACTTTGATTCTACATTACATAATTTCTTAGATTATATGGATTTAATATTAGAATCAGGAGATACTGGTGCTATTAATATTACAAGTGATGATCCTGATACTGTAAAAATTATGACTGTTCACAGCGCAAAAGGATTAGAGTTTAAATATGTATTTATAGTTAACTTAGTAGATAAAAAATTTCCTTCTATAGAAAAATCTGATCCAATAGAAATACCATTGGATTTAATAAAAACAAAAGAAATTATATTAGATGATAATAGTGATCCACATTTAGAAGAAGAAAGAAGATTATTCTATGTTGCTATGACAAGAGCTAAAAAAGGTGTATTTTTTACAAGTAGCGATGATTATGGGGGAAAAGTTAAGAAAAAAGTTTCTAGATTTATAGAAGAACTAAAAACAATAGATAAAGAAATATCTAAAGAAAAAAATTTATTAATTAATTCTGATAGAAATAATATAGAAGAAGAGAAAAAGAAAATTATAAACTTTTTATCATTAGATGAAGATGATAAAAGAATAAGCGAAAAGAAAGCAAACTATTATCATTATTATAAATATTCATTTACTCAGTTAGAAGGATACAAAACATGTCCTTTACAATATAAATTCCAATATATATTAAGAATACCAATGCCAGAAGGTAGGCCGACATTTAGTTATGGGCAAACAATGCATTCTACTTTATATGAGTTTTATAATACTATAATAAATAGAACAGCAAAAAAACAAAATGATTTATTTAGTTTGAATAATAATATAGAAAAGCCTAAAACAGTAGAAGATATTATATCTTTTAAAGAACTTATGAAAATATATGATGATAAATTTATTGAAGATTGGTATGAAAGTGAGAAACAAAAAGAAGAATATAGAGAAAAAGGTAAGAAAACTTTAAAGAAATTTTATGATGATTTAATAGAAAAAGGTGATACTTTTATAATTCCTAAATTATTAGAACAACCTTTTAATGTTAAAATAGGAGATTATATTTTAATTGGTAAAATAGATAGAGTTGATGTTTTACCAGATGGGACATGTGAAATTATAGATTACAAAACAGGAGCTAGCAAAGATGAAAAAGATGTTAAAAAAGAACAATTATATATTTATCATATAGCAGCTACTGAGGCTTTAAGACCTCCACTTAAACCATCTAAATTAAGTTTTTACTATTTAGATGATAATAGCACTGTTTCATTTACAGCAACAGAAGAAGAACTAGAAAAGTTCAAAGAAAAAGTTATTATGCAAATACAAGAAATAAGAAAAAATAATTTTGAACCAAAACCTGGATTTTTATGTAAATATTGTGATTATAAAAATATATGCGAGTATAGAGCAGAATAAAAAAGCCGATGTTACATCGGCTTAAGAATACCACTTTTCTTGAAATAAAAATTCAATTATTTTTTTAGTTATATTTTTACCTTTTGTAGATCCTTGTTGTTCTATATATGAAACAGATTTTCTAGTTACTTTATTAGTTAAACAATTTGTTATTGAGAAGTTTATAATTATCCCACCTTTAATTGAGAAATAGTTCGTTATTAATATTATATAATCAGGATCTTGCTCAACTATTTTATATCCATATTCTTGTAGACAAGATTTAGTTTCATTTTCTATTTGCTCATAGCCATTTGATTTTACCATTATTGTTGGTTTATCAAGAGCATAAATAGCTGTTATTGAAAAAAGAAATAATAAAAATATAATATTTTTCTTCATATTTTAACCTCCCTATTTCTAGTTTTATATATTTTATACATCTTTTATGATATTTGTAAAGTTTATAATCTTTATATTTTTATGATATAATATGAGTTATAAGCATTAAAAGTTATTGTATGTCGTTTAAAAAATATATTATTTTAATAGCAATAGGAACGTTGGCTGCTTTTTCTGGTTTTTTATTTACAATAAATAAAGTTGATCCAACGCAAGCAACAGTTTTTGGGTTTATAGCTTTTTATTTTTCTTTATTTTTTACTTTTACTGGGGTATTATCATTATTAATGATTGGTATAAGGTGGATATTTGTAAAAAATTTAGCAATGTTTGCTAATATTACAAGATCGTTTAGGCAAGCTATTCTTTTTTCAATAGTAATTGTATCTTTTCTTTTATTAAAGAGTGTTGATTTATTAAAATGGTGGAATGCTATTTTGATCATTGGTGTTATAATTGGTATAGAATTATTTGCTTCTTCAAGAAAGATAAAGTAATATATAATATTAAATTAATATAATAAAATGAATGAACAAATTGAAAATATAAAAAAAGAAGCTATAAGCGAGTTAGAAAAAGTTAATACATTAAAAGAGTTTGATGAGACATTTATAAAGTTTTTAGGTAAAAAATCTGAATTATCTTCTATATTAAAAACATTGGGATCATTATCAGAAGAAGAGAAAAAGATACAAGGTCCCATTTTAAATTCTTTTAAAGAAGAGATAAATAATTTATTTGAAGAAAAGAAAAAAGAAATAGAGAAAAAAGAAATAGAAGCTCAAATTATAATGGAAACAATAGATCCTACAATAGACTTAGATAATGTTGAAGTTGGGCATCTTCATCCATTAAGTTCTGTTAGATATCAATTAGAAGATATATTTAAATCAATGGGATTTATGATATATGATGGGCCGGAAATAGAATCAGAGTTTTTTAATTTTGAAGCTTTAAATATACCAAAATATCATCCTGCAAGAGATATGCAAGATACTTTTTATATCGATAGTAATACTGTTTTAAGAACACATACATCTAATTGTGAAGTAAGAGCACTAAAAGAATTTGGTGTTCCATTAAAGATGATAGTGCCTGGAAGAGTATTTAGAAATGAAGCAACAGATGCAGCACATGAGCATACATTACATCAGATAGAATGCTTAGTAGTTGATAGAAATATATCAGTTGCTAATCTAATAAATACAATACAAATATTTGTTAAAATATTATTTGGAGATGATGTAAAAGTTAGGATTAGACCTAGTTTTTTTCCATTTGTAGAGCCTGGACTTGAATTAGATATATCGTGCCTAATATGCAAAGGTAGGAAATGTCCTGCTTGTAAAAATACTGGGTGGATAGAATTAGGAGGAGCTGGTATGACTCATCCAGAAGTTTTAAAAGCTGGCGGAATTAATCCTGATGAGTATTCTGGATTTGCTTTTGGATTTGGTATAGATAGAATGGCAATGCAGAAGTATAAAATAGAAGATATAAGATGGTTAATGAGTGGTGATTTAAGATTTATAGGGCAATTCTAATAGTTAATTTTGTTAATATGAATATATCATTGAATTTGTTAAAAAAGTATGTTGATCTATCTGGTATAAGCATAGATGATATAGGTGATGCTTTAATGGAACATGTTTTTGAAATAGATAATATTATAGACAAAAGAAAAGATTTTCAAAATATAATAGTTGGTAAAATAGAAAAATTAGAGAAGCATCCTAACGCTGATAAGCTAACTGTTTGCTATGTTAGGATAAAAGAACAACATAATATTATAGAAAAAATATTTAACAAAGATAAAGATGTAGATAATAAAAATATTTTGCAAATAGTTTGTGGAGGAAAGAATTTAAGAGAAGGTATGTATGTTATAGTTGCTTTACCTGGATCATTGGTTAAATGGCATGGAGATGGAGATCTTATTGAAATACAAAATACTGAATTAAGAGGTATAAAAAGTTTTGGTATGATATGTGCAAGTTCTGAAATAGGACTTTCTGATATTTTTCCTGCAAAAGATGAATTTGAGATAATTGATTTAGATAGCTTTAAAGATAAAATACCAAATCCAATAAAAATAGGGGAAAATATTGCAGATTTATTAGGATATAATGATATTGTTATTGAAATAGATAATAAAGTTATTACTAATAGGCCAGATTTATGGGGTCATTATGGAATTGCAAGAGAACTTGCAGCAATTTTTAAGAGAGAATTAAAACCTATTGAAATAAATAAAAGTTTGCCACTCGGACGCTCTACTCAGCTAAAAGTATATATGGAGGCTCCAGATCTTTGTAAAACATATAATGCTGTTAGAGTTTCTGGAATAACAGTTGGAGAATCTCCTAAATGGTTAAAAGATTTTATTATATCTTTTGGATTAAATTCTATAAACAATATTGTAGATTTAGCAAACTATGTGATGTATGAAGTAGGACAACCTTTACATTGTTTTGATGCTAATAAAATAACAAATAAAGTTTTTGTTAGAATGGGGAAAATTGGGGAGGAAATGCAATCTTTTGATGGGACAATACTAAAAATTGATGAAAATGTTTTAGTTATTGCAGATTCTTTAAGGCCAATAGCTATTGCTGGGATTATTGGATCAGAAGATTCTGCTGTAAAAGATACAACAAATTCTATAGTTCTTGAAGCTGCTAATTTTGATTATGTGACAGTTAGAAAGACAATGCAAAAATATGGATTTAGAACTGACGCTGGTTCAAGATATGAAAAGCAACTAGATCCAGAATTAGCACTAGTTGGAATGAGAAGATTTCTTACTTTATTAAAGGAAATGTGCCCTAGGATATCTATTGAATTACCATTAAATTTTGATAATTTTGATAAAGAAGAGAAAAATATATTTATTGATTTTGAGTTTATAAGAAATAAAATAGGTGCTGATATAGATGATGAATATATAAAAACAACGCTTACTAGCCTTGGCTTTGGTGTTAAACAAATAGATGAGAAAACAATAAGCATATCTGTTCCAAGCTTCAGGAAGAGAGATATATCTATAAAAGAAGACATTGTTGAAGAAATATCTCGTATGTATGGATATAACAATATAGAATCATTGCCAATCAATACGAGCCTTACAAAACCTATAAATAATGGGCTTAGAGATTTTGAAAGAGAAACTAAAAGTTTTATGATTGCAAATGGTTTTTCTGAAGTTTTAAATTATTCTTTTGTTTCATCTTCTGATTTAAATGATTTTAATATAGATGAATCTAAAGCTGTAAAGCTAATAAATTCTTTAACGGTTAATCAAAATATTTTAAGAACAACACTTTTAATCAACTTATTAAAAAATGTTAAAGATAATTTAAGATTTAAAAATGATTTTAGAATTTTTGAAATAGGAAGAGTATTTGATAATTCAATAGAAAGCGATCAGTATGAAAATTTACCTTTCCAAAATTATTATTTTGCTGGCATTGTAACAGCAGAAGAAAAAGATAATTTATTTTTTGATATTAGGGGAGTTATAGATAATTTTTTGAAACTATTTAAGTTTGATTTTGAATATGTTGTTAAAGATAAAGAAGATATCCCTTTATATTGTCATTTTGGTAGATATGTAGATATATATATTAATAAAGAAAAAGTAGGGTATATAACTGAATTTAATCCAGAATTATTAATAAAATATAAAATAAAACAAAAGGTTGGGATATTTGAGATTGATTTTGAAAAATTATTTTCTTTATTAAAAGATAATATTTATTATAAACAAATATCTAAGTTTCAAAAATCAGAGATAGATTTAAGTGTTATAGTAGATAAAGATGTTTTATGGAAAGATATGAAAGCAGAGATATTAAGAACATCAGAATATATTGAATCTGTTAAACTGTTTGACATTTATACTGGTGATAAAATAGGTGATGATAAAAAATCTTTAGCTTTTAGAATGACATTTTCAAACCCTAATAGGAATTTAAATCAATATGAAATAGACTCTTTATGGAAGCAAGTCTATGAAAATTTAAATGAAAAGTTTGAAGCTGAGATAAGAAAATAAATAAAGCACATACTAAATAAATGTGCTTTTTTATATTGTATTTTGTGTATAAATCCTTTATTTTTCCTGATTTATATGATAAAATATATAAGTTAAAGCTTTAAAATTAAAAAATATATGGTAAAAGATAAAAAAAATGTAGATAAAGAGTATTCTGCAAAAGATATACAAGTTTTAGAAGGATTAGAGCCTGTTAGAAAAAGACCAGGAATGTATATCGGGAATACATCTAAAGAAGGACTTCATCATCTAATTTGGGAAATAGTAGATAATTCAATAGATGAAGCTATTGCTGGTTACTGTGATAGAATAGAGATTACTTTATATAAAGATGGATTTGTATCTGTTGAGGATAATGGTAGAGGTATACCAGTAGAAAAGCATGAAAAAACTGGTAAAAGTGCACTTGAAACAGTATTGACAATATTACATGCTGGTGGGAAGTTTGAGAGGAATAAAGGTTATAAAGTAGCAGGTGGCTTACATGGAGTTGGAGCATCTGTTGTAAATGCTTTATCTAGTGATTTTGTAGCTCAGGTATATAGAGACGGAAATATATATGAACAAAGATATAAAATAGGTATACCACAAGGCGAAGTAAAAGTTGTTGGTAAAACTAATAAAATTGGGACTAAAATATCATTTAAAGCTGATAATACAATATTTACAACGACAGAGTATTCTTTAAGAAGAATATTATCTCATTTAAGGCAGCAAGCATATCTTACAAAACAAGTAAGAATTATAATTAATGATTTTAGAAATGAAGATAATAAATTAACATATGAATTTTATTTTGATGGAGGTATAAAATCATATGTAAGATATTTAAATCGAAATGAAAAGCATGTTCAGGAGCATATTTTTTATTTTGAAAAAGAACAAGATAATGTGAATGTTGGAGTTGCTTTACAATATACAGAAGATTATGATGAAAATGTTTTAGCTTTTGCTAATAATATTTATAACTTAGAAGGTGGTATGCATGTTATAGGTTTTAGAATAGCATTAACTAAATGTATAAATAATTATGCGAGAGGTAAGGGGTATTTAAAAGAAAAAGATGAAAATTTAACTGGTGATGATGTTAAAGAAGGATTAACTGCTGTTATCTCTGTAAAAGTCCCAGAGCCACAGTTTGAAGGTCAAACAAAAGCAAAACTAGGTAATATTGAAGTAAAAGGTATTGTCGAAGGGCTTTTTAAAGATGCTTTTTCAATATTTCTTGAGGAAAATCCAAAAGATGCTGAAAATATAATAAAAAAGTGCATGTTATCAGCTGAAGCTAGGAATGCTGCAAGGAGTGCTAGAGATACTGTATTAAGGAAAAGTGCAATGGATGGATTTACATTACCTGGCAAACTTGCTGATTGTTCATCAAGATCAGTAGAAGAAACAGAGTTATTTATAGTAGAAGGTGATTCTGCTGGAGGTTCTGCAAAACAGGGGAGAGATAGAAAATTCCAAGCAATTTTACCTATGTGGGGGAAGATGATGAATGTTGAAAAAACTAGAATAGATAAAATTTTAAAATCAGAAAAATTATTACCTTTAATTATAGCAATAGGAACTAATGTTGGTGATAATTTTGATATTTCAAAATTAAGATATGGGAAAATAATATGTATGACTGATGCAGATGTTGATGGTGCTCATATTAATACTTTACTTTTAACTTTCTTTTTTAGATATTTCAGACCTTTATTAGAACAAGGACATGTATTTTTAGCTCAGCCACCATTATATAAATTGTCTTATCAAAAAGAAGTAAAATATTTATATTCTGATGAAGAGTTATTGAAAGGAACAGAGAAGTTAGAAAAAGAAAATATAAAATATGATGTGCAAAGATATAAAGGTCTTGGAGAAATGAATCCAGAGCAACTTTGGGAGACAACAATGAACCCGAAAACAAGAATATTAAAAAAGGTAGAGATAGAAGATGCTGAAAAAGCTAATGATGTTTTTGATATGCTTATGGGTATTGATGTTAATCCAAGAAAAGTATTTATAGAAACTCATGCTACAAGTGCTGCTAATTTAGATATATAATTTATGTTCATTTTAGGCTCTTGACTAAAATTTTTGTTATATATATAATGTATTCATTGCTAAAAATGGAAGTATGTTTATAATTTAATAAATGGAAGGAAACATGAATTAACCGTTAATTCATTTTTAGATATTTTATAAAAATATCAAATTATTATAAGAGTTTGATCCTAGCTCAGGATGAACGCTGGCGGCGTGTCTAAGGCATGCAAGTCGAACGCACGTTATGGTGCGTGGCAAACGGGAGAGTAATACTTTGGTAACCTACCTCTTAGTCGTGAATAACTTCTTGAAAAATTAGATAATACACGATGGTCTGGATTTTCATATGAAAGTCTAGTAAAGATTTATCGCTAAGAGAGGGGCCTAAGGCCTATCAGCTTGTTGGTGAGATAATAGCCCACCAAGGCAACGACGGGTAGCAGGTGTGAGAGCATGACCTGCCCCATTGGGACTGAGACACTGCCCAGACACCTACGGGTGGCTGCAGTTAAGAATATTCCACAATGCACGAAAGTGTGATGGAGCGACGCCGCGTGAATGATGAAGCCCTTCGGGGTGTAAAGTTCTTTTATTAAGGAAAAATTTTTGATGTTACTTAATGAATAAGGGGCTGCTAACTTCGTGCCAGCAGCAGCGGTAATACGAAGGCCCCGAGCGTTATCCGGATTTACTGGGTGTAAAACGTCTGTAGATGGTTTGAAAAGTTAAATGTAAAATCTTTTAGCTTAACTAAAAACTTGCATTTAATACTGTCATAACTAGAGGACGGGGGAAGTAAGTGGAATTCCCGGTGTAGTTGTAATAAGCGTTAATATCGGGAAGAACACCAAAAGTGAAAACAGCTTACTAAAACGTTCCTGACATTGAGAGACGAAAGCGTGGGGAGCGATACGGATTAGATACCCGTGTAGTCCACGCCCTAAACGATGAGTGCTAAGCATTGGAAGTATCGACCCTTTCAGTGCTGTTATATTCAAGCTAACGCCTTAAGCACTCTACCTGGGGAGTACGACCGCAAGGTTAAAACTCAAAGGAATTGACGGGGACCCGCACAAGCGGTGGAGCATGTGGTTTAATTCGACAATAAACGGAGAACCTTACCAAGGCTTGACATTTGCAGAATCCTTTGGAAACAGAGGAGTGCTCGCAAGAGAGCTGTAAAACAGGTGCTGCATGGTTGTCGTCAGCTCGTGCTGTGAAGTGTATGGTTAAGTCCAATAACGAGCGCAACCCCTATTGTAAGTTACTATGTCTTACGAAACTGACCACTTCAAGTGGTAGGAAGGTGGGGATGACGTCAAATCAGCACGGCCCTTACGCCTTGGGCCACACACGTGCTACAATGGGTAAGAACAAAGGGTAGCTAAGTCGCAAGATGGAGCTAATCCCAGCAAAATTACCCTCAGTTCAGATTGAGGTCTGCAACTCGACCTCATGAAGTCGGAATCGCTAGTAATCGTGGGTCAGCACACCACGGTGAATACGTTCTCGGGTCTTGTACACACCGCCCGTCACGTCAAGAGAGCTGGTAATACCCGAACATCGATGTTAAATCAATGGAAGGTAGGATCAGTAATAGGGATGAAGTCGTAACAAGGCAGGGGTAGCGGAAGCTGTTCCTGGATCACCTCCTTTCTAGGGAGTAAATATGATTCTTTTTTTAAAGAATCTTTGTCGACTACTAACTATAGTAGAACGGAATTCATGCTTTTCTTCCATTTATTAGACTATAAAATACCGTCAATTTTTATGAGTTATAAAAAATCATGGTTAAGATCATGATTTTTTATTTTATAATAGACATAATATTTTTAAAATGTTATTATTTATATTATGGAAGAAATATATGAGCAAATTAAAATTATTTATGAAGATAAGAATTATTTAATTGTTTATAAACCATATAATCTTACTGTTCATAAGCCTAATATCAAATATCCATTTCCTACATTGGCTGATTTTTTAATACAAAAGTATCCAGAGTTAAAAAATGTTGGAGATGACCCTATATTAAGACCTGGTATTGTTCATAGATTAGACAAGGAGACCTCTGGTATAATGCTTATACCTAGGAATCAAGATGCATATAATTATTACAAAAAATTATTTAAAAATGGAAAAATAGTTAAAAAATATTATGTATTAGTTCATGGGAATGTATATAATGATTTTGAAGTAGATAAACCAACCATGAGATCAAAGACTGATGGAGCTAAATTTTGTACACCTGCTTTAAATACTCCATATTATAACCAAGCAAAAAATGCTTTAACTAAATTTGAAGTAATAAAAAATTATAAAGGATTTTGTTTATTAAGAGCTATACCAAAAACTGGTAGAACTCATCAGATAAGAGTTCATTTACAATCTGTTTCTAGGATAGCTGCTGGTGATAAATTGTATAAGCCAAAAAAATTTCAAACTCCTAGAAAGTTAAATAGGTTATTTTTGCATGCATATTATTTAGGTTTTAAAGATCAAAATGGTAATAAAGTAGAATATAAAATAGGATTGCCTAAAGATTTAAGTGATTTTTTAAAAACTTTACAAGATAAATAATATGTTTAAGAAAATTATTACAATTACAGGGAAAGCAGGTTGTGGCAAGTCTACTGTTGCAGATTTATTAGCAAAGAAGTTAAATTACAGAATTTTATCATCAGGGGACCAAATGAGGAAAATTGCTAAACAATATAATATGAATATTGTTGATTTTGTTGGTAAATATTTACCAGAGCATAAAGAGATTGATTATAAACTGGATAATTTATTCCTAGATATTTGTAAGAAGGAAGAAGATATTATTATTCCAACAAGAGTAATGACATATATATTAGAAAAGAATAATATTGAGCATTTTAAGGTTTTTTTATATGCAACTAAAGATGTAAGAATTAAAAGAATATATGAAAGAGAAGGAGGTAAAATTTCTGATATTAAGAAAAAATTAGAAGAAAGAGATTATCTAGATTCTATTAGATATAAAGATTTATATAGGATTGACATAAATGATTTAAGCATGTATAATCTTATATTATATACTCATTTTACTAAAAATAATTTTGGTAAGATAAGAATAAAAATTAAGCAAGGTAATAAGTTTTTTATAAAATATATTAAAAGTAAAGATACATTACCTTCTACATTAGCAGATATTATAATTAATGAATATAAAGAATATGCCAGAAGAAACTAAGCAAGAAGAGGTTTTAAACCCAGAAGAAATAGAAAAAATAATAGAAGAAGAGCCTAAAAAAGTTGATGATGTATTAGCAGAAGTTGTTGTTAATGAAAAAAGTAAGAAAAAAATAAAAGCAACAGATATTAAAGTTGGAATGTATCTTAGAGTATATCAGAGGATATTTGAATTAAATGCAAAAGGTGAAGAAAAGGGGAGATTACAGATGTTTGAAGGGTTAGTTATAGCTAGAAAGCATGGTAATGAACCTGGTGCAACATTTACTGTTAGAAAAGTGACGAAAACTGGCCATATAGTAGAAAGAATATATCCAGTATATCTACCAACACTAGAAAAAATAGAATTAATGAAAATTGCCAAAAGAAAAAAATCAAAGATGTATTACTTGAGAAATAGAAAAACAAATAAATTAAAATTTGTAAAATAGAGACTTCGCTAAAAGCGGAGTTTTTAAATGAATTTTTATATAAAGGAGGGAAAGTATGAATACTACATTTAAAGATGACATGACTGAAAGAGATATATATTTGCATTATCTTTTAAATGGTGGAAGATTAACAAAAAATGAGTTTAATGAAGTTATAAATTATGTTCCAGAAGAAGAAATAAGAAAATACTTATGGATGAAAATCCCAGAAGATGATTTAAAATTAATTTTAAGAATATATCATGTAGTATCAAAAAGAAAACCTTTGTGTTCTATAGATGATGTTGAAATAGTCTGTGAATATAGGGCACTTAGGGATATATTATAATATAATTAACCGTCATTTAAAGAATAATGACGGTTTTATTTTATATTTATTGTTAAACCAACATCATTATTAACTAAAAAGCTACATTTATAGAATGAAGGAATTTTAAATTTTACATAAGGATTTAATGATAGACCATATTTTTCTTTTGGTATTCCAAAGATATCTGTGTCTAGTTTATTATTATTATTCTCATCAATAAATGCAATAATTGCATATCTACCAGGTTTAATATTATTAAATACATAAATAGTACTATTGTTATCTATATTTTTAGAAACAAATATCATCGCTTTTTTATAATCATATGGAAATCCATTTTTACTATTAAATAATGCTATTTTTATATTATTAAGATTATTTATATTATTTATTTTTATTGTTATATTAAAATTATTCTTACTAACAGTAACAATAGGAGTTTCTACTGTTAGATTGTTTGTATTTTTTGTATTAAAAGAATTATAGCTTTTTTCTAATAGATCTATTAAGAATGGAATAATAAGTATTATTGTAAATTGTATTACTTTTTTTGTGTCTATTTTCATAAAAATATATTAAAATAAATAGAATAAGTTATCAAGTCTTGCTATTCATTTAAAAATATTATATACTATTTTTATATTTTATTTGGGTGCTTAGCTCAGCTGGTCCAGAGCATCTCGTTTACACCGAGGGGGTCAGGGGTTCGAATCCCTTAGCACCCACCAGAAATTAAACTAATAAAATAAATAATAATATTTTGACAGACAATATATGTTATTGTCTGTATTTTATTTTATAGAAAATAATGACAAAGTAATATAATAGTGATATATTATTTATATTATTAATTTTTTATATGGTAAGAACAAGATTTGCACCAAGTCCTAC
>ERZ795059.1266-NODE-1266-length-28680-cov-10.911965_pt1 | contig 28680 bp, 18 predicted proteins | sample MGYA00375143_ERZ795059 | MGnify/ENA primary metagenome ERZ795059 (study PRJEB30188, sample SAMN05720168) | activated sludge metagenome | isolation source: Anaerobic digester | place: USA | collected 2015-01-07 ... | reverse complement strand
CGCTAACGAGCAAATAGGCGATACAACAGTTAGTATATTGATTGGCGACGGCAAAGATTCAGTTACTCAAAATTATACATTGAAAGTAATAAACATTAATGATAGTCCTGTTTTATCTTTATCTCAAAACTATCTATACCTTTCGGCAGACAGCGTTTTATATGAGTTAATTCTTGATTCATCAAATATTTCAGATTCTGATTTGGCTGATTCTATCGAAAATATTAATTTAACAGTATTAGATACGGATATTTTTAATGTTATTATTGACACTTCAGCGGATAATTATATTAGCGTTATTTTCAATAAACCGGCAGGAATAACGGGCATAGACGAATTAATAATAAAAATTACCGATACTTCAGGAGCTTTTGATACAATTTCTTTTTATATAATTGTAAGCGATTCTTTTACAGGACCGGTATGGTATGTAAGCGCAGATACGGGAAATGATAATTTCAGCGGTTCAGAAACATATCCTTTTAAAACAATTGTAAAAGCAGTTAAAAACGCTTATCAGGGAGATACAATCATTATTTATGCCGGACTTTATGCCGAAACAATTACTATTGAAACAAATTGTATAACTTTGATTGGTTCGGACTCGCTAAGTACAATTATAGATCCGCCAGGTAACGAAATTTTTTTAACGGGAGTTTGTATTGAAAATAAATCTGGTTTTATTATAAAAAATTTACTAGTTCAAGATTGTTATTACGGCATTTATATTAATAATTGCCAAAATTCAATTATTGAAAATATAACAGCTTCAAATTGTTATTATGGATTTCATATTAAAGATTCCGATACAAATTTCATCGCAAAATGTAATGCGCAATCAAATCATGATGGTTTTTATATATTTTCATCAAATAATAATTATGTTTCGAATAACATTGCTGATTATAATACTAATCGCGGATTTGCTTTGAATAATGATACTTTTAATATTATCAATAACAACATTAGCAGGTTTAATGCTTTTGGTTATGATAATATTCTTGAAGATGGTATTATACTTAATAATATTGCTCAAAATAATGCGGGCTATGGTTTTAGTTTTTCAGGTAATAATTGTAAAATCCTTCGATGCGTAAGTAAAAATAACTATGGAACTAATGGAAACGGTTTTTATTTAGCATTCATTACAAATTTTTATTTTTCACAAAATACAGCCGAATCTAATTCCCTGTATGCCTTTTATATAAGTGAAAGCGGCGCCGGCAATACCTTTGAAAAAAATAATATCGCCACAACGACAAATCCGGATTCATTTATTTTTAATAACGGAAATTCAATTTTTGATTTCAGATATAATTATTGGGGAACTACTGATTCTGCGGCAATATCAAACAGAATAAAAGGCGCATACGCAAATAAAATATTATGGCCGCCGTTCAGGACTTCTGCGATAGATACAACTTTTGGAACAGACACTACCGCTCCTGCGCCGCCAAGTTTTGTTAGCGCGGATACCGCCGTTTACAGCCAGATAACATTGCGCTGGACAAAACCAACAATTGATGAGGAAAATAATGCGCTCGGCACAGGCGACGATTTTATTGCAGGATACCGATTATATCGCTGTATGCGAAGCGATACAAACGACTGGGAACAATATTTGATTTTTACTACAGATAACGCAGAAGACACTGAGTTTATTGATACAAATGTTACTGCCGGCAATTCTTTCTATTATAAAATTGCCGCATATGATTCGCACATTACAAATGGAATACAGTTTTATAATAGAAGCTGGTATTCAAATTCATATCTGGTAAGAACCGATACATTTCAGCCGTATGTAAAAATTATTTACCCCCATATCATATCACACGATACATTAACGAAATTGATTTCAATTCAAGGAACAACGCTAAATACAAGGAATGGAGATAGCGTTGAAATTTTTGTAAATAATAATATACAATCAAAGTATTTTATAAATTCCAATAATTCAAATTTTAGCGGAACAGTAAATTTAACAGGTTTCGGCGATAGCGTAAGCGTAAAATTATCAACAATTGACGGTTGCGCGTGGGATACGATTACAGCAAATTATTTTGATACAATAAATATACGCATTAACTATCCGTGTTCATCGGAATTACGAATAGATACGCAAACGCAAAATATTTTAATTATCGGCACAGTTCATAATGGAATAATCGGCGATACGATTTTTGTATATTATGGAAATCTTCAAAAAAAAGAAATATCTGTAAGCGGTAATATATGGAATTGTTCTTTTACATTGCCGGCAGGTCGCGAAAATATTAAAGCCGAACTACATTCGAAATTTGGAATTTTCAGCGATACGATTCTTGTCGCGACAGGATATTATATTTCAGGAAGCGTCAAATGCTCTAATTCAATAAATGATTCAAATATTTTAATTAGCGCATCAAGCTGCGGTTTTGTTTCTACAACTTACACAAATGAATCAGGAGGTTTCTTGATAGGCGCGTTTGGTTTTGATACCGATGTTTTATTTGTATTTGAAAAAAATGGATATACAGCCGTTTCAAAATCGTATTATATAAATCAGGATACGGCATTGGTAGAATTTATAATACTGATACCAGGCGATTTCTATAAAGACGGAGTTATCAATATCCGTGACGCTGCATTTCTAAAAAAATACTACGGCAAAAGTTATAATAATATTGATTTTGACGGCGATGGAATAATCGGCAATGCTGAACGCAATGCGCTTAAACAAAATTTTTTTAAATATTAAATAAAGAAATTGATATATAAATAAGCGAAATCGATTTTCGTTTTTTCGAAATTTTAACAAGAATAATATTAAATGCAATTGTATCGCAAAAAAATAACTTCTAATCTATAATTAAATAAATTCTGCGTTCAATTAAAGCCGTAAATTTAAAAAGTTTTCGAGTTAAACCCGAATAATGCAATAAAAAAAGTGAAGTTTTTCAAAACATATATACGCGCTTGTTAAAACTTCTAAAAACCTGAAAACTGCCAAGTAAAAATTAATTCTTTTGAAAAAGCGCTTAAAATCAATGTTTTCCCTTACTTCCAGCGCTTTTTCAAAAATCTAATGCAGTTTTCAGGTTAAATCGACAATTCAGATGCTCAATCGCAAAAAAATTGATGGAGAATAATCCCATAAAATAAGGATTTGATAGTTTATGAAAAAAATTTTTCAAATATTCAATAACCGAGTTTAAAAGCGTAGAGCGAATCGCTTATTTTATCAAAAGAGTTTTCAAACGAAAAACCAAATTTCCGGTTATCGTATTTAAAATCCGGAAGTCTTCTGATAAAATGCGCGCTGATAACATAACAACCCGCTTTTAAATTGCCGGATTCGTCGAAACAATTTTTAAAATCGTCGTAATTTACGCCGTATAACGCAGGCGAAACGGTTCCGAAATATAACAGATTAACCTTGCCGATTTTATTGGCTTTCATCCAATGATTAATCTTATTTAAATCCTGTCCCCAATCAACATTCGAATCGTCAAGAAGATTAATTCCATTTTTTGAACCGCCGGAAAATTCATTAAAAAAAGAAATATAATCGGGGAATACCACCGAAGCCCGAAAAACAACAAGGAATATCATTATGTAAAAAGTCCATTTATAACTAATAATTGCATTTAAAAAAAAACCGCAAAAAACTATTGATATAAACAATAGCGGTAAAACGAATCTATATCCGATGTTTGGAGCTTTAGCGATTAAGACAACAAAATAAAATAAAGCCGGAATCAAACCATAAATCGAAAAAAATTTAATTCCTTTTCTATTTTCGTCAAACGCTTGATTTTTAATTATGCTTCTAAAAAAGCAAACTAACGAAAGCGCGACAAGAATTAAAACCAATTCGGAAGTTTTATACAAAAAAGAAAATATGAAATAAAAATAATTCCCGCCGTCATAAAATTTTCCATTCAAAAAATATTTATAATCCGGAATCCAGTATTTGCCAGTCAATTTAAAACCGCTCCAATAATCCGCAAATCCGGCAAAGAGATTAAAATAAAAAATATTAATTATGAAAACAACGCATATCATAGATAAGAATAATTTTATAATCAGCCGGATGGATAAGTTTTTATATTCAATTAAAACTAAGGTGGCTAACGCCGGCAATACGATCAGTCCGCTGAATTTAGTCAACAGACAAAAAGAGAGAGAGAATACGAACATTATCCAAAAATAAAAATTTGAACCGTTCATTATTTTATAAAACGTCAAAACCGAAGACCAAAAGAACAAAGTCAAAAGAACGTCATTAATAACAAGCGCGGATAATCCTATAAAACTCGGCGAACCCGTCAGAATCAGCGAAAGAAGCGCGGAAGTTTTTTTTTTGAATCCGCATTCGCGGCAAAACGCAAACAAAACAATACCGCATAATAAATTAACAAAAAATACCGGCAATCTTGAAAGAACCGATATTGAAAAGAATTTATCGGAATTATTTAAAAAAAAATAATTTTGAAACCATATATGGTCTTCAGACCTCGAATAATTTTTATCGAACTTCAGATTCAAAAAAATGTCCGGGAAACCCGCCAGTAATTTTGATAACGTAGGATGCTCTAAGTTTAACAGTATTTTTCCCGTTTTTAAATACGAATAACCGGACGCGATATAACTCGTTTCGTCAAACGTAAGAGAAGAAAGAAATATGTGTCCGACAGCGAAACAAATTAAAATAATAAAGGCAAACGTTAAGAAAAATTTTTGAATAGCGTTCATAATTTTCTATAACCGTATCGGGATTAAAACCGTGAAACGGCAGAATTTCCCGCGTTCAGATGCGACCTTAATTTCGCCGTTCAAAGATTCGACTGCGGATTTAACGGCGCTCAATCCCACTCCGCGTCCCGAAATTTCATTAGACGATTCTTTAGAACTGATTCCGTCGACGAAAACCAGATTCATTAATTCGGATTCAGAGAGGGAACCCGCTTTTTCAGAAGTCAGAATCTTTTTTTCAATAATTTTTGATTTTAATTTGTTCAAATCAATTCCTCTGCCGTCGTCAAAAACGGAAAATACAAACCAATGTTCCCCCCGAATAATTTTATCTTCGAGCGCGATTTCTATTCTACATTCCGGCGGTTTATTAAATCTTTTGCGTTCAGCCGGTATTTCCAATCCGTGGTCTACGGCGTTTCTAATCAAATGGACAAACGTATCAATAGCAGATTTTAAATAATAATAATCAACCGGCAAATCCTCGTTTATCAAATTCAGCGCGCCGATTTTTTTTCCCATTTTCTCCGCAAGCTGACGGCAATTCAACGCAAATCTTTTCAATATATATTTTATTGAAATCTTTTTAAGCTCATTGATTTTTGAAAGAATATATTTTTTATCGGGTTCGGAAATATTTTTACGAATTATATAATCGGCAAGATTGTCGATTTTAGATTCGGAAATTTCAAAAGTTTTTTCATTTTTTAAAATCTCTTCGCGGTTGAGAAAATCGCCCACCAAATCAAGATGACGGTTGAGTTCGAGATAAATATTCTCGATATTTTTATTAAGTATGTCCGCAATATTATCGGGAATAACCGAAGTCAATTTTATTTCTTCCAGAAAATTTTCAAAGGTATGAGCTGTAGCCGCGATATTTTTCATATTAAAAAACGAGGCGTTTCCTTTGATTGTATGGCAATTTCTGTAAATATGATTTAAAACTTCCTGATTCACATTGTTTTGATTGGCGAAATTTCTCATTTCGGCGATAAGCGAAGAGGCGTCTTTAATAAAAAAAATGAAGCTGTTTTTGTCAAGCGCGACCTTGACTATGAATTTATTGCGTTCTTCTTCTTCTTCGGCTTTTTTAGCAAGATGTTTTTCAAGCGTAACGTCCGTAATGATAAGCATAATTTTATTTTCGGATTTATTCTTATGTTTTAGAAAAACATATTTTACCGACAAGACTTTGTTGTTCAGTTTTATTTCCTGCGGAAGAAGTTTCAGCATAACAGGTTTCTCGTTTTCGAGACAATACTTGAAAGAATCTTCAGCTATAACGATTTCCGAATCGCTTCTTAAAGACGCGTAATCAAAAAGATAATCTTCCCATTGACGCGGATAAAGAAGTTCGAGAATATTCAGATGATCGATTTTTTTTCCGAATATTTCAACGCATTGAGCGGAATATTCTTTCATAACAGTCAAGGAAATATCAAAACTCAAAAAACCCTGACCCGCGTTGTCAAGCAAATCTGAAATCGCTTTTGTCCTTTCAAGAACTTTATTGTCGAGAAGGTCGATATGTTCTTTTATTTTTATCCGCATAGTTTCAAAACTACCGGCGAGCAGTTTTATTTCGTCGTCTCCGTTCGATTCTGAAGTTTTAAGACTTTGAATTTTTTCCTCGAGATTTCCCGATGAAATTTTAACCGCCGAGTTTGTCAGCGAAATTATAGGTTTAACGATTCTGTCGCTTAAAAAAACCGATAATATAATCATAATCAAACAAACTATAAAAGTAATAATAGCCGCGGCGATTTTAAGTTTGGACACGGGATATAAAAGCTCGTTTTGACGCAATATAATTACCGCGTCCCAATTGAATTTATTAAGCCTGTTTTTATAAAGAAAAACTTTTTCGCCGCCGATAACATTCCGGTTAAAAGATTCGTATTCTAATTTTCCAAAGTCGACGTCAAACAAGTCTTTGTTATAAAACGAGTCTTTTTCAATGCGTTTATTAATATCGGACGAAATTACGTTTTCATTTTCAACGATAAAAATATTATAATTTTCAAGACCCTGAATTTTAATTGATTCAACGAGCGCGTCCAGTTGTTTTGCGTTGATTTTAAAAACCAGCGAACCGAAATATTTGTTTTCAAACAAAATTTTTTTTGTGATATAAAGCAGATTTTCTTTTTTGCCGTTAAAAACATTTTTTATTCCATCTTCTATATTTTCGGGATTTTTCAGAAAAGCGAAAGCCGTCGAATCCGTTCCGTTTATTGCGGAATATTTGGAGCCGCCCGATTTATCTAAAAAATATATTCCGGTAAAATTTTTGTTTTTACTGACGAAATATTTAAAATTGACGTCGAATATTTCTTTTAGAAAATCAACCTCGGCTCCTTTAGTCTCGTAGAATTTTGCCCACAACAAAAAATCTTTGTTTCCCGCTGTAACATCGCATAATTTCAATAAATCGCCGAAATACAAAGAGATTTTTTCATCGGTTTCAATCGCGGTTTTTTTCACTTGATTTCCAATCTGCCGCATTAAAATATCTCCGGCGATTTTGTAGCTGATAAAACTTAGCAGCAGCAAAGGAATAATTGAAACGGTCAACAAAATTATAACCGCTTTAGATTTTAGTTTCATAATTTTATTTTCCTTCTTTTTTAAGCGAATGATAAAATTGTTCTTTAGCGATTTTCAAAGCAGACTCCGGCGAGATTTGGCCTGTTTGACAGCGCCGCAATATTCCCAATTCAACGGCGGATTTATTATTCATTATATTCCAGATTATAGACATTGACGCGATGTTCGGCATAGGAACGGATTTAACAGCCTGATCGCGGAATATAAGGGCGCATTCGTTATCCTTCAAAACATCGTCGTTATAGGCGTAAATATTGGCTGGCAAATAACCTGTCATTTTTCCCATAATAGCGCCTGATTCGCCCGACGTCAAAAACTCCATAATCTTAAGAATTTTTTTAACATGGGAATTTCCGCGTTTTTTACCCGTAACAAAAATTCCTTTGACTCCTAAAAAAGGACTCATATAATTTTTATCGTCAAATTTCGGCAATACGGCGACTCCCCAATCGACATTTTTCAAAGAGCCGATTATCCATGGACCTGAAATTAAAAACAAGAGTTTACCGCCGTTAAATAAAGAAAGCTGGTAATCCCATAAAGTCTTGCCTTCAGGAACAACCGGAATAATTTTTCTTTTAAACAACTCAACGCTGGTTTCAAGCGACTTCAGCATTTCAGGCGTATCGAGATTATAATTATTTTCCAAATCAAAAGTTTTTCCGCCGCATCCGCTTAATAAAACGCTGTGAAAATAATAATCGTCGTAGGGATAAAGCAATCCGTAACGCTCTTTTCCAGAACGTATAAAAGATTCTGATATTTTAATCATTTCGTCAAAAGAACGGGGAGGCGCCGTAATATATTTTTTATTATAAAACAAAGCGGCGCATTCGACTCCGAAAGGCAATCCGTATAATTTATTTTTATACGTAAGCGCGTTTATCGAGGATTTGATATATTCGGATAAAACCTTGAAATCGGCAAAATCATCAATCGGAACCGTTATTTTTTTTTCAGCCCAATCTCCAAGTCTGTCGTGCGCCCAGATAAAAATATCCGGACCATTATCCTTATTATAATTATTTTCAATTACGGATGTGAACGAATCCGGGTCGATACGTTTTATTTTTACGGAATTATCGCCGTTTATAAGCTCGTATTTCTTTATAAGATAGCTCAAAACCTTTTCTTCTTCCGGTCTAAACGAATGCCATAGATTAATATCCGATTGGGCGAAAATATCATTTTGTTCGAGAAAAACAAACAAACCGGCTGCAAAAAATAATACTATTAAATTTAATAATCGTTTCATATAAAAAATCTAAAACATTTAGCTTTAATAATCAAGCATATTTTTTAATCGTTAATGAGCGTACTTCTTAAAAGTTCCGCTTTTTAACTGAACAATCAGGCGGAACGGTCAGTAAAAACAGAAAGCTTATTTTTAGTTTTCTAAAGAAAATACGATTTATTTTTAATAATCTTCAACCGCGAACGCGGTTGAATTTCAAGTAACCGCAGGTAACCTGCACGGAGCGCAAAAAAACCTGCGCGGAGTGCAAAAAAACCTGCGCGAAGCGCAAAAAAACCTGCGGTATTAAAAAAACTTGAATATACAACCCTGAAAGGGTTGTATTTAATGCTGTCTTAAAATTCGATCCTAACGGGGTCGTTTCCATATTTTTTATTAACCTTTGACAATCAAAAAGCTCAAATCGTCTTTCACGTTATACGATTCAAGCTCGATTGCTATTCTATCTCTAATATCTTCGGGAGCGAGTTGTTCTTTTGAAATCGACGCGATAAAATTTTTCACGTTAAAATATTTTTTTTCCGGAGTCGTAGAATCGCTTAATCCATCGGTGTAAAGAAATAATATATCTCCTTGAACAATCTTGATTTTTACGCCGCCGCTCGTTTTATATTCGTCGACGTATTTTTGAAATTTCGAGTCGGGCAATTCGCCTATCATAGGAAACGAGGATGAAAATTCGGTTATTTTGTTATTGGAAAATAAATACGCTTCGGGATGTCCGCAATTTAAAATTTCAATTTCGTTGTTTTTCAAATCAAATACGGCGTAAATCATAGTTATCCATTTGCCGGCCGGAGTATTCTCTCTTAAAAATCCGTTGAGTTTCATAACAAACTCAGCCGTATCCGGATATTTTTTCGAGGTCAGTTTTATCGAAGTCATCGCAAGTATCATAAGAAACGCCGCAGGAAAAGATTTTCCAACTACGTCGGCTATGACTAAAATCTTTTTATCGGCGCCGGAGTCGAACAAATCTATGAAATCACCGCCTATTTCTTTCGACGGTTTATAATATGACACAATATTAAACTGTCCGGCTTTAATATTTTTTCGAGGCATTATTTTTTCAATAACAGAAATGAGTTCGGAGATTTTTTCGTTTTCGATATGTTCCATCATACTATTGAACTGCGCCGTAAGCTCGTCAAACTCGTCTTTAACAAAAGACCGGTTGACCACTCTGAACGACATATTTTTATTTTTCGCTTCTTTGACTCCGTCCAGAATATTGTTCAATTTAACGAGCAATATTTTAATAGAAAAAATCATTATCGCTATTCCGGCGGCAAATATCAGAACGTTTAAAACAATATTTATCTTTAAAATTCCTGAAACAAAATCGCCGAATGAATTCTTATCGTTTATCATTTCGCGGGAATCTTCTAATCTTTCGTTTTCAAGCGTTTCTTCAATAATTTTTTTCCGCGAAGCTCTAAATTCAATAATTTCGTTTTTAGACAAAATGAAATATACGTTGAACTTTCCATTTTTCAAACCGAGTTCGCCGAATAAATAATAATAATCGGAAGTCTCAAAAATTTCGGAGTTTTTCAAAGTTCCGTAACCGATATTAAATTTTCTTAATGCCTCGATTATATTTTTATTCCAGAGATTAATGTCGCTTGATATTTGAACCGCATTGTTTTTTTCAATAATCAAAACGTTAGAGGATTTGTATTTCGAAGAAAGCGCGGAAATTTTTTCAGTTTGAGAAGGCAATGATTCAATAATTAAATCGAGTTTTATTTCGGTTAGAAATTTTTTAAAATCATTCGTCAGATTGGTTTTATAAAGAGTTTCGTAATTTTCCGAAAGTTGCGCGTATAAAACCAGCAATTTTTCGCGTTTCAAATCATACGATACTAATTTTTCAGCGGATTTTTTTTGAAAAAAATCTGAAAAATATTTGTGATTTCTATATAATGTTACAAAAGACGTTGCAAACACGGACGCCAGAGCAAAAACAAGAATTACCGCGGACAATTTATATTTTACCGATAATTTCATGACGGCTTTACTCCAATGATTTTAAAAGAGTTTTTGCTTTTTCATAATCCGCTCTGCATTTATGCATAGGCGCCATATTTAATATTTTCTCGTAAAATTTAACGCTTTGAATTAATTCCGATTTCGTTCCGCTTTGAAGATAATTTAAATAATGTTTAGCCGCGGTTACATAATAATTCTCTATCAACATCAACTCGTCGGAAGGTTTGGGAGAATCGATTTTTAAGGCTTTTTCCTCTATTTCTTTTAGTTTCAATTTTGATTGCTCGTAATAAATAGCGAGGTTGGACGCGTCTAAAAAACCGGCTTCGGAAAATTTTGATTTGAGCGCTCCGTATAACTCGACTACCGAAATAAAATTGTTTTCAAAAAAAGCCTGTTTGATTTTTTCAGAAAGAGCGTTAAACTCGGTTTTAATTTTTTCCCTGTTTTCATTTTCTTTAATTTTCAATTCAATATTTGATTTTATATTCGCCCGTTCGGTTTCCGAAAAATATCCGGAATACAAATTAAAATAATTATTGGCGAGCTCCGGCCTGTCCATTTCAATAAACGCCTCGATAAACTGTTTTATTGAAACAGTATCGTATTCAGTCTTGACGGTTTCGATTCCAAACGTTTCCACTACGACGACTGTATCGGGTTGATTTTTTGTTTCAATTATAATCGAGCTGATTTTTTTTATATAATCGCCGGCGTTTTTAAACAATTCCGCGTTTTTAAAATCGTCGTTAAACTTAACGGCGGAGAAAGAAGCTATAGACTCGAAATATTTTTTTTCGTCAAAAAAACGTTCGCCTTTCAAATATAATTCCGAGTTGCTTAAAAATAATTCGTAATTATATTTTTCCCGCATATCGACCTGCCGTTTCAATAAATCGTAAGATACTTTCGCCCTTGTTTGTTTTGCGGGATATAATTTATAAGCGGATTCCCATTTGGAAAGCGCGTTTGACCAGTCCCCGCTTTTATAAAAAGCGTCCCCTTCGGTTTCGAATTTCGCATAATTTTCAAATCTTTCGATTTCAAGCGTTCCAAAATTCCATCCCAAAAAAACCGAAACGTTATCGCCGAGTTCGGCGTTTTTATTTACCGAATACGCGAAACCGCAATTAAATTTTTTATCGTAATTAATCTTCAATCCGAGCGAATGAGCGACGTAAATATTATCGCCGCCGTAAATAAAATCCGCGATTAATTTATTTGAAAACATATAAGAAAAATCAATTCCTAATCCGATATAATTATCCGTGTTTGATGATTTAGCAATATAATCGGCGGCGCAGCTAACGCTTGTTTTTTCCGAAATTTTATAAACATATCCGGCGCCGGCGCCGATTTGAAACGGAAGGTTTCCGCTTTTGGTTTTATATTTAAGTTTAGTTGAAAAAATATTTCTTAAAGACACTCCAAGACTGAAATTATTTTTTATAAAAGACGCGCCCGCGTCCGCGGCGGCAGAATTTGTTTTATACGACGCTATGGAGTGAGAATAATACTTAATATTCAGACCCGTTCTGAATTTCTCGTTTTTAATTATTACCGGCATATTAGCGTTCACAAGCAGAAGCGATTCTTCGTCGGATGTTTTTCCCCTGTAATTTCCGGTCAAATCGTATTCTTCAATATCTTTAACTGAAAAATTAGAATAATGAAAACCGAATTGAACGTCGGTAAATTTATAAAACTCCCTTTCCTTTAAAATAAAATTTAAGGAATTATAATTTGAAGCCGCGTCTATTTCGGAATATTTGTTCAAATTATACAATTCTATCGAAGACGAAAATTTATCGGCGTATGTCAAAGACGGATTAAGAAGCATCGCGGGCGACTGTCCGCCTATTCCGGCTCTAAAACAATCCGCGTAAAAATTGCCGCCGAATCCTCTCAACATCTGACCGAGCGAACTGTCAACCCCGCCGGCGCTAATAACGTCTAACGTTATTAACGTAAAAAAAAAGCCAATAACCGAAATTAATCTTAAAAATCTCATTATTCCACGACTATAAAAGGTTTAATAATTTCTTCTCCGGTAACGTCCGACTTAACGCGTAAAAAATAAGTTCCGGTTTTAATTTTTTTTCCGTTTGAATCTTTTAAATCATAACGAACTGAATCGGCAAAATTTCCGGACGGAATAACCGCTGACCATCCGCGTATTTTCGAGCCGTTTTTTGAAAAGATTTTAAAATCATAATTGCCGCCCGCCGAATGCAGAACAATCGTAAGATATTGAATTTCAGAAATCGCGGCGTATCTGCCGGAAGGAAATATCTTAAGCGATTCGGAAAGCGAAGAACCTACGCCGTTATAACTTAAAGCCCATATTGAAAAATGGTCAGAAATTATATAAGCGATATTTGAATCCGTATCGGCATATTGCCGGTAATCAAGCTTTACAAACCGGTTCGCAACCGCGTTAAAATAAGAAATAAATAATTTCCGTTCGCTCAAATTATTAGACCCGTCAATAATTCCGTTGCCGTCGGCGTCGTTATATTTCAACCCGATTCTTACTGGTTTATCAGGCGAATTTAATTTCACCGAAAGGTTTGAATACGCTTCAATGTCGACAATGTTTTCGCATACGTTTTTCAAAGATGAAACCGCAGAATCGTAATTATAAGCGATTCCGATTGCAGGCGAAGCTCCGGTTAATTTTTTAACGCTTATCCAATACGGCTCTGAAAACGCGTCCGGAGGTATTTCAACAATAACGCCGTTTTTATCTATTATCGAATTTGAGGAATAATTTCCGTAAATGCCGAAAAAAATCTTATTGTCTTCTTCTATAAATTTTTTATTAAATATGTTTTCGCCGGAAACTTTTATAAAATAGTTTTCGCAGACCGTTATATATGCTTCCGAAAACCCGCATTCCAAAACAGTATCCGAAATCTGAACGGGGTTAAGTTCAATATTCCCGTCTTCTCCGCAAAGACAAACCGAAACTGAATCAGCGGATATTTTAGAATTGAAAAATAGCCTGACAAATTCAGGTTTTGAAAATAAAAAACCGTTGTTGTTTTTAAGTTCGGAATTCAAAGAATTATCTATCAAACAAGGAATCAAAGCTGAATCGCCGCTCCAATCATATTCCTCGGGAATATTCTTTTTTATATAATATACGGCTTCGGATTCGTTGTCGAAAAAATCCGACGAATAGATTTTAATTTTTATAATTCCGGTATCATTAGAATTCAAATAGATTCGTCTGTAAGGAATATCCGAATCAAAATCAAGAGTTCCGTTTATCCAAACTTTAAAATTTTTTATTCCGGAACTATCCCCCGCAACCGCAGACAACTCGAAATACTCTGACTCGATAACGCCGTCGTCTAATTCGGGAAATATTTTTATCGCCGGCGGTTTATAATCGCGGACAGAATCAAAAACCGGAATAGTATCGAAAATCCGGCGGGAGTTCCCTCGTTCGTCTAAAAAAATTACCGTCAAATAAACGTTTTGAAACTGCGAAAAAATTAATCCGCTCGCGGACGTTTGATAAAACGAGTTATCCACAGGAGAAATCTCAGATCTCCATATTTCGTTTCCGTTTATCCCGTCCGAATATAAAACTATCGAAGCCGGAATCATAATAGACGAATCGTAAATATGCGCGCCGAACTGGAAAACCGTATCGGATTGGGAGAGGGGGTTCGTGAATGAAACTGAAACAATTTCAGGAGGCGACGAGTCCGTAGCGTCGTAAATTATTGATTTCGGCGAAACGCGTTCGCTTTTATTCCCGAAATTATCCGTTATAATAATTTTTATATTGTAGACGCCGCCTTCCAAAAAATTTATTGAACCGTATTTATCTGAAGTCGTTATAAACCCGCTCGAATCAGCCCATTCCAGTTCCTCGATTTTTTTTAAAAACAAGACATAGCCCGCCTGTTGTAATCTTTGATCCGGTTTCAAAAAATCCCATTCTACGCGTAAAACGCTTTTAAAAGAAAAATCGTCAAAATTCAAGTCTATATTGTTAAATTTCAATTCAATGATAAAATAATCCGTAAAATCGGAATCCGACCATTCTGTATAATTTACTCCGTCCGAAGACGTTCGCAATCTAATATAATACGAATCGTTATAAGGCGTAAAAATTTCATAAAAATTCAAGGAGGTAGTTATTGATGTGTCCAAATAATTGACCGTAAAATCGCGGGTCCGCGAAATTTGAAGATTGACATACGAATAATTTTCGTCAGAACTCCAGGTAATTACCGGATTAATTGAAGCGATGGTATTTCTGACCGAATTGTTTATACGAACATTATACGGAACGCATTCCCCAATATCAAGTCGAATTAATAAAAATATAATACAGACAAAAAATATTTTCAATTTCATTATCAAACATTATAAATGGGATTAATTAAAAATCAATCTTTACTATTCAGCCGATATAAACAGAATTATGTCGATGTATATAGTATCAATCAAATTCAATTTTTTTAATGAAAGGCCCGAAAATTCTATTGTTGTCGTCTTTAAAACAATTCTCAAATTCAAAATATATTTCATAAAAAAATTTTTTTTGCGGTTCGGAATGAATTATACCGCCAAAATCATTGATAATTTCTATAAAACCGCCGGAGTTCGTCGCTTTAACGTTAAACGGAACCTCGATTTTATTTATGAATATTTTAGAATTCCGGCCAACGTGAAAATCGTCATAATAAAATTTAAACCGGCGAATGGCGTCAGGCGACGAAACGCAGAAAGAAAGATATTTTGAAACCCAGACTCCGTCCATTCTAACGTTAATTTTTCCGTTTATTAAAGGAAAATGGTCCCAAACGCCGTAGACAAAATGATTTGAATTCAAATAATTATTATTTAGAATTATGGATTTATGCATTATAGTAGTCGAAGCTATCATTTTTTCAAAATCATTTGAGCCGTTGAGATGTTCTTGAAAATATTTTTTTGATTTCAACGAATATTCCGAGACAAACGCGTTATTGGAGCCGGAATCCGCCGGAGCTGAAGAATCATAATTATAGATTTTTTCAAACGCGGAAGCGAGCGCTTCCGCTCCTTTTCTATTGGGATGCGAATCCCAGCCGAGAATATATTTTCTCGCGTATATATCCGGTTCCGGCATATACGCCGCCGCGATATAATTTTTTATTCCGTTTTTTTCAAAAGACTCTATTATTCTTTTTAACGGTCTTCCTGAAATAATCATATCCAGCGGTATTACAATTGAATATTTAATGTTTTTCGATTCCATATATTTTTTTATTTGCAAAGCCGTTTGAAGCAAAGGCTCGTAAATTATCGTATCGGAAACTTTTAATTCCGGAAGCCAGTAGTTCAATTTAATTTCCGACGAACCGAAAGACCAGCAGATTTTTTTCAAATTCAGAGCTACGAAAGCGTATAACCGGCTATGTTTAATCAAGAGTTTTCTGATTCCGGTTTTTGCGGCGAATTTAGGGTTCGTCATATCGTCCGGTAAAATCATATTAAGAAGTCTATATAAAAAAGTATTTTTATCCGGCTCTATAAAATATGCCGATTTTACAGCAGGCAGGAAACCGGTATCCGGCTGAACCGACTGAAAAAGCCCTTCGATATCGTTATGAATAAACGAATAAAAAACATAACTTACGGTTTTATACCGTTCCAAAAGATTTTTTGTTTTTTCAAACGATTGAATTAAATTGTATCCGCAGACTCCGTTGTTTAAAAAATAGTCGTTCCCCTGATTGCGTTTTTTGTTTAAATAATTCGTTATAACAAATTTATCCCGCAACCCGTATCCGAAAAAAATCGAATCGCCGGAAAATAAAATCAGATTCTTATGCGAATATTTTTTTTCCGGAATATCTCTTAATCCGGCTTCATTCAACGAAATTTTCACGCCTGTCGCATACCCTGACCAATCAGGCGTATGATCAAACTCAAGTTTTCCTCGCTTTTCGTTTTTTTGAACCGGATAGTAATTAACAGAGAGATAATTTTCCGGATAATCATCGGTAGCAAATCTAACGCAGATTTCAAGTATTATAAATATAAAAAAAATGAAGCAGCAGCTTCCCAATACTCTTTTTATTATCCGCATATTTCATCGTATAAAGAATTGTATTTCGCCGACACAAGCCGCCAGTCATAATTTCTGACCGCATATTCGCGGTTGTCTTTCCCGGCTTCTCTGCACTTGTCGTAATTTAAAAGAAGTCTTATTATTTTATCCGCAAGTTTTTCAGCGTCCCTTGGAGGCGTTAAATACTCTTTGTTTTTTACGCCCATAACTTCGGGAATTCCGCCCGCGTCAGTAGCTATAACCGGAAGCCCGCAGGACATAGCTTCAAGAACGCTCATTCCAAAAGGCTCGCATAAAGAAGGCAAAACATATATTTGCGATTTTCTGAAATACTGAACCGTGTCTTTATGATTTGCGTTTCCTGCAAAAACCACGTTGTTTTCTAATTTCAAATCGGAGGTTAATTTTATAAAAAAATCTTTGTCCGGACCGTCGCCGACTACGTTTAATTTGACGTCCGGTATTCTTCTTTTTATTATTTCTATCGCCTTTATTAAATATTCAAGCCCTTTTCTTTTAACAAGATACGCTAAAAACAACACGTTATTGTTGTCCGGCAGCGTTTCCGCAGGCGTGAAATAAGTCGTATCTACTCCGATTGGAATCTTCACAATTTTATTTTGAAATTCTTCAGGAAAAAATTTTCTAACGCAATCAAGCGTTACTATAATTTTATCAGCCGCGGATAAAGTGGAATGATATTTAATTTTATTTGAATGTTTCAATCTTTTTTTTATGAAATTTTTTATCTTCCTTACTATTATTAAATCTTTCCGTTCTTTTATTTCGGTAGAGCTGTATTCGTCTTCTGACAGGTCTATCCACGGATGAAACGCCGGTCCTACTATAAGCGGTTTATTCAATATAAGACTGTAACTTTGATTTAAATTCATAGGAAGCATATAATGGATTACGTCAAACTCGTATCCATTTAAAACGGTTTTATAATACTCGTTCGCTAATTTTGAATATTTACGCCATCGGAGCAAATAATTGAATTCGTCCGGAGCCGGAAAAAAATCAAAATTTCCGAGTTCTACAGTTTGAAAATTCAAATTGGCGTTTTTCAATCTAACCTGCGGCGCTAACGCGGTTATATTGTTGCCCGAACGCGCAAGATAATCAAGTATATTATATGCGATTAAACCTTCGCCCGCGGGCAGGTAATCGGTTAAAATCAACGAACTGGAAGTTACTAATATATTTTTGGAAGCTGACATTTGAGATTTACGACGCGATTTTTAAAAAATCCATCGCTTTCTGAAGTTCATCTTTAACTATTTCCAATTCCGCAAAACATTGCTCTTTCGTCATCCGCAATATTTTCCAGATTATCGGATTAAGCTCTACCGCCTGTTCTTCGCCGCTATGACCTAAACCCGCCGATACGCAATAATTATTAGCAATATAAACGCTCGCCACAAGTTTGAAATCGTCAGTCTGCCATTCGTAAAAATCAGGTCCGTGATGCAGCGAAATCGACTTTATTAAACCAGCCGATAATTTCCATTTCTCCGCTACTTTTTCGCCGATTTCAGGATGCGTGAATTGAATCTCCCTGTTTTCAAGCATTATCAAAGGAGATTTTGTTTCTTTCGCCATTTTTAATATTACGTTCATCTCGTTCGGATAATGGCGCGCAAGAATTAATTTTCCAATATCGTGAAGCAATCCGGCAATAAAAAATTCCTCGCGGAAACGTTTGGGTATGTCGAATTTTATTGCGAGAACCTTTGCCGCTACAGCTACCGCAAGCGAATGTTTCCAGAATTGCTCTATATCAAATCCTGATTGTTTAAATTCTTTAACGCTGAATTGTTCAAGAACCGCTGTGCTTAACGCGAGATTTTTTATTGTGTTCAAACCAAGCATAATGATTGCGCGTTCAAGCGACGTTACTTCCTGAGATAATGAAAAATATGCGGAATTAACCATTTTCAATACTTTGCCGGTTAATATGGGGTCCATTTTGATTACCGTAACAAGTTCGCGCGGCGAAGAATTAAGATTGTTCGCGACTTCCATTACTTTTGATACAGTCGGCGATAAACTCGGCATCTTATCAATTTTATCAAGAATATCGTTTACGTTAATCATATCTAATAATTTTATATAATCTAAAAAAATAAGTCAATATTTTTTATTTACAATTTTGACGCCTGAAGTAATTCTTAAAAATTCTAACGCGATTTAAGGTTCAAAAGATTCGTATATCTCTCGTTTGAATCTTTATAATTTATATCCAGCAAAATAACTGTCTGATAATATTTTTTAGCAAGTTCAAGCTGATTTGACAATTCATAACATAGCGCCTTGCTGTAGCAGACGAATTTTTTAGTTTCAAAATTTATTGAAATATCGTTTTCATCGATTTGATTCAGAATATCAAGCGCAAGCTGAAAATCCTTTTTCATTATTAAAGACTGACATATTAAAAGCTGACTTCTGAAAATATTCCCTTTTTCGCCTGTCTGAATTCTTTGCAACGTAGAAATTGCGTCGTCCGGTCTATTAATCGAAATATAAAGTTTTCCAAGTTCAAGTCTTGACTGAGTAACGTCAATATTCGTATTTGAAATTAAAAGTTCGTATATTTTTATAGCTTGTTCTATTTGATTTTCGGAAGCATAATGACCCGCCACGTCGCTTAATAACAAATTTATTCTCAAACTGTTTGCGTCGAGCAAAATCAATTCCGCAAGGAGTTCAACAGCTTTATCGTATTTTTTAATTTTAAAATACATTTGAGAAAGAAATAACTTATCCTCAAAATTATCAGTCCGCAATTTTATAATTTCTTCGGATACGGATATGATTTTATCCGAGTCTTCAGTCTTTTGATACAAATCAAATAAAGCCGAATACGCCGGTAATTTCGACTTATGTTTGTTTAACAACTCTTCATAAATTTTTATCGCCTTAATTATTTGCCCTGTTTTCCTATACAATACGCCTAAAAAATCAAGAAATTTTGTGTTGTTTTCATATTTTCCCGCGAGCTTTTCAGTGAATTCAATGATTTTCTCAATAGACTTAGGCTGTTGTTTCAGCCATTGTTTCAAATATAAATACGCGGATTTTGAATTATTTTTTTCGCAATATAATACTGCCAACTGTTCAAGATGCGAATTATCGAATTTCAATCTCAACATTTCTTCAAGGGTTATAATTTTCTTTTCATTATCTCCTGTCCTTGAATATAAATCCAGTTCGCATAACAATAATTCCAGTATTTCATTTTCTGAAGCGTATTGTTTTTTCGCCGTTATAATCAGTTGACGCGATTCTTCCGTCAGATTATTTTTTATCAGAGTTTTCAAAATTCTAACTGCGGTTTTGAAACTTAAAAGCTTTTTGTTTTCAAGTCTTTTATAAACGCCAATCGCTTGTTCGTCAAGCATTTTTTTTTCAAGCAGAATTTCTAACAATTTTAAAGTTATGGCGTCGTCCGGTTTAAGATTAAGAAGAGAATAATAAATGCCCGCCAAATTTTCATTATCTCCGGCGCTCTCGTAATATCTCGTTTTAAAAAGCAGGATGAAATAAAAAATTTTTTTTTTAAAAACGAATGAAAGAACGAGCAAAACTCCAATCGCGGTTATAAGAATGATTTTTATCGAGCTTTTTAAAGTATTCTGTTTTCTTAAAGATAATAATTCCTTGACTTCTTTTGAATCGGAAGCCGAACCGTCTTTTTTTATTTCTTCGATATGTTTGTCGAAATATTCGTTATTGCCTTCCTCTAAAAATCTTTTTATCAAAGCGTAAAGCAGTCTGCGTTTGCTTTCAGGCGCAAGATGATTTTTATAGAAATCATAATCCGAATTTAATTTGTTCAAATCGGCGGTTTTAAAATATTCAAGAAGTTTTTCAAAAAAAAATATCCGTTCGGCGCCGCTATCATTATTATTTTTCAATTCAACAAAATATTTTTTTAAAACCGCGTTAAGCGATTCGGGCGATTCGGATTTTGAAATATCCGCTTTAAAATTATTTATTTTCACGTTTAAAATATCTGTTTCAATCTGTTTCAACCGTTCTTTGCTTCTTGTAGTCTCGTAAATATTCGAAGAAGGCAAAATATCCAAAGATTCCCGATAAAGTTTTTTCGCTTCCTCATAATTTCGAGCCGCATAATACGATTCGGCTTTATAATACGAATTTTTAATTTTTTCTATTTTTTCCATAAAAATCTGTTGATTCAAACCGGCGTTAGCCGCTTCAAGCATATCGGTAAATTCTTTTTTGGCGATAAACTCTTCGGAGATGGAATTATACTCGTCTATTAACTGCCGAAATCTATTCGTATTAAGATAAGACGTAAATAAAATAAAATACTCGCGTTCGGTTCCTGAAAAAAACGAGGTTCTGTAAGCGTTTATTATCTCAACCGCGTCCTCGTAATTTTTTTGATTAAACTGTTTTTTTAAATAACCGGAAAAAGCGCTTTTGGTTTTAATTATGACGGCGCTTGAATCAAAAGCGGATAATCCGCAAGTCATTATCATAACTGTCATAATCGCAATTAAAACAATTGTAAAAACAGAATTAAATATTTTTTTTATTATTTTCATATATAATTTCAATTCCTTTATAAGTAATATTTTTATCGGTTATAATCTTTAAATTCACAAGTTTGTTCAGCAAGTCGGCGGACCCGCCGGCGCAAATTATTCTATAATTTTTGAATTTTTCTTCCTTAATAATTTTTTTTATCAATCCTTCTATCATTGATCCGTATCCGTGAATAACGCCGGATTCAAGGCATTCTTTAGTTTCTTTTCCGGCAATTTTTCCGGGCGGATTATTTATTTGGATTTTATATAATTTTGAACAGGATTCCGCAAGCGAATCCCGCAATAAATAAACGCCTGGCGTTATGACGCCTCCGGTAAAATCGCCTTGTTTTACAACGTCTATGGTCGCGGCGGTCCCCGAATCTACAATTATAAGATTTCCATCTGTCCCGTATTTTTCCAGACAACATTCAACATTTGCGATTCTGTCGGTTCCGATTGTCTCAGGATGTTTTATTTTTATCTTCTGTTTTAATTTTAATTTACGATCATACGTTATGACAAATGGTTTTATTCCAAAATACTTTTTAAAAAGTCCCGCTACCCGCCGGTTGATTTCAGGAACTACCGAACTAACTGCGCATTCATTTATATCCCGATTGGAAATCTTTTTTTTTATCAGGGCGTTTTTTAAATTTTGAAAAGATTCTTCATTTATTTCATTCTTTATTCTGAATTTTGTTTCAAAAACAATATTATCGGCAAAGCTATTTATTATTCTTTTTTCAAATTCGGAACATCGATTAACCGTATTTTGAATAACGGCAATCCCCGCATTGGTATTTCCAATATTTACGCAAAACATATTTTTATAAATATTTCTAAAGCGATAGTTATACTAATTCGCCGTTAAAATAATGAAAAAGATTTGTTTAAACGGCGAATTGGCATTAAACCAAACTATGTATTTCAGCAATTTTGACGGAGTCCGGTATTACCCGGTGCTTCCAAAACCTTGTCTGCTTGACGATTTTAAATTTGCGCCAGATTCTTCAAATTCGCCTTTTGCTATTTTTAAAAAAATTCCCTGAGCTATCCTGTCGCCCCTTGAAATCCGTATTTTTGAGTTCGTATAATTATAAACAAGTATTTTGATTTCGTCTTCCGGTCCGCAATAATCGTTGTCTATAACGCCCATACTGTTTGCAAGCATCAGTCCTTTTTTCGGAGTGGAACTTCGCGGCAGAACCGCAAGCATATATCCTTCGGGAACTTCTACTATGGCGTTAACCGGTATTAATGCCAGACTTCCCGGTAAAACCTCCGCGTTTTCTCTGCAAACAAAATCAAATCCCGCCGCCCCCGGAGTTTCGTATTTAGGCAGAGGCAGACTTTTATCAACCCTTGCGATTCTTATTTTCATTTTCTTATTAAAGTTCCTATCCCTTTATTGGTAAATAATTCAAGCAGAATGCTGTGAGGAATTCTGCCGTCGATAATATGAACGCGCTCGACTCCGGCGTCTAAAAGTTCGAGGCAGCTTTTTATTTTTGGAATCATACCTCCGGTAATTACTCCGGATTTTAAACATTCGTCTATTTTTGAAGAATTCAACTGGCTTAACAAACCTCCGTCTTTATCGAGAACTCCTTGTATGTCGGATAAAAAAATCGTTCTGTAAGCTTTCATTGCCGCGGCTATCGCCGAGGTAACAAGATCCGCATTAATATTAAACGTTTCTCCGTTTGCTCCGAATCCTACGGGCGAAATAACGGGTATAAACTCGTTTTTCACTATCATATCAAGCGGTGCCCTGTTGATTTTTTTTATTTTACCAACCAGTCCGATATCAAGAATTTCAGGCGGCTGTTGTTCGTCCGACGATTCTTTAAGAATAGTCATCTTTTCAGCTTCTATAAGTCCTCCGTCTTTTCCGGAAAATCCTATAGCTTTGCCTCCCGCTTTATTTATCAGCGCCACAATTTCTTTGTTAACCTTGCCGACAAGCACCATTTCCACTACGTCCATCGTAGGTCCGTCCGTTATCCGCATTCCCTCGATAAACGAACTTTTTATGTTTAATTTTTTTAAATACTCTCCGATTTGCGGTCCGCCTCCGTGCACAATTACCGGATTTATTCCGATATATTTCAACAGGGTTATGTCCTCCGCAAAACTTTTTTTCAAATTTTCGTCCGCCATCGCATGACCGCCGTATTTGATTACAAGCGTCTGCCCGAAAAATTTTTTTATATACGGCAAAGATTCTATCAGTATTTCAGCTATATTTATTTCATTTTTCATCTGTTTCAGTTCCTCTTATTTGTATAAGTCTATCAATAACCCTCTTATTTCGTCAAGTTTATCGATAAGCTTGATTTTATCAATATTTTTGTTTAAAACCGATTCGCTCAACTGTTCAAGCTCTTTATCGATTTTCTTTACGACCGAATACATTTTATCCTCGGTTAACGATTTTTTTCCTAATTTCTGCTGAACCTCGTAAGATGATTTTATCACTATGCCCATAAACCGCTGAATCAGCATTTTGTATTTTACAAGGTTCGCGTAAAGAGGTTTTTCAACGAACTCTTTGCCGGCTTTGTCTATTTCATCGGCTAATTCGTTAAGTTCTTCGCGGCTCTCCGGCGTTATCACGCCGGAAATATTATTTATCTCGTTAAACTCAACGTCTTTTTTTTTTTCCGTCGGCGATAATCCGCCCAATCCGAGCAGACGGCTGAATAAATCGCCGTCCACGTTTTTAGACGATGATTTATGTTTGGAAGACAATCCGGATTTTGTTTCGCTTCGCTCGACTTTCATATTCAACTCGTTCAATTCAATAAACAATTCGGGTTAACCCCGAATAATGCAATAAAAAAAATGAAGTTTTTTCAAAACATATATACGCTCTTGTTAAGACTTCTAAAAACCTGAAAACTGCCAAATAAAAATTAATTCTTTTGAAAAAGCGCTCAAAATCAATGTTTTTCCTTGCTTCCAGCGCTTTTTCAAAATTCTAATGCGGTTTTCAGGTTAAAATTTCGGATTCAAAAATATTTATGATTTTCGAATGAACAATCTCAATTTTATCATATTCAATCAGTCTTACGTTCTTATGCGTTTGACTTAATTTGAGATATCCTTCTCTGACCCGGTTGTGAAAACTCAAATCCTCTTTTTCAAGTCTATCTCCGTTTTCGGTATTATACAAAGCGTTTGATTTTATTTTAGCTTTAGCAAGTCCGACTTCTGGATTTATATCGAGAAGAAAAATCAAATCCGGATTCAATCCCTGCGTAGCTATTTTGGTAAGATTATTAATCAAATCAAGTTCTATTCCGCGTCCGTATCCCTGATACGCCAGACTCGCGAAAGAAAACCTGTCGCTGATAACGATTTTACCATCGTCAACCGCCGGAACAATTTTTTGAAAAACATGCTGAGACCGCGACGCCGAATACAATAATAATTCTGTTAAATGCGACATATTTGAATTTTTGGGATTTAACAGTATCTCGCGGATTTGTTCACCGATTTCAGTGCCCCCAGGTTCCCGCGTAGTTATAAACGGAATTTTTTTTTTTTGCAGATATTTAACGAGCAATTCAACCTGCGTCGATTTGCCGCTGCCTTCCGCTCCTTCAAAAGTGATGAAATAACCCTTTCTCATATCAAATTTATTTTTCCGGCGATTTTTAATTAAATTCCAAAACCGTAAAGCGAAATAAAGGAAAATTCGGTTCGTTTAAAAATAATCCGGAACTATTTTTTTTATAATGTCCTAAGCCGCATTCGCGGAAAAGCTATTAATCAAAATGCGCTTATCTTTCAAAATTCATCCGCCGCTTTCTGATTAAACTGCTGCGGAACTCTTCGTATCATATAAAGTTCAGGGTCGACCGGAATTCCGTTTATTCTCAATTCATAATGAACATGCGAACCGTAAGAATTTCCGCTATTCCCGACCAGTCCGATTAAATCTCCTTTTTTAACGTTCATATTTTTTGTTACAAGAAGTTTTGAACAGTGTCCGTATGCGGTTGAATACCCGTATTTATGCTGAATAATGATAAAATTTCCATAACCCGGTTTGATACCGGAAAATATAACGGTTCCGGACGCCGCCGCGTAAATCTTTGTTCCCGTAACTGCCGCTATATCTAATCCCTCATGAAACATTTGAGATCTGGTAAAAGGAGATATCCTGTATCCGAATCTCGACGAAATATATCCTTCCGAAGGCCATATCGTCGGCGTATAATTATATATGGTTTTTTTATCTTCAACCTGCTCGGAACTATTTAATCCCCGCCTTTCATTCAAATTTCCATTTATATTGTCTATTATAAAATTTTCAAATTTTGCGGTTTCTTTTCCGCCTATCCCGAAAGAATTTTTTTCTCCGGTTATAACGCCTGTCAAACCGCCGACCTGCGATTCGATATAATTAATTAATTTTTGTTTTTCCGATATTATTAAATTTAAACTTTGAATGCGCTGTTGAAGACTTGATATTTCTTTTTTTAAAGCGTAATTCTGTTTTATTTCAATTTTATATTTGTTTGATTTTATATTCCATACTATATTGGTAACAAAAATATTCAGAAGAATTACCGTAATTACAAACGCTGTTTTTTTTAATAACAGCGATAACTTGTTTCGAGGATTATTTTCAGTTAAAACCATTCCCGTCTCCTTGATTTTCAGCCTTCGCAAATATTTATCTTCTATAGCTCAATAAAGTAGAATAATGAATATTCAGCAGATTAATAATGTTAGAAACGTCCGAGCTGATTTGCTCAATCATTCCAAACAACTGCGTCATTGTTCCGTTTACCGATTTATTGAACACTTCTTTTCTGGTATCCGTATTAAACAATTTATAACGTATTACTATTTGTTTCTCGTTATAAATTTCAAATGACCCCAATAAAACCAAATCCGCGTTAACAAGTATTCCTATCTGGGAAGCCAATTCCGCGTTGATTCTTCCGATATCGGAAGTTACCATTGCTGCCATATCGCTTACTTCGTTTCTATTTTTAATCAAAACTTTCGAATTTGTCTGAATATTTCTTATAATCATATCGGGTATTCCGGTCGAAAGCCAATCATGCTGGCTGTTGTTCATCGCGTTTTTAAAATTTATAGCGGCAAGCTCCGCGGTTTTATTCTTTTTAGATTGAACTTGAGCGTATTGAATATTGCGTTGCGTCTGCTGTTTTTCTCTTGACGCGTTATATGGAAGCGGAGGTTGCTCTTCATCTTTTTGTTCCTGTTCCGACGAATATTTTTTCGTTATGTCGTTTCCAAACCCGAAGCCTAAAGAAAAATAATGCTGCTGGTCGTTAAGTCCGTTATTATCGTATTTAAAAGCATAGTCAAGCTTTGTCATACCCACGCCAAAACTCATTCCCGCGGAATACCTCATATCTTTCTCAAGATACAAATCTTTCTCAAGACCAAGTCTGACTACAAAGGCAAGATTTTCAGGATAAAAATCCGCGCCTGTTTTTTTAAACACATTGGACTTGCCTTCGTCTTTGAATCTAACGGATTCCCATACTATAAATTCCGAACCCACGTTTATAGATTTTAAAGTTTCAGATTTAACTCCGGTTAAATCTCCAAGCAGATTCCATCTGTCGAGTATATCGTATCTGAAACCGAACCTGTATTCAAGGTCTTCGTCTTCGCTTTTGCCGGAATCCCATTTTTTTCTGCTGTAAAGATTCTTCAAACTTACGCCTACAGATAAATCGTCGTTGAGAATTCCTATATACCCGACGTCAAATGAAACGCCTTTTGCGCCTCCGTCCCTCACGTTGCTTTTCACTCTGCTGTAATCGATATTCAAACCTATCAACGACTGCTGATTAAGTTTTACTCCTATGCTATACATTAAAGACGTTTCCAGCCAGCTCAAATTATCCCAGTTAGGATTGATATCGTCGTAATTGAAAGATATATCATTGCCGGAATACGACAATACGCTGACTCCGAATTTTGCCGGAATTGCAAGACTTAAATTGTATTGTTTATACCACTTGAACTGACCCGGATTGGTGTAATACGTGCTGAAAATATTTTTGCTTATCGTGGCGATTCCAGCCGGATTGTATGAAACCGAGTTTATATCCCCGTCCATCGCGGTAAATGCGTTTGACATTCCTATCGGACGCGCTCCGTAGACAAACCGGCTTCCGCTCAATCCGTCGCCGGCAAACGCCGGCAATCCTGCCGCTATTGAAGAAATAATAATTATCGTTACTGCCAAATAAAATTTTTTATACATTGAAAACCTCCAAAACATCTATATCAAAACCTAATCCGGCAAACCGGAATAGTTTCAGCTTACCGGAAATGCTTGCGCTTATGCGTTGCGCTTATGCGTTGCGCTTATGCGTTGCGCTTATGCGTTGCGCTTATGCGTTGCGTAAACGCAAGCATTTCCGGTAAGACATTAATCATTATTACTTTACAATAGCTACCGGATACACATACTTGTTTAGTTTCACAAGATATAATCCGTTATTAACTTTTCTGCCTTTATAATTGCATCCGTTCCATTCAATCGTTCCGCTGTTTGACACCGGAACGTCTTTAGAATAAATCTTTTGACCAGATAATGAAAATACTTCCAGTTTTATTTTAGCGCCCGCGGTTCCGCCCGCCCTTGAAGGAGCTCCGCTTATTGAACTTGAATATCCCGGAACAAGCAAAACAAGTTTTTCTCCGTTGTCGGGATTGAATACGGGTTTGGTTGTAAATATCGGATTTCCAAAAGCGTCGACAATTTGCGGAATCGGCTTTTCATTATTCAAAATTTCTATCTGCAAAGCGTCAGATAACGCGGAAATATTATTATAAGAATCCACGCTTTTAACGAACAGATACCGCTTGCCAATCGGATTCTTGAGTTTTAAGTTGGATATTTGCGGCAGCGTTGAAACAGTTTGTTCGTTTGGCTGCAGATTTATCGTCATAATCGTGTCTCCCGCGTTGTTCGGATCCCCGCTTTCATATAAATACAAACGGATTAATTTTTCGTCTTCCGACGCGCCTTCCGCCGATTCAAACTTCAATAAAGGAATTACCATTGAATTTGCGACATACTTATTCTTAATCTCGCTTTCCGAATCCACTACTACAATCTGAAGTTTTGAATTATTACTCTTGTTGTAATACATAACCGGAGTAATCTCGCCGTCGGCGGTTGAAGCTATATAAACTCTGTTTATATTGTCCACATCCGACGCAGTAGCGACAAACCATCTCCTTATTTTACTGTTAACCTGAATATTCTCGTCGTAAAAATTATAATACCACTCTCCATTGGCGTTATAATTGCCGTGGGGGATCGACAACTCATACAATAGATTCACAGTGTCAAACGTAGAACTCGCATATACGTAAAGTTTAATGTAAACCTCGCTTTTGGAAAAATCCAGAAGTCCGCCGCGTCCGGTAAAAGCTTTGCCTCTAAT
>ERZ795059.1264-NODE-1264-length-28685-cov-10.824555_pt1 | contig 28685 bp, 19 predicted proteins | sample MGYA00375143_ERZ795059 | MGnify/ENA primary metagenome ERZ795059 (study PRJEB30188, sample SAMN05720168) | activated sludge metagenome | isolation source: Anaerobic digester | place: USA | collected 2015-01-07 ... | reverse complement strand
AACAATAAACCATTGTAAGCCAATTAATTGAAAGTTTTCTTGCAGGCACTATTTAAGGATTATATAGCATATAAGGGGATATTTATCATCCAGTCCTGCACTTTATAGGGAGAGGGTGCAGTTCTTACCACCCGAAGCGGTTTATATTTGTCATTAAAGAACCTGAGGCTTTTTGATCTTAGATTCGTTCCGGATTTTACTTCGATGGCAGTAATATCACTCCCGTCCTGAATAACAAAGTCAACTTCTGAAGTACTTCTCTCATTAGTCCAATAACCGATATAACGATTACTCACAGTCTGAAGTTGTTGCATTACATATTGTTCGGTCAGAGCTCCTTTGAATTCAGTAAAGATTGCATCTCCTTCTATCAGAGTACGGATATGAATGTTCGTCATTGCTGCAAGCAGGCCCACATCAACCAGAAACAGCTTAAATACAGATAAATCCTGATATGCGATCAGAGGCATATCTGGTTTTGAAATCCGGTGGCTTTTCAAAACCAATCCGCAATCTGTAAGCCACTGTATTGCTATTTCAAAGTCCCTGGATCGTGCTCCTTCACGAATTAGTCCATAAATAAATTTTTTATTTTCTTTAGCCAGCTGAGAAGGGATACTCTGCCATACCATATTTATTCGTGGAACAACCTCCTTCGGAATATGTTTTGAGAAATCACCTGCATATGATTGAAGTATCTGATGTTGTACAGTACGTACGAGCTCCCAATCTCTTGTTTCTGAAAAAACACTTACTACTTCAGGCATGCCCCCTGTATGTAAGTAGTATTTCAGATAATTCAGAAGTTTATCATGGAAAACAGATATGATATCCCAATCCTTATTTCTTACAATTTCAGATAAACCTTGTTCATTTACTGCACTTAAAAATTCAGTAAACGACATTGGATACAGGTCGAGAAACTGGACCTTGCCAACAGGGAATGATACATTATCGTGAAGACTCATCCCCAGTAATGACCCTGCAGCAATAAGGAAATATTGCGGTGCATTTTCATTGAAATATTTCAGGGATGTTATACCTCCTTCCGCGCATTGAATCTCATCAAATACAATTAAGGTGTCTCCCGGAGTGATATTAATCTGAGAATGTATCTGCAATGTGGTGATAATCCGTGGAATATCAAAATCATTTTTAAACAGGGATTGCAATGACGGAGTCTCTTCAAAATTTACATAAACCATTTGTTTGAAATGACTTTTTCCGAAATCTTTCAATAACCATGTCTTTCCTGTCTGACGGGCTCCACGCATTATTAAAGGTTTTCGCCTTTCATTCTGTTTCCACTTGATGAGATCAGATAGCTTATCTCTTTTCATGTTTATATGTGGTTTCTAAAATGACACACAATTTACCAGGAATAAATAGGACAAAATTACATATTTATCGTGATAAAAATGTAAAAATATACACATTTATCAGGATAAATTCGCCTAAATTATGTTTTATAGGAGTATTTTAATTACCGGGGAAACCAGGAACATGAGGCAAATATCATGATATTGAAGAATATAGCCCAAAGGTGCTAAAGCCTGAAGCTTTGACCACTTATGGCCGGACCGAAGTTCAAAAACACAGGTAACATTATTTCAGAAACCAACAACCGGCGAGATGTGGTCAGAGTCACCTGCTTTTGCACCAGAGTTAAGATTCTTGTAAATAACTGTTTACTTTATTTGAATTAAATATTGCAACAACAAATACTTTAGTGTAATTTGTTGGACATTCGAAGTAAAATAACACAATGAACTTACAATATATTACCGATACAAAAGGACATAAAAGTGCTGTACAGCTTCCCTTGAAGTACTGGGAACAGATACAAAAAGACCTCGAAGAACTTGACCGTTTAAGGAGCAAAAAACCTTTTATGACCGAACTTGCCGAAGCTGTTGAAGAAATGAAGCTGATAATTGAAGGCAAAAAGCAAGCCCGGAACGCTGAAGATTTCATCAATGAGCTTTGATGTTAAAGACATTTCTGCTATGGTGTTTAATTAATTTTATGTCAGATTTTTATTGAAATATTTACTTTTCCGCCAAGTCCTTTCTCGACAATATCGAAGAGAGTACTTAGTGTTATATTGCTGCCATTATTCTCTACACGGGAAATGTATTCTCTCTTCTTGTCAATAATCTGTCCCAATTCTTCCTGTGTCATGTGCCTCGATTCACGGGCTTTTTTTAATAAAAGTCCTATTTTAAACGACTCAGCCTCTCTCTCAAGATTGTCGCGTCTTTCGGTACCTTTTTCTCCATAAACACGGTCTTTGATTTCCGACCATGTAGATGTTTCTCTATTGACGTTTTTTGCTTTCATAATACTCATTCATTAATTTTTCTGCCTTCGCAATTTCTTGTCTTGGTGTTTTTTGTGTCTTTTTCTGGAAACCGTTTAGAAGGATTATCAGCCTCCCGCTGTCAAAAAAACAGAAAACACGCCAAATGTCTGATCCTAATTGAATTCGAGCCTCGTAAAGTCCGCTTGAACCTACTATTTGCTTTAAGTAAGTAGTCGGAATTCTCTCCAGAGTCTCAATAGCTTCCAAAATCTTAAAAATTTTGTCCTGAACCTTAATGGGTTGTGCGGTCAGGAAGTCCTCGAAGTAGTTCTTGTAAGCTATTATTTCTCTTATTTTATCCATGAGGCAAAGCCATGACACAAAAGTAACTTAAAAGTTACTAATATCCAAATTTGAAGTAATGTTCTTTTTTATTATGCACCATATCTCTCTCAACATTTGTCCTGATATAATTTGGATACCATTTACGAGGATCAATTTTCTGATCATATACCGGAGGGTAGTACCCTTTAATGATCCCGTCTGCAAGTTCAGTGTCCCTGCCGGTTGACAGCTCCGATAAAGTAAATGGAAGCAGATAAATATATGCAATCCTTTCGGCAAGGCTTTGAGAAATTGTTTCCTGCAGAAAATTACAATTTCGGAATCGAATTCCAAATTTGTAAGATTAAAATTGAATTTTTATTTCAACGGTGGATTCATTCAACTGTTTGGCGACAGTCCTTTTATAACAACTATCTTTACCGTTAAACCCTAATTTCTAATAATTAAAGTCAGGTACTAATAGCTGTGCTCTGTGCTCTTGAACGGATACAGTCAATCCAGTTATCAAGATGATATTTGCTGTCGTTACTCAAACCTGTCATCAAAGATAAAAAGTTCCTCACTTTTGACCGGTCTTCTCAATATTTATTACTCTGTGGATCGCAAAGGTTTTCCCATCGGCGGATATACCCTGAATGGTTACTTTATAATCACCTTTTATATCTGAGCTACTGAATTCAATTTTTATATTCTCATTTTTCCCGACTTTTAAAGAAGGGTTCCAGTAAAGGGTATTTCTGAAGTCGGGTTCATGGTTCTTTAAATCCATAACCTTTGAGTGATCGGGAGAAACGAATTCATAAACAGGATCAATAATTCTGAATTGTATCCTGAGTGCTTTATCAGGGAGCGGCACATTGGAGAAATCTGCCGAACTGGTTATTACATTAACGATACCGTCAAATATGAAATCTCCAACCATGTATTGTTCTTTTACTACTTCGACTTTTTCAACATCCCCTGGATTAAGGCCGGCAATAGCAGTGGGATTCCTGATTATTACCCCATCAATCATTGTCACAGGCGGGGCATCAAAGAGTTCATTCCCTAAAATATTATACATGGCAATCTCGTAGTCGCTTCCACTTTTCTTTAAAGAAATCCCCGGGACAATTTCAAAAAAAACTTCCTGCATATCAGAGAGTTCAGCCCATTCTTTAAGGAAAACTTCCGATGTTGGCTTTCCATAGAATCTTAACGGCTTCTGAAATGATAAATTCTTGTATGATATTTTTTTTCCTGTCTGCGAAGCACCAAATAGTTTCTCAACCTGATAGATAATACTCCAATCAGGAATAAAAGAAGGAGTCAGATCCCAATCTGATTCTGACCTGATATCACAGGTATTGTATTCACCTGAGAAGGGCGATTCCAATGATATTATATATGTTCTGTTATCATCCGGTTGGATGATCAGATCATGAACGTCTTCATCGATAGCCATTCTGAATGTGAATCTGCCGGTATTATCTGTTTTAGCATATTTGAATACAGGAATTTTCCCGGGGCTTGAGAGGAGAACATATTCGCCTGCCGGAGCAGTTTTATTATCGCTTGTCCTGAGGAAGCCTGACAAAAAATGAACTTCATTTTCTGCCAAATAACTGAAGTGCTGCAAGCTGTCGTTTAAAATTTTCTGCCAGTCGAGCCAGTTGCTCTTTATACCCGGCAAAAAGTTGTCAATAAGTTCGTTGGAAAATCTCCCATGGCCTTTTAAAATCTCTTCCGGGAGTAAACCGAACTCACTGCCAAAAACCATATATTCCGATGCATCCAGGCTACTTTCTCCAGTTGTCAAAGGGACAATGGATACACTCAGAAACATAGAATCCACTTCAATGTCAGGCCTTTCATTTCTCAGAATAATAGTTTCATTTCTTCTGGTACTGAACGTGTCCGGATTTTCATTACCTGAATAATGAATCAATGATTCAGGTGTAAAAATATACCTTTCGAATGACGGTTGACCGCTTGAGTTAAAAAGAGTTATATTGTTAATACCGGGGATAAGCACTTTAGCAGGAATACATATCCGATTTAATTCATCTGATATTTTCGCTCCCAGTGTATAATTGATTTTCCCGTGCGTTTGAATAACCAGGTAGAACGAATCAGGTACTTCAGAGGGATTATGCATTATTCTCCTGACGGCAAGCTCCAATGTGTCAGTTGTTCTTGCGGTTATGTCGAAAAACAGTGTCTTTGGATGGGCTTTGCTGGTGGGGTCATCTTCCCTTGTTCGTTCTGAAGAATAAATCTTTTTTAAAAAAGGACCCCGTTTAAAAGCATTGTAGACTTTAATTTCTTTTTTAAAGCAATTTTCCGGAAGGAAATTTCTCATCCAGTTTGTATAAGCTCTTAGTGTGTAATCCCCGTTACTTAATGAGTCTGGCAGTCTTAACTGCCCATATCCGAAGCCTTTATCAAGTATCACCTTCGCCTGGCAGACAGGAATATTGAAAGGATTTAAAACTTCTATATACGAAAGCCGGCTGTGCGATGTCAGATGTGAGCTTTGCCGGTCAAAGAGCCACATACTGAACCACAAAACTTCTCCGGCAATATATACTTCCCTGTCAGTGCTTAAAAATATTTCTTCACGTGGTACGGCAATTGTGTAAGCTTCAAACCGCCTGATCAGATTATCCATTGTATTCTGTACCTGTCCATATACGTTGACATTAAGAACTGCAATCAGGGCAACATTTATGAACAGAGTATTCCTTTGTCTCATTTTAATGGAACTATTTATCATCATCCCAGAAATCAGGCTTAACAGAAGTACCGTGTGCTTCACAAAAAACACAGCCGGTGTTCCGTGTGCAAATTATATAAGGAGGCTTTTGGTCTAAATGGTCTTCGATTATCCAAAGGTTTAAATTCAAATCCGGAATAGTATCAGGCCGATTAGTATAAATTGTTTCGGGCTCACATCCATAATCAAAAATTTCAGATCCCTGAAATTTTTCTTTTATAAACAGTCTTTTTGTTGAAACTGCTGATACACTGAAATAACCCAATATTTTCCTGCGAGAATCTTCGACACAATATAAATTATTTTGAAGGTCAGATGGAATAATATCATAAAGTCCTCCTGTCTGATCTGATAAGTTTTTCAAACGATCCCAGTACAAAAATTCGTTCTCGTTCAATGAGTATTGTCTTACCTGTATGCTGTACTTTATATCCAATTTTTCACGCGGGTTGTTAATAGAAAGTACTGGTTGTTTTTTTATTGCGCCACCAGAAATACCTGAAGAATTTTTTATTGAAATCCCATCTGAATTGATTGAGGTCCAGCATACTTTATTAATACTTTCAAATGGCAGATGATACTCCCAGGTTTCAATGTACTCCCATTTGAAAAATTGGCATATATTTTCAGTATCACGTGTATCCAGAAAAATGTCACAACCTTCTACAGCAGGCCGGGTGTCTTCGATTACCTTTTTCTGATAATACAGGCTGTCAATGGGTGGTACCGGTAACATCCCGGTCGGTTCTGATTCATAGGTTAAGAATCCAAATTCCTTTGTAGTTTCGACCCTTAGAGTATATTCCCTTCCTATAACGCCCCTGAAATCGGGATAATCAGGCAAATATACTCCGTAGTTCGATGTTTCTTTCAGGGTATATAAATTGCCAGAATCATCAGTAATTGAAACAGTACAACCTCTGACTAGCTTCGGCGCCTTCCTTTTCCAGAGAGGGTATGTGACAGAGAGTTTGACATAACTTCCAGCAGGCTGGTCAGAAATTAACCCCTCAATAATCAGGGCATCACTATACTCATCTGTGACCGGAGTAAAATCATTTATGCAACTAACAGTTATGGTTAGTCCCAATATCAGGGCAATTATCTTTATAAAATTCATATTTAAAAATCAAACCTGAATGTAACAGAAGGTATAGGACTTCCAAATAACGATAAAATGTATCCTTTCAGAACTTCTTCTTCCTTCCGGAAATAAATCGAGTAAGGATTTTCCCTCCCAAATAAATTATATACTGAAATGATAAGAGCAGGATGTGCAATTTTTTGCTCTTTCAGGTTACCGCTTATTTTACAGGAAATATCAAACCTTAGTGTGTATGGTAACCTGTATTTATTCCTGTCGGAGTAATCAACAAGGAAGAAATTCCTCATTTTGTACACCGAAAGAGGATAAGTTACCGGACGTCCTGTGCTGTATATTAAATCTCCTGATAAACTTAATCTTCTTGAATAAAAATAATTGAATGTAAGGGCAAGGTCATGAGGTTTATCAAAATTTGCCGGGTACCAGTCCCCTGAATTAATAATTTCATCTTTAAAAACTCCCAGACTTTTTACAAAGCTCCTTGAATAAGTATAAGCAATATTAAATAAGAATTTACCCTGAGTATTTTTTAATGAAAATTCGATACCGCTTGCTTCCCCTTTCGCATCTATCAGGTGCTGTTCAATATTTTCAATCATGGTCAGGCTTGTTCCCCCTTTATAATCTACCATATTAGTTATTTCCTTATAATATGCCTCGGCTGAAAATTCTAACTTTTTATTAAACAACAACTGGTAAAAACCCGCTGCATATTGATCGCCGATTTCCGGTTTCAGGTGATAATCACATAGTTTCCATGTATCTGTCGGGGAAATACTGATTGTATTTGTCAGCAGATGAAGATACTGCCGTGTACGGTTATAGTTGATTTTTACAGAAATATTATCAGAAAACCGAAAATTTAATGAAGCTCTGAGTTCAGGGCCGGCATACTTGCTTACCAACTTCCCAGAACTGAATTTAAGAGTGTCAATAATACCCGAACTGCTTTTTGAAAAACCGGGATTGTAAATAAGAACATTTCCGGGACCTCTTGAGGCGAATGCTGACATTCTCAGGCCAAGGGAAAAAGTAAGGAATTTCGAAAAGGTATATCTGTCTTCAAGATACAGGGCTCCTTCAAATGCCCTCTCTCTTTCAATAACATTACTGACTATAAGAGACGAGTCGGCTCCTGGGTGGATACTGCCGGGGTTTACGGAATACCTGGTCATATCCAATCCAAAATTAAACACATTCCTGTTATGAACCAGGTTAAAATCTGATTTTAAGCCAGAACTATTTAAACTATGAGATAGAATATACTCTTCTCCCGGGAAATCCTGATTAGTCATTTCATATCTATAAACACTGTTATTGATTGAAAAAGAAGAGTAAAACCGGCTGTTGAATGAATGCCACCATCTCATACCTAAAATATTATTGGTGTATTTGTATTTTGCGGTTGAGATGAAGCGAAAATTATCACTACTAAGATATGAAGACAGTTCTATTTTGTTTTTCTTATCAGGGTTATAAGTAATTCCACCATTCAGATCGTAGAATGAAGCCCTGCTGTTATGAATGACAGGATCCTTAATCAGGCCAAAAACCCAGTTTGAATAAGTGGTTCTGCCGGCAAAAATATAAGATAAGGTATCATTTATTATCGGGCCTTCCAATAACAAATGTGTTGTAACTGGGCTTATACCAGCACTTCCCCTGAATTCTTTTTTACTGCCTTCTCTTGCATCAATATCCAGTACAGATGAGATCCTGCCTCCATATCTGCTGGGGATACCTCCTTTATATAATGACACATCCTGAATAATGTCGGAATTAATCGCGGAAAAGAATCCGAATAAATGTGATGAAGAGTATAATGGAGCTCCGTGCAGAAGTATAAGGTTTTGGTCGGCAGAACCACCTCTTACGTTGAATCCTGCAGAGCCCTCTCCTATGGATTTAACTCCGGCGATTAATGTAAGGCTCTTTAAAATATCTGATTCACCCAACGATGTCGGAAGTAATTTATGCGTTTCCAAATTAAGTCTTTCGAGCCCGGATTCGGACCTTTCAAGAACATTTTTCAAATCAGAAATTAAAATTTCCTGAAGACGGATCAACTGGTCTGACATTTCAACATCCATTTTACCACTCCCGTAAAGTCCAATTTTGAAGGTTCGGTTCTGCATTCCGACAAATGAAAAATTCAATACATGTATTCCCCTGGGGAGAGTAATCGAATAGAAACCTTCGTGATTGCTATTTGCTCCTGCAAGGAGCTTTTGCTCATGAACAGTTGCGCCCGCAACCGGTTCTTTTGTATCTTTGTTTATAATCTGTCCTGTCAGAGTAACATTTCCTGTTAAAAATCTATCTGAAGGATTGCCTATCAGATAAGAAATGGTATCTCCCTGGTTATTCAGGAATTCAACACTTGCGAACTGATGTTCATTCAGGGGTCTGTTTTCTACATTAACAGTGTCATTCAGGGATCTCAGCAGGACATTAGTAATAATAATATTATTGTCTTTATCAATAAAATAATGAAGAGAGGTCCCTCTGAAAAGGTTTTCAAGAATGCATGTCATTGATTTGCATTCGATATCCGGAATCTCAAGATTCGATATCCATTCATCCTTATAAAAGAACTTTATATCAAGGCTTCTTTCCGCCTCAGCTGCAAAGTCCGGAAAAGACTGGTGTTTATAATCCCACCCAACATTCATTTTTTCCTGGCTTTTCAGGTTGAATGAAATAAAAAATAATATGAAAAAAGCCGTCAGTTCCTTCATTTCTAATCTGTGTTAATGTGACTGATAGCGTCATAATACCTGATTACATCAATAAAACTGGCAGGATTCTTTTTTGAGACCTTTAGCCTGCTTTCCCGGATGTAGTCTTTTACTTCATCAATCAGATCCGGCATTAAAACCTTGTAAAGAGTTCTTATTCCAGTAATTGGATAGATAAGACCTTCGGTAATAAAATAAATAGTCTGAGTCTCATTGAATGTTCCATCACTATTCATGTCATCCGAGGTTGAAAACGACTTATTATACTTCACGAAAAGGGATGACCTTCCACTGTACAATTGCTGTATATAACCTGAAAAGTTATTCAGGGTATCATTTTTAATGTTAACAAAATTGTATTTTCTCCCATCATACTGCAGAGAGAAACTATCAACCATTTCCTTGTTCAACTGAACTATATCCTCTAAGTTGACAGGGGTTATTATTTCATCATTTACAATATCGTATTTGAGTCTGATATTATCGTATGTTTTCGAGTTCATTGTAACAGTACCCTGCAAAAAGAGATCAGAGAACAAAAACTGGCTCACGTCGAATTTACGATATCTGTTAGTCCATTTAATCCCATTATAAAGTTCCTGCCTATTTTGAATCGAGTCCGGTTCCTGTAAACCTGAACATATATGCGGAGTTAACTTATCTTCACTGAATGGGGAACTAAATACAATTATGCTGATAAGCATATTTAAGATCAAAGACATATTGACGATTGTTGTTTTCATTGAAATTTGTCTCAGCCGCTCCTGTGTTATAGTAGAAATATATAACGAAAGTAAGTTTAAATAAGATAATACTTAAACAGCTTTCGAATATCTTCAGAGATCAAACACAGGTAAAACTCAAAATGAAATAGTATTAAGTAAAATTAGACGATCAGCCTTTATTCCACTTCAATCGTCAGAGTAGCCATTAAGTCATTATCTAAGTAGAAATTCAGATAGTAAGTTCCAGGTGTTCCGTCTGGATAAATCTCAACTGTCGCATCACTGCTTCCTGAAACCTTACTCAATCCAACATGTGCAGCATCATTTGATGTGAGATAGCGAATATCCCAATAACCATTAGAAACTATAATATCCACTCCATCGATATAGGGAACAAGAGGAGTTGTCCCATCAAATTGTATTTCACTATTTGTGACTTCCGTATCCTCACAATAAAGATACAAATAAGTGTCATCCAGGTTGCTCTTATTCCAACTCTTGTCTGTAAACGATGTTGTAAAAAATGCTAAAATAATAATAAGGAAGGATAATACTTTAGTTTTCATATTTTTTTAGTTTTAGTTGTATATAAATTCGAATTCCATTATTTTCTAAAAAAATAAAGGTAAATATAATAAAAAAGAAAAAAGGATTTCGATTCGATGTTCACAAATTTCATCAGGGCAAACGTATTATATAAATTTCCCTGGTTCGCTTTCACAGCCGGAATGTAATGCTCTTTTTTACCGCGTATGGTTTTAGCAATATTTTTCTGACATCCCATTGCATCTATATAGGCCGAAACTTAATCACGGTATACTAATATTTTCGCATGAATACACCTCCTTTTTATAAGGGAAAGGTTAGAGCGCAGGATGTAGGGCGAAGAGCAGAGGGCTAACAGAATGGAGTTCGTATCATAGTTCAATTTATAATATACCGTGAAACAGATTATGACCTATAGAAACTGCTTTTACCCTAAGCCCTGTGCTCTCCGCTCTGTGTATTCTTATACCTGCACCATGCTAATTGGCACCCCGTACTCTGCACCATGCATCTTGTACCCTGCAGTGACCCTCTCACCGTCCCGCCGGGAAATCGACAATTTCTTCCCTTGTATTATCCCAGTATAGCTTTTTCCCCTGCCGGTATGCATTTGTGGCCATAACACTGGCTATTGCATTCCAGTAACCTGTATGTATATTACCATTAGGACTTAAATTTCTTGAACGGATACAGTCAATCCAGTTATCAAGATGATATTTGCTGTCATCACTTAAACTGACCGGTCCCAGTTTCATATTATATTCTTCAGTTGTCACTATCTCAGCTTTACCGGATTTTACGGCTTCATTCAATCCTGCATAAAAATCAAAACCTCCGGGAAGATCCTGATCTTCACGTATAAAGAACCACCGGGCGCTTCCTTCTCCGCCATGTGCGAACAGAGTTCCCTCCTTCCCTCTTATACATGTGTAATCGCCGAACTTATTCGCGTAGCTCGAAGCGTAAGAATGTAGTATCTTTTTATCGTTATATGTGGCCAGTGCCTGGAAGGTATCGGGATTTTGTCTGATATCCGGCCAGCCGAAAATGCCGCCATTTGCAACCATTGTATCGGGTATTGCAGTATCCATATAGAAATGAACCAGTCCGCTTGCATGACTCATCCACTGTGAGGTGATGCCGCCTGAATAATCACGGAATATCCTGAATTCAAAGTATTTCCATGGATCAAACGGTTCATAGGGTTTTCCCAGAAGCCACCTCTTCCAGTCGGTATCTTCTTCATGTATTGCCTTAACATCAGGATCATCGGGATCGTGCCAGCGATGGTTATTGTCGTTCCAAACCTGTTCGATCTTTGTTATCTGTCCAAGTTTACCTGAGCGGATGATATCCCTCACCTTTATCTGCATCGGATCGCTGAGCCACTGGGATCCCATCTGTGCAACCTGCATGGAAGAGAGAACAGCTTCCCTGGCCAGCTTTGCATCCGCAACATCTGTTGCAAGCGGCTTTTCACAATAACAATCCTTTCCGGCTTTTACAACTTCGGCAAGGAGCTTCGCGTGCTGAAAATCACCTGTAGCTATCATTACAGCATCCAGCTCCGGCATTTTAAGAAATTCCTCAGAGTATTTGAACTGTTTTACATCATTGCCGAAGAGCTTCTTACAGTTTGCGGCTGCCTTTTCCCGGTTATTTTTCCAGATATCGCAAACCGCTATGACACCCAGGTTCTTGTCTTTTTCCGACATTTTTACCATTCTCTGGTGACCGGTGCTTCGGGCACCACAACCAAGGAATCCGATATTTACACGATCGTTTGCACCGATGATCCTGTTATAGGAGACGGCACTTTGTGCAGATTTAAAGGTAATTGCAGCACCGGCCATCCCGGCAGCAGCTTTGCCTATGAATTTCCGGCGTGATAATTCATTCTTGATCATATAGTTAAATTTAATATAGAAAATTTATCTCTTAATTCTATCATCAAAGATAAAACAAATGGTTATTAACACAATAGTGAAGTTCAGGCTTCACTTTTATGCTATTGATCCATTGGTCAAGCAGTAATGCCCTGAACCCTGAACCCTGAGCCCTTAGCCCTGCGCTCTGAGCTCTGAGCATCTCTCTCCCCCACTCTCCCCCTCTCCCTCTCTCCTTTTCTTTCTTTCTTCGTGTCTGATGGAATACTTAGATTAGTTGCCCATTATAAACCCGGGAAGAAAAATTAACCTGATTGACCGTGATGACGTTCTGGATAATCGTAATATTTTAAAAGCGATAGGAAATGGACTTCGGGAGGGTATGCTTTTCAGGATTCGACCTCTCAGGAAAAGTGAAGTCAAGGCTTCACTTTTCTGTTTTAGAGAAGAGTACATGATCCTTATAGATATGGATACTAAGAATTTACTCAGACACACAGAGATAAATCAGAGAAAAACCTCTGTGGAACTCTGTGAACCCTCTGTGTCCCTCTGTGTAACTGATTCCTTTTAATTCCCTGCAAAACATTCTGATTCTAAAATCAGTCCCGGAAGATTTTCAATAATAGTTTAATTTTCCTTATCATTACAATCATAATGCTATCCCGATTCTATTGATAGAAATGGTAAATCTCCATGATATAAAACCAACAGAAAGGATAATCTCACTAAGAGAGAAAACTATTTCTGCCGAAAGGTATCTTTCAATCGAACAGGCTAAAATTATTACCAGGGTTTATCAGCAGAATGAAAATCTGCCTGTGATTCTCAAACGTGCCAAAGCTCTTGCCGCATCATTATCCGAAATTTCCATTTCAATTGATCCGGAAGAACTGATAGTCGGTAACAGGACATCAGAGATCAGGGCAGGCGTTGTATTTCCTGAAGCAGGTATAGCCTGGCTCTCCAAAGAGATTGAAACCCTGCCTTACAGGGAACAGGATCCTTTTAATGTCAGGAAAAAGGATACAGAATTTTTCAGGGAGAATATTGAACCGTACTGGCGGGGAAAAACCCTTGAAGATGATATTTACAGGTCTTACGGACAAGAGTTTGCCGCCATTGAAAAGGTTGTAAAAATAAATCAGAAAGATCATGCCCAGGGGCATATCTGTCCAAATGTTGAAAATTGGCTCAGATATGGTCCTACTGGCCTGCTGAAAATAGCCCGGGAAAAAGCCGGAAGGGAATCTGATGAAAGCAAAATATTTTATGAGAGTGTCTGCATCACCCTTGAAGCTGTCTGCAGATTTATTAAACGTTTTGAAACACTGGCATCCGATCTTGTTGAAAGTCAGAATGAAAGACCGGCGAAAGAAAATCTTGAACAAATCTCAGCTGTATGTAAAAATATCGCCATAAAACCGCCTTCATCATTCAGGGAAGCTGTTCAGTCTGTGTGGTTCCTCTTCGTCATCCTCCAGATGGAATCCAACGCATCATCATTCTCTCCCGGACGAATGGACCAGTATTTATATCCTTTTTTTATCAATGATCTGAAAACAGGTAAAACCGGACTGAATGAAGCTGTCGAACTCATGGATGCACTATTCATTAAGTTCAACCAGATCGTTTATATGCGTAATGCACATAGCGCCAGATACTTTGCAGGATTTCCCATCGGGTTTAATATTACGATAGGCGGACAGGATCTGTCCGGGAATGATGTAACGAATGACCTTTCTTTTTTATTTCTTAAAGCTCAGGATCATATCAGGCTTCCTCAACCAAATCTGACGGCAAGAATTCACAAATCTTCACCCGATGAATTCCTCAAAGAATGCAGCCGTATAATCAGTCTTGGTACCGGAATGCCTCAGATCGTGAATGACGATTCGATAATACCTGCAATGGTAAAAGCAGGCGTCGGGAAGGATGATGCTATGAATTATGTTCTTGTTGGTTGTGTTGAACTGAGCACTCAGGGCAATTATCTGGGATGGAGTGATGCTGCAATGTTCAATATGGTCAAAGTCCTCGAGCTGACTCTGAATAACGGTGTATGTATGGTAACCGGAAAACAGACTGGATTGCAAACAGGGTACCTGTACGATTATGATTCCTATTCTGATTTTGAAAAAGCCTTTGCTGCACAGATCATTTTTTTCATCGGTAAAATGATAGAAGCATGTGAAGTGGTTGAGAGATGTCATCAAACACATCTCCCCTCTCCATTTCTTTCAGCTGTGATTGATGATTGTCTTGATACCGGGATTGATGTTACCCGGGGTGGTGCCAGGTATAATTTCTCAGGAATACAGGCAATCCAGATCGCCAATATTGCCGACAGTCTTGCAGTACTGAAGAAGCTTGTATTTGATGAAAAGTTTTTTGAAAAAAAGAGATTTCTGGAAGCGTTAAAATCGAATTTCGCAGGGGATGAAGTCTTAAGACAGCATTGTCTGCATCTTCCTAAATATGGAAATGATGTTGAATGGGTTGACGAACTCGGGGCAAAGTGGGTCAGATTCTTTGCGGAAGCCATCGGAAATTATAAAAACTACAGGGGAGGATCTTATACCATGGGTTTATATACTGTTTCGGCACATGTCCCTATGGGTCAAAACGTCGGGGCAACCCCGGATGGAAGGCTTTCACAGACACCTCTTGCAGACGGGGGACTCTCTCCGATGTACGGCCGGGATAAGAACGGCCCGACAGCAGTTTTGAATTCTGTAAGCCGCATCCCATCTGACCTTGCAGGAAACGGAACCTTGCTTAACATGAAATTTCTCCCGGTCTATTTCAATAATGAATATTTAAGGGATAAGTTTTCTTCATTTCTCAGAGGATTCTGCTCGCTCCCAATCCATCATGTACAGTTCAATGTGATCAGTCCGGATGAACTGAGAAAAGCAAAAGCTGATCCTGAATCATACCGTGGTCTCACAATCAGAGTTGCAGGATATACAGCCTACTTCACTGAATTATCAGGAGACCTGCAGGACGAAATAATCGAACGGACAACCCATGGAGAATGATCATAAAGATATTTCCGGATTAATTTTCAAGATAAAAAGGTTTTCGGTACACGACGGACCGGGAATAAGGACAACTGTTTTCTTTAAAGGCTGCCCGCTGAATTGTGTCTGGTGTCACAGTCCTGAAGGAATCAGTCCGGATATTTCAATATGGCACGACAAAAACAGTTGTATTGCCTGCGGACAGTGTGTTGAGGTTTGCCCTTTAAAGGCATTGAGACTACTTAAGACTGACAGTGAAAATATAATAGAAATAAACCGTGAAATCTGCAATCTAACTGGTAACTGCGTAAAAATATGTCCGGCTGATGCAATAAGATTTACTGGATCGGTAATATCGGTTTCCGGACTTCTTTCAGAGATTGAAAAAGATATTGTTTTCTATGAAACCTCTGGGGGAGGCGTAACCCTGTCCGGCGGTGAAGCTCTTCATCAGCCGGAATTTGCCGAAGCAGTGCTTAGAGTATGTAAGGAAAAAAATATACACACTGCAATCGAAACATGTCTCTTTGCAGAAAAAGAGATTATTAAATCTATCTCCCGGTTTACAGATCTGTTTATTATTGATCTGAAACTGTTTGATCCTGCTTATCACAGACATTTCACCGGACAATCAAATGAAGTAATCCTGGAAAATTTCCTTTATCTTGCTTCAACCGGAAAAGAAATGGTTGTAAGGATCCCCTTGGTTCCTGGAATTACAGATATAAGAGAAAACCTGGATTCAATTGAGAAATTAGTCAGTTCAACCGGAAGGGATATCCCGATAGAATATATTGACTACAATCCACTTGCACGAAATAACTATGAAAAATTGAATCTTCCGTTTCCACAGGATGAGATAAGATCCTCAAATGTCAGATAATTGAAGCCGGAAACAATTATAAATTTCCTCTTTTTTTGAGAAAGGTCAGTCCCTGCCGGTTTTCCTTATCCAGAACACTGAATGATAAGGTCTCAGATTCAGATCCGCTCTGGTGAAAACCGATTCCGGATGATCCCTGTTGATTATTCTGGTTTTTATCATCCTGATGCCGCCGGTATGCGGATCCCATTCCTCAAGGCGGATCTTTCCCCGAAGCATTATGTCTGTTTTTATCTGATCCCTGCCTGTGTTAGCAAAGTAATAGACATCCCTCCCGTCAACAACCTTATGGATATACTGAAGGGCCGGAATAGCAGGATAATCAACATCAAATGCGATCCCGGTTTTACTCAGCATATCCCTCAGGTTCTGCCCGTCAGGGTGAGGAATGAATATGGCTTTACCTCCTGAAGAATTTGATTCATACAATATTTCATTTGCTAATTCACCCGGAAAAATTTTCCTGATGAGGCCTTTTATCGTATCGTCTTTCCCAATCTCCAGTGATTTGCCAGGAAGACGGGTAGTGAAAATCACTGTCCCACCATGATTGCAGAAATCAGTGAGCCTGGTAAGATTGCTAATTGAAATTACGGCACAGGAAGGCACAATTATCACTTTATAATCTTCGTAATTATTAGTGTTCTGAAGATGAAGATGGCCATCACGGATCGAACATTTTTCGTCGAGAACTTCCGGATGAATAAAAGTAAAATCCTTGCCGGCGTCATTTGTAAGCCAGTTGGCTACATCGACATAATCGATCTGTTTTATTGCATTCATAAAAAATGCATTCGAAGGATCAGCAGGTCCGTCAATATTTGCAGGTCCGGTTTCTGAATAAAAATAGTGTTCACTTAACAGGGAATTGACAGGATAAAGTATTGCAATATCTGCTACGTGCCTTCCAGGACTCTGGAGTATCACATTGAGTCGTGAGATGAATCTGGTAAATGCCGGCAGGCTGTCGGCGTAAAGCGGATTACGGTAGGATAATTCAGGCTTATATGTAACTTTTGTGTCATCATACCATACTGCATGAGGGATTATCATATTAATTCCTTTCGAGTACTGATCCATCGTGATCGAAAAAATGTCGTTCCAGTTCAGGTCACCGGGCTTATCATAATCCGGCATGGCTCCGAATGTTTCTGCCATTACCAGGTTTTTATCCCAGTTGTAAGCAGCGGAGCTGATAAGTTTATAAAATCTCTCAGCCGGCCGCTGACCTCCTATTTTGTCTATTCCGGGTATCTCAAGGTATTTAAATCCATGCATCAGATCTCCGGATCCGTTGGCAGGTATCAATGCCTCTTCAGGGGCAGTATGCCCGGTAGCTGAAATATTATGGCTCACCGACCAGTCGTTTACCACCTTTGTAAAACCAAGAGAAAATAATTCAGCCCTGAAACCGAAAAGATAACTCCGGGCAGATCGTGTTTCAGGTCCTATATCATACCAGAGTGCCGGATAAAATATGACAGGATCAAAACCATACTTAGCGATGAATTTTTCATTGAATAAAGGCGTCCACACCCTGAACTTTGCATAAAACATTGAAGGTTCATCATAGAATGTGCCCCATATCACGTTCCCGAAATACTCTCTGAAGTGTTCGTAGTAAACATCATGAACCATTTCCGTGAATTTCTCTGCCGCGTTCGGATTCAGGTAATCAGCCAGCGGGTACCCGTCAATAACACAATTGAAAATCATGATCTTCCATTTTCCCTCAGGTACATCCCATTTTAATCTCCTGTCCTGTACAAAAGGCGTCAGGTCAATTCTTTTCATCCCGGGTAATTCCATAGCTACCGCTCCCATGAATTTACCGGCAGGAACTTCTTTTTCATACCTGACTGGTCCGGCTATATCTTCTTCTGTCTTATCAAGCCTTTGCATTGTCAGTTCAGGATATTTAAGCTGAAAACGGGGCTTATTATCACCGTTGGAGAAAGCTCCGACTGATCCGCTGGGGAATCCATATTCATCATACAAACACATAGACATATTCAGTTCCCTGGCTTTTTCCAGCATTATCCCGTACAGTTTCAGGTAATCCTCAGACAGATATTCAGGGCTGAAATTCTTTCCGAAAGGAATAACCCCGAAACCACCGTAGCCGCACTTGTCCCTCAGAGCCACCATCTGGTCAGTAATACCTCCAGGCGTTACAGTCGTATTGTTCCAGAACCAGAGTGGTCTGGGCCAGTAACGGATGGGCGGATTACGGAAATTATTCTTTGTAAATGTCTGACAACAGGCGAAATTTGCATAAATGCAGATTAACAATGCTAATAATATCTTTTTCTTCCATCTGATTGTTCTCATGGTAATAAAATTTTGATTTTAAAGGTATTACCCTTTTCTTATGGCCATTTTCGAAATTTTCATAACAGATGTAAAAACTGACGCTGTTCAAAACAAAAATAAATTAAATTTATGCGAGTTGTAAGCTAAAAATTTTCTTAATATTTCCATAATTAGAAACCAAATGAATCTCCAAAAGCAAATCATTCCGTCAAAAACGGTGCTAATACTATTTATTGCATCTGTACTTCTGGCTGGTTGTAAAGAACAAAAACGAAAGAACTATGAACCGACCTGGGAATCTTTAGCTTCTCATCCTGTCCCACAATGGTTCTCGGATGCCAAGTTCGGGATTTTTATTCACTGGGGAGTTTATGCCGTCCCTGCATATCATGAGTGGTATATTGAATTCATGAGCCCGAGATCAAACTGGGGCCAGCCACCGCAGGGACCACCGTATAACGCTGCGCAGGGCGATCTGCCTGACAGTGTTTTTAAAGCCGGAATCCGCGGTAGAGCAAATCAGTATCACCGGGATAATTACGGTGTTGATTTTGAATATGATGAATTCATTCCAATGTTCAGGGCGGAAAAATATGATCCGGAAGCATGGGCTGATCTTTTCAAAAAAGCCGGGGCCGGATATGTTGTAATGACCGCAAAACATGGCGAGGAATTTGCCATGTGGCCGACTAAATTTACCCCGAGGAATGCAATGGATATGGGACCACACCGCGACCTGGCAGGCGATCTGATCAGAGCAGTCAGGTCAGAAGGAATGAAAATGGGATTTTACCATAATACTACTTACTCCTTCTGGGATAAGAGGTATCCAGGGAAAGAATGGGTGGAATATATGAATAATTCGATAAAGGAACTGGTGGATCTTTATCAGCCCGACATTCTCTGGGGAGATGTTGTTGTCTGTCCGGATAACGATAAAGACGGGAAGCCTTTCCCGGCCGATCACTTTAACAGCAAAGAAGTTATCGCCTATTTTTATAACCACTCAAAGGACCCTGATGAAGTTATGACCAATGACCGCTGGAGCCTTGATACAAGTAAGACTGCCATTAACTCGGAAAGATCGCTTAAAAAATCTTTATGGGCAAAGAGTTTTCCTGACAATATAGAAGGCGGATTACTTGGTGATTTTCAGACACCTGAACGCAGAAATATTTCTGACATTTTTAATCTGCCATGGGAGACCTGCGATGCTCTTGACCCTACATCATGGGGATTTAACAGTCAGACAACGGATGAGAAATATATGACCACAAATGAGCTGGTGGATTATCTGGTTGATATTGTCAGCAAGGGAGGAAATCTGCTTATCAATGTTGGTCCCCGGGCTGACGGTACCATTCCCGAAGTAATGCAGGAACGCCTCCTTGAGGCCGGTAAATGGCTTTCCGTAAATGGTGAAGCAATTTACGGAACCCGTCCATGGTCGGTGTACGGTGAAGGACCAACCCGGAAAGAAGTCGGAACATGGGGAAGAGAAAATGGAGAATACCTGTTCATCGCAGGAGACGTTCGCTTTACACAAAAAGGAAATATATTGTATGCCATACTCCTTGAATGGCCGGGAAATGAAATAATACTCCATTCTTTAAAGAATGAAAAAATAAGAAAGGTCTCATTGCTGGGCAACAAAGATGTACTGAAATGGAATCTCTCAGAAGATGGAATTAAAATATCCCTTCCGGCAGATCCCGTGTCACCTTATGCGAGTACCCTGAAAATAGAGCTTGAAAAAGAATAAATGAACAAAGTATTAAATCAAAAGCTGATCCCGGTTATTTTGTTTTCCATCCTTATTGTATCCTTTAAGGGTGTCGCCCGGGATAGTGATTATTATGGCTTCAGATGTCTTTATTTCAACTTTGAAGGGCATGATGCGAAAATTGTATTTCCTGAAAAAGCTGAACCTCAGCATCATTGGATCTGGAGGGCGAGATTCCGGGGGCATGAGCCGCTCCCGGTTAAGTCGCTGATGTCAGTTAATTTCAGGAGCGATCTGGAAAATTGCAGAATAAAATTTGAAAATGAAAAAAAAGGACGAGTTGCTTTTCTGGGAGGATCTATCACTTTTAATCCGGGATGGCGGGTAATGGTATCCGATTACCTGAAAAAACGCTACCCGGAAACTGAATTCGAATTCATTAATGCTGGTATTCCCTCCCTGGGTTCAACCCCCGGCGCAATGAGATTCAGCAGGGATGTACTTTCAAAAGGCAAAATTGATCTGTTATTCGAAGAAGCCGCTGTTAATGATGCAACCAATGGTATTAAACCGGAACAGCAGCTAAGGGGAATGGAAGGTATAGTTTATCAGGCGCTCCGGTCAAATCCGTTCATGGATATAATAATTCTTCATTTTGCCGATAAGGATAAAATGGCTGATTATAATAATGGCATTGTCCCTGAGGTAATACAACAACATGAAAAGGTTGCAGAATATTATTCTGTTAACTCGATCAATCTGGCAAAGGAAGTCAATGACAGGATCTTAAACGGCGAGTTCACATGGCGTGACGATTTCAGGGACCTGCACCCGTCTCCGTTCGGACAGGAACTCTATTTCAGAACAATAAAATATATGTTTGAAACATCCTGGAAGGAGCCTGCCGGAACTGAACAAAAATCCAGATCACTTCCTGAAAAAACGCTTGATCCATTCTCATATATAAACGGTCACTTTGAACCTGTCCGGAAGGTTAAAACCGGAAAAGGCTGGAGGATCACAAATAACTGGAAACCACTTGATAACGCAGCCACAAGGGAGGGATTCGTGAATGACGACGTGCTTGAAACTTCAATACCGGGGGCTACTCTTAAATTAAGATTTAAAGGTAAAGCCATTGGATTGTTCGTTACTTCCGGTCCGGATGCAGGGATCATTGAATACAGCATCGACGGTTCGGATTTCATACAAACCGATCAGTTCACCCAATGGAGCAAAGGACTGCATCTTCCCTGGCTTATTATGCTTGAAGATGAGCTTAAGGAAGGAAAACACAAAGTGATCCTTCGAATGTCGGCTGATAAAAATCCTGCAAGCAATGGAACAGTTTGCAGAATCCACCATATTGCTGTAAATTGATCAATCAAATAATTGAGAAAAACATACCTGAATTTGGAAAATCTATGAAAAACAAAACCCTGATAATAATTTTGTTGTGCCTGTTCATTAAAACAGGAAGTCTTAATTCACAAACCGGCCCGGATACCTATGTCTGGCCGAAAGATCCTGCTGTTCTTGAAAATCTTAAGAAATGGCAGGGATATAAATTCGGACTTCTGATCCACATGGGACTCTATTCCGAATTAGGAACAGTCGAATCGTGGGGACTCTGTCCCGAAGATTGGGTCAGACGCCCGGTGGATAACTATTATGAATATGCCACAAATTACCGTAACACAAAATCGAGATTCAATCCTGTAAATTTTGATCCTGAGAAATGGGCTGCGATATTTAAAAGTTCAGGTGCAAAATATATGATCTATTCTTCAAAGCATCACGACGGATTTTGTTTGTTTGATACTAAATACACTGATTTTAAGGTGACTGATAAGGGTTGTCCTTTCTCATCAAATCCAAAATCGAATGTCCTGAAGGAAGTCCTGGATGCAACCCGCAAAACCGGTATGTCAGTCGGGGTATATTTTTCAAAGCCGGACTGGACGACACCATATTTCTGGTGGCCTTACTATCCACCCAAGGACAGGAATCCTTCCTATGACATAACAAAACATCCTGACAGATGGCAGAAATTCGTTGAATACACTCAGAACCAGATCAATGAAATAACCACTGAATACGGGAAAGTGGATATACTCTGGCTTGACGGATGCTGGGTGCTGCCTAAATCAGCCATAACGGAAAAGGTGGCAGAATTTTGTACCTATCCTCATGATATGGATTTAAATATGAAGCTTATTGCTGAAAGGGCACGTGCAAAACAGCCCGGGATGCTCGTTGTTGACCGCTGGGTACAGGGTGAATATGAGAATTATCTCACTCCTGAGCAGAACATCCCGGCGAAAGCGCTTCCGGTTCCATGGGAAAGCTGCATCACCATGGGAAATGCATGGGGCTGGGTGAAAAATGACAGGTATAAGACATCCAAAGAATGCGTTCAATTACTTGTTAATATTATTGCAAAAGGAGGCAATCTTCTTCTTGGGATAGGTCCCAACGGCAAAGGTGAATATGAACCTGCCGTTATCGAAAACCTTGCAAAGATGGGCAAATGGCTCGAAGCAAACGGTGAGGCGATATTTGAGACCACTCCAGTTGAACCATATTCAGAAGGGAAAGTGGCATATATAGCAAAAGGCGACAATACTATCTATGCAATTTATATGCCCGCCAAAGATGAAAAACAGCTTCCCTCTCACGTTATGGTAAGGACAAAGCTTCCGGGGAAATTGAAAATAAGCCTTATCGAATCAAAACAAAACCTGAATTATCAGAAATTTGATGATATATTAATGGTGTCAATTCCGGCTGGTTTGAGGACACCCCTTGCAGAAAAAGAGGCAGTTGTAATAAAAGTTTCCACTTCATCCAGATAATTGAGACATTAGCTATAATTGTAAATACTGAAATATTTAATCTGTTTTATGACGTCAAGAGCACTAACCCTTGTAATTATTATCCTGATCTGCTCCTGCTCATGTGGTAAAAAAGAAAAAGCGCCGGGCTGGCCTGTAAGTGACAGCAAACTGGATGTCCTTCCCGGCTTTAAAGATCCTCCTCCGGGTTATGGTGAAATACCTTTCTGGTGGTGGTCGGGAGATACTCTTAACAGTGACAGGCTGAAAGAACAACTGCGGGAATTGCACAGCAAAGGTATAAGCGGTGTGCAGGTTAACTATTCTCATCTCGATACTCAGGGGTGGATGACTGATCAGGACAAACCAGAGATCTTTTCGGAAGAGTGGTGGAAAATATATACAGAGGTTTCAAAGGAATGTGCAAAGCTCGATATGGGGATAGGTCTGAGTACTTATACAATCGACTGGCCCAGAGGTGCTCCTAATTTATTTTACAAATTATTCTACAGCAAGCCTTACCTTAATGCTTATGAGATCCGGACAGGAGAAATTGTCACTGTATCTACAGGCGAGGAGATCGAAATAATAATGCCGGAAGATGCTTTTGCTGCCCGGGCTTACAGATCAGAAGAGGGTACTCCCCTGAAAGGCGGTAATGATCTTACTCCACTGATAAAAAACGGGATCCTTTCATGGAAAGCGCCGGACGGGAAGTGGGAAATCTGGATATACAGGGCGGTAAGGAAAGAAGGATCCTTAAATCCGCTTATGGCAGGATCAGGAGATACAGTCATTAATGGTTTTTTCCAGCCGTTTGAAGACAGGGCTCCGGGGAAATCTTCAAAGGGTCTGAATTACTTCTTCAATGATGAATTACACATTGTAGTCGGTAAGTATGCATGGAATCCCGATTTTGCGGAAGAATTCAAAAAACGTAAAGGTTACGACCTTTTTGAAGTGTTACCTGCAATGTGGGTTGATATGGGAAATATGACCCCAAAGGTCAGGATGGATTATGCTGATGTCAGGATGTCACTTATTGAAGAACGGTACTTTAAACCTATTTATGAGTGGCATGCAAAAAGAGGGATGATCTATGGTTGTGATTCCGGCGGCCGGGGCCTCGATCCTTCAGAGTTCGGGGATTATTTCCGGGCAACCCGATGGTACAGCGCTCCGGGCCATGATACTCCCGGGGGGAAAGCCGATCTGATCAAAGGGAAAGTCTCTTCCTCGATAGCCAATTTATACCAGCGGCCCCGGGTATGGCTCGAAGGATATCATAGTCTGGGCTGGGGAGCAACACCTGAACAGCTGATGTTTGCAACACGGGAAAATTTCCTCTATGGCTGCACGCTTCTGAATCTTCATGGTTTGTATTATTCCACATACGGTTCCTTCTGGGAATGGGCTCCTCCATGCTATCATTTCAGGATGCCGTACTGGGAGCACATGGACTCATTCCTTCGCTATTTCAGTCGTCTTTCATATTTGATGAGCCAGGGCCATACAGTATGCGATGTGGCAATTGTTTATCCTGTTGCTCCCTATGAAGCCGAAATGCGTGGAGATACTGCAAGGAATACAACATTTGAACTGGGGAGAAAACTGATGGCTTCAGGGATAAATTTTGAATTTATTGACAATGAGTCGCTGTCAGGAGCTGTAATTGAAAACGGATGTCTTAAGGTTAAGGATGCCGGTGCATCCTATAAAGCTTTGATCTTTGCTGATATGAAAGCCGTACGCTGGCAGAGCATTGAAAAAGCTGCAGCTTTTGCAGAAGCCGGCGGGAAAGTCTGCTCTGTCGGATCAATTCCTTCAGCGTCCGACCGGGCAGGAAGATTTGACGGTGAACTTATCCTGATAAACGATAGAGCTTTTAAGCAAAATTGCAGATTTACCACTACTGATGAAACTGTTTCTGCGATTAAAGAAGCATTTGTACAGGATGTATCAGGAAAAGAACAGACGGTACGTTACCTCCACCGCAGGGCAGGATTCCGTGATATTTATATGGTCATGGATGCAAATCCGGGATCGGTGGCCGAATTCCGGTGTAAGGGTGCCGTAGAGCTATGGGATCCCTGGACCGGAAATGCAGAACCGCTCAAAGTAGTGGGAGAAACTCAGGCTGGAACTCTTGTAGAACTCCCTCTTGAAAATTATGAAGCATGTATTGTAGTCTTTACTCCGGGAGAAAAACATATCAATCCCCCCGAAAATAAGAGCTCAACTGTTAAAGAAATATATCTCCCCCTTGAATGGAATGTCAGTTTTATTCCCACGATGGATAATAAATGGGGAGATTTCCGGCTGCCTGTCGACAATAATGAAAAAATAGGAGTTGAAGCGAGGCGATTCAGATGGGCACGTGAAACAGCATACCTTGCAAACTCAGCTATGCTTCCCGGAACAGATGATTCCGCATGGGAGGAGAAGCTTCATGGTTTCGGAACACAGTTTTATGTTCTGGGACCAATACCGCCAAATGTTGGAATTTATTACTTCGAAAGGAAACTGGCCGCAATGAAAAATATTGATCCTTCTGTCCCGGAATATGTTTATGGAAGAAGATTTATGTGGCAGCCCTATGATATTTCATGGAGACTGGGTAAAGAAGGTGACCCGGGCCATCAGGGCTATCACGGACTAAAACGCAAGGTTAGCGATGATTTCCTGTGCCTTGGTAAACCGGAACAGGGACTGAATGAGATCCGCTATGTCGACGAAATTCCCGGTGGACGGTACTATCTCTGGAGTTCTGTCACGGTTTCCGGCAACTTAACAGCAGAGATTCTTTTCAGCGATCAGCCTCCCGGAGATAATAGTCACACCTCTCCCATTCTTACCCCTGCAATAATCTATGTGAATGGCGAACCTGTTCAGTCCCCTGATAACGGTATAAGTCTAAAAACAGGATCCAATCCGGTACTTGTCAGATATGACAGCGCTGGCCGTGGCCATTTTGTAGTGAGACAACATGATATTTCCGGACCTTCTGAAAAGAATATATTATCTATGCGCTGGGCAGGTGATAAGGGAATTATTCCCTTCGATATCAACGCAGGGCAAACAGCGGCAGAATGGTTCAGGTTCCTGACAGCTCCCGGAACATCGGCAATAACAGTCAGAACACCCGGAGATGCCGAAGCCTGGATCGATGGTGTTCCAATGAAAAAGCAGGCAAATGGACGTTTTGTTGCCGAAAAAGCACCGCAAAGATCTGCAGTAGTTGCAATACGGATCACACCGCCTGGTCCGGGAATATCCGGCGGAGCTCTCATACCGGAACCTGTAACTGTTGAAACTGATGACAGTGGTTTGATGAAAACAGGCGACTGGTCAGAAATGGGGATCCTTAATAATTATTCCGGAGGGATTCGATACAAAACTAAAATAAACCTGACTTCATCTCAGGCTAAATCAGGAGTAATAGCCGACCTTGGCAGGGTTGCCGGTACTGCCGGGATAATTGTAAATGGGAAGGAGGCCGGAGTAAGAGTTGCTCCCCCATGGAAAACAGATATTACAGATCATGTGAAGAGAGGTGAGAATATTATTGAAATTCTGGTTTATAATACTCTGTCAAATCATTATCAGACTATTCCATCACGGTATAAGGGGAACCCTGCTTCAGGTCTGTTTGGACCGGTCAAACTGCTTATTAGTTCTGAAAAACCGGACAAGAAATAGACAAACATACCTTACTGATAATGTGTATGTTAAGTAACCCATCATATTTTAACCTGAAACCATTTACAGAAGTAAAGAACAGTAACTTCAGGGTAACGAAGGGATGGAAACCGGTTTGTGAAAAGCTTAAACGGATTATTGATTCTTTGTCGGGAAATAAAAAGATCATTGTAATTGAGACTTACCAGGGCGTTATCCATGAGGAAGTTATGGAAAATATCCGGTCCGGGATAAAGTTTAAGCGGTTTATAAATACTGTTGATATAATGCTTTCACAAGATGAGATCACCCGGCTTGTTTATCCGGATGTTACGGATGATCCTCTTTTCGGCTTTATGACCAGGCTTACTATGAATGATTATTTTGATCCGGAAAAGGTGAGAGCCGTAAGGAAAGACTTAAATGAAATTCCGGAAGGAGTAATTCTTATTTACGGATATGGGGCTTCACTTATATCACAGGATTATGATCTGCTTGTATATGCGGATATGGCCCGCTGGGAAATCCAGCTCCGGATGCGTAAGCACCTGGTTGATAATATCGGATTGACGAACCGTGATTGTGAAGACTGGGGATTATTATACAAGCAGGGCTTTTTCGTCGACTGGAGGGTCTGCGACAGGTTAAAGAAACAGCTCTTTGATAAATGGGATTTCCTTCTCGATACCAACATACAGGGCGAACCCAAACTTATTGAAGGAAAAGCCGTTATGAAAGGCTTGCAGCAGACAGTACGGAAACCTTTCAGTGTAGTTCCCTACTTTGATCAGGGCCCATGGGGTGGTCAGTGGATGAAAGAAGTATGCGGTCTCGATAAATCATCACCGAATTATGCATGGTGCTTCAACTGTGTACCGGAAGAAAACAGCCTCCTCCTGAAATTTGGCGATGATATGATCGAGATACCATCAATCGATCTTGTGTTCAGACATCCCATGGAACTCCTTGGAGATAATGTTTACCGTCGTTTTGGTGATGAATTTCCAATCCGTTTCGATTTTCTAGATACAATGAAAGGAGGAAACCTCAGTCTGCAGGTCCATCCCCTGACTGAATATATCCGTAAGAACTTCGGGATGGATTATACACAGGATGAGAGCTATTACCTGGTGGACGCGGGAGAGGATGCAAAGGTTTACCTGGGGCTTCGTGAAGATATTGACCCGGATGCAATGATTGCCGGACTGAAAGCAGCTCAGGCAGGAGGACCGCCATTTAATGCTGAAAGATATGTTCAGACATGGCCGGTAAAGAAGCATGATCATATGCTCATACCTGCAGGCACTGTCCATTGTTCGGGAAAAAACTGCATGGTGCTTGAGATCAGTGCAACCCCATATATTTTCACTTTTAAGCTGTGGGACTGGGGCAGGATGGGCCTGGACGGGAAACCCCGGCCCATCAATATTGAACATGGAAGGAATGTGATCCAATGGGACCGTACTGCCGCCTGGACAAAACAGAACCTTGTAAACAGGATTGAAAAGATCGCAGAAGGAAATGGCTGGATTGAAGAAAGAACCGGCCTTCATGAAAAGGAATTTATTGAAACCCGCCGTCACCGGTTCACCGGAAAGGTGGAACATGATACAAACGGAACAGTAAATGTTATTTGTCTGGTCGGAGGCGATGAAGTGATCGTCGAAAGCCCTGAAGAACTGTTTGAACCGTTCATTGTTCATTATGCTGAAGTATTTATTGTCCCTGCCTGTACCGGAAGATATTCCATCCGTCCATATGGAAAAGGTAAGAGCGGAACATGCATAACCATAAAGGCGTATGTCAGGGGTTAGGGTTCCGGGTTCCAG
>ERZ795059.1257-NODE-1257-length-28787-cov-59.243039_pt1 | contig 28787 bp, 28 predicted proteins | sample MGYA00375143_ERZ795059 | MGnify/ENA primary metagenome ERZ795059 (study PRJEB30188, sample SAMN05720168) | activated sludge metagenome | isolation source: Anaerobic digester | place: USA | collected 2015-01-07 ... | reverse complement strand
GTAAAGAATAATTACCTAAGCATCTGTTTTGTTATCAATTATTTCTTACACAATAAATAATCTTTTATATATTGACTTATCATCTTGCTTCCTTCAAAATAAAATAAAAATATGGGAAGAGAACGTCTTTTTGCCGATAAAAAAGAAATTATTGACGCCGCAATAGAGCTTCTAAGCGAGAATGGATATGAGAGTTTCTCTACACGAAAGCTTGCCAGGAGACTTGGTGTATCTCCCATGACGCTATATAATTACTTTTCTAGTAGAAATGAAATAATCGAAGCTGCCATCGAAGCTGCCTATGAGAGAGTGTTCGAAGAATTCTATAATGATCTTTCATCATATCTTGAAAAAGAGTCTTTCTGCCCTCTCTGTGGCTTTATGGAAATAGGCAAGAAACTACTATTGTTTTCTCGTGAAAAGCCCAAGATATATGCGCTCGTATTTATAATGAATATCATGCCATATCGCGAACAACCCAGTGTACAAAGACTTTTTGGTATTACTTTATCAAAGGTTCGAGCTCGCTTAACTGCGGAAGAAATCAGCCAGGATCTTCAGAATCATATCTACCTTTTTATGTTGCTTGTCTTAGCACTGGTACAGAATGTGTACAATGGGAATAGCTCGTACGATATCCGAGCTTTCGAAGCCAATCTTCGGATTGCGTATAATCAGCTTCTAAAACCTTTCGAAAAATATTTTTCATTTGCATAAGCATAGCAGGGTACAAAGTCTGCTTTATTCCTATACACAAGGTTCGTAGCAGTATAGTAGCAGCAACAGCTATATCAAAGACCTCTAGATCAACTTATAATAGCAAAGGAGAGTAGACTATGGGCTTATTTCAAAAGAAAAAACACTTTCTTGCCTTTATTCCTTGCATCTTTGGGCTTGTCATATGGTCTTTAATACCCATTGCAGCGGGTGCTCAATCGGAACCAGGCCACAGCATTCAGGTGTATGGTCAAGCGTCGATGTATGTTGAGCCTGATGTGGCCAATTTGCTTATCGGGATTGAAATACAAGCCGATAGCGCAGCAAAGGCTCAAGAGCAACTTCGATATCAAGCATCAGTGGTTTTCGACGCTATATCTCAAGCAAGTATCCAGCAACCCAAGATGAAGACCAGTTCTTACCGTATATCGCCTTTATATAGCAATGAAAAGGGCAAAGAGCATATCATAGAAGGCTATAAGGCGGAGACAAGCATTGCGGTGGAGATTTCGGATCTGTCATCTGTGGCAATTATCATCGACAAGGCAATAGAAGCCGGGGCGAATATTGTACGGTCAGTCTACTATGATCGTAGGGATTTGGAGGCATTTAAGGCTCAACTCATAAAGTCAGCCTGCATAGAGGCTAGTTCAAAGGCCGAGATTGCCGCCAGCGCGCTAGGCTTTAAATTGGGAGCTCCCATAAGAGTCAGCGTACAGGATAGGTTTTCCGCGCCCGATACCGGGAATATAACTATGAAGGCGACAGCCTTCGGCTCAGAGTCTCTAAGGCCAGGAGAACTCGAGATCAGCGTTACAGTGTCTGCTGAATTTGAACTCATGTCGGATTAGCAAGGCAGTGCGATAATTGAGCTATTATATAAGGAAGAGATTTTTGCTCTATGGCATTCGATTGACAGAAAACAATAGTCATGTATCAATGTATTCATGAACGAGAAAATTGGAGTCATCGATAGTGGCATGGGCGGGCTCACGGTTGTTCGGAGCCTTTTCTTAAGGAATGTGCCAGCCGATATTGTCTATGTCGGTGATAATGCAAATGTGCCTTATGGCAATAGGCCATTGGATGAAATAGTTGAGCTCACTCTGCGCATGCTGAAAGTCCTTTCCGAACATAATATTCGAATCGTAGCAATCGCATGCAACACTATTTCCGCGACAATAGAGCGCCTGAAGCCTTATTGGGCATATCCGATAATCGATATAATTTCTCCAGTAGCGCAATTTCTGGCTAATTGTGGAGAATCGGATATAGGCTTATTTGCCACGGAGTTCACCGTCAGATCAGGCTTGCACGCAAAATTGGTAGGTGAAATTAATCCTGGCGTACACATTCATGGAGTACCAAGCCGCAGATTAGCTGCCCTTATCGATGAATCGATAGAGGATGAATCAGCTATCCGTGAGGAGATATCATCCATGCTTGCTCAGCTTGCCGCGCTTCATCCAGTTCATAAGGTACTTCTTGGCTGTACTCATTATCCTATTGTTATGGACTTGTTCGAGAAGCTGGCACCAGAGAAGGAGTATATCGATCCTGCGGATCTACAAGCCAAAGCCATAATCGACCTATTGAATAAGACCGAGCTGAAATCTAGATCTATAGAAAATGGAAGAGAAGGTGTAAGCACTGAAATTGAAAAACAAGCCAAAGGAGTCCTTTTTAGCGAAACCGCAAAACCTTCTTTGGAAATCGTCACTTCTGGTACAGAGGATACATATCGTACTATGTTGAGCAGATTAGGAATTCCAAAGGCCCGCAGTATAGATCGTTTATTATAGAAGCAGAGGGGCATATGGAAATCGAACGGATAGATCCGTTCTCCTATATAATCCCCGTTAGGGAAGGAATGCGTGTTCCTGCACGCATCTACGCTTCTGAATCGCTTTTCAGCCTTCTTCATGAAGATAAATCCATAGAGCAACTAGTAAATGTAGCTCGACAGCCCGGAATAGTAAAAGAAGCTCTTGGCATGCCGGATATGCATCAAGGTTTTGCTTTTCCGATAGGAGGCGTTGCCGCATTCGACATAGATGAAGGCATTGTATCGCCTGGCGGTGTGGGATTCGACATAAATTGCGGTGTAAGAGTAATCCTCACTTCTCTCGATGAGAAAATTGTACGTCCGAAACTTGAATCCATTGGCAAAAAACTTTTCGCACGCGTGCCTTCAGGAGTTGGTTCAAAAGGGGTGTTGAAGGTATCTGCTAAAGAAGCTCGCAAGGCGATGGACAACGGGCTGCGCTGGACTTTGGCTAAGGGGTTTGCGGAGAATATCGACCTCGAATCCGTTGAAAGCGGAGGATATCTGGAGGAAGCAGATGAGCGAGCAGTAAGCGAAAGAGCTATAGATAGAGGAAAGGAAGAATTTGGAACTCTGGGGGCGGGCAACCATTTTCTCGAGATATCCACGGTGGAACGGATTTTCGACCCAGCACGCGCTAAGGCCTATGGCCTATTCGAGGGGCAGGTGCTCATCTGGATCCACACCGGATCAAGGGGTTTAGGACATCAGGTCGCCACAGATTACATCGCGCGCATGCGCCCGAGAATGACACATTATAAGATACCTCTCTATGAACATGATTTTGTCAGCATTCCTATTAGCGATCCTATTGCCAAGGAATATCTTTCGGCTATGGCAGCGGCTGCAAACTTTGCATGGATAAACAGGCAGATGATAACCGTCGCGGTGCGTGAGGTTTTTGCCCAGGAATTTGGAGAGCCCTGGGATTCGCTTGGTATGCGACTATTATATGATGTTGCTCATAACATTGCAAAATTCGAGACTCATATCGTCGAAGGGATGGAAAAGAAGCTTCTTGTTCACAGAAAGGGCGCTACGCGTGCTTTTCCTGCTGGTCACCCAGAGCTATCCCTACATGCGCGAGAAGTTGGCCAGCCTGTTCTTTTGCCTGGTGATATGATGAGAGGCAGCTATATATTGGTTGGCGGGCCTAGAGCCATGGAAGAGAGCTTTGGAAGCGTTGCACACGGGGCAGGTCGGTGTATGAGCCGCAAGGCTGCCGCGCGTCAGATCCAGTTCGATGCGCTTTCAGACCAAATGCGAGCGCATTCCGTAATATTGCTTGCAGCAAATAAACGATTGGCTTGCGAAGAAGCTCCTCTTGCCTATAAAAATGTCAACGATGTTGTGGAAACAGTTAGCGGCGCTGGTCTTGCAAGCCTTGTGGCACGTACCAAGCCCCTCTTGGTTATAAAGGGCTAGAAGATCATAAGGAGAGCATAAGGCGCTTTCTACTGCCCTAAGGCGATAGAATCCGTCCATCCTGCCCAGCTCGGTGCAATTTCCCAGAAGGATGGAGGCTCTCCATCGCTTGGCTCATAATCAGGATCGAAGTATGGAGCGAGATTCTGTTCCCCAAGCCCGGGTTGTTCTTTAGAAGGGGTGCCTTCTGGATGCGCCGCTTGCCATTCAGCAATCCTTTTGTTCCTCAGGAACTTTGCCGCCACCGAGGGGAATAGCTCTAGAAGCAGTTGTTCTTTTTCATTCAATGCCAGCGGAACTCCACCTGCCTCCGGAATCGGTGGATTGTCCTGAGGCTTGTACTTGCTTGTGTCATAAGGAACTTCTTCTCTTGTGCCACAGATCTTGTAGCGGAATTCAGGATCGACTGGCCATGGCGTCTTTCCATATTGACCGAGGATAAGGTCTTCGAAATTCTTCGATACGTTTTCGTACATGTCCTTTCCCTCGTGAATACTTATGACGCAGTTGACTGCCTGGACACCCACAATCTGACTGGTAGGTGTTACAAGCGGGGGCAGGCCTGCATCGAGCCGCACAGTTGGCACAAGACGAAGAACTTCATTGAGTAAGTGTTCCAGCTTGGCTTCCTTGAGCTGAGTGAGCATGTTGGTATACATGCCGCCTGGTATCTGCGCGTGACGTACGATCTCATCGGGTTCAGGGTAAAAGAAGGCCTTTTCTATTTGCTGGCAAATGTCGAGAGATTTTTGATACTTGCCTCCAACGGCAGCCTCAAGAGCGTCATCGAAGAGCTTGGAGAGCTCGGGCGATAGGCTATCCTTGGAAAGATCGAGTTCGGGCGGCAGTCTCTTGTACTGATCGAAGGACGCAAGTTCGGATCGGATTTGTCTAAGACGCTTGTCTATCCTTGCGACAGCAGCATTGTCGACATCCACGGAGAAGCCCAACCTGTCTGCAAAAATGCGTATTATCTCATAAGCTGGAGCAGCAGGCCCTCCAGAGAAAGACAGGATGGCCGTATCGACAATGTCGACTCCATTGACCATGGCTGCAAGCAGACTTGCCACTCCAAAGCCTGGAGTACAATGAGTATGAAGATCGATCGGAATATCAAGCTCATTTTTGAGCGCTTTTACAAGCTCTGCAGCCATGAAAGGAGTAATCAGTCCCGCCATATCTTTGATTGTAAAAATGTCAGCGCCGAGAGATGCCAGCTCCTTTGCTTTCTTGACATAATAATCTACTGTGAAAATCTTAGGCGGTATTTTCTTTCCAGTAAAAACGCCTTTTATTCTGTCGCTCAATCTAAAATGCGGATCGACGGTGTAGCAAACAGCGCAATCAGCCAGACCACCCGCTTCTTTTACAAACCTTATCGAAGACTTCATATTGTCTATATCGTTGAGCGCATCGAAGATTCTCATGATATCTACACCCGCCGCAATGGCATTCTTGCAAAACCCTTCGATTACCGAATCAGGATAGGGATTATATCCAAAGAGATTGCGCCCACGTGAGAGTGCTGTCAATTTTGAGGCATTGCCTATTCCTTCTTTGATTATAGCGAGCCTATCCCATGGATCTTCACCGAGGAATCTCATTACAGAATCAGGAACGGCTCCGCCCCATACCTCCATTGCATAAAAATGACTCTGGCGATAATCATCTAGCACGGCCTTGACCTGCTCATTATTCATGCGTGTGGCAAATTGTGACTGTTGGCCATCGCGAAGTGTCAAATCGCGAATCTTTAAGTATTTCATCTCAAAAGCTCCTGAAGTCTATTTGTATCTCAAATCGCCATAAGCGACAAGTATCGGCAATATATATGATTTATGGCACAAGTGATAGATTTTGACAAAATCGTGAATAAACTGTAGAATAAAAAAACGCCGTAATGCGTTCCTGTTTATATTTATCCTTATAAAGTTCATTCTTTTTGAAGGAGCATCTAAAGGGGCAATGCTCGGTCTGTTAGACTGAGTGCGGCGATTATTGTTCAAGAGCAAAGAAATGGCTGGTCCTCAAAAAAAATTCTTTCACATCGTCAGAGCAAAATACTGCAAAGGTTGCAGCATATGTGTGGCTCTCTGCCCAAAGAAGGTACTAGAGCTAAAAAATGAAAAGGTATTTGCTGCCAGGCCGGATGATTGCATCGGATGCAGAATGTGTGAACTCAGATGTCCCGATTTTGCCATTGAGGTGCATCCTGTCGAAGAAAAATCAAAATTCGAAGCAGATGTCAATCTGGTTGGACTTGGCTTGAATTCGGAGGCGAACCATGGCTGAGATCATTAAGCTTATGCAAGGAAATGAGGCGTGCACCATGGCTGCCATAGCGGCGGGGCTACGATTCTATGCTGGATATCCAATTACTCCTTCCACGGAGATAGCAGAGATGTGCTCGGAAGAACTCCCAAAAGTGGGAGGAAGATTCATTCAAATGGAAGATGAGATTGGTTCGATTTCAGCATGTATCGGTGCTTCATTAACCGGTGTAAAAGCCATGACCGCTACTTCGGGTCCTGGTTTTTCTTTGATGCAGGAAGCGATAGGCTATGCAGGCCTTTGCGAGATTCCCGTAGTTATCATCGATGTACAGCGAGTTGGTCCTTCTACGGGCATGCCAACAAGCCCGGCTCAGGGGGATGTAATGCAGGCCAGATGGGGCACCCACGGAGATCATCCCATAATTGCCTTGGCTCCTGGCAATGTAAGGGAGTGTTTTGAGCTTACATTCCGCGCTTTCGAACTTTCGGAGAAGTATCGAGTCCCGGTAATAGTTTTGACAGATGAAGTGATTGGGCATATGCGAGAAAAAGTTGTTCTGCCCGATCCATCAAGCTATACAATTCCAATGAGGCCAATGCCAGAGAGCCCGGAAGGCTATAAGCCATATGCGGCCGATCCGAATGGAGGTGTTCCACCCATGGCACCTTTTGGAATGGGTTATCGTTGGCATTGCACAGGCCTAACTCACGATGAAAATGGCGCTCCAACTAGTAAGCCTTCCGTTGCAGAAGCACTTACTCGCCGTCTTTATCTCAAGATTGAGAATAGAACTTCAGAGTTGGCAGACTATTTTGCAGAACAGCTAGAGGATTGTGATCTGGCTGTTGTGTCATTCGGATCTTCCGCAATGGCTTCTCTTTCTGCGGTTAGGCGTGCCCGCAATGAAGGCTATAAAGTGGGCATGCTGAGGCTCAAGACTATATGGCCTTTCCCCACTAAGACCGTAAAGTCTCTGCTAGCGCATGCAAAGAAAATCCTGGTGCCCGAGATGAATCTTGGGCAACTTGCGCTTGAAATTGAGAGATCGGCTGGGTGTGGGCAACCTGTTATCAGGTTAGGAAAGGCCAATGGCGAGCTTTTTCATCCGGATGAAGTCTTTGCAGCGATCAAGGAGGCACTCTAATGGCTGAATTTCTCTCTTACTTCCGTCGAGATCGACTTCCACATATTTGGTGCCCTGGTTGCGGAAATGGCACTGTTACCGGTGCCCTTGTGCGTGCGATCGATAAACTTGGGCTCGATAAGAACAATACGGTTATTGTATCGGGGATTGGATGTTCAAGCCGCTCGGTTGGCTATCTCGATTTCGATACGCTTCATACAACGCACGGTCGCGCAATTGCTTTTGCTACGGGCGTAAAGCTGGCGAATCCTAAGCTCAAGGTAGTGGTAATAACTGGGGATGGCGATTGCGCCGCAATCGGCGGCAATCATTTTATCCATGCCGCTCGAAGAAATATCGATATAACAGTGATTATTATCAATAACGATACCTATGGCATGACAAATGGCCAAGCCTCTCCTATGACGCCTCGCGGGATGTTCGGGACAACTGCTCCTTATGGAAATATCGAATACAATTTCGATCTGTGCGAGCTCGCTAAGGCGGCTGGTGCCACCTATGTAGCAAGAGCGACCACGTATCACTATGTTTTACTCGAAGACCTGATTGCCAAAGCGATCATGCATAAAGGTTTCTCGGTGGTTGAGGCACTATCACAATGTCCGACCTACTTTGGCCGAAAGAATAAGATCGGTGGTGCCGTTGAAACACTCAATTGGATTAAGGACCAGACAATAAATGTAAAAGCTGCAGCCTCATTGCCACAAGAAAAACGCGAAGGCAAAATCCTTATTGGCGAGCTATATAAGAGCGCGAAGGCTGAGTTCACAGAGCAATACTTAGAACTGATCGACAGACTAAGGGAAGCCGATCCCAGCTATATCCGAAACGAAGGAGAATCAGGATGCGAGTTGAATTCAGACTGAGCGGCTCAGGAGGACAAGGGCTTTTGCTTGCAGGTATCGTATTAGCAGAGGCGGCAATCAACGAAGGAAAGAATGCGGTTCAGACACAGAGTTACGGACCGGAAGCCCGTGGTGGTTCGAGCAAGGCGGAGGTTGTTATCTCGGATAGCGAGATCGATTATCCTAAAGCCACAGAGCCCGACTACCTTCTTGCACTATCCAACGATGCATATAAAAGCTATGGTGTCTCGATGAAAAAAGGAATCATCATTGCAGATGAGAGCTTGAACATTGATCCACCGGCTAAGGTGCCGGTTGTGAGGCTCCCCATACTTGAGACTGCATCTAACAAACTGGGAAGGGCAGTTGTGGCCAACATGGTTGCGCTCGGAGTATTGGGTGGAATCTCCGGAGTAGCAAGTCCAGAGACGCTAAAAGAAGCCGTAAGGAATCGTGTGCCAAAAGGAACCGAAGAGCTAAACACTGAGGCGCTCGAACAAGGGCTCTTGTTGGCTAAGCAAGCAAAAGATCAGCTTGGACTCATCTAATATATGAAATCCATTTGACATAAATTGGTGACCTCGAGGAGGGAAGCATGACCGACTTTAATAAACTTGAACAGGATTTCAATGCATGGAATACAAAGGTTGAAAAGGCAAATGAAAAGCATCCTGAACGCAAGAAGCAATTTGTAACAGGATCGAATGCCCCAATCAATCGAGTATATACTCCACTTGATCAAAAAGACTTCGATTATGCTAAGCAGCTGGGGTTCCCGGGCGAATTCCCCTTTACGCGGGGTGTTCAACCGACCATGTATAGAGGCAGATTATGGACTATGCGGCAGTATGCGGGTTTTGGTACCGCAGAAGAATCTAATAAGCGCTATAAGTATTTGCTTGAGCAGGGTCAAACGGGGCTTTCTGTGGCTTTCGATTTGCCTACTCAGATTGGTTATGATTCAGATCATCCATTGTCTGAAGGAGAGGTGGGGAAAGTGGGTGTGGCCATCGATTCGTTAGAAGACATGGAAGTGTTGTTCGATGGCATCCCGCTCGACAGAGTCTCGACCAGCATGACAATAAATGCTCCTGCTTCCGTGCTTCTGGCAATGTATATTGCAATGGCTGAGAAGCAGGGAGTCAGTGCCGAGAAGCTAAATGGCACCATTCAGAATGATATCTTGAAAGAATACATAGCCAGAGGAACCTATATTTTCCCGCCAGAGCCTTCCATGAGGCTCATCACAAATACATTCGAATATTGCTCTAAGAATGTTCCAAACTGGAATACCATTTCTATTTCTGGCTATCACATTCGAGAAGCAGGCGCAACAGCCGTACAGGAGGTAGCATTTACCCTAGCAGATGGCATAGCCTATGTCGAAGCTGCCATAAAAGCAGGTTTGGATATCGACGAATTTGCGCCTCGCTTGTCTTTCTTTTTCAATTCGCACAATGATCTTTTCGAGGAAGTGGCTAAATTTCGTGCAGCTCGGAGGATCTGGGCTTACATCATGCGTGAGCGCTTTGGTGCCAAGAATCCAAAAAGCTGGATGCTTCGCTTCCATACCCAAACCGCCGGCTGCACCCTCACCGCCCAGCAGCCCGACAACAACATAATCCGCGTAACTATTCAGGCTTTGGCCGCCGTGCTGGGCGGTACGCAATCCCTCCATACCAATTCCCGCGACGAAGCGCTTGCTCTTCCCACCGAAGAGGCGGTACGAATAGCCCTTCGTACCCAACAGATAATCGCATACGAGTCCGGCGTAGCGGAGACCGTGGATCCACTGGCTGGCTCATACTATATAGAGAGCCTCACAGATCGCATAGAAAAGGAAGCCCTACAATACCTTAAGCTCATAGATGATATGGGAGGGGCGGTTAGGGCTATCGAGCAAGGATACATTCAGAAGGAGATTCAGGATTCTGCATATCAATGGCAGATGGATGTCGAAAAGGGTGAGCGAATAATCGTAGGACTCAACAAATTTCAAGTCGAGGAGAATCCACCCAAGGGCCTTTTGCGCGTGGATCCAGCAGTCGGAGAGCGCCAGAAAGAGAAACTCTCCGCACTTAGAGCGCGCCGAAATAATACAAAAGTGGATTCTGCCCTTGCTTCTTTGAGAAGCGCAGCTAAGGGAACGGATAATCTCATGTTCCCAATACTTGATGCAGTGCGTGCCTATGCTACCCTCGGAGAGATATGTGGAGTGCTCCGCGAGGAATTTGGCGAATATCAGCCTAATGTGATGTTCTAAAGGGGGCGGACATGGAAAGAAAAATACGAGTGTTGGTAGCCAAGCCTGGCCTCGACGGACACGATCGAGGAGCAAAGGTCATTGCGCGTTCTCTGCGTGATGCCGGCATGGAAGTAATATACACGGGTCTACGGCAGACCCCTGAGCAGATAGTCAATGCTGCGATCCAGGAAGATGTCGATGTAATAGCACTTTCTATTCTTTCAGGAGCACATAATCACCTTTTCCCGCGAGTGGTTGAGCTTTTGAAAGAACGAGGGGTGGACGATATTCTGGTTTTTGGTGGAGGGGTAATTCCGGAAGAGGATATTCCCTTTTTGAAATCTAAGGGAATCGCTGAGATTTTTGGGCCCGGAACGCCTACATCCAAGACAATAGAATTTATACGAGAGAATCTGAAGCGTCCGCTGGATCGATAAATCCCTTCAAAATGGAGTTCTCTATTCATGAATGAACTTGTGGGCAGCTGCATAAAAGGCGATATGCGTTCGATAGCTCGACTTATTACTCTTTTGGAGAATCAGGACCGAGAAGCCTATGCTGCCCTTTATCGCCTAAAGGATCATGAAGGTGTCGCTCAGGTTGTCGGAATTACAGGCCCACCTGGTGCTGGCAAAAGTACTTTGGTAGATAAATTGATTTCGCAATTTAGAGCTAAGGGCAGGAAGGTAGGCGTCCTGGCTGTCGATCCTACAAGCCCTTTTTCCGGAGGAGCGATTTTAGGCGATAGGCTTAGGATGCAAGGCCATGCAACCGATGCGGGTGTTTTTATTCGGAGTCTCGCTACGAGGGGTAGCCTGGGCGGCATTTCGAAGGCTACTCACGCTGCTATTAAGGTTCTCGATGCTGCAGGCTATGACATTATCCTTGTCGAGACTGTTGGAGTCGGACAGTCAGAGATAGACATAATGAGAGTTGCCGATACCGTTGTTCTTATCTCAGTGCCGGGGCTTGGAGATGATATCCAGGTTATCAAGGCAGGTATTATGGAGATTGGCGACATCTTTGTAGTGAATAAGGCGGACAGAGATGGGGCGGATAGGTTAGTGCGCGAACTAAAGGCCATGCTCGAAACCCAGGCTCAACTGAATCGAGGACAAGCGCTTTCTGGGGGACCGGATACACTTGCGGCGCGCGATCCTAATTTTATGCATCATGCCGGTCTTGTGGGAGGATTGAGCATTGGCGCTGAAAAGGTAGGCTTCTCTATAGGGAAGGAGTCCGGTACGCCAGCTTATTTTGATTCCGGACAGATTCCCATTCCTCCGGTACTAAAAACAATTGCTGCAACCGGAGTTGGTGTAGCTGAGCTTTCTGAGGCCATAATTCAGCACTTCAAGTTGCTAAAGGAAACAGGCGAGCTCGAAAAAAAGCGTCTCGAATCTATAAAATACCAGCTAGGCCAGTTTATTTTCGATGAAGTGGCTCAAGTGTTGAATGGTTCTCCAGTCTCAGAAATTCGCGATAATTTGGCAGAGCAGGTATTCTTTCGAAAACTGGATGTCTACAGTGCAGGAATGGCACTTTTTAATAGGATTCTGTCGACAAAAGAGATAAAAGGAGCGGCGCATGAAAGCCCTAAAGATTGATCATATTGGCATTGCGGTCGAAAAAATCGATACAGCCCTTTCGGTGTGGAGTGCCACATTAGGCCTTCCTCTGAATGGTATCGAAGAAGTGTTGGACCAGAAAGTAAAAACTGCTTTTATGCCAATTGGAGATACAGAGATAGAGCTTCTTGAATCTACCGATCCAGAAGGTCCGATCGGCAAATTTATTGCTGCCAGAGGGCAGGGTGTCCATCATATGGCCTTCCGCGTCGAAAATATAGACAAGGCTTTATCTGAGCTCAAGGCAAAAGGCGTAAGGCTAATCGACGAGGAACCCCGCTATGGTGCAGGAGGAGCAAGAATTGCCTTCATTCACCCCAAAGCGACGGGTGGTGTGCTTGTCGAACTTTGCGAACGAACGTAGAATTCACTCTAAATTACTGTCGTAGAAAGCAGCCTCCTCGCTGGAGGAATTACAACAAGGATGGTCGGTATGGAAGAAAAGTTGAAGGAACTAGAGGAGCGCCGAGCGAAAGTGCTTGCCGGTGGTGGCCCTAAGAGGGTTGCGGCGCAGCATGCAAAAGGCAAGATGACTGCTCGTGAGAGGATCGAAATGCTGCTAGATCCAGGCACCTTCGTGGAACTCGATGCCTTTGTCGAACACCGAGCGACCGAACTTGGTATGGACAAGATCGATGCTCCAGGTGAAGGAGTCGTTACAGGCTATGGAATGATCAATGGAAGAAATGTATGTGTATTTGCCCAGGATTTCACGGTGATAGGTGGAAGCCTTGGTGAGATGCATGCCGCTAAAATATGCAAGGTCATGGATCTCGCAGTAAAAATCGGTTGTCCATTGATAGGAATAAATGACTCAGGTGGCGCCAGAATACAAGAGGGCGTAGATGCTCTATCGGGCTATGGTGAGATTTTTTATCGGAACACGCTTGCATCTGGAGTCATTCCTCAGATTTCGGTTATTATGGGGCCTTGTGCCGGAGGGGCTGTTTATTCGCCCGCTTTGACGGATTTCGTTTTCATGACAGAGGGATCGAGCAATATGTTCATAACAGGCCCTCAGGTAATTAAAGCAGTAACTGGTGAAGACGTAAGTCCTGAAGAACTAGGAGGCGCTAGAATACACTCAGAAGTCTCGGGTGTGGCGCATTTCAGCCTTCCGGATGAACAGTCGACTTTGGAGGCGATAAGAAAGCTGCTGTCCTATCTGCCTCAAAACAACATAGAAGATCCCCCCTTGATCGATATCGGAGACGATCCGACTCGGACAGATGATTCAATCGCAGACCTAATGCCGGATTCTCCTAACAAGCCCTATGATGTCCGAGACATTATCATTCGACTTGTGGACGCTGGGGACTTTTTTGAGGTTCAGCCTGGATACGCAAAGAACATTGTGACAGGCTTTGCGCGCCTAGCCGGCCGATCCATAGGAATAATAGCAAATCAGCCCAAGCATCTAGCGGGTGTGCTCGATATCAACGCGTCCGATAAGGCCGCACGCTTCATCCGGTTCTGCGACGCATTCAATGTACCGCTTCTCACTCTTTCAGATACCGCTGGTTATCTTCCGGGCGTGGAGCAGGAGCATGGCGGTGTCATCAGGCACGGAGCAAAGCTCCTCTATGCTTACTCGGAAGCATCTGTGCCTAAGATAACCGTGATTCTGCGCAAAGCATATGGCGGAGCCTATATCGCTATGTGTTCCCGTCATCTCGCTGCCGATCAAGTCTTTGCCTGGCCAACTGCGGAAATTGCGGTAATGGGTCCCGAGGGTGCTGCGAATATCATCTTTAAGAAAGAGATAGAAGAGTCCGCTGATCCGGAGGCGACCCGCAAGGAGAAGATAGAGGAATATAAACGCAGCTTTGCAAACCCTTATAAAGCAGCGGCGCGAGGCTATGTCGATGATGTCATCGATCCAGCTCATACAAGGATGCGTCTAAGCAATGCATTGAATACGCTGCTTGGAAAGAGGCAGAGTCTGCCTTCACGCAAACACGGGAATATTCCTGTTTGAGGGGTCTAGCATGACAAATCCATGGATGATAATGATTGTCGGAGTCCTGACGGTTTTTATATCGCTATTCATCATGATTTTTACTTTGCTGGCTTTTCCCAGTCTCTTTGCAGCAATAAAGCGTAGAGAACATAAGGAACTGGCACCCTTGCCCCAGATCGTCGAAGTTTCAAAGAAACAGGCTCAACCAGTTGGCGGCCAACCAGTGCAAGAAGACGATTCATTGATTGCCGTTCTTGCGGCGGCTGTAGCCGAAGCGAGTGGTTCGAGACTTGATAGTTTTGCAATTACGCAGGTGCGTCAGTCACCGGCGGAGAGCGTAGAAGGCTTCAATACCCCGATATGGGGCAGAGTAGAGCGCCTTTCCCGCAATGAACGCTAGAACATTTGAGGAGAAATATATTATGAAACAGTATAGAATTACAGTAAATGGCAAATCTTATGATGTGACAGTCGAGGAGCTCAGTGGAATGCGGCAGTCTCCGTCAGGTGCATTTGGTGCAGGCTCTGCTTCTTATTCCGCACCACCAGCGAATATTCAGCCTACGGCAAATGTAGTCTCATCCGCAAACACCGCAGCTCCTACCGCCTCTGAACAGGGTTCTTCCAATGCAGCCAAGGCAGCGCCGGCGAACAATGGCTCAATTCTAACGATAAAAGCCCCGATGCCTGGAACCGTTATATCGTTCAAAGTAATTGTTGGACAAAAAGTAAAGCGCGGCGATGTTCTTCTCCTATTAGAGGCCATGAAAATGGAGAATGAAATTGTTGCTCCACAGGATGGTACTGTCGTTGCTCTCCGCGTTCCCGCAAGCGCCGCAGTAAATACAGGCGATCCGCTCGTCGATCTAGCATAGACCAGGAGGATTCCTCAATGGAAGAGTTCTTGTCTCATTTTATTGCTTCGACAGGTTTTATCGCAATTACATGGGGGCAGATCATAATGCTCATTGTATCGTGCGTGCTTCTATATCTTGGCATTGCGCGAGAATTCGAGCCTCTTCTCCTCGTGCCTATTGCATTTGGCATGCTTCTGGCTAATCTTCCGATGAGCGGCATTACCGATGGGCCAAGGGACGGTCTAGTTGGTGGCCTTATCTATTATTTGTACGAAGGCGTAAGGCTTGGGATATATCCGCCGCTAATTTTTCTTGGCATAGGCGCAATGACCGATTTTGGGCCTCTAATCGCAAATCCCTGGAGCCTTCTTCTAGGTGCAGCGGCTCAATTAGGCATTTTCATACCCTTTATTGCGGCTTACTATTTGGGATTCGATCTTAAGTCCTGCGCTAGTATTGGAATCATCGGAGGTGCAGATGGCCCTACCGCAATCTATGTTACTTCGCGTTTGAAGCCCGAGCTTTTGGGTCCTGTTGCTATCGCGGCATACTCGTACATGGCGCTTGTGCCGCTGATTCAGCCTCCTATCATGAAAGGGCTCACGACGAAAAAAGAGCGGCAAGTAAAGATGGCCCAGCTTCGAGAAGTCTCCAAATCAGAGCGGATAGTGTTTCCAATATTTGTCACTATTCTAATAGGGCTTTTGCTTCCTGCCGCAGTCCCTCTCGTAGGTTCGTTGATGCTTGGCAACCTATTCAGGGAGACAGGCGTGACAGAAAGGCTCTCCGATACCGCGCAGCATGCGCTCATCAATATTTTAACAATTTTCCTAGGAGTGTCGGTTGGCTCGACCGCAAGTGCAGAGCGTTTTCTCAACCCCCAGACATTGATGATAATAGGACTCGGACTTTTTGCTTTTTCCTGTGGAACAGCGGGAGGAGTATTCTTTGGAAAGATTATGTACTGGGTCACCCGTGGAAAGGTGAATCCTCTTATAGGATCCGCAGGCGTCTCGGCCGTGCCGATGGCTGCCCGTGTTAGCCAGGTGGTGGGTTCTAAAGAAGATCCAACCAATTTCCTGCTCATGCACGCTATGGGTCCGAATGTTGCAGGAGTCATCGGTTCCGCGGTTGCTGCTGGAGTCTTTCTCTCGGTGCTTGGCTGAGGTTTGGCTGGCTCAATTCGGATTAAGGAAATATGGCATAGGATTATCATGCCATATTTCCAGGTAATATTATATACATTCGTTATGTAATAGTCTTTTCGCTCATTGTTTTATTCTGATATAGTAGCCGCCAATGGGAGGGATCATGAAGATTCTGAAATTTGGTGGTACATCGACAGGCAGCCCTGAAGCACTGAAGTCGCTCGTGCGAATCGTGCGGCAATCTGGAGAAAAGATCCTTGTTGTGTCGGCTCTTTCCGGCACCACCGATGCGCTTCTTTGTTCAGCAAAGTTGGCTAGCGAAGGTGGAGACTGGCAATCTGTATTTGCTTCCATTAGGGAGCGACATTATTCGATGATTTCGGCTCTACTGCAGCCCCCTTATAAAGAGATCGCCACAGGTGAGACAAGAGAGCTACTGGATGAGCTTTCTTCTTTGCTTCTTGGTATTTCATTGGTACGAGACTTATCGCCAAGGACTCTCGATTTGGTTGCGTCCTACGGGGAAAGGCTGAGTGCTGGTATAATTGCTGAGACATTTTCTCAGACAGGCCTGATTGCCGAGGCTGTGGATGCTCGAAAGTTCATAATAACAGACGATAAGTTTGGCGCTGCGCATTGGCTGGAATCTGAAACGATCCCACGTGTCGAATCCTTTTTTTCTGATTTTGAGCATATTGCTGTAGTAACAGGGTTTATCGCCTCGACAATTGAAGGAATAACGACAACCCTGGGTCGAGGGGGATCGGACTTTACTGCTAGCATTTTGGCAGCCTGCCTTGAGGCTGAGGAAATCCAGATATGGACCGATGTCGATGGAATTATGACAGCCGATCCTCGTGCGGTTCCGGACGCGTTTGTCATACCGGAGATTTCCTATCTCGAAGCCATGGAGATGTCTCACTTTGGTGCAAAGGTCTTGCATCCGCCTGCTATTCTGCCCGCTATGGATCGAGGTATTCCCGTTAGGATACTCAATACTTTTAACCCGGATAAGCCAGGGACAAGGATTGTAAGACAAGGAGCACCAAGTAGCTGGCCTGTGCGTGGTATTGCCTCCATACCATCCATATCTCTTCTCTTGTTACAGGGGCCGGGTTTGCCAGGCGTTGCTGGAATTGCTGCGAGAATGTTTGCTGCCCTTGCCTCTGCAGGCATAAATATCATTCTGATAACGCAGGGATCGAGTGAGCTGTCCATCTGCTGCGCTGTGCTTCCTCAGGATTCGGGGAAAGGAGTTCTTGCTCTTAAAGAAGAATTCAAACATGAGATCGGTGCGGGTACCATTCAGAATCCTTCCATCGAGCAAGACCTCAGCATAATTGCGGTTGTCGGCGAAATGATGAAGCACAGAGTTGGAATCTCGGGGCGTGTCTTCAAGGCTCTAGGCAGAAATGGCATAAACGTTGTCGCTATAGCTCAAGGATCTTCAGAGCTGAATATCTCCATAGCAATAAGTGTTCAGGATCGAAATAAGGCGATGTGTTCTATACACGATGCTTTTTTCCTTGCGGGAGTTCGTACGGTCAATGTGTTTCTTGTGGGAACAGGGCTAATAGGTAGCACATTGCTTGCACAGGTGGCAGCACAGCATAGAAGGCTTTTCCGAGATCGGTCGATTCGATTGCGAATAGCGGGCATAGCTAATTCGCGGCAAATGCTGATAGATCCCAGGGGAATCGATCTAGAAAACTGGAAGGATGCATTGCAGTCGGGAAAGAAGACCGATATTTCTGCATTTATCCAAGAGATACTCAGCCTGAATTTACCGAATGCCTGTTTCTGTGATTGTACAGCTAGCGAGGAATTGGCACAGCACTATGAAAAACTCCTGTCATCTTCGATTTCGGTCGTGACACCGAATAAACGAGCAAATAGCGGTCCTTTGCGCGAATATCAGAGGCTGATGGATATTGCACGCGAGATGGATGTGCCTTATCGTTACGAGACAACGGTGGGGGCTGGACTGCCTGTCATCGGCACGATTCAAGACCTGATAGCATCGGGAGACGAAATTCTTAGAATAGAAGCGGTGTTATCTGGAACCATGAGCTTTATTTTCAATAACCTGGGGGAGAAGCATTCTTTTTCAAGTCTTGTTGCGGAAGCTAAGCTACGAGGATTTACCGAGCCAGATCCGCGCGATGACTTGAGTGCAAAAGACATAGTCCGAAAAATGATAATTCTGGCACGCGAGGCCGGTTTTCCATTGGAAGAATCGCAGATACAGATCGAGTCTCTCCTTCCAAAACGAATAATAGATGCCCCTACTGTGGAAGAATTCTTGGCGCTGCTGCCAGAGATGGATCAAATGATGAAAAAATGCTACGATTCAGCATCTCGATCCGGAGCGGTCTTGCGCTATGTTGCCATAGTAACATCTAGAGATGCGCGCCTTTCACTCTCCTCGTTCGGGCCAGCCAGCCCTTTTTATAGTCTGTCAGGAACCGATAATATGGTGGTTATAACTTCAAAGCGTTATTCTCAAAATCCGCTCGTAATACGGGGACCAGGTGCAGGAGCAGAGGTTACGGCTGGCGGAGTGTTTGCCGACATTCTCAAGACAGCCGAATCTTATCTCTGATAGGTCTCGATAAGGAAATATAAAAAGAGGCTGCCATGTGGCAGCCTCTTTTGTAAAGCTCTTAGGATCCTTTAGCGTCGCCGCTATATTGATGTTCTATCGAGGCAATCAAGACGATGCTTTTGCTTTCAGTTTTTTCGAGCGCATAAACTGACTAATAGACAACAAGGCTATAAGTCCGATTCCTATGATGTCAGTCTTAATACCCGGATCTATCAATAATACTCCGCCTACAAAGCCAATTATTCTTTCGTACCATACAGTATTCGTCATGAGCCAGCCATTGACCGCAGACGCGACCGAAATTATGCCTACAAGGCTTGTAATTAGCATCCAGACGAATGAGAATAAATTGACATCGAACAAGAGCATCTGAGGATTCATCACAAATATGTACGGCACCAGGAAGGCGGCAATTGCAAGCTTTGATGCATTTATTCCCGTTTTCATGGGATTTGCTTTTGCAATACCTGCCCCTGCAAAGGCCGCCAGAGCAACCGGAGGTGTCACATCTGCAATTATACCAAAATAAAATGCAAACATGTGGGCTGGCAGAATAATATTCGCGGGCGCTACAGCATAAGGATCTAAGCCTGCTTTTCTAGAAAGAAGCATAATGACTGCAGGAGCGGTAATAGTCGAAGTTATGACATAGTTTGCGGTAGTCGGCACTCCCATTCCAAGGATAAGCGATGTGAGCATTGTAAAGAAGAGCGTAGGAATGAGCATTCCTCCAGCAAGATCGACCAGAACAGATCCAAGTTTAAGACCAAGGCCCGTCAGAGTGACAATGCCGATTATGATACCAGCGCAAGCGGTGGCCGCGAGTACTCCTAGAGCTGCACGGGCACCAGCCTCCAATGCCCGCACAATTTCTATCGGAGGAATGCGCGTACCTTTCTTGATCCATGACGATATTATGGAAAGAACTATAGCCCATAGCGCAGCTCTCATCGGTGTATATCCCGATACTAACAAATAGATTATTGCTATTAAAGGAATTATGAGGTGTCCTCTTTCCGTAATGACCTGTTTGAGTTTTGGCAACTCTTCTCGACTCAGTCCTCTAAGCCCATTTTTCTTGGCTTCGAAATGTACACCTGCCCATACACCAAAATAGTAGAGAATCGCAGGTACTACAGCTGCGCCAATTATTCGAGAATAGGGGATACCGGTGAATTCCGCCATCAAGAAAGCTGCGGCACCCATTATTGGTGGCATTAACTGGCCGCCTGTAGAAGCCGTGGCTTCCACAGCGCCGGCAAACTCAGGTTTGTATCCGAGACGTTTCATCATCGGAATAGTGAATGAGCCTGTTCCGACCACATTTGCTACTGATGAGCCCGAAACAGTACCCAATAGGGCGCTTGATATGACTGCCACTTTTGCTGGACCTCCAGCTGCCCAGCCTGCTACGGAATTTGCAAGGTCGATGAAAAGTTGACCGAGGCCAGTTCTTTCAAGGAATGCCCCAAAAAGAATGAAAAGAAAGATAAATGTACTCGAGACTCCTAGGGGAATCCCAAAAATGCCTTCGGTCGTAAAATATAAATGTTGTATAAGAGTCTCGAAATTTGCGCCTCTATGTGCTAGTTTGCCGGGTATATATGGGCCAATAAAGGCATAAATAATAAAGACAACCGCGATTACCACCATTGGAATACCGACAACACGGCGCGCGGCTTCTAGCACGAGCAATATTCCTATTATGCCAAAGACTATGTCCATCGGCGTGGCTGTTCCTGCTCTCAATACCAGCTTTTGGTAGTTGATTATGATGTACATAGGAGCAAGAGCCCCTGCCACCGCAAGCAATGCATCGAGCGGATGTAGCTTTGTGAAGGACCATTTCTTGCTAGCAGGATAAAGGAGATAGATAAGTGCCAGGCCAAATGAAAGATGGACCGATCTCTGGAGCATCGCATCTAAGACTCCGAAAATCGCTGTATAGAGCTGAAACACGGAAAATGCAATCGCCAATGCCGAAATGAATTTAGCAAAGAAACCCGAATATATCCTAAAATTAGACTCTTTGTCGAATTTCTTCAAAATCTCTTGAGCATCAGTGCTGGTTTCCTGCTCATGAATTGGTAAATCACTCATTTTGGAGAACTCCTCCCATTGTAAAATATCAGCATTCTCCCTGCGGAGAGGGTAATTCTTGATTCTGGCAGCACCCACTGCGTAAAAAGAAAAAGTTCGTCCTCAACGATTACTCCATGTTGAGGAACGATCGACACCAGGATGGGGATATCGAAGAATGTTCGGTGCATTTTGACAACAAAACGACCATCTTCAATAGCAAAAGCCTCCCCACCATCAGAAGGCATGCCAACGCCATATGTGTCATACTTTACTTGAAAAAGCTCGAGATTCCTTCCTTTTATATGGAAGTATTCATCGACCGCGGTCTTATGGATCGAATGAATATAATGATGGATAAATTGTCCATCATGGAGAGGTAATCGTGCAACAACCTTATCTTCGCCATTCTTTATGATCAAGACCGGCACGACCCTAAGATTCATAGCGATAGCACTCAGGGCGATGATCAAGATCAAACACCCCAAAAGCAAATTCTTGCCTCTTTTCCTCCTTTGTTTCATATTGTTCTTGTCTTAATAACTTAATAAACGGCGCGAAACGAGTAGGTTCCGCGCCGTCCATAGCGTTTCTAATGTTCGTCTCCGATGATCTTAATCTTACTTCAGCGCACCTTTTTCCTTGAAGAATTTTTCCGCTCCAGCATGCAGTGGTATCGACATTCCCTCAAGGGCAGATTCGATTTTGACATTCTTTCCCTGAGAATGTGCTGCAATTAGTCTGTCGGTATTTGCATACATGGTTTCAAGCATTTTGTACACCAAGTCCGAACTCAGCTTGCTACTAACGGCGAGCATCGATTTTACAGCTACTGTGGTTACAGCTTGGTCTTGCCCCTGGTAGGTACCTGCCGGGACTACCTGCAACGCATAGAAGGGATATTGTGCCATGAGCTTTGCTGCGATCTGGCCATCTATAGGCACGAGCACCATCTTTTTAGAAACCGCAAGATCTTGAATGGCTGCCGTTGGAATTCCGGCCGTATTGAAAGCAGCATCGATATTGCCATCCTTCATGTTGTTTGCGGATTCGCCAAAAGACAGATACTGGACCTTGATGTCATTGTAGGTTAGGCCTGCAGCCCCAAGAATTTGGCGAGCATTGGCTTCTGTGCCAGACCCTGCGGCGCCCACAGACACTTTTTTGCCTTTTAGATCGCCAATGGTCTTAATGCCGCTGGATTCCAGGGCAACGAGCTGAATTGTCTCGTTATATAGACAAGCCATGCCGCGCAGATCCTTATAAGCTTGATCTTTAAGCAATTCCGTACCGTTGTAAGAATAGCTTGCGACATCGTTCTGTGTGAAAATAACATCAACATTGCCCCCTTTGAGCAGGTTGATGTTGGCAATGGAAGCGCCGGTTGCCTGGGCTGTTGCGTTCATCTTGGAAATATTCTTATTCCATATGTCGGCAAGAGCACCACCGAGCGGGTAATAAGTGCCCGCAGTGCCACCAGTCGCAATTGTAATGAATTGTTGCTGTGCAAATGCGCTAGTTGCCATGAGCAAACAAATTCCGAGTACTAAGAATCTTTTCATGCTTCTTTACCTCCTGTACAAAAAATCGGGCATGAAATAAAAGCTAAGATTTTAGAATTATACACTATGTTTTTCGCGAATGCAAATATTAAATGGTGTTGCTCACCATGTTGCTCACTGTGTTGACTCACCGGTGTTGCTCATCCTGCCTGGATTGGATAGAGTAATAACATTGGATTATTCGGGCATTATGGCCAAGATTGAGGGCTAGAAGGCTATCGCAGAGATATCGGAGATTACCTTTGATTTCATTTGAGAACTGGAAGCAAGGTTTTGTAATAACCATTGTAGGCCAGCGGCTTCTATGGCATACGAGGAAACGGCCGGCCATTTTTGTTCATCGATCAGGCGAAATACGTTCTGCATGGAGAAGTGTAGGGAGCTGCACTCCATCCATGGCTTCGAAGGATAGCGCATTCTTTATCTTTTCAGAGGGCATCTCAATGCGAGAAGAATTTCAGCGATATGGAGAACAAGGCTCCGTTTTTTTGCTGGAGTTTTCTTCGATAGACTCAAAGATCGATGCTGTTAAGATTCGCTTTCTAGATAATTCGGCCGATGAATGGAATGGGCTTGGTCCTCGGCCATCTCATAGCTTGAAGGGTAATATTAATCTAAAGCAGGGCTTGCACACTGCTGCATTTGCTATCGATGGTAGATTTCTGCTATGCGAATCGTCGGGAAAGCGACTCTTTTCTTTTAAGGATGGGGCAATAGAATTGTTGCTAGAATTGCCCGCTGCCGTGTATCTGGGCTATGCTAAAAACCCTATTGAAGCTTGCAGGCTTTGGCATATCTGGACAATGCCGGATAGACATTTAGCCCGATGGATTGAGGTACACAAGGAATTGGAGCCTCAAGAAGACATAGGTAGCCTTAAGCCTGGAAATGCTGCGGGATTACTGGGATCGCTCTCTTTCTCCGGAGCAAGGCCCAATGACTTTCAAGAATTGAATTTATCGATAGCAGCAAAAGCAGAAGGGCGCGAGGATTGGAAGATAGCGGATCTAATGCTATGTCAGCCCGATATTGCTCTTCCTCTTCTGTTTAGAAGAGAAATTCCAATGAACCTCGAACTCGGGAACAATAGGAAACGTGCTCAAAATCGTTATGCAAAGATACGGGCTGGTCTTGCTCAGTATTGGCAATTCTGCGAGAAAAGATGGACAAATGAAGGAATACCAGCCCTTTTTCATCCTTCGATTCTATTTCCAGATGATTGCAATAATGCCGAGAGCGATAATATGCTCTTTTCAGGGCCTGATCTTGTGTTTGCGCCGAATATGGCGAGCAAAGATGAATTCTGCTCGTTGATTCTGCCTAAGGGAAGTTGGATACACCTGTGGACATCCAGGATCTATCCTGCAGGAAAGGTTACCGTTTATGCTCCATTTGGTATGCCAGCACTTTTTTACCGGCTAGAGAGCGAATATGCGTGGCTTTTTGATTCGGTCAGGCAGAGAGCCAGCAGACTATAGATTATGAACACTATCACCGCATATTTTGCCGCACTTTTTGGAAACTTCCTCTTGTCTCTAGGCTTTTCCCTTCAAAAGAAGCATGTGCATTGGTTGTCTGCTAAGCGTCGCGGTGAAAGCATAAGGCGTGGTGAGATAATAGGTTGGGCAAGTGGTTTTGTCCTGATGAATGTCCAGCCAATCTTCAACTATATTGCTCTCGAGACTTTGGCACCGAATATAGTAGCAGCATTGGGTGGTTCGAACATTATCTTTACGATTGTGCTTTCCTATTTTCTGCTCGGCGAACGAATGCCCCCTCGAAAAATTCCTTTTTTTGTACTTCTTATGGCATCGCTAGTATACGCAGGTGTGGTCGGGCAAGAAGCATCGCGGCAGTTTAATGTACAGGCATTTTGGGTAGCATTTTTTATTCCTACGGCTTTTTCTATGCTGGTTCTTTTTGCAAGCAAGAGAATGTCTGAGGACAGAATTGGACTTTTTCTTGGAAGCTCTGCAGGAGCCTTAGGAGGATTCATGGTTCTTGCTCTGGAAGCGCTTAGAATAAACTATGGTTCAAATATATTGAGTTGGTTTGTGTCCGCATATCTCTATGTTTATTTTTTCTGCGGAATTGCTTCTTTCTTTATCAAGCAATTTGCCTTCGAGCGCGGGAAGATGACTGCTGTGGCACCTTCTTTCTATGGCTTGCTTGTGCTTTATCCTTCTATTGCATCCTATTTTGTGTCAAATATGCCGGTTCATGCCTCACAACTCATCGCTTTTGGGGGAATAAGCGTGGCAATTGTCTTAATTTCGATATAAGTGATTTATTGGGTGCAAAGACAAGGATTCGACAAAGATACAAAGATACAAAGATATAAAGATATAAAGATAGCCATAGGCTCTCGTGGGCTTCAGCGACAACTAGCGACAGATCATTACTACCGCATGCGCTTCTATTGCCTCACCGCGACCAGTGGCATCGAAGCCCTCTTTTGTTTTTGCTTTCAAGGAGATGGATTCCATTGAAAGCTCAAGATTAGCGGCAATCGAGGCCTTTATAGCTTCTCTATATGGAGCCAGTCTGGGTTTTTCGATTATTATTGTGCAGTCTATATTGGATAGCTGCCATCCTTTGCTGCGAATAAGCATGAAGGCCTTACGAGCAAGAACAGAAGAATCCGCATCCTTCCACTCAGGCTCTCCAGGAGGAAAAAGCAAACCGATGTCTCCTGCGGCCGCCGCACCGAGCATAGCATCGATAATTGCATGCCAAAGCACATCACCATCAGAATATCCAGCTTCGCCTTTTTCGCTTTCGATTCGAACACCTGCAAGCAGAAGAGGTCTTCCATCTACAAGCGGATGAATATCATATCCTAATCCGATGCGCAGAGGCATTGGAAAGGAAAGCGATTCATGGGCCAACAAACCTGACATGAGATCTTCCTTAAAAGTGATTTTGCGGTTTTTGCGTTCTCCCTCTATCCACGAGACAGGACCAACATAGTGGTCCCAGATCATTGAGTCGTCCGTTGCCCTAAAACCTTCTAGATGTGCTAGCTCGTGCGCAGCAAGAATCTCCATGAGAGAAAAAGCCTGTGGTGTCTGAGCGCACATTATGATTCCCCTTGCGGGATGATCATGTATAAGACCACCTTCTACAACCTTTGGCGTTTCTGTCAGCGGCATAAGTGGCAGGCAAGCTCCTCTTTGCCTTGCGCAGCAAAGGGTTTTCTCTATCAGCTTCTTAGAAATCCACGGGCGAGCTCCATCGTGGATCAGAACAACACCATCATTATTACAATGAGCTGCAAGTTCCCTGAGACCAAAGAGCACAGATTCTTGTCTGCTTGAACCACCCTCGGTTATCAAGAACCCAGCTTGAAGGCTTGCTAAGTCCGGCTTTAATTTGGATTTTGAAAATAGCTCTTCGAACTCTGATTTTTCTCCTTGTGGGCAAGTGATCAGAATCGCATTACAAAATGGGATAAATGGCTCGACGGCTCGCTCCAAAACGGTAAACCCACCTATGTCTTCCAATTCTTTTTTAGAGCTTCCATAACGCGAGCTCGATCCAGCAGCCGTAATAAGCCCGAAGGACGGTCCCTCAATGGGTAGCCTGTGAACACTGATGGTTTTTTGAACAGATGAGCTCATTTTTCCAGATTCTCGCGAATAATCGCGGCTATCTCTTCTTTGGGACGATCTAGCGCAAAGGCAATTTCATCTTGTAGTAGATTGAGTGCTGATTCATACAATTTCCGCTCAAGAATAGGGAGTTCTTTAATCTTGGAGCGCTGATAGAGTGAGCGTACAACTGCTGCAATGTCCGTTATCGAACCCTTCTTAAGTAAGTCTAGATTCATCTGATATCTAAGTTTCCAATCCGAGGGGATAGTGGACGCGGCTTTAGATATCGAATCCAGCGCCACCTCAGCCTCCTTTCTGGAGACAAGCGGGCGTATTCCCAGTACTTCCACCTTATCGACAGGAACCATAACAGTCATATCTGAAAATTCAAGATAGATAATATAATAAAGAGTCTTCTGGTTATTAAAGGTCTTTTCTCGAATCTCCATTATGCGTCCGACACCCTGGCTTGGATAGACCACACGTTGATCCACTAGAAAAGTTGTAGTTTGATCATTGGGCATAGTTTTTCTATGATAGCAGAAAAACGGATGATAGTCAAAACACCCTTATTAGGCGTCATTCGACTGTGCTCGAGGATTTTCTAGCCCCTAGGGGAATCGAACCCCTCTTTAAAGATTGAGAATCTTTTGTCCTGACCGATAGACGAAGGGGCCTCGGCCACATCCTGGCGAAATACCAGCGCAAACTGAAGCACGGGTTCTCGCATAAACGCAAAATAAAATTCCCCAGGAGGGATTCGAACCCCCACAAGCAGATCCAGAGTCTGCTGTGCTACCATTACACAACCGGGGAATGACGCCCTGTACCTTAGTGATTTTTGTGGTTTTGGTCAAGAGTTGCTCTGCTATAAGCTTGGCGATTCAGAGCGATGGACATCATATAACTCGAGTTGAGGTCGCTCTTCGCCATTCCAATAATTTGTAGTGACTTTGTAAATGATGTCGACTTTATCGTTGTCTCTGAATGAAAAATCCCGTTCGAGTCTTTTGGCCCCATCCCAAAGCATGGCAGGCCATTTATATCTACCAAAATCAAGCGTTAGTTTTAGATGGCTCTTGCCATTTTTCCCGACTATCTGAGCATCAACCATAGAGACATTCCTCGAACAGAATACCAGCGGATCGCTCTCTTCTCCTATCGGTTCGAAGTAACGGCATAGCTGAAGCAGATCGGGAGTCACAAATGAATGAGGAAGTTCAGCATCTATCAGGAATTCCGGTTCTTCTGTTATAAGCTCGGTACGAGCCATGAATTGAGCAAGTCGCTCAAGAAAGGCCTGCCAGTTATCGGTCTTCATCGTAAAACCAGCGGCAGAGTCATGACCTCCATAATCAAGGAATAGATCTGCACAATAAGCTAAGATCTGGGAAAGAGGAAAAGCATCCCCACCGCGGATAGAACCGGTACAGATGCCGTCTGTTTTAAATACCGCAACAATCACAGGTATCTTCATGATATTAGCCGCACGAGAGGCAAGCAGTCCTGTGATTCCACTTTTTATCCTGGAACTGCCCACTATGGCAAATTTGCCGCCGCTCGTTTTGACACTCTCTGCAAGCTGATCTTGAATCAGTCCCCAGGCCTCGGTTCCAAGTCGCCTACGCTCGTTGTTTGCTTGAATTAGCTGTAGAGCTGTTTCGGTGGCTTCGATTGCGGTTTTAGCTTGAAATAGATCGAGAGCAAGTTTGGGTCTACCAAGTCTGCCAGCGGCATTGATGATAGGCGTGATCTGCCAGGCCACGTCATTTGATCCGAGTGGCTTTCCAAGATTGAGCGCCATCTTTAGCTCTCGGATTCCATTAGTTGGAGCAGTGTTGAGACTTTCTATTCCTCTCCGCACAATCAGTCTGTTTTCATTCTTTAGGGGCATAAGATCTGCGATTGTGCCAAAAGCGGTGAGTTGGAACATTCTATCGTTCAAAAGGCTCTGGCTCTGAAGAGTATGGAGCAAGTAGGCGTTGAAAATATGCTTGAGTGCATCGATAGCACCAAAAGCACCAGGAGCATATTTTTTCAATCTGGAAAGCCGAACGAGTCCTTCCAGGGAGTTCCCAGACATATTAGGCCAGACAGTCGCAGCTAGTTTCTCGAGATCTATAACTTCGAGTTCGACGAGACCTGCAAAGTTCTTCTTGAAAAAGGCCTCTGTTGTATTCTTATTCCAGACAATCACAATACGGCCACGAAGGAATTTTTCTAGCTTTTCGAGCGTATCCGAGGGGAAATATCCTCTATTGTCAGAGGTAATTTTCAAACGGCTCGCCTCGAGGAGGTTATCGAGCCTGATTGCTTCAATCTCAAGATTGGCTTCTTTCTCGGTATTGAGCTTGCTTGCTCCCGCACCTGGGCAGATTTCCTGATGAATAGCTTGGCCAGCGCGTAGAAGAGCAAGCGGTTCTTTACAAATGCCTAGACGAGCTATAGCAAGCGCATGAGCTAGCTTTAGAGCCACGCCGCAGCCAGATAGATCTCTAAAGGGATAGCCACAATCTGGGAGTTTGGGATCTAGGATGGCGATGGCTTTTGGAGGTTCTTCTGTCTGTATACGGTGATGATCTGTTATTATGACATCTATTCCTTCTTGGCTCGCGTAGAGTACTTCCTCGTGATTCGAAATACCACAGTCTACCGTAACAATGAGGCTCACACCTTGTTCTTTGGCAAAGTCTATCGTAGACTTTGAAAGACCATAGGGTTCCTCGCCTTCGGGCACTTTTTGAAATACCTCCAGTCCAAAATCTCTAAGAGCTTCGGTCATAAGCACTGTCGAGGTAATGCCATCCGCATCGGAATCGCCAAATACAAGCACTTTTTCTTCTTCTTCTCGGGCTGTGATAATTCGGTCTACCGCATCCT
>ERZ795059.1253-NODE-1253-length-28830-cov-6.691642_pt1 | contig 28830 bp, 18 predicted proteins | sample MGYA00375143_ERZ795059 | MGnify/ENA primary metagenome ERZ795059 (study PRJEB30188, sample SAMN05720168) | activated sludge metagenome | isolation source: Anaerobic digester | place: USA | collected 2015-01-07 ... | reverse complement strand
GAATCGGAAGAGTGCATGAATGCTTCAATCCAAGACAAATAACCTCTGGCGATGAAATCATACTTACAGGGACGATAGCGGAACACGGCACGACAATACTATTGGAACGATATAATCTTGGGCTGCAAAGCGATATTGTAAGCGACTGCAAGCCGTTATCTGAAATTATTCTGGCGCTCGGCGATCACATTAAATATGTAAAACTGATGAGGGACCCTACGCGGGGCGGCATTGCTACCTCGCTCTGCGAAATCTCTGAAAGCCATCATATCGGCGCTTTGATCGAAGAAGAAAAATTGCAGATTCGCCTATCTATCAGCGCTGTCCATGAGCTTCTGGGCACAGATCCCCTGTACTTTGCCAGCGAGGGCAGGATGATACTTGTCGTCCAAAAAGGTTTTGGAGCAGAATTACTTGATATTCTTAAAAACCTTGAAAGCTGCTGCGATTCAGACATCATCGGAGCATTCGACAATTCGTATAACAAGGTCTGCCTCCGCACACCTCTGGGAGGCAATCGAATACTAAGTATGCTGGAGAACCAAATGATATCCAGAATCTGTTGATCATTGATTTTATATTACTATTTGCATATGCTGCCACGAACACGATCCCGGCTGCAAATTTTGTATCTGGTGGGTGGGCTTTTCCAAATTACTGTGCCCATTGTAATCCGGGCTTCTCCGCTTTCAGCTTGAGCTCCCAGATAATTTTTGCTGTCTGCTCATTCGTAATGTTTTTCAGTGGCAAGAGCGTCCCATCAGGATATCCGCTAAAGAAATCAAGGGCAACGGACTTCTCAAGATTGGCTGTTGCGTAACTGCTCACAGCATTTCGGTCGACAAAACGGCCCAGTTTACCGCCCGTATCGGCAGGGATCAGCCCTGTATTTCTCAGGCTGAAGGCGCGGATCAGCATAGAAGCGGCATCCTGCCGCGTAATCAAAGAGTTGGGCCTAAACTCCGCAGCGGAGACGCCGCTGATAATCCCACACTGATATGCGGTCTGCATTTGTAAAAAATTGGGGTCGGCAGATTTGATATCCTTAAAGGTGAAATCTGATTTTGTTGCATCAAGCGAGCTCAAGCCAAGAGCATTGACGATAGCCGCACAAAATTCCGCTCGCGTCGTATTCTTGCCCACAGGGAAATTGCCGTTTGCATCTAAGCGCATTATTCCGTTATTCACGGCAGAACGGATGTAGCCTGCCGCCCAAGCCGGAAGTGCGGCGGCATTCTTTATTGTTGCGGGGGCTGTTATTGCCGTATTTTTGCCTGTTAAAGCAAAAGTTTTATACGAACCGGAAGCCCAATCAGAAAGAGGATTGACAATAAAACGGTCGTTTTTATACATTTGTTCGAGCTGGAATTCAATATTAAATGCGTTGGCAGTACCCTGTGTCAGCTCATCAAAGTCATAGATCACAGGTGCGGGCGGCGAAAACGGCGGGTCAGGCAGCGGGACCCCGGTCACCGACATACCTGAAACGATGTGGCGCATCTGATAGATGCTTCGCAAAACCGCTTCGTCTTCACTTGCAGGGACGCTTGCGCCGGCCGTCGGTGAGGTTATGATATATGACGGCTGCATATTCGTAAATCCGGTTAGTATCTGAAAATACGGTTTTGTGTAAATGATATTCGTGACCTCCACCTTTTCACGCACCCTGATAGGAGCACCGGTCGGGCTTTGACTTGTATAGGTTTCCGTAACGGTCACAGTTGAAGGAATATTGGGCTTTATTTCCTCCCAGCGCCACCTATAGCCGGCCTCGGTACTCGTTCCCTCGTTGCTGCTGATTGCGGATCCAAGAATCAGTTTTGGTAAATCTTTTACTTCGTATAATAAAACCGGGAATGGATTATCACGATAATATTCGAAATGGTTGGGATATCGGACATCTGCGGCAGGGAACTTCACATATCCCAAATCTTTTGGCGGAAAATTTCCCTGTTTGTAGCCTGCAGGCACCTCGCCGAGAGCAACATACAGGTCGGCCGCACCCGTGTATGGTTTGCTGCCCCCCTTGTTCACGGCGATAAGCTGCAGCGTTATATTGTGCTGCAGCCCAATGGAGCTGCCTTCGTAGTCTTCAATCGGAACCTGCTGATCCGTTGTAATACGGTGCACAACAATGTTATGCCTTGTCTCAAGACCACCTTTGCCTGACGGTACAGTGGTTCCGTAAGTATAGCCGCTATCCGTTATTTGCCAGCAGAGTTCACAGTTCGGTTTGATGTCGTAGCCACTGAGCGAAAGAATGTTCAGCCCTGTTTTTTTAAGCCCGTACTGTGTAACGTCCTTCTGCGCGGTAAAGGTGGCTTTTTCAGTAACTTTGGTTGTTTTATCTGTGGAATAAACCGTAACGGGCCCTTTGTAGTAAATACGCTGCTGGGTGTCAAATTCAACGTCGGCATTCGGCACATCCAGAACAGTCAGATCTTTACCGGACAGTGTTTCAAATTCGACAGTATCCTCAAAATAGTCGCCCTGCAGGCTTGCTGCGCCGGCGAATTCCCCACCCGGGACAAACGGAGTGGTGGCCTGTATCAAATCCGTCTGTCCATTAAAGCCGGGGGCTTTGATGACAATCGTATCTCCCTTGGCGATATCGATCCCCAACTTCTGGAAGTTGATTGATACACCGCCGTTGTCATCCGTCGTTACGGTAACTTTCTTTGTCGGATTTTGGTTTGATCCACCCTGCGGGTCGTTTCCCGACGCATAATACCAGGCCTCCAACGTCCGGTTTGCAAATGGCACTTTGTCGCTGAATGGCTCAGAATACAGCTCTGTCGACCCTGTCGGGCGATTGGTGAAGGCGGCGACGTTAATCCGATCCTGATAACTGCACAACCGGCTGAAATAATAGATCACATCGTCCTGCGCACGCATGGTTTTACTGCGTTCTATGATCGGGACATGCTGCCTGATCAGCGTCGTCCGATCGTCAAGAATAGTCACAAAAGCGTGGATGACAAAATCAACGCCGTAGTTCATTGTTGTTTCGGCAAAATCAGCGTAGGCATAAAACCCCAGCCGAAGCTGGGCGTCAAAGACGTCGACGCCCAGAATCTCAAGCATGACAAGAGGGGTTATATATACACCTGCGTGGATATAACCCATCGGATCGCACTCCGCTCCAAAAAATGGGTCGAATTCTTTTTTCAGATGGAAGGATGTTGGAATACCATATTTCGTACTGCCGTAAACACTGGCTGATGCGATGATTCCTTCCTCGGCCTTGACGGTCAATGTGATATCGCCGTCAACGTCAAGGACAAGATATATGCCGGCGCGCACCGCTCCCAACCCAGGAATCGGGATACTAATTGCAAATATGGGACAGTACATCTCCTGGTCGATCTTGACGTCAAGCAAGGCCTTGAGATCGATAAACTGGGCGGCATCGACAAAGCCGAACTCATATCCGCTGAATAGAGAATAGTCGGCAACAATACCGGGGCTGACGCCTACCGCACCCTCCAGATGGAGCTTTACATTTGATGAACCGCTGCCTGTGTTGAACGAGGAGAATGTATAGTCGCCGTTGAACCGGTAAATCCTTGAGTCACGGCTTTCAAAGAGGTCGTACATCTTCTGCATATCCGCAGAGGGGACATCCCCGCTCATGAGCTTCTGCGTGCCGCTTGCACCGGATTTGCTCGCAAGAATAGAAGCGTATTCCTGAGCCGATATTCCCTTCACGCCATATTCAATGATATTGGCCTCATTCGGCTCAATGATCTGCCGCGGGATCGTAAACTCGCTGAACAGGTCATACATGGTCGGCCTTGCGGTGATATATGTGCCATCTTTGTTGACCTTAAGAATTTTCAGGCTTTTAGAGCCGCTTTCATCTACAATGACATCTCCTGCCGAGAGTGAAGCACCTGAAATCTTCAGCGAATCGCCGGAATATGTTACACCGGATAGGTCTCTGAACTTAACCCGATCATTGTACTTATAGGATATGTTTGTGATAGATGCAGGCTTTGTGGCAACTGCTGCGCTTGCCTCTAAGGGCCCTCCGATCAATAAAAATAACATAGCTGCGCATAAGAATGAAGATATTATTTTTTTTGTCATTGTCTTATACCTCCTTGCTTTTATGATGTTCGTCCAGGCCTCATAATCTCCCCCATACCGGTCACGGTACCTAACACATACATCCCTGCTAATGATAGCAATCGTAAGCATTATATATTAATGTTTTATCATTTTTTGTCGAATTATGCCAGCACAAATATAACATCTGATGGAGCGCATGGGGAGGGCCCGAGGGAGGGGATGAGCACCTGCCAAAAGCCAAGATGATATTTTACAAATTTCTTCATATAATGAAACAAGGTCCGGTTTTAATTCGTCTTTAAGAAAAGAAACTGAAAGGAGCATAATAAATTGCGTAAAAGTCTGTTGATTCCAACGATAATACTTATAGTCGCTGCAGTTTTTTGGGGTTGCGGAGGCAAGATCCCGGGATCAGGGTCAGGTGAATTTTCCGTAGAGTCCTCATACATTCAAGAAAGCGGCGATCATATAAGCATAAATGCTGAGTACCCTGTTCTAAAAGGTTTTCACGAAGCCGATCAACTAAATTCTTTAATAAAGGATAAGGTCGAAACCGCCGCCGAAGAAGTGAGAAGTGCAGCCTCCGAAATGGAAGGGCGGGAAGGTTTTTCCGCATCGCTGAACAGCAGTTATCAGTACTTCTGTAATGACGACATCGCCTCGCTTTGGATAAGCTTTGATAATTATACAGGAGGAGCCCATGGTCTATACTGGCTGGACAGCTATACCCTAAACACATGTACCGGCACGGTCTACACTTTTCCCGAACTGTTCCGTGATGAAAAAGCCGGTGTTGATTATGTCACCGGCCGAATAATAAAGGATATTGAAAAACCGCAAGACGGGTATTTTGAAACCGCAGCCGATACCGTTTCGGGATATGAGGGCAATTTTAATTTTCTGATAAACGGCGATGATATTGTAGTCTACTTCCCGCTTTATGATATTGCTCCCTATGTGGCAGGAATCCAGCACTTTGATTTTTCCTCGGAGGAACTGGAAGGTCTTCTTAAACCGGAGATCGCCAATGCCATAATGGGGCAGGAAAGCCTGCCGATCCCGTTTTTAGCACAAGAGCCGGCTGCCGACTGAAACAGGGCTTATTTTGTCACATATTCAATTATCCTTTCATAAATTATATAAATATGAAAATGGAGGTTGAATTATGTCAACTTTAGATATAAACCCACTGCAGGTAAATACCTGCGAGGGCGTCGCTTATCAAACATCAACCGTCTGCGTACCGGTCACAGTAACGCCTTTTGCGGTTACCGGTACTACGACTACGTTTTGCTGCGGTATGCCTGTTGTTGCCCCGGATACTAACACATGTCCCGGCGTTCTTAACGGCAGCTGCGTCTTTACCATCACTCAAGATATTTGCACAGCTGTGCCTGTTGATTTCGGAGCTACTGCCGTTCCGGGATCTCCTTCTGTCCTCTGCGGTACCGCATCGGCCGAAGACATTTGCACAGGCTGCGGAGCAGTATAGGAGGTCTGAGGTACTGATGGTAATTCCCCTAAACCCATGTATGACGAAGATAGACTATTCAACTATAACCGGAAGGAAAGTGTTACCCTTTATAATAGAGCTTGATAGTGAAGAATCCGATCTTAACCCCGCACCGGGCTATAAACAGCGTTTTTGCTATAATATCACGGGAGTAGGCGTTGATAGTTCGCTGTATGCTGATTTAAGCCATCTGGTATTGGGGATCTGCCCGAGTATCTCTGATAGTGAAATATCAAATATAACCGTTCTATTGGATGGAATCGAGCAGGATGTCGACTTCGGCTCCGGCGGGAACGTAGAGCTGCGCTCGCCTGAAAACCCTGATCCGCCTACGGGATGCCCCGGATTGAAATTTAATTTTGGGCTCGACAAGGTAGATGGTGTGATGAATATATGCTTCGAACTTGCCAACGTTTATCCCATAGGCCCCAATACCGTGTGCTTGTTCGGCGGCGGCGTCACTGCCAACCAACTGAGCATCTGCGGCCCCGTTTGTAATTCTGTGCAGCCTTGTGAAACCACTATTTACCAGACATCAAGCATCTGCGTTCCGGTAACCGTCACTCCCTTTGCTTTGCAGGGAGAAGCCGCAACATTCTGTTGCGGGCCTCCCATTGTGACCTCGGGGACACCTGGGTGTCCGGGTGTGCAAAATGGGTCCTGTACCTTCACGATAACACAAAACATCTGCGTATCTATCCCGTTCGAATTCGGTGCAAATGCTGTTGCGGGTGCCCCTTATGTCCAATGCGGAACCGCATCTTCGAATAATCTCTGCGTGGGCTGCTCTGAAGGCAACAGAAGTGAAAAAACCTGCAAAGGCCAAAGGCCGTTAAAAATAGATATTTGTTTGTAGCATAAACCTCAGCACCGGCCTCCGTATAGAAGACCGGTGCTGGGATAAAACAACCCCTGAAAGTTGAAAAAATCTTTGATTTAGGATGTAAAATATGCCGTTTGGCATATGCCAATCGAAAAAACTATCCCTTATACTTTTCAGTATGGGGATTTTTGCGTTTATACCATACCCTGTAGCAGCCTTGAGAATTTATGCCGCTTCAAGGACGACATGCTGTTTGCCATACGGGAATAAGAAGGAGGAGTGATTATGAGACGAAATTTTGCAAAAAAAGCAATTTCGCTGCTGCTGATGGCGGCGATGCTAAGCACCATGCTGCCAGTGAACACATTTGCCGCCTCCGGCAGCAACACAGGCCCGACAGTTATTTTTGAGCAGGAGTCTGAAAATACATATACAGATGTAAATCAAACAGACTGGTTCTATGAAGCTGTAAAATATGCTTTGGAAAACGAAATTTTCAGCGGTACCGGTAAAAATACTTTCTCACCCAATTTCTCCCTGACACGCGCCATGTATGTGACCGTACTGGGGAGAGTTGCGGGCATTGATGTGAGCCAATACAACACATCGGTATTTAACGATGTGGCAGCTCATGAATGGTATGCGCCTTATGTGGCATGGGCGGTAGAAAAAGGCATTACGGATGGCACCGGTAACGGCAATTTCTCGCCAAATGAAGCCATTACCAGAGAACAGATGGCGAAAATGACAGTCGCCTATTTTGAAGCTTATCAGATACCGTATGGAGCAGAGGAGCAGACAGCATCCGAACCCGGCGATAAATCCTCCATTTCCCCGTGGGCCCTTGATTTTGTATTGAAGCTTTGGAGGGCAGGTCTGTTTAAAGGAAACGAAAAGGGCAACTTCAATCCGCGCTCCAATGCCACCCGCGCTGAAGCTGCGGCCTTCTGTATGCGTATCCATGAAGCCGTAAAGGAATGGGCGGAGAAAAACATGATGCTCCCGCCAAAACAGCCAGAGCAGAGCGGAAGTGGAGAAGGCGGCGGCTCGTCCACCTCCTATACGCTTACTTTTGATACAAACGGCGGCAATCCTATCACGCCTGCGTCGCTGCCTGCGGGAACCAAGCTCGACACGCTGCCTGTTCCGCTCAAGCTCGGTGCGATGTTCGACGGCTGGTTCTATGACAGCGCATGTACAAGCAAGGTTCAGGACACCGACGTGCTGACCCGCAGCCTTACCCTGTACGCCAAATTCACGGATGCAGGGACGCTGGTCCAGGAGGAGACCCTGCGATATGCCAGCGCTCTGGACCAGAAACCGGATTTCTCCATTGTCGTGCTGGCTGACGGCAAGAGCTTAGAAGAGGTGAAAGCAGCTCTCACGGCGGAGAATCTATTCGCACCCGGCCAAACGGATATTATCAAGGTAACCGGCTCAGGCGGCAGCTTTACCATATCGGCAAAGAACGGGACCTTCGACGAAGGTGCAAGCTATAAGCTGACGCTGACCGACGATGCCCTGCGCTTTAGCGGCTATGCCGATACCGTCCGGACCTTTACGTTCAGCATAGCCAAACAGGAGGTCATGAAGCTGGGACTTAGCGACAGCCTTAAATATCTCCCGGCGGCTGAGGTGTCCAATATGACCAAGGACGGCAGCAGCGTTTCCAGCCTTTCCGTCCCCCTGGCGACCTTGGGTACCGATATCTCCATCCTCAACTACAATGAAGGCACCTTTACCTATGACGGTGAGCCCGGCTTTGAAGTAGGCGATGTCGTGGCGCTTTACGAGGGAGTTCGCCCCGATCAAAGGAATATCAATGACGACAGCGGCGACGGCGACGTGGCTTATGTGGAGATTACGGCGGTCAATGGAACCACCTGCAGCTACAAAACCGCGGATGCGAAGGAGGTCCTCTTTATCCCCGACATCCTGCCGGTGAACACCGCCGACGATGAGGACAATGATCCCGACAATAACAGCCTCACCATCGACAAGGTCAAAATGTTCTTCGGAGACGATAAATACGCCGAATTAGGCCTGGATGCCACGACCACGGCGGATGAAGGCGACTTCATCGGCTTCTATACGGGGACCTTCGGCGCCGGCATGAGCAGCGCGGAGTTCGGCCGCATTATCAATGTGAGCGAGGACGACGACAGCAACTATGTCATCACCTATTCCATCGTCACCCAGGATGAGATGATGAGCTCCGCAGACCTCCATGATACCGAAACCCTGGACGGGGAAAAGCTGCTGGCGAACACCGACGTCGCCGCACTGGAGGCCCGGATCATGGCCCAGGCAATGGATAGCGGCTTTGCCGACCGGGCAGCCGATTACCTGACGGCGTTGACCCTGCAAACAGACGGCTTCGCCGAACTGGGCGAAAAAATGAACCTGGAATCCCTTTGCGTCTTGTCGGAGGACGGCAAACCCCTGTCCGGGAGCGAGATCGGGCTGCTGGGTAAAGTGAAGCCGGAGCTGAGCGACCTTGATGTCAGAGCGAGCATTGGGTACTGGCTGCCGCATTTTAATAAATCCGGCGTCTCCTGCAATGTGACCGTCAGCTTCAAGTTGACTTTCAATGTCGGGGAAAATGCGGTGGTCATCAAGGTGTCGGGCACCTTTACCGAGGAGGTTAAAATCGAGACCTCTCTCAGCGCGGACATTATATGGAAATGGTATTTCATTATTCCGGTCCCGGTAGACTTCGTCATTAACACCGGCTTTGAATTCTATACCTATACCGGCATAGGTGTCGACGCCAGCATCACCACCAAGGAAAACCCCGGCGGCATGAACATCGGAGCCGAGCTGGAAAAGCTCATCGACTCGGCGGATAGTGAAAGAAATAAAGAAACAAAGGACGCTTTAATCGAAAAGTATCAGGAGATGCTGAAAACCGAGACCGATTGGGTGGAGATCTTCAGCCAGGAGATCTTTGCGACAGAGGGCGGCATTGACCCGTTCCATATTGTGGCCTACAGCATCAAGCTGGAATTTATCGTGTCGGCCAACGTCAATGTTTCCATAGGCTGCAGCTTCAGCCATATGGCTGCCAAGGGATATTACTATTCCCTCAGCCTGGCCAATAAATCGGCCACCTCCCGCCAGGCTGATCTGGTGGAGGAAAGGCAGGAATTTACCTTTTATGTGCTGGGCACCATCGGGCTCAGGGCTGGCATCAAGCTGACCCTTGAGGTGGGACTGTTCAGCGTCAAGCTCGACAGCGTCGGCATCTCGGCGGAGGCGGGCGTCTACGTCCGGCTATGGGGCTATTTCTATTACAAGTACACTTACTCCGCCTCTGCCGGAAAGAACGAGAAGTATGCCGGCGCACTGTACGTCGAACTGGGCATCTACCTGGAAATCAAATTCTTCGCGCAGGTTCTCGACTCAAAATATAAATACGAAACGGACATTTATTCCAACGAGTGGCCGCTATGGAGCGCAGGCAGGGAGGATAATGTGATGGACTTCTCCTACGATGCCTCCGGGGCGCCTCAGTTCACCATGTGCGGAAACTTGCGTTCCCTCAAGTTGGACGACAAATGGTTTACTATGAAGCAAATGAATCTGAAAACCGGCGTCGACGCGGAGGCGCTATACGATGACGCCAATGACTTCACCATCGAAATCACCAATGACGCTTTCACCTATGATGCAAGTAACAACAAGCTTACCGTGACGCCATCGACAGGTGTGAGCAAACTGACGGGAGAGATGATTATCACCTGGAAGGATGCGCCCCTGGCCTTCACCTCCTCCTCTATCAGCCGCAGAATCCCCCTCTATTGGGATACGCCGGTCGGCTCGGTCGCCGTTGTCGCCTACGATATAGCGCCTACTGCGGACACGGAGCCCTCCCGTATGTTCAGCGCAATCAATGGCGAATCCTTTGACCTGCCGGAAGACCTCAGGACTCCCGCATGGTGGGAGAACGAGTATCTCTTCGGCGGCTGGTACAGGGACGCGGCTTTTACGCAGCCACAGCCCATCCCCTTTATCATGCCGGAAGGGGTGAAATCCATCACCCTCTATGCCAAATGGACGCCCAATACGCACTTCCCATATTATGTGGAGCATTACCAGGAGATCCCAACCGGCGGGAATTCCACCCTGGTCGAAACCGAAACGCTTTACGGGACGGCAAGAACCCAGGTAAATTTGCCGGAGGGAAAGACCTATCCGGGCTTTTACCTCGACTCATGGGCCCCGACGCAGATATTTATCACTGCCGAACGCGGCTACTATTCCGCCGGCGTTCCCAATGGCGTCGCACGCTACCATTATTTCCGCAATTCCCACACGGTAGTTTATCACATGCTCCCGGACGGAGTGAAGGATATCGAGATAAAAGTGAGGTATGGTTCGCCGATAACTCAGCCGCACTACGTCCGTCCCGGGTATGACTTCGACGGCTGGGATAAGGAAATACCCGATACGATGCCCGACCAGGACGGCCTTGTATTTACCGCCAAATGGAAAGCCCGCACCGACACCCCCTTCCGGGTGGAGCATTATGTCGTAAAGCCCGGCTCGACCGACGATTATACCTTCCGCAATTCCGAAAAGAAAACCGGCGCCACCGACACGACCGTGACGGCGGCGGACCACCGGCTCACCCTCGCCGGCCTCCAGTATGACCATGCCACCGTGAACGGGCAGACCATCACGGAAGCCAATCTCAATGGCGACGGGAAGCTTGTCTTCAAGCTGTATTACAAGTACAGCTCGGATACGGCTGACTACACTGTGCGGCATGTCCGCGAGTCGGTCGGCGGTTCCGAGCTGGAAAGCGAAGGCGCCGTCGTGTTTGAGGAGACCAGGAACGGTCTCATCGGGGAGGAGACCGAAGCTGCGGCGAGGACCTACGGGATCTACAGGGGCTTCACCGCCGGACCCATCGCCCAGAAGAGTATAGCGTATGACGGTTCCACCGTCGTCACCATCCGCTACAGCCGCAACAACTATACCACGACCTGGGATGCGACAGGCGGCAGCTTCGCAGATGAGAGCTTCATTAAGACGCAGTCCGTGAAGTATGGGGCGCCCATCGTGCGGCCCGAACCACCCGCGCTGGAAGGCAGAGTCTTTGCGGGCTGGGAAGGGGGAGTCGACCTCGGGTCTATTCCAATCCTGGACAATGCCATGCCCGGAGATAACTTAGGGTACTACGCCATATGGAGCGCTCCCGCTGAGGGGGACACAATCACCGTTTACTTTAGCTCTGACCCGACAGAAGAGCCTGAGGAGCTGAAGGTTACCCTCGGAGGCTCCTACAGCAGCCTGCCGTTCCCGGAGCCCACTCTTGAAGGATACACCTTTGCAGGCTGGTATACGCAGATCGGCGATAAGGCCATCACGCACGAAACAAGCGTTACCATCGCCGCAGATCATACGCTCTATGCTTTCTGGACGCCTGACGCATACAAGATCGATTACGATCTGGGTGACGGCGGCGTCAACGATCCGGCGAACCCCGGCAGCTACACAGAGCAAAGCGGCGTGATCACCCTGAAGCCACCCACTCGCGAGGGCTATACCTTTGTTGGCTGGTACACCGGCTTGGGTATGGCGGAAAAGGTGGAAGAGGACGAGGCGATCCCCGTCGGTACGAGGGGATATGTGCGCTTCCTGGCCGAATGGGAGCAAAATTGATGTGCCTATGAAGATGCGTCTTAGGGATTATTAATCCCTAAAAAATATCGGCATAGTTTGGTATATGTTACCGGCTATGCCGATTTTTCTTGTTTTGGGGCGGATGTCGGCATTTCTGCCCATCCACCTCTTTGCGTTCTCCGATTTCGATGTAGTTAATGAGTTCCAGCAATATTTTTGAGATGTTTGCTCTCTGTACAAAAGGATTTTTCTCTACTGTTCCATCCATAACCTCAATGTATCAAAACTATAGCCCGGTAGTCGTGTTGAATTACAAATAGAAGTAGAACTGACCCAAATAGATGTGCCATAGCCTATATTTATTCTCTTTCTTATTGTAATTGTAGCTGCGGCAATTTTATGGTTTTACCACCTTAATCAGAAGCAAAAGCAACGGATTTCAAAGAATTCGGTAGATTCCGTTGCCTTTTGCAGGCTTTACCACCTTAATCAGAAGCAAAAGCAACGGATTTCAAAGAGTCCGGTAGATTCCGTTGCCTTTTGCGTTAAAAAGGCAACGGAAATCAGCCTTTCCCCCGAATCCCGTTGCTTTTTGTATGTATTAATGCCATTTTATGTAAGAAAAGCAACGGAAATTAGCAATGTTTCGTAAATCCGTTGCTTCTAATTCAGATAATAGGTAAATCCTGTTTTAGAGCCGGTATATTTTTATTCGTACTAAAGATTTAAATCCGTAACGGGTACATTTTCTATTGGAAGGTTTTTTGCTTTGCGATGGACAGGCTCTTTGACGCCGGTGCGCTTGAAGTCTTTACCGTGCCGGTCGTCATGAAAAAATCCCGTCCGGGAACGCTTATCCGCTTACTGTGCTGTGAACAGGATAAGGATACTGTTGTGAGAACTGCATTCAAGTACACCACAACTATCGGCATACGAGAAGTCTTTTGTAATCGATATGTGCTGGAGCGCAGTATAACGCCCCTGCAAACTCCATACGGTGAAGTGCGGCGCAAGGATTCCGTTGGATACGGTGTAAGCCGCTCCAAGTACGAGTATGACGATCTTTCAAGAATTGCAAAGGAAAAGGGCGTCAGCATTGCGGAAGTGATCCGGCTGATTGAAGAGCAGTGATGGCGGATTGGTTCGCACAATGCCTGCCCTGCGACGATGAGATGACGGTTAGTGTCCCTTCTATGAACGCCCATTTGAGGGTTATTTTGTATCCTGGGGTGTCCCCAGTTTTGTCAGATAATAAGCGCAGAATGGCACGAGCCTGCCGTCGTCGAAAACGTGGAGGCTGCATCTCCGTAACCGTTCAAGGTCTATATTCCCCGCATCCTGAAATGCCATCGCCGTAATAGTAAAGCTGTGGGAACGGACTCGGCTAAGAAAGCCTTCAAGGGTTTCAATGCCTTCTTCGTCGCCATCTGCCTTTAAATCGGGCACTGACCGTTGCCACCTTGTGGCTACAAATAGACGATTTTGCTCGGCAGCACCGGCCTTACGGCGGGTGTCGCCTTCTTTTTCCTGATCACTTCCGCAGCAGCAGCTGCTCCTTGCTTTGTGTAAAGGATTCAATGTCTGATCGCTCATTACGATGTAGTCGCCATGGAACCCGCACAACGGATGGTCGCAGCGGGAAGGAAGCAAGGTATCTGCAGGTATAAGAGTTCCCGCCTGTTCGTCGATCGCTTTCAAAAGCTCGTCAAGTGTGAAGCGCATATTGTCAGAAGGGGCTTCCGGTATCCTTCCGAAATAACTGACAGGCTGAAAATGCACTCCGCGGACAGACGGAGCCTGCGAAACGGCAAAGCGAATGATATTTCCGATATCCCCGGTATTGATACCGGGAACAATGGTCGGCACAAGGGTCACACCCAGATCATACCGGTCGCAGTTTTCAATGGCTTTCTTTTTTATATCGAAAAGTTCTTTCCCCCGGAGCCTCCTGTAGATCTCATCATCAGTACCGTCGAATTGCATAAAGACAAAGGACAGGCCCGCCTCCGCCAGTTCACGGACGTATTCGGCGCTTTCCGCCAGTCTTATGCCGTTTGTGTTGAGCTGGACATATTGGCATCCTGCTTCTTTTGCTGCTTTGATTATTTGGGGCAGGTCTTCTCTGACTGTGGGTTCCCCGCCTGAAAGCTGTACCAACGTCTTCCCCGGTACTGCCAAAGCCCTTAACCGGGCTTTAACTGTTTTAAAAGGTATTTCTTCTGACGTCCCTCCTTCGGCAAAACAAAAAGAACAGTCCAGGTTGCACCGTTTTGTTACTTCAAGCAAAACGCAGCAGGTGCCCTGCCTGTGATCGGGACATAAACCGCAACCGTGGGGGCAGCTTTCATTCTCGCCCTCCCCTATGGGGGAAAGCCCGCCTCTCCAGCTGTCTATATCTCGGTATCCCCGCCATATCACCGTTTTAAAATCGCCGTGCTCGGGACAGGTTTTTTCGAGAAATATTTCATTCCCGTAAGCCGCATGGAATGCAGGTATCCTTTTCAGACAGACGGGACAGACGCTGTAGGTCTTTCTTACAATCCTATTCATCGTTTCCCCCCGGATAATAGGTACACTCATTTCCGATGCATGAATCATTATCGTAATACTGGCTGCATATATATCTTTCTCCTGAATCAGAAAAACATCCGAAATTCCTTTTAGCCACCTCTATTGAAGCCATTGAGTCTCTCTTGCAGCATCTGGGGCCCCCGAACCTGCTATTGCCTCCAATGCTAATGCTGTCATCCGGTTTGCCTCGCCTCTTTCCTCTTTTGAGAACGGTGTCACTTTATGGATTATAGAATAAGCAATCCCTACTCCTATACATGCCCCACAGGTCCCATGAGTACCGCACATACGGCCGGCGATTGTTTTCCCGCGGGATATTGCCTCTTTGACCGCGACATTATTCTTTCTATTTTGGGCATTATAATATGCGGCGATCAAAACTCCCGGAACGATACTGTGATATTCCGGCCCATGCATATTAAGCTGCGGGAGGCTGAAAACTTTCAACGCCAACGGGACCGGATCCGCCAAATCACTGTTTATACACACTTCCTCAACAAGTTTTAATATGCTCCCTCTATGGCATTCATCACAAACATAGTGCCCATTCATGCAGAAAGTATGGGTGACCTCTTCTTTTCCGCAATAATGGCATTTGGCAAGCAGAGGCTTGTCCGGAGTGGAGAACAGCTCTTCCCCGCAGACCATGCAGCCGGAAGTGTAAGTCGGCGAATTGCCTTCATCGATAATAAATGTCCTGATCTCCCCATGCTTTACGTGGTTTTTAACTTCCTGCATTAACGGAGTGCCGTTGAGGCAGCTCGAAAGGACTTTAATCACCCCGGAATGGGTCACGATGATAATATCCCTGCCCTTATACGATCCCAGTATCTTCTCCAAGCCTTTTATCACTCTGTACCGAAGGTCGTAATAATTCTCGCTGTCCTTATCAAACTTAAATCCCAAAAGATTCTCGCCCCGTTTTTTGTATTCTTCCGGATAGCGGGTTTTCATTTCGCTTATAAACTTCCCGTCCCATTCCCCCAGAGACATCTCTCTAAGCTCGGGAATTCCTTTCACTTTCGCCGGTCCTCTGTCTTCTCCGGTTTTGATTTCCTTACGGCTATACAAAACCTCTGAAATAATCATGGCTGTCTCCTCGGCACGGCAGAGATCGCTTGAAAAAAACAAATCCGCTGAAATGCCGTATTCTGCCAGCTCTGTCCCCGCCTTTTCAGCTTGTTCTCTTCCTTTATCCGAAAGAGGGACATCATATTGCCCGAGGAATATTTTTTCTGCATGCTGTCTGGTCTCACCGTGGCGAATCAAAAATAACCTGTGCCCGGAAAGGGCGTCTTTCAATCCTGCAGTGTTTCCCTCTAAGATATCCTTTTGTTTTTCGCAATACCTTTGGATCTCCTTATAACTTTCCGGGGTGTCCATATCTAAAACTACGGCCTCGCAGTCTGTTTCAATGAGAAACATCTTATCATCATGGCGGCTTGTGATCTCTCTGAGCCCTCCTTCGCCTTCATAAGACAATATCTCATTGAAAAACCCTGCCGGGACCAGCAGGGGATGTCCTTTTTTCCCCATGTAACAAGGGACGATTAAATTCCCCGGATGTTTTATATGTTCATCCAGAAGCAGTTTTATCACATCTTCAGTAATCAGAGGATGATCCGCAGGGATAAGCATGATCCCCGAAGGAGATGCAGGATCCCCTTTGACGGCTGCCAAAACCCCTGCCTTGACAGATGAATACATGCCTTCATTAAAGTCCTCGTTGAAGGCTTCCTCTATATGATTTTCCGCTAAAACATGCTCTAAGAGTTCTCTCTTGTGCCCGGTCACGGCGACGATGCGCTTTATCCCGGCTTTTTTAAATGTCCTTGCTAATCTGACGATTGCAGGGACTCCTCCTACCGGCATCATGGGCTTGAAATCCCCCATGCGGGATGAATAGCCGGCAGCAAGGATCAAGGCGCATACACTGTCGCTCTTGCGGTCGCACGATTTATCTTTCTCCATGGCCTGCCCTTACTTTTATCATTTCTGCCGCAACGCTAACAGCGATCTCCTCCGGGGTCTCGGCGAAAATAGACAATCCTATGGGCGAATAGACCTTATCCAGTTCTTTCTGTGAAAAACCATCATCCCGCAAGCGCTTGAAAGTATCCGCCACCTTGCCTTTGCTTCCGATCATGCCGATGTATGCAGCCTTTCTTTTCAGCGACTGTGAAAGCACGGTATAATCAAAGCTGTGGCCTCTGGTCACTATAATGATGTAGCTGTTTTCATCAGTTTTTATGTCCTCAAAGGCATCTTCGAAGCTCTTTATTACTCTAACCTGATCTGCCTCTGCGAAACGGCTGCTGTTGGCATATTCCTCACGATCATCAATGACCACGGTAGAAAATCCTATATAACTCAGAACCGGTTCCAGGGCCAGGCCGACATGGCCTCCCCCGAAAATATAGGCAGTTGATTTTACATCAAATTCTTCAATGAAGCTTTCGGGTTTTGCCGCATCCACATATTCGATCAATACATCCGCATCGCCGCCGCAGCGCATATCCAGTCCCTGCTGTTCCTCCGGTTTCAACCTGAACTGATGCAGCTTTGACCCTTTCGTTTGAAAGGCTTCCAGTGCAAGCCTTTCAACTTCAGCTTCAAGTTTCCCGCCTCCGACAGTGCCGTACCTGGCGCCGTCCTCTCTCATCAGAAGCCATGCTCCTTTTTTTCTCGGAGTCGATCCTGTTGTTTCGACCACCTTCGCTATTACGAAGCTCTCCCCTTTTTCAATAAGATCCCTTCCGATATATACGATTTTGCTCATACTCCATTCTCCTTTTGTATATGTTGATATTTTTTAACGCCCCGAGGCAACACTTTGTCCATTCTTTTTAGGATGCTCCCGCAGGGACACTGTCCCGGTATCCATCTGCTCCTGTCTCCGGTTCGGTATCTTATCAGCGGCATGCCTGTTCTGGTCAGAGTGGTGAACACTACTTCGCCGTATTCCCCTTCCTGCGCTTCTTTGCCTGTTTCCGTATCAATGATTTCAAAATACAAATCATTTTCTCTGGGATGATAACCTGTAAGGGTCTCGCAGCTCACAGCTCCTCCCAGCCCCATTTCGGTCATGCCATAGTGTTCAAACACCCTGCATCCCCAAAATCCCGCTATCCTGTCCCGCAATGGATCCGGTATATGATCCGTACTGAGCAGAACCGTTCTTATCTGCAAAGATTCGACACAGCCCGCTGTAAATCCGGCCAGACTTTGGACCTCCTTCGGGCTGCCCACCATGGAGGTCACCTTTTCTTTTATTATAATGTCCTTTAGCTCATTTAGCACTTCTAAAGAACCTGTATCGGGAAATCCATAGGATACAACCCCGCATCCCAGCCTTGTAAGTCCTCTTGCCAAAAGGTCTCCGACGCTGCCCGGAGTTTTGCAGGGCAACAGGATAAGCAGCGTATCGCTCTCATCCACCAGGTTTTGCATCCCGTGATGAAAGTAATCCACCGTAAGCTCCTGGTCTTCTTCGGTAAAATAAACCCTTTTAGGCGCTCCTGTGGAACCGGAGGTGTTAAGTGTCACGATGCGGCTGATCCTGCTGTCCGAAACGCAAATCATTTCTCTTCCATACCGGATCAGATCATCGGGAGCAGTGAATGGAAGTTCACTTATTTCGTAAATGGATCCTAAGGTTGAGTTTTTAAAACCCTTAAGTTTTTCTCTGTAAAACCGGCTGTTTTCGATAGCATGATCAAGAGTCCGTTTGATCTGCATCAACTGGTAGTCCAAAAGCCTTTCGCGGCTCAAGACTTCTAAATCCGCCGCTCCTATTTTATTCTGTATCCATTTATCTAAGGTGCACTTTTTCATAATGATTCGGGTTTCATTGGATCATGCTTTTTGGAAAGGTATATTATGATCCTCAAACATCTCCGTAAGCTTAAGATAGGTGTTTTCGACCAATCCTCCGCAAACTGCGGCTTTTTTTAAAGGGTTGCTTTCGATCAGTTCATCGCATTCCGTGCTGCCGAAGCTGTCTTCAAACCAGTCGAAGAGTTCATCGCAAAGAAACCCTGCCTGTTCCCTGTCGATAAGGTATAAAAGGCAAACAGCCGCCGAAATGGTCCCGCATGTCCCGCCTCTGTGCATGCCATCACAGAGTCCGGCCATTGCGGCTATCAGGTCTTCGTTTTCCCGGCCCATGCCTTCAAGACCCAGCTGCATAATGATCTGGCTGCAGCAATAGCCCTGAAGCTTGAGCTCCATGATCCGCGAAATCTCCATTTTGCCTTTCCCCCAAATTCAGCTTTTTTCGGCTATCAGAAGAAAATAACCGACTTTATTATGGTTTTGGATACCGGAAAGAGGCGAATCTTCCTCTTTTTCTGCAGTTGATTTGAAAAAAGCTTCAATTGATCCGTAATGCATGATGAGGGCAGCGGTGAAATCTTTCAGCTCGTTATTTTTATCTTCCCAAATCAGGATTTTAAAACCTATTTCCTCTAGCAGGCCTTTTAGATCTTCAGGAATAAAGGCCCCTTCCAGACAGTTCCTTACCTTTTCTGTTTTGACGGGGTTTCCCCCTTCATGTGAATGCTCTCCGTGATCTTGCCCGGAACAATGGCCTGAGCAATTTCCCCTGCAAGACTTTCCCTCAGACACTCCCGGTTCTTTTAGATAAAAATCACTGATTATCAATTTCCCGCCCTTTTTCAGCACGCAATATGCTTCATGAAGAGCTTCCGTGATATTATCCATTAAGGATAGTGCACATTCGATAAATATTCCATCAAAGGTAAGGGAAGAAAAATTGAGCATCTCTCCGTCCCCAAATATCAAATTCAGCTCGGGGTTCCTCGATTTGCCCTTTTCGAGCAAATCCGTCGAAAGATCTATCCCCACAGCCTCAGCGCCATAATCGGAATGCAATAGCTCCACGGTTGCTCCGTAGCCGCACCCCACATCCAAAATTTTAGCGCCCTTCTTGAAATCACAGAGCTCCATCGCCCGTCGGGTCACAGAAAGACCGCCCGGCCTGATTGTGCCTCCGAAGATCGAGTACAGCTCCGGATCTTCAAACAGCTTGCACCCATTACCGGAAGCAGCTCGGTATTCCTTCACAATATCATTCAATTCTTCACTGTGGCAGTCGCATCCCATTGTCTCTTTTTTCCTTTCTGTATCAAATCAATTCGTTAACACTACTGCGAATCGCATATTCTCATATAATTATGGCTTGTCCAAATTATATCCCGCGGTCAATAATTTTGTCAATCTGACAAAACCGTGCCCGCATAGATGCCGATGAAATGTCTTGAAAAATTTACCGGTTTATGATATAAATTTAATTAACGTCGGCTCGTTTTTTGAGCCTTCAAAACCGGTTATAGAAAAATAGGCAAATCATTGGAAAGAGTGCAAAGGAGGATTTTATGAAGTTTAGGAAAATGACCTTGAACATCAACGGCGCCGATCGTTCGTTTATCTGCGATCCGTCAACGGATACGTTGGCAACCGTAATAAGGCGCCTTGGGCTGACAGGAACAAAAATCGGCTGCGGAACAGGTGTCTGCGGATCCTGCTCCGTTATTCTAGACGGCAAGGTAATACGTTCCTGTACAAAAAAAATCAGCACTGTTGAAGAATACAGCAAAGTGCTGACCATCGAAGGAATCGGAGCCCCGAACTATCTTCACCCTCTGCAGGTTGCGTGGATGAACTACGGCGCAGTACAGTGCGGCTTCTGCAGCCCCGGATTTATCGTATCTGCCTACGGTCTTCTCCAGAATAACCCGAATCCTACCAGAGAGGAAGTCAGAGATTGGTTCCAGAAGCACAGAAACATCTGCCGCTGCACAGGGTACAAGCAGCTGGTTGATGCCGTCATGGCCGCTGCTAAAGTGATGCGCGGCGAATGCTCCATTGAGGACATTCAGGTCGCCGTTCCGAAAGAAGGAGAAACCAACCTTTACGGCAAGCCTCTTGTCAGGCCGGCAGCTCTTGCCAAGGTCTGCGGCTTAAGCGATTACGGCGATGACATTGAACTCAAAATGCCCGGCAGCACACTTCACGTCGTTCTGGCTCAACCTAAAGTCACACACCATGCAAAACTCTTAAAGATCAACACCGAAGAAGCTGAAAAAATGCCCGGTGTTTACAAAATCATCACTGCAAAAGATATCAAAGAAGCAGGAGGCACCAACCGCCTTGCATGGTATACTTTTACACCCAGGACTCTCGCTACCGAAGCTACTCACCTTCTTCTTGCCGAAGACAAGATCGTTACATATGGCACTGTAGTAGCAATGGTCGCTGCAGATACAAAGGAACATGCACAAGCGGCGGCGGCAAAAGTCACCGTCGATATCGAACAGCTGCCCGAGTATCTGAATTATCTTGATGCCGCTATGCCCGATGCCATCAGGATCCATGAAGACCATCCCAATGTATGGTCCATGCAGCCCACCATCAAGGGGGAGGATGTAGTTCCTCTTATGAAGAGCGCTCCTCATGTAGTTGAGGGCAGCTTCTATACTACCAGAGAACCGCATATGCCTATCGAAGGCGACACCATCCAGGCATACTGGGGCGACGACGATATGCTCACAGTTCAATGCAAGGCCCAGTGTATTTATGCAAATATTTATGATATTTCTGCTGCCACCGGAGTACCAACGGAGAAAATCCGCGTCATTGAGAATCCCACCGGTGCTACATTCGGATGGGGCATCGCTGCCCACTCCTATGCTCTTGCAGCTGTCGCCTGCCTGTGCTGCGACAACAGACCAATAGCTCTTTCGATGTCCTATGCAGAGTTCATGGCCTTTTCCGGCAAGCGTGCGCCTTCCTACAGCAACGCAAGACTCGCCTGCGACAACGATGGAAAGATTATTGCCGCCGAATGGGATACGGGGTTGGATCACGGCGCTTACAACGAGCTTGGCGACGACATCATATCCCGTGTTGCGCGTTTCATGTTCTTCCCCTACAATGTGCCCAACTGCCAGGGGCTGGCCAGAGTAGCCACGACCAACCATGCTTACGGCACAGCTTACAGAGGATACGGCTCACCTCAAGCCTATATGGCTTCTGAGTCTCTGATGGACATGATGGCAGAGAAAATCGGCATGGACCCCTTCGAGATCAGATGGAGAAACATTGCCCGCCCCGGAGACCTGAACATCAACGAGTATCCCTTCGTGGACTACCCGATGGAAAAGATCATGGAGACCATGCGTCCGATCTATGAAAAAGCCGTAGCTGATGCAAAAGCTGCGGACACCCCCGAAAAACGCCGCGGCGTAGGCATCGCCTGGGGCGGATACAATGTCACCGAAGGAACGGCAGATCAGTGTACTGTCGCAATCGAGCTTCGCGAGGACGGCAAATTTGTCAAGTATGACACTTGGCAGGATCAGGGCCAGGGTGGCGATATAGGTTCGCTTCACGTGACACTCGAAGCCCTCAAGCCTTTGGGCGTTACCCCGGAAGATATCGTACTGATCCAAAACGACAGCAAGCTTTGCCCGGATCACGGTTCCAGTGCTTCCTCCCGTTCTCACTATATGAACGGCAAGGCCTCCAAGATGGCGGCAGATTTGCTGATAAATGCCATGAAAAAATCCGACGGTACCTTTAGGACCTATGCGGAAATGACAGCGGAAGGGATCCCGACCAAATACGAGGCTCAATATGAAAATCCGTCAGATCCCGATCTTTGCGACCTGGATCCCAATACCGGCGTGGGCAACCCGACTCCGGACTATACCTATGCTCTCTTCCTTGCGGAAGTGGAGGTTGATACGGCTACCGGTAAAGCCACAATTATCGGATACACCTGTGTAGACGACGTGGGTAATATCGGCGACCTTGATTCTGTCAACGGACAGGCCTACGGCGGATTGTCCCATTCCATGGGCTTTGCTCTTACCGAGAACTATGACGATGTGAAAAAGCACAACAACATCGCCGGCGCCGGCATTCCTCAGATTAAGGATATCCCGGATAAGTTTGATATCATCCACCTGGTCACAGAGAGGAAAAAGAACCCCTTCGGTTCCTCGGGAGCATCTGAAGCTTATCAGTCTTCCGGCCATGTGGCTGTCATCAATGCTATAAACAATGCTTGCGGTGTCCGGGTCTACGAGCTTCCCGCTCTTCCGGCCAAGATTAAAGAAGGTCTTGGCACCCTGGCTAAAGGCGGCAAGATCGAGCCGCCCAAGAAATATTTCTTGGGCTCCGATTTCCAGGAAGAGATCGATCAGATTAAAGCCAACCCGATCAAGTAGTAACTGCGGAATTGATCCCGTAGCTTAGAATCGGCGGCCTGCAGTTTAATGACCTGCAGACCGCCGATTTGTCACAGGAAAGGAACCAGATATTACTGTTGCACAAAACTGCCGATCATAGGTTATAATAGAGTTGGCCCGGATAAGAGCTGAGGATAAACATGGAAAAATACTACGAACAATTTAAGAATTGTATACAAAAAGAAGTGCCTTTCTGTCAGGCTTCCTGCCCTTTTCACATAGAAATCACCGATTTTATTGAAAAAACAGGACGGAATGCCTATGATGCGGCTTACAAAACTTATAGGAACGCAGTGACTTTCCCGGCAATCGTGGCGGCGCTTTGCCCCGAACCGTGCAAAAAAAACTGCCCACGGGGGAAAGAAGCCTGCGGCGGCAATGCTATTGAACTGCTAGGGCTGGAAAGGACCGTTGTTAAGCTTACGGAAAATAAAGAGCCCGTCTATTATAACGTTCCAAAAAAGAAACATCGTGCCGCAATAATAGGCGCAGGTATCAGCGGTTTGGCCTGCGCACTTCGTCTTGCAGCAAAAAAATACGACGTTGAAATCTTTGAGGCTTCCGGCAGGTTGGGCGGACACTTGTGGGAAATAGCCGACGGGAGCCCTTCTGCAGGCGGCCTTACTCCTGAAGTCTTTTTGGCTGAATTTGAGCTTCAGCTTAAGCAGGAGGATATTCCCATCCACTTCAACACAAAGGTAACAAACCTTCTTCAGAAGGATATGGAAAGGTTTGATGCTATTTATGTGGCCACAGGCAAAGGAGGCCATGATTTCGGTCTGCTGAAAGAAGAAGCTCCTTTAACGATAAATAAAAATACCGCCTGCTTTGCCGGAGGATCCCTGACCGGCAAGGACGCAATTGAGGCTCTTGCCGAAGGCATAAATATGGCAACTGCTATAGAGGTGTATTTTAAAACCGGAAAATCCGCCTACCCGGAAGATAAACGAACCACCAAGGTGCAGGTAGATCCTTCAAAATTGACTTTTATAAAAGGGCCTGCTCTTGACGAAGCCGGTTGCATGAAAGCTGAAGACGTAAAGGAAGAGTCGGAACGGTGCCTTAGATGTCAATGCGATTCCTGCAGGATATATTGCGATTTGGTGTCATTTACCGGAAAATGGCCCCTCAGGATAAAGGACGAAGTGCAGGCAACGCTTCACGATGGCCAGGCAGATGTAAAGGCTCAGCCGGCGAAAAGGCTTATTAACATTTGCACCCATTGCGGACTCTGCGATGATGTTTGTCCTGCGGAAATTGATATGGATAATATGTTCCTTGAGGCAAGAGCGAACTTACACAGATTGAATAAAATGCCCTGGGCTTTTCACGATTTCTGGCTGCGGGACATGGCTTTTGCCGACGGAGAGCAGTCCGCCCTAATCAGGACACCGACAGGCGTCGGTAAATCAGAATATGCATTTTTTCCCGGCTGTCAGATGGGAGCATCGGAACCCCGCTATGTTTCGGATACCTATAGATGGCTTTTATGTAAAGAACCCTCCATGGGCATTTTGCTCAAATGCTGCGGGACTCCGGTCAAATGGGCAGGCGATACGAAAAAGCATGCCGATACAATTGACAGCCTCCGCTCCGACTGGGAAGGCCTGGGCAAACCAAAGCTTGTGATAGCCTGCCCCAGTTGTATGAATAATATTTCGGAATTTCTTCCGGATGTGGAGTTTATCTCGCTTTATGAATTCATTGAAGAAAGAGGAGGAATGATACCGGCAATGAGAGGCGGCGCCGAGCCCTGGTCTGTCTTCGACCCCTGTGCAAGCGCCGGTAATGACTCTCTCCGAAAAACAGTGCGCGATCTTGCTGTAAAGGCCGGATTTAAGCTCGAAGCTCTCCCGGTGCAGGAGAATCTTTCCGCATGCTGCAGCTATGGAGGGCAGGTTTCTATAGCAAACCCGGCTTATGCGGATTATGTCATCGATAAGAGGATAAAAGAAAGCAACAACCCATATATCACCTACTGTGTAAACTGCCGCGACTCTTTTTTGAGCGGAGGCAAAAAAAGCATCCATATTTTAGACATACTTTTCGGAGATGACGGAACAGGCGGTCATGCAATCCTTCCGACGTCGACGGAGCGCAGGAGGAACAGGACGGAACTGAAGAAAGCGATGCTTAAAGAGTTTTGGGATGAAGATATGATCGAAAAAGAGTCTAAGACGTATATTAAATTAAAAATCGGCCCTGATATGAAAGCCAAGCTTGACCGCGAGCACATACTTGAAGAGGAAATCACCGAAGTGGTCCAATGCTGTGAAACCACCGGCAGGAAGATCGAACTTGCGGACAAGGCAACTTTCAGCGGTTACCACCGTATAGGACATATGACTTATTGGGTGGAGTACAGATGCGAAGGTGACGGATTTGAACTGGTCAACGCCTATTCCCACAGGATGAAAATCGATTTGGAGGCTGTCTGGAATGGAAAAAGAGTCGACACTGATATGTGATAAATGCAAGGTCAACCTTTCGTTGGCGGATGTCCACTTCAGTTATCTGGATCACAATTTCCGCCACAAGGTACTGCGCTGCCCGGAATGCGGGCAGGTCTATCTGTCCGAAGAGTTGGTGGCAAGGATAAAAGAAGTCGAAACTACATTCGAGGACAAATAAAAAAGCACTAAAAAGCGGCAACTTCGCTGCCGCTTTTGATGTTTGATTATCTCTTTGAAAACTGAGACGCTCTACGGGCTTTTTTAAGTCCGTATTTCTTTCTCTCTTTCATTCTCGGATCTCTGGTCAAAAACCCTGCGTCCTTCAAGGTATGGCGATTTTCGCCATCCGCTATGCACAAGGCCCTTGATATCCCGTGACGGAGAGCTCCGGCCTGTCCCGTTGTGCCGCCGCCTCTTACTGTTGCGATCACATCGAATCTGCCTTCGGTTGATGTCACCTCAAAAGGTCTGCTTACTTCCCTCTTTAGGATTTCCATGCCGAAATAATCGTCTAAAGGCTTTTTATTGATCGTTACTTCGCCTTTCCCGGGGATTAATCTTACACGGGCTACAGACGACTTTCTCCTGCCTGTTCCATAATACTGCATCTTTGCCATCTACGATTCCTCCCCTCTTTAAAATTCCCATACTTCGGGCTTTTGAGCTTCATGTTTATGCGTTGATCCGGCATAGACCTTCAGCTTCTTATATACCTGCCGTCCCAGCTTTCCGTCCGGCAGCATGCCTTTTATAGCATGACGTATGATCTCTTCCGGCTTCTTTGCCTGCAGCTTCTCAAAGGTGATTTCCCTGAGTCCGCCGGGATAGCCGGTATGATGCTTATAGATCTTATCTTTTCTTTTGTTGCCCGTAACGGCGACCTTCTCGGCATTTATAACGATCACATAGTCGCCTGTATCCACATGGGGTGTAAATATGGGCTTTTTCTTGCCCCTCAGAATGGAAGCGGCTTCTGTCGCCAGTCTGCCGAGGGTTTTCCCTTCCGCATCGATGACGTACCATTTCCTTTCCATCTCATGGGGTTTTGCTACGAATGATTTCATTGTATACTACCTCCTGCCCGGGCGTTTCACCCCACCCTGGCCTGCTTTTTAAATGTACTTGTAAATCCGGGGCTAATGGATTTTTGCACATAATGCACTAAAAATTATACTGGCTTACTTTGATACTGTCAAGCAGTTTTGCTGCTTTTGTTTACGGCTTTTCCGCGGCCTTTTACTCGTTGCGCAGGCTCTCAAGAGCAGAAAGTCCCATTGCCCTCCTTGCCGGCGAATAGCCGGAAATGACACCTATCAAAGTTGCAAAGGCTAAACCGCCCGCTGCCATCCACCAGGGTATGATCGAAATACTCGATCCGCTCATGCCGCCGAGGATATTGCTGATAAATCCGTAAAGCACCGTATTCATCATAAAAGATATAATAAAGCTTACGATCACACCTAACAATCCGCCGAAAAATCCTATAAGCCCGGCTTCCAGCAAGAACATCCTGCGGATATCCGGCAAGTTTGCCCCTATAACTTTCATAACGCCGATTTCTTTGGTCCTTTCATAAATGGACATTATCATGGTGTTGGTGATGCCAAGGGCGGCTACGAACAGTGATATTGCACCGATGCCGCCTAAAACCGCCTGGATCATCCTTGACTGCTCCTTCATTGCCTCCAGCCAGTCGCTAAGACTGCTGGTCTGAAAGCCCATCTCCCTGATAGCGTCGCTTACATCCTGAACATCGTTGATGCTCTTGACATAAACCATAACATTGTTATATACAAGCTGGTTTACCGGCGGTTCCTTTCTCGCCTTTCTTAAGTCCTCCTGAATCTTTTTCATGCTTTCCAGATCTGTATATACATAATAGGCCGTTTCATTGTTGGGATTTGCCAGAAGCCCCACTCCTTTGGCCTTATATTGCTTGTAGTCGATATTATCCTGATTGTATCGCCGTTTCTGTCCGAATTCGTAATCTCCCGTAATGATGATTTTATCCGTCAGAACGTCAACCTTAGCTTCTCCCCCCCAACTGCTGTACATGGTTTTTTTCGGATTATAAAACCATGTAGGCACCTGGTTCCCGAACACAAGGTTGAGACTGTCCCCGGGCTGCAGCAGCCTGCCGTCCTGTATTTCATAGCCAAACTTCTGCATCACATCGGGGCGCATGCCGATAACGCTGGCCTGGGCTATGTACTTTCCTATAGAAATGGTCATGTACTCTTCTATTCTGGGAGTAGCCGCCTCCACTCCTTTTATTTTTTCGATGGACGCTATTGCTTTATCATCAAGCTGGGCAGGCTTCCCGTCTCCTGTCCCGCTGTCATATCCATACATAGGGCCGTACATGCCGCCGCCGTATACGTTCACCAGATGCAGATCGCCGTAACTGGCGATCTGTTCCTCAAAATTAGCGGACATGCCGAAGCCGATCGACAGCATGACTATAATGGCGCAGGTACCCACAATGACTCCGGTAACGGCAAGCAGGGTCCTGGTCTTGCGTCTTAAAAGATTGCGCAGCCCCAACAACAGCAGGTCCCGGCTATTCATTTATTTCCATCTCCCTTTGCATCTTCTTTTTGCGATGCCTGCGTATCAATAAAAATGCAGCCGCGGCCAGTATCCCCGCACCTATCCCGATAGGCACCCAGGGGATCTTCTTGCTGCCGTCCTGCCCATCTTCCGGAGGAAATTGTTCTTCATCCCAGACGGGCATCTCTATGATCTGGAACTCAAATTCTTTTTCAAAGGCCTGTTGATCGCCGGAAGCATCCTCATAGGAAAACACTATCTTTCCCGTCATGAGGCCCGTCTCCCTCGGGATAAACGTAAAATCATAAGAATCGCTGGTCCCGGGCGCCATATTTCCCGCATAATAGCTGTTTGATTCCATCGTATCGAAATTACCTTCCGCATTTATTCGAAGGTTATTGAGCTTGGTCTTCCCCATATTGTAAAACTCTACCGATACTCCGCTTGGCATTCCTGCATAAAGCTCCGGCGGCGCGATAATATCATCCACAAGAAGCCTGGTATCCTGCATCACAGGAATGGATATAATATCCGTTGCATTGAAGGTATTGGCTTCCGTATCCTCGTAGGACATGGTGACATTGATCGATGTAGTCTTCTGCTCAGCATCCGGCTTCACACTTAAATAAATGCTGTGGCCGGCGGAGCTGTTTTTATCAATATTATCTATGTAGAAAGAGTTGCTGGATCTTACCGGGATGAAGGTCCCGTCTCCGGATTCCAGGGTGACCTTTACGTTCCTGAGGGTATGGGCCGGGCTTGTGTTCCTGAGCTCCAGATCCAGCCGGAATTCATCTCCTGCATGAACGAAGGTCCCTCCGTAGCTGTAGCTGCTGACCATGAGCTGCGGAGTCTTTATTGAGCCGGCTGTCCCTTTCTTCACGTAGATTCCGGTGTATTGCTGGATGCTTTTTCCGTCTCCCGAAAGCTGTACAACGACAAGCTTGA